>Ga0070698_100006421_pt1 | contig 12756 bp, 14 predicted proteins | sample KBSK1502metaG_FD_65477 | JGI IMG/M metagenome (GOLD analysis project Ga0070698, IMG submission 65477) | Corn, switchgrass and miscanthus rhizosphere microbial communities from Kellogg Biological Station, Michigan, USA - KBS K1-50-2 metaG | ecosystem: Host-associated > Plants > Roots >... | reverse complement strand
CAAACGCGCCGCGCCGGTCGCGGCGGCGCCCCCCAGGATGGTGAGGTGACCGCGGGCGTACTTGTGGTCGCCAAGACCGTCGCGCCGTAAATGCTGGCGCCACAGCGACGGATGGTTCAGCCACAAAAGCGGCGCGATCTCCTTCAGCACCGCCGGCGGAATGCCGATATCGGCCACGCCGAGCACGCCGCAGCGCCGCAAGCCTTCGAGCGAATAGTGGCCGGGCTTGGCGCGAAAGAACGTCACCGTGCACTCGGCGAACGGCGAACGGCCCATCACTTCGCCGCTGTCGCCATGCAGTCCGCTCGGCACGTCGACGGCGATCACGGCAAGCGCCTCGCGGTTGATCCTGTCGATCACCTCGCCGGCAACGCCGTCGATGGCGCGCGTGAGCCCTGCGCCGAACAAGGCGTCGACCACCAGCGGTCGGCCATCGAGAAGGCCGAGCGAGAGCGGCTCGACCGGACCTCGCCACGACTGCGCCGCCCACGCCGCGTCGCCTTTCAAGGCGTCGCGCGGGCCGAGCAGCCCGACCCGAACGGGCCAGCCGGCCGCCTCGAGATGACGCGCCGCCACGAAACCGTCGCCGCCATTATTGCCGGGCCCGCACAGCACGACGACCGGCCGTGCTCGGTAACGCCCCATCGCCGCCTCGGCGACCGCCCGTCCCGCAGCCTCCATGAGCGCGCTCCCAGCGATGCCGCCGGCAATCGCGGCAGCGTCGGCCTTGGCCATCTGCGCGCAGCTCAACAGGACAAGATCGTCGTGGGCCGCGAGGTCGCGCACGGTTGGATCAGCGACCATGGTGCGAGAGCCACTGGGGCGGCCGACCGGACTTGAACCGGCGACATCCAGAATCACAATCTGGCGCTCTAACCACCTGAGCTACGGCCGCCATCGTGGGTCGCTCCCGACGAAGCGCGCCTTCCTACGCTTGCCCGGCCGGAGCGTCAAGAAACCGGCGTCGGCGGCAGCAGCCGGTCGATCGCGTGGATCCAGACGGCGCAGGCCTCGGCGAAGGACAGGCCTTTGTGCTCGCGCATGTGCGCCCAGCTTTCGAAATCGACCAGGGTTTCGATGGCGATCAGAATCTGCCGATGCTCCCGCTCCTCCAACGTCGCAAGCTCCGTCCCGTACATCAGCTCGATCCGCTTGAGGATCGCCTGGCGCACGAGAAGGATCCGCGACTTGAGCTCTGCCGAGTCGCCCTGATTGGCGTTGAGCGCCCGCCACAACGGCAGCCACTGTTCGCAGATCCCGGCCCGCGTCTCGACATGGGCCTTGAGCCGCGCCTCCCGATTGCCCGCGACATCGCCCGCCGCCGCCTGGGCGTTACCCCGCGCCAGGGCGTAGTCGGTCGCCGCCACGCGCAGCGCATGCAGGTCGGCGAAGCGCTCGAACACCGAGCGCACCGAATAGCCGGCTCGTTCGGCGATCCGCGCCGCGGTCGGGACCTGTGGATTTTCACGCAGCAGCGCCAGGTAGGCCTCGATGATCACCTGCTTGGTTCGCGCGCTTCGCAGGTGGCGGCCGTCGATCCGAGGGACGGGCGCGGCAGCGGCCAGCGAGGAATTTCCCGTCGAAGTGTCGTCGGCGGCTGTCATCACGAACCAGCCGGTGTCGGCGGCAACAGGCGATCGATGGCCTGCACCCAGGCGGCGCAGGCCTCCTCGAAGGACAGGCCAAAGAATTCCTGCATGCGCGCCCAACTTTCGACGTCCGTCAAAGCCTCGAGGACGATCAGCAGATGCCGGCGTTCGACGGCCGGCAGGGGCGACAGTTCCGGAGCATATATCGACTCCATGCGCTCGACGACGCGTTCGCGCAAGCTCACCACCCGCTGCCTGAGCTCGGTCGACTCGCCCTGGTTCACGACCAGGGATCGCCACAGCGGCAGCCAGCGCTCGCAGGTGCGGCCCCGCCCCTCGACCTGGCTCCTGATCCGGGTCTCGCGGTCAGCGCCGGCATCGTGGCAAGGCAGCGGAGCGGCGATCTGCGCCAGCGCGTGGTCGACCGCCGCCACCTGCAGGCTATGGATGTCGGGAAAGCGCTCGAACACCGAGCGCACCGAGTAGCCGGCGCGCTCGGCAATTTGAGCGGCCGTCGGCACTTGCGGTGAGTTCTCGCCCGCAAGGGCGAGATAGGCCTCGATGATCAACTGCTGGGTCCGCTGACTTCGCAAGCGGCGGCCGTCGATCCGGGGGCCCTTGAGAGCAGCCCGTTTGGGCAAAGCCATCTCAGTCCTGCCTGGCTGACGCAGGATCGCATCCCATGCGGTGCGCCGGCCCGTCAAGCAGCCTCCGGCGTCGGCGGCAGCATGCGATCGATCGCGCTGATCCAGACGTCGCAGGCCCGGTCGAAGCTGAGGCCGTGCAGTTCGCGCATGCGCGCCCAGCTTTCGATGTCGGTAATCGCTTCGAGCGCGATCAGCATGTGCTTGCGCTCTTGATCGGAAAGAGTCGAGAGCTCCGGCCGATACATGATCTCCAGCCGCTCGATCGTCCGCTCGCGGCTGATGCGAACGCGGTCCTTCAGCGCGTCGTCCTCGGCGACGCTGGCAATCAGCACGCGCCACAGCGCCACGCCGCGTTCGCAGGTTCCGGCGCGGGTCTCGACCTGGGACCTGATCCGGGTCGGGCGATCGCCGTCGATATTGCGCGGCGGCGCAAGGGCCGCCGCCTGCGCAAGGGCGTAGTCGGCCGCGGCAAGGCGCAACTTGCCGAGATCGGGGAACCGCTCGAACACCGATCGCACGGAATAACCCGCGCGCCTGGCGATCCGGGCCGCGGTCGGCAGCGGCACCACGGGGTTTTCCCGCAGCAACGCCAGGTAAGCCTCGATGATCAACTGCCTGGTCCGCTCGCTGCGCAGGCGGCGGCCGTCGATTCGGGCAGGTCTGGAAGCTCTCGATACGGACACGACGCTCTCGTTGGAGCCCATGCCGGCGCTGGTCTCAGACATGAACCTGTATGTTTCCGCTCGGTCGGCTGCAGGATGCCGGCGATCGGCCGACGCGTTCAGTATCAAATATATCTGCGGTTGTGTCGGGGTTACAAATGTATCGTTTGCAACGGTTCCGAAAATAGTTCCAAGCCGCTGATTACCTGAGAAAATGCCGACCAAGCCGATCGATGGCGCTGTCCAGCGTGGCGTCGTGCTTGCAAAAGCAGAAGCGTGCAAAGTGGCGCGGCGCGCGAGCCGGATCGTCGTAGAAGGCACTGACCGGCACGGCGGTCACACCGGCTTCGACCGTGATATGGCGGCAGAAATCTTCGTCGGTGCCGTTGAAGCCGAGCGGGCGAAAGTCGGTCGTCACGAAATAGGTGCCGTGCGCCGGCAAGACCTCGAAGCCGATGTCGGACAGGGCATTGCCCAGCCGGTCGCGCTTGCGCTGCATGTCGGCGGCGAGGGTCGAGAAGTAGTCGTCGGCCAGCCGCAGGCCCGTCGCCGCGCCCCATTGCAGGTTGGGCGGCGTCGTGAAGGTCATGAACTGGTGCGTCTTGGCGATCGACTTCATCAACTCGGGCGCAGCCGTGACGTAGCCGACCTTCCAGCCGGTCAGGCTGAAACTCTTGCCGGCCGAACCGATGCGCGCGGTGCGTTCGCGCATTCCCGGCAAGGTCATGATCGAGAGGTGCCGCCGGTCGTCGAAAATGATGTGCTCATAGACCTCGTCGCACACGGCATAGACGTCGTGCTCCAGGCAAAGGCCGGCGATGAAGTCGAGCTCCTCGTGGTCGAAGACCTTCGAGCACGGGTTCATCGGCGTGTTGAACAGGATCAGCTTGGTGCGCGCGCTGAACGCCGCGGCCAGTTCCTCGCGCGGCAGGCGCCAGGTCGGCGGCTCGAGCCGCACCAGCTTGGCGATGCCGCCGGCCCGCCGCACGATCGGCAGATAGGAATCGTAAAGCGGTTCGATCAGCACGACCTCGTCACCCGGCTCGATCAAGCCGAACAGGCAATCGCCCAGTGCTTCGGTCGCCCCGGAGGTCACCAGCACCTCGCTTTGCCAGTCGACCTCCAGCCCCTGGAACCGCCGGGCATGCTCGGCGACGGCCTGGCGCAGCTCGGGAAGGCCCATCATCGGCGGATACTGGTTGTGGCCGTTCATCAGATAGTCGGCCGCCGCGGACCTCACGGCGTCCGGTCCCTTGTCGTCGGGAAAGCCCTGGCCGAGGTTGACCGACTGATGCTCGCGGGCGAGTGCCGACATCACCTCGAAAACCGTCGTTCCGAGGCCGGACATCAAAGAATTGGCCGGCTTCATGGGAAATCCTGTCCCTGCTCTTGTTTTACGCAGAGTTTTGCCTTGTATTCGTTCACTTCGCCCACGCAACGGTCAGTCCCGTCTCCAATTCACGCCCCCGCACTGTGAAGAAGTATGGCATAGAATCTGCTGACCTAGGCGCGTGCGGGTTGCCCCGACCGGCAGCACCGGCGCTTGCGTGCGGGGATATCTCAAGCCAATGAAGAAGATCGAAGCGATCATCAAGCCCTTCAAGCTCGACGAAGTGAAGGACGCGCTGAACCAGATCGGGCTCAAGGGCATCACCGTCCTGGAAGCCAAGGGGTTCGGACGGCAGAAGGGCCATACCGAGCTCTATCGCGGCGCCGAGTACGTTGTCGACTTCCTGCCCAAGGTGAAGATCGAGCTCATCATCGAGGATGAGATGGTCGAGAAGGCGGTCGAGGCGATCCGCAGCTCGGCCCATACCGGCCGCATCGGCGACGGCAAGATCTTCGTGTCGAGCATCGACGACGCCATCCGAATTCGCACTGGCGAGCGCGGCGACGCCGCCGTATGAGAACTCGGCCTTTGGGGGCATGAGGAAGTAGACCACAAAAGAGGGACGAACGAATCATGGACGCGAAACAGGTTCTCGCGATGATCAAGGAAAAGGACGTCAAGTTCGTTGACTTCCGCTTCACCGATCCGCGCGGCAAGTGGCAGCATACGGCGCGCATGGCGTCGGCCACCGACGAAGGCTCGTTCGTCGACGGCGTGATGTTCGACGGATCGTCGATCGCCGGCTGGAAGGCGATCAACGACTCGGACATGATCCTGATGCCCGATCCGGCGACCGCCGTCCTCGATCCCTTCACCGCGCAGACCACGCTGATCGTCAATTGCGACGTCGTCGAGCCCTCGACCGGCCAGCTCTATGCGCGTTGCCCGCGCTCGACCGCCAAGCGCGCCGAGGCGTTCATGAAGTCCTCGGGCATCGGCGACACTGCTGTGTTCGGTCCCGAACTGGAATTCTTCGTGTTCGACGACGTGCGCTTCGATGTGCAGATGAACGGCAGCTTCTACAAGCTCAGCCACATCGAATCGCCGTGGAATGCCGGCGTAGAGTTCGAGGGCGGCAACATGGGCCATCGCCCGGGCATCAAGGGCGGCTACTTCCCGGTGCAGCCCGTCGATTCCATGAACGACCTGCGTGCCGAGATGATGTCGGTCTGCGCCGACATGGGCCTGACCATGGAAATCCACCACCATGAGGTGGCGCCCAGCCAGAACGAGCTGGGCTTCCGCTTCGACACCCTGGTGAAGACCGCCGACAACGTGCAGAAGTACAAGTACACCCTGCACAACGTCGCCCACAGCTACGGCAAGACGCTGACCTTCATGCCCAAGCCGCTGTACGGCGACAACGGCTCGGGCATGCACACCCACCAGTCGGTCTGGAAGGACAACAAGCCGCTGTTCGCCGGCTCGGGTTACGCCGACCTGTCGGAGGCGGCGCTCTATTACATCGGCGGCATCATCAAGCACGCCAAGGCGCTCAACGCCTTCTGCAACGCCAGCACCAACTCCTACAAGCGTGTCGTGCCGGGCTTCGAGGCGCCGGTGCTGCTCGCCTACTCCTCGCGCAACCGCTCGGCCTCGTGCCGCATCCCCTACGCGTCCTCGCCCAAGGGCAAGCGCGTCGAAGTCCGCTTCCCGGATTCCTCGGCCAATCCCTACCTCGCCTTCGCGGCGATGCTGATGGCCGGCATCGACGGCATCCAGAACAAGATCCATCCCGGCGACCCGATGGACAAGAACCTCTACGACCTGCCGCCGGAGGAACTGTCCAAGGTGCCGACCGTGGCGGGCTCGCTGCGCGAGGCGCTGAACTGCCTCGACGGCGACCGCACCTTCCTCACCAAGGGCGGCGTGTTCACCGACGACCAGATCGACGCCTACATGGAGCTCAAGTGGGAAGAGGTCTACAACTGGGAACACCAGCCGGCGCCGATCGAGTACAAGATGTATTACTCGGTCTGATCTCGGTCTTTCGTTACGTGGAAGGGCCCGCCATGGCGGGCCCTTCTTCTTTTCGGGCCTGCGTGCAAGGCTGCGCCTAAATCGAACCGGGGAACGAGCGCCATGGCAGGCTGGATGGACGAAGCGATGACGGAACTGCGCCCTTGGATCGGCCGGGTGCGCATCGTCGAGGACGATATCGGCCTGATGGCGGTGCGGCGTGCCGCCGGCGCGTTCGACATGGATCCCGAAAGTCTCAAGCGCGGCAGCGAACTGCCGCCGCATTGGTTCACGATCTTCTTCGCCGAGACGGTGCGCCAGCGCGACGTCGGGCCCGACGGCCATCCCAACAAGGGCATCGTGCTGCCGCCCATCCCGATGCCGCGCCGCATGGGCGCCGGCCGCCGCGTGAAGATCATGGGCCGCCTCAGGGCCGGCGAGCCCGCGCTCAAGAAGGCCGAGGTGGCCGACATCGTCCCCAAGAGCGGCCGCTCGGGCGACATCTTCGTGCTCACCATGCGCCACACCATCGAGCAAGGCGGCAAGACCATCGCCGTCGACACGTTCGACGCGATCTACCGGCCGGCGGTGCCGCCGGGCCAGAAGACGACGGCGACGGTGCCGACGTCCGCCCGCACCGATCACGCCTGGAGCGACAAGACCGCGCTCACCAACGCACTCAACTTCCGCTACTCCGCGCTCACCTGGAATGCGCATCGCATCCACTATGACGGCGACTACACACGCAGCGAGGAAGGCTACCCTGCCCTGGTCTCCAACGGCGGCCTGTCGATGCACCTCATGGTCGACGCCGCCCTGCGCCACGCCAAGGGCACCCTCACCGGCTACACCGCCCGCCTCGTCCATCCGTTGTGGGTCGGCGACCTTATCGACGTGCGTGGCGAGGAACAGAACGACGGCAAGCTAAAAATCTGGGCGGCCGACAAGAACGGCGTGCTGTGCGGCGAGATGGATCTGGAATTCGCGGCATGAGCGGCCCGCTCGCCGGCGTCCGCGTGCTCGACCTGACGACCATTGTCGTCGGGCCGATCTGCAGCCGCACCCTCGCCGACTACGGCGCCGACGTCATCAAGGTCGAGGCGCCCGGCGGCGATCTGTTGCGCACCATGGCCGAGGGCAACCGCAACCCCGGCATGTCAGGCAAGTTCATCAACTTCAACCGCAACAAGCGCTCGATCGTCCTGGACCTCAAGAAGCCTCAGGGTCATGCCGCCCTGCTCCGCCTCATCGCGCGGGCCGATGTCTTCGTGAGTAACGTGCGGCCGGAGGGACTGGCTCGCGCCGGCCTCGACCATGCAAGCCTCGCCAAGGACAATCCGAAGCTGATCCACTGCTCGATCCTCGCCTTCGGGCGCGGCGGCCGCTACTTCAACCGGCCGGCCTACGATCCCGTGATCCAGAGCCTGTCGGGTGTCGCCGGCACGATCGCGCGCGCCACCGGCGAGCCGCGTTTCGTGCCGATGGTCATGAGCGATCACACCAGCGGCCTCATCGCCGCCCAATGCATCGGCTTCGCGCTGTATCGCCGCGAGAAGACCGGCAAGGGCGAGGCGATCGACGTGCCGATGCTCGAGAACATGGCGTCGTTCGTGTCGAGCGAGCATCTCGGCGCCGCCACCTTCGATCCGGCAGTCGGTCCCACCGGCGACGGGCGGCTGCTCAGCCCCAACTATCGCCCGCTGCCGACCAAGGACGGCTACATCACCATTCGGCCCAACACCAACCCCCAGGCCTTCGCCTTCTTCGACGCGATCGGCCGGCCGGAGCTCAAGACCGATCCGCGCTTCAACAGCGCGGCGGCCCGGACGAAGAATGCCGCGGCCTATTTCGAGGTCCAGAAGGAAGGCCTCGACCAGAAGACGACCGACGAATGGGTCGAGCTGTTCGACAAGCTCGACGTGCCGGCCGCCCGCTACAATTCCATCGATGATCTGCTGACCGATCCGCATCTCAAGGATGTCGGGTTCTACAAGGAAGAAGATCATCCGACCGAAGGCCGGCTGCGGCGCACGCGGCTCGCCAACATTTTCTCAGGCGGCGCCCGGGAAGACGAGACCCACGCCCCGCGCCTGGGCGAACACACCCGCGAGGTGCTCGCCGAAGCCGGCTACGCGCCGGGCGAAATCGACGACCTTCTTGCCGCCGGCGCCGCCCATTGAACCCGTCCAGACTTTGGCATCGGGTGCTTTTCTTGTCATCGCGCGCGGGCAATCCCCGCGTTGAAGCGTAGCGAAGGATCTCATCGCCACTTCTGCCATGAGATGCTTCGCTACGTTCAGCATGACAGGACGCCGCAGCCGCGCGGTCTGGATCAGACCGGCCTATCCCCTTCGATCAGCACGCGCTGCATGATGCGTTTCTCGCCGACCGGGTAGTCGAGCATGACGCGATGCATGGTGGCGCGGTTGTCCCACACCACGATGTCGCCGACCTGCCAGACATGGCCGAAATGATGCTGCGGCTTGCGCGCCTCGTCGGCCAGCGCGTCGAGCAGAGCGTCGCTCTCCGCCCGCTCGAGTCCGACAATATGGTCGAGGCGGTTTGGATTGAGATAAAGCGCCTTGCGGCCGGTTTCCGGATGGGTGCGCACCAGCGGATGCTCGACATCGGGCGTCTCGGCGATCTCCTGCGGCGTGCGCGGCGAAGGCCGGTTGCGCGCTCGCGGCGTGTCGTAGCCGTGGATGGCGCGCAGGCCGTCGATGCGCTGGCGCACGGCCTGCGGCAATGCCTCGTAGACCGAATGCATGTTGCAGAACCAGGTCGACCCGCCGCGACTGGGGATCTCGATGCCATGCAGCAGCGTCGCCTTGGCCGGCTTGGCGAAATAGGAATCGTCGGTGTGCCAGTCCTCGGCGCGGATCGCCGTCTTGTCGGTCGTGCCGTCGGTCATGAGCGTGCTCACCATGATCGACACGTCCGGCGTCTCGCCGCTGTGCTTGTAGCGCAGCAGCTGCTGCTGCGGCTGGCCGAAGGCCTCGGCGAAGCGGCGCGTTTCGGCGGGCGCCATGCGCTCGCCCGGGATGACGACCAGGAGATGTTCGGCCAAGGCGCGGTTCAGCAGCGCGCCGATGGCCGGCTCGTTGGCCCGGGCGCGGTCGAGGCCTTCGATGCGCGCGCCCAGCGGCCCTTTCAGGGGAACAACCTCAGGCATGACCCGTGTCTAGCGCGATGACGCGCCGGAAACCAATTCCGCCATCCAGATCCGCATCCGCCGCACCATCGCCGCCGCCTTCTGCCACGCCGGCAGGCCGCGCACGAAGGCATAGAGCCGATCGCGCCAGGTGAACAGCCAGGTCTCTGCCCGCAGGAACCACGGCATTGTCGCCAGAGTGGGATGCAGCACCCGATAAAGCCGCGCCACGAGGGCCGTTGCCAACATCTTGCCAATGACAACACTGGCAATGGAAAGCGCATACCGGTGATGGAAGGCAAACCAGACAGCAGCAAGTTTCACCGGCAGCACCAGTGTCGAGGGGGCGACGAACGCCAGCAGCGCCGCCCACGGCGGCAAGCGGCGAAGCCAAGCCTCGAGCCGGGCGATCGGCGGCCATTTCGCCAAGGCCGCCATGGCGAGGCCCAGATAGTGGAGCAGGACGTCTTCGACGAAGACGACCGCCGCCGCCAGGGGCATGAGCAGCAGCTCGAGCGCGCGTTTCAGATGGTGTTTCACAATAGTGCCACCTAAACCTGGAATCCTGGCATTTCGGTGACCCCCATGTTCAAGCGCCGCACCCTCGCCCAGCTCATGGCCGCCGCCGCCCTGGCGCCGGCATCACTCGCCGCCCAAGGCCGGCCGCCCCTGTCGCGCATCGCCTTCGGCTCGTGCGCCGACCAGGCCAGGCCGCAACCGATCTGGGATGCCATTCTCGCCTATCGGCCCGAGCTTTTCATCTTTGCCGGCGACAATGTCTACGGCGACTTCAACACCGCCGAAGCGGCCAATCTCAAGCGCGCCTACGAACTGGCGGGCGGCATAGCAGGCTATAGCAGGCTGCGCGACAGCGTGGCTCACCTCGCCGTGTGGGACGATCACGACTATGGCGTGAACGACGGCGGCGGCGACTTCCCGCACAAAGGGGTGTCGAAGGAGCTGTTCCTCAAGTTCTGGAACGTCCCCGAGACCGACGTCAGACGCACACGCGACGGTATCTACGATTCGCGCATTATCGGCCCGCCCGGCATGCGCGTGCAGGTCATCCTGCTCGACCTGCGCTGGTTCCGCTCGCCGCTCAAGATCACCGACCGGCGCGGCGCGCCGGGCAAGGAGCGCTACCTGCCCGATCCCGATCCCGCCAAGACGATGCTGGGGCCGGTGCAATGGGAATGGCTAGCCAAGGAATTGCGCAGACCGGCGGAAGTGCGGCTGATCGTGTCGAGCACCCAGGTCTTGGCCGAAGGCCATGGCTGGGAGCGCTGGGGCAACATGCCGCTCGAGCGCCAGAAGCTTTTGGACACGATTCGCGACAGCGGAGCCAAAGGCGTGGTGCTGTTGTCGGGCGACCGCCATGTCGGCGCGCTCTACCGCGAGACGCCGCGCGGCCACTACCCGCTCTACGAACTCACGTCGAGCGGACTCAACATGGTCTATTGGGCGGCCAAGGAGCCGGGCCCGAACCGGGTCGGCGCACTCTATGCTGCGGCCAATTTCGGCGTCGTCGACATCGACTGGTGGGAACAGACGCTCACGCTGGCGCTACGCGACGAAGGCGGCAACACGCGACGGTCGGCTATTCTCAGCTTTGATGAACTGCAATTGAGACGGGGATGACGCTGGTCGAGCGAGCGTAAGCGATGCAAGGCCGGCGACGACCGGCCGATCTCCGACCATTGAGGTTCTTCATGCCCTCGCTCAAGGGTCTCGCCTGCGTTTCCCTGTTCGCGCTTGCGATCACCGCCTCGCCTGCCCTCGCCCAATCCAACGACACGCCCCCGCGCGCGCCCACGACAATGCCAGGCAGTCCTTCGGCGGCACCCGCCGACCAGCAGTCGGACCAGCAAAAGCGCAAGCATCGTCGTCGCAGCCGCGGCACGTCGGCGCCCCAGGGCCAGACCAATCCCGCACCAAGCGATCAACGCTGACCGCCCCAAAGAAAAACGCCCGAAGGCTGAAACCTTCGGGCGTTTGCATGCTCCAGGAATTTACTCCGGTTTGACGCCGGCAGCCTGCACGGCAGGTACCCACTTGTCGATCGAAGCCTTGAGTAAAGCGCGCAGACCGTCGGGCGTGGCCTCCTGCGGCGTCGGCAGATCGACGGCGAGTTCGGTCAGTCGCGCACGGACCTTCTCGTCGGCAAGTGTCGCCAGCAACGCCTGATTGATCTTGGCGACGATTTCCTTGGGCGTGCCCTTGGGTGCGAAGAAACCGTTCCAGATCGTGACCTCGTAGCCCTTCAGGCCGGCCTCATCGATGGTCGGCACGTTGGGCAGCTGTGGCAGGCGCTTCAAGGTGGAGATGCCTAGCGCCTTGATGTTGCCGCCCTGGATCTGCGACAGCACATTCACCGCCTGGTCGACCATGTAGTCGAACTGGCCTGACACCAGGTCGTTGAGTGCCGGACCTGTGCCCTTGTAGGGAATCTCGAGAACCTCGACCCGCATCATGCTGTTCAGCATCAGGCCACCCAAATGCGAGGCCGCGCCGATCCCGGCCATGCCGTACTGCACCTTCTTCTGGTTCGCCCTGACGTAGGCCATGAACTCGGCGAAATTGTTCACCGGCAGGTCCTTCTTGGTGACCAGGACCATCGGATTGGTGCCGCCCAGCCCGATCGGCTCGAGGTCCTTCTGGCTGTCGTAGGGCAGCGACTTATAGAGCGCGATGTTGACCGCCAGCGTGCCCATGTGGGCGAACAGCAAGGTGTAGCCGTCGGGATTGGCCTTGGCAGCCTTGCTGTCACCGATCGTGCCGCCGGCGCCACCGATATTCTCGATCACCATCTGCTGGCCGAGCGCTTCGCCCATGCGCTGCCCAAGCACGCGCGCCAGGGCATCGGTCGGGCCGCCGGCGCGAACGGCACAATCACGGTGATGGGTTTGCCGGGGTAGCCTTGCGCCAAAGCGCCGAGCGGCAGAGTGGCGAGACAGGCGGCCACGACCGCTGCCAGCAGGTTGCGTCTTTTCATGGGGTGTCCTCCCGAGGACGTTTCCCCAGCAGCTACACCGTCTTCACTAGCTCTGCAATGGCCGTACCCACCGTCTTGGTGTCGCCGTTGCCGCCCAAGTCGCGCGTCCGGGGACCTCCTTCGACCAGCGAAGCGGCGATCGCCCGCTCGATCGCCTCGGCAGCCTCCGGGTAGCCGAGATGGCGGACCATCATCGCGCCCGACCAGATCTGGCCGATCGGGTTGGCGATCCCCTTGCCGGCGATGTCGGGCGCCGAGCCGTGCACCGGCTCGAACATCGAGGGGAACTTGCGTTCGGGATTGATGTTGCCCGACGGCGCCACGCCGATCGAGCCGGTGAGCGCCGGCCCGAGGTCCGACAGGATG
>Ga0070698_100006419_pt1 | contig 12759 bp, 11 predicted proteins | sample KBSK1502metaG_FD_65477 | JGI IMG/M metagenome (GOLD analysis project Ga0070698, IMG submission 65477) | Corn, switchgrass and miscanthus rhizosphere microbial communities from Kellogg Biological Station, Michigan, USA - KBS K1-50-2 metaG | ecosystem: Host-associated > Plants > Roots >... | reverse complement strand
GGGTGGTACCGGGTGACGTTCACGCCTCCGGCCGATTGGTCGTCCGAGGCCGTCACGCTCAAGTTCGGGAGCGTCAACTACCTGGCCGACGTCTGGCTCAACGGCACGTACCTCGGCTACCATGAGGGCGGCTGGACGCCGTTCGCGTTCGACGTCGGCAAGGCGTTGGTGGCGGGCGCGCCGAACGTGCTCGCGGTGCGATTCGTGGATCCGCTGCGTGGCTCGCGCCTCGACATCGTCCCGTGGGGCCTGGCCGACTCGTGGGACTACGCCGGCATCACGGGCCCGGTGTGGCTGGAAGCCAGCGATGTTCTGCACGTCGTGCGCGCTGACGTGGTCCCCCACCTCGACGCCGCGAACGTGAGCGTGGTCCTGCAGAACTCGGGCGACCAGCCCATCAGCGACGCCACGGTCACCGTGCAGGTGCTGCCGGCGGCTGTGACGGACGCCAATTTGCTCAACCCGGACCCGCTCGAGCTGGCGACTCCCGACGTGGCCCCGGTGGCGATCCTGACCATCGAGAACCTGTCGTTGGGTGCGGGCGGCGTCATCCAGCGCGATGGCAGCTTCACGTTTCGCGATGCGGACCAGTGGAGCCTGTCGAATCCCGCGCTGTATGTGCTCGGCGTGCTCGTGTCGACCGAGGGCGTCGTGCGCGACAGCTTCTACGACACGTTCGGGCTGCGCCGCATCCAGGTCGACCCCAACGCACCGCGGCTGCTGCTCAACGGGGCGCCGATCGCCTTTACGGGCGTGGCGGTGCACGACGAGAAGATTTCGCCGCCGAAGAATGGATTGCCGGCGGGCGGGACGCCGCCGTCGGTGGACGACGAGCTGCTGCAGGTGCGACACGCGCAGGCGGTGCATGCGGACCTGCTGCGCACCAACCACGTCCCGGGCAACCCGGCGCTGCTGATGCTGGCGGATCGGCTGGGCCTGGCGGTGTGGGAGGAGATCCCTCTGAACCACTACACGCCTGAAACTTTCTCCCTGGTGATGGGTCGGGGCATCCCGCAGCAGATGCTGGCCGAGATGGCGCTGCGTGACTTCAATCGCCCCTCGGTGATGTTCCATGGGTTCGCAAATGAATCGACCGGCGATGCCGAGCGAACGAGCGCGATGCGGGTGTTGCACGACCTCGACCGGAAGATCGACGGCACGCGGCTGACGGGCCAGGCGATGTACGGCTCCAACCCGTCTGACCCGACCTCTTCGCCGCTGGACGTGGCCGGCTACACCTTTTATTACGGGATCTTCTATGGAGGTTCGTCGCCGGAGCCGGGGACGTCACAGGCTTTGGAGCTCGCTCACCAGACGTATCCGCACAAGCCGGTGATGATCCTGGAGTTCGGTGACTGGGTTTCCGCCGAAGGCGCCGGGGAGAAGCAGCAGCGGGAGCTTTTCGACGTGACGTATCCGGCGCTGGCCGCGCACTTCGACACGTTTGCCGGCGGGTACGTGGGCTCGGCGGTGTGGTGGTCGCTGGAGGATTACTGGACGGATGTGCCGGGGCTGTCGGTGGAGCATTTCGGCCTGTACCGTCCGGATGGATCTTCGCGGCTGGTAGCCGGCGATGCCGCTGCGAGTTTCGGCGCGGTGACGGCGCCGGCGGCGCCGGTGGCGGGCATCCCGTCTCGGGGGTCCGGTGAGTCGGTCCCCACCGAGTCTGCAACCGGCCGTTTCTGGGTGTATCTGGTTTACGCGCTGGCGGTGCCGGCGGTGGTGCTCGCTGCGGTTGTTTTTGCCTTGATGCGGCTGCGCCGGCGGCGCCTTTCATTGCACCGGCCTGGATTGGAGGGCTCGTCATGAGCGTCGGTCCTCAGCATTTCCGGATCAGGTCGGTGCCGCTTGGCCCGGCCTTGTTGACTGGCGCGTGGGCGGGTTTCGTGCCGGGCCTGTTCATCGGCGGAGTGCTGGGCGCGGTGATCACGTTCGGGGCCGGAGCGATGCTGGACTGGATGCGGCAGCTGAGCTTCACGACAGGAATCGACCAAGCTCTGCTGCCGTTCGGCGACAGGATCGGGGTGCTGCAGACGCTGCAGGATGGTTGGTTTCTCGTGATCCCGGCCGCGGCGTTGATCTTCGGGCTTCTGTCAGCGGTGATCGGCCTGCTGACGGCGGCGGTGGTCAGCGCGAGCTACGGAAGCCTGCTGGAGGGCCTGGAGGTGGAGCTGGAACCGACGGCCGCAGCCCCCGCCCGCCGCGATCGCCGCCGCGGCCCCCGCCGCCGCACCGACAGCGCCGCCTAACCGGGCGTCCGGATGTCGACCGAAACTCCGCGGCACTGACCTGACCTTCACGCGCTACGCTCGCCGCCAAGTCATGCCCCCAATCGCCGAGGGTATGGAGTACACCGAGTTCCGGGCCAATGGCGAGAGTATCGCTGGGGGCATCGAGATGAACTCGATGGTTCCAACCCAGGTGCCGAGCTACAGGCAGGTGTACTTCAGCGTCGAAGACCTCGACAAGGAGTACAAGAAGGGCGATCGAGCACGGCGCGCAGGAGGTGCTGGCGCCCAGGACTTCCCGGGCGGCCGATTCTCAATCCTTAGAGACCCGCAAGGTGCCTCGACCGGCCTCCTGAAGATGAGGCAGTAACAAGAGACTTGTGATCGCGGGCCGGCACCTCGCCGGCCCGCCCGTTTGAGCGCTGCCGAAACCATTTGGCAGTTGGTTTCGCGCGGGATGAAGGGTGAACATCGGCCTAGGAGCCACAAGAGGGGCCCCTCCCGGCCGAGACCGAACGAATGTTTGCATTTGAATGCACTGGCCGGGTAACCTATCACACCGCACTTCTATGGACAACTACGCATATTTGCGGCAAGCTTGGGAACCGATGCCTAAGGTGACGGTACTCTTGAGCGATTTCGAGTTCCGACGCCTTGATGCCTTCTGTCGGAAGCGGGGCTTCAAGAAAAGCACCCTATTGGCACGACTGGCCCGTGAGCAGCTCGACAGTGAAGGGTTTTTCCTTCAGGACGAGTTGCCCCTAGCTGCTTCGGCGCTCACGAGAGTTGAATCGGCTGGAAGCCGCCAGCCTAGACCATGAGCGATCAACGTAGTCCCAGCAAAGAGCGCCGCCGACAGCCTCGATCGGAGGCAGGCAACCTCTTTGGTCGCATTTGGCTTGTTGAGGACGATGCTCAGACTCGAGAGAGGCAGAAACTGGCAGGTGTGCATGCGAAACGCTCCGACATAGTGGTGCATGTGCACGTACTGAAGCGCGGCAACGCTGCAGTCGCAGCTAGCTTCAGGTATGAGCCGGGTAACCCACGCAACAGCCACGCCAAGGCGGGGCGGGGTGGAATAGCGCTCAAATTGCTCGACCGTACCGGAGCCCGATCCGGACTAGTCGTCGCAGGAACGATTTACGGAAGCAACAAATCCTTCATCCCCGGAGTTCGCGCTCGCCACTTTCACGTAGCTGTAGAAGTTCGCCACCAGTCTCGCTGGCGATTGACTCCAGCGTCTGCCGGAGTAGGCGCGCTCGTGAAGGCTGGGCAATTGTTGCCTGGCGCGATTTGGCAGCGAGTGAAGGTTGTCAGCGCTGAGACTGGGCGCAAAGTTGACTTCGTTTTTGCGGATCTCGGGATGTTGGTCGGCTCCGAGCGCCTTCGCGCCTTCGCCTTCTCGCCCGGACTGGTCGTGGATAGGGACGGGGACCTTCGAATCGGAGTCACATCTCTATGGGAAGCCGAGCCGCAAGAGCTTATACAGGCTATGGGCTGGATTCGATGGATACGATCAGTGAATCGGCGTCAGTCACGACGCGAACTCAACGATACGTCGAACGTATCCGTTACTAATCGTCGGAATGGATTCCACTTAGTGGGTCCGACGCGACCGAACATCAGCCTTGCCCGCCGCCACGACCACGACCGTCAAGCAGTAGACCCGTCCATCGTTGCTCGAAGCGGCACTCAAGGCCAAGGCGTCAGGCAGCGAACAATGTTGGAGCTCTTCGCCGGCGCTGGAGGCCTCGGGTTGGGGTTTCTGCTCTCGGGTACTGAAAGGTCCAACTATCGGCTTGTTTACTCTGCTGAAGTCGAGCCGATTTACGTCCAGACTCTCAGGCAGAACCATTCCTACCTTTCCCGGCTGCTTGACGATGACACCTGCCGCGTTCCACCAATAACCGATTGCATCGATCTGCGTGGTCGCGCTGCCGCAGAACGCGTTTCGGCCCATATCGCGGGAATCGATCGCCTCGATGTACTCGCGGGCGGTCCGCCTTGTCAGGGCTTCTCAAGCGCAAATAGAAACAGCTGGTCGGCAGGCAATCCCCACAACCAACTCGTCGATGTGTTCCTCCGTTACGTGCGCAAACTTCAGCCACGCTTTGTGCTCCTCGAAAATGTTCAAGGGATTCTGTGGACCGGCCGATCCGGGACGCGCTCGCAGCATTCGGTTGCAGATCACATTGCGGCATCGCTTAAGAAAGCAGGCTACATGGTCTTCCCGAAACTCCTCGATGCGGTTTGGTATGGCGTTCCCCAGCATCGGACTCGGTTCTTTCTGCTAGCCATCCACATCGATGAGGGGTATCGAAAGGACGATTTTGGACAATGGGGTCCGTTCCCGTTTCCGACTCACGGCCCGAGAACGGAGCACCCATACGTAACTGTTGACGAGGCGATCGGCGATCTCCCGTTAATCGGCAACGGCGCCTCGATAGACGTCCTGGAGTATGCGACGCCAGCTTCGGGTCAAATAGCTGTGAAGCCGTACCTCAAATTCATGCGCTTCGGTGCCGCGTCCGGAACGATCACCGACCACGTAACTTCACGCCACGCGAGGTATGTAATTGACCGCTACCGCAAGATCCCAGCTGGCGGCAACTGGCAGAGTATCGTGGCAATGATGAAGAATTATTCCGCGTTAGAGCGGACTCACAGCAACATCTACCGACGCCTGCAATGGGATGAACCTGCGATTACCATCGGCCACTATCGTAAGAGCATGCTCGTTCATCCTGAACAACACCGGGGCATCTCGCTGCGAGAAGCCGCACGCCTCCAGTCCTTTCCCGATTGGTTCAGATTCGCAGGCACGACAGACGGTCAAGCCGGCGGGCTCATGCATAAGCAGCAGCAGCTGGCGAACGCAGTCTGTCCATTAGTGTCTAGGGCGATTGCAGATTTCCTGACGCAGCTCTAGGTCCGTGATCCTCTTGCCCGGCCCCAAGGCCCGGGAGTTTCAACGGCGCTTGCTGCACTGGGACGTTCGCGGAAAAAGGTCGCTTCCCTGGCGCCAGCATTCCCGAACCGCATATGAAGTCCTGATCGCCGAGCTCCTTCTACGAAAAACAGGTATGGTCACGGTGCGTCGGGTGTACGACGAGTTCCTGGCACGATTTCCCTCGCCCGACGAACTGGCGCGAGCCGAAATTGCAGAGATTGGGGCGGTCATTGGAGTTCTTGGTTTGGCCGATCGAGCACGGCTCCTTAAGGCGATGGCCCACCAACTTATTGAGATCCACAGCGGCCAAGTCCCGCGATCGAAGGCGGAGCTGAAGAAACTCGCCGGCGTTGGCGACTACACCGCGCACGCAGTGCTCTGCTTTGCGTACGGAAAGAGCTTGCCCCTCGTCGATAGCAACGTCGTCAGGGTCTTGCAGAGAGTGTTCTCATTTAAGTCGTCGAAGCGCCGACCCCATACAGATCCGGTTCTTTGGCAAGCGTCGTACGAGGTGATTGCGGGAGCGCCCCCAGTTAGAGCTAACCAAGCACTGCTGGACTTCGCGGGGACTGTTTGCGTTCATAGGAATCCGAAGTGTGACAGCTGTCCGATGCGGGATCTCTGCGATTACTTCCAAGCGAGAGGCGATCAATCTCGCGCCTGAGACATCCGCGCTTTTTCTGAGGGCGCCAGGAGATCGGCAAGCTCCTTGTTGCAGATGGCGAACAGCTCCCTGCTTGTAAAGACCTCTGTGTCCTTATCCTTGAATCGTGCGTTGAGGTTCTTCGCCAGGTCGCGGAACTGTTCTCTACTGAGCATCCGAATCCAGCCTATTTGTTCGGTAAGCCACCGGTCAATTCGCCGCTCTCTGCGCAGAGACTTCGAGTCGAAATAGAAGACCCAGTCATCCCAGTGCATCTGTTCAGCGAGGTCCCAAGGAAATTTACCCAGTCGATAACAATATTCGAGATGTATACGGGTGGAACCGCGGTCACTGCGCAAGATCCTCGGTGACGCATATATCTTTATGGCGTCCCAAACCAATTGTTGCTCGGATGGCTTTACTAACCGCTTGTTGTCGACAATGGGCGCAAGCTTGCGGCCAAGCGTCCACCAAAGCTCAGTGGAGCCGCGGCGACCACTCTCGCCGTTCGATGGAATGAGGTCCGCAACGGCGAGTTCTCGCTCAATCTCAGGGATTCGACGGCTCAGGAGACTGTCTAACTCATGTGCCAAACGCTCTTCTTCGCGCGAGAAGCTGAATGGAACTGCTTTCATCACGGCCTTCCCATCAATCTGTTTGGAAACGATGACCGCCATCGCCTAGTGTCCTTTCGCATAGGCAGCTACAACCCTGTCCAGGACCGCTAGATAGGCCTTTATTGCCTGAGCATGGGTTTGGCTCGACGTAATCCGTTGTCCCGCCGTTTCGAAGGGGGCCATCTGCTCTTCGTCGAGCGCGATGTACAACGCCTCTCTTGCCATAAGCTCAAATATGTATCGCTCCGCTTGGACCGAGTCATCTCGAACGACGCCGTAATCGGGGTGGGTTCGATTGAGTACGAACTTATAGCTGTTGCTCCCAAGAGGCTCGACTTTTGATCTGGGACTCTTCGGTCCGCCGTCCCAGCTATCCTGATCGGCGAAAATCCCCAGTCCCGGTTCATCACGGTTCAGCCACCAAGGGACGTCGCAGGTCCATCGATCACCCTTCTCAATCGTGCCGACACTCTTCAGAGCGGTGACTCGACAGCGAAGTCTCACCTTGCCTTGACCCACAGACTCGTACGGTTCCTTCTCGATAGAGATAGCCGGCATCTTCACCAAATATTCGCCAAGCGACCCAATCTGTACCTCCTCTTGAAGGAGGTTCTCTATCTCCTCGTTATCGCGCTTGGCGTCCAAGTTACTTACTCGGATTCGGACGAGCACCTTTGCGGCGATGCGGTTCTCGACAGTAAATTCGATATCCTTGAGCTGTTCGCCGTAGTTCACTCGCCGCGAATCTTCACCGTGCGGAAAGGTGATGGCTTCGAGAAGAACACGGACTGCCTGATCTTCTTTCGTGTCGGGCGTGCCGATAAAGATAGGAAACCGAGCAGTCGCAACGACGATTCCGGCAGCGACATCCTCAACGCGGCACACGCAGTGCACTTGCTCAAACTTCGGGTACACGCCAGATGCGATGCGTATGTCGGTGCCAGCCGTCGCGTAAGTTTCCAGGGCCTCCATAGTTCGCTTAACGTCTACGAGTTTCTCGATCGCCACGCCATCTTTTCGGATGGTCTCAACACTCACTCGCACCGGGCGAGCGCCATTCAGCCGATTACGTATCAGGAACCTGACGTCAGTTATGGTCTCGCCATGTTCAACCCTTCTCGATCCAGGAGTCGGAAAGTCGGCGTTGGCAACCGCAACGGTCATAGGTCTGCGCGTCTTTGGGCGCCGGCCTAAACCCTTAAGGCCAAGGTCCTTCATCACTTCATTAAGCTTTTGAAGGGCTGTCTCGAGTGCGCGCTTCTCCTTGGCTGACCCTTCGTTGCCATCGTCGTCATAGCCAAGCTGCTTTTTGAACAGATCAAAATGAACCTGCACGAACTTCTTTAGTTCACGGTAGGGTGCGCTACGGGCCTCGAAGCCGTAGTGGACGGTGTCCTCAACTTCCGCCAACAACGTCTCGTAGTTTTCGTCAAGCTCGACATAACCGAAAAAAGCGTCCTCAATATCCGGCGGAATATCAGCGACGTCCAAGGGCCCAATCTTCATCCCGCGCCGCTGCACCGAAACCCCAAGAAGGAGGTCTGGGATCGACTTCTTGAGTGCCGCCATGTTGAGACGCTTGACGCGGCAGGTCTGACCCTTGATGGTGAGCGATTGATTCTCGATTTTGTAAGTGCGATCTTTCGGGAGATCGCCAGCCGCAAGCTTCTCTAGCACGCCAGGACAGTGTGCGAGCTGGATCTTGCCGTCCGCTGCTACTGAGATGCGCGCTGCCTTTTGCTTAAGCAGGATTTCCCACCAGGTTTCCTGGATATAAGCGAGGAAAGTTCCATTCCCGATCGCCTCAATGACATCGGGAAGTGGCTCTACGATCGTGATGCGGGTCCCGACTCGCTCGAGTGGAATTAGAGCGTTCCCAGTGAGCTGAGCGAGATGTTCTTTTGCTTGGTCTCCCTCTACTACTTTCGGGTACTGAAGGAGTCGGCGCCCTTGCTGGAACCGGCGCCCAAGGCGATAGGCTCCGTCCGACGTGAGCGAGTCATAGATGATCTCGCCATTACGCGATACTGCTTGGAACAGTAGCTTCCCTTGCCCATACAGGCCGGGACCCTCCTGTCCCCCAGAAAAGTTCATGTTTTCAAACCGAGCAAGACGTTCTTGTTCGGGAAGTGAGTCCGGTATGGCCTCGGGATCATCGTATACATCGCCGGTGAGGCCCCAGGTACCGCTGTCGGTCATGGTCAACAGGGTGCGGCTATTCGGATCCTTCACCAACTCAAAGGCAAACGACCAGGGCTGGCCCTTCTTTTTTGCACCCCAGCCGTTTTGAATTGCGTCCTTTTGTAGACCGTGAACCAGCCCGCGAGCCTTCTTATAGTCCCTCTCTAGGGTTTGAATTCGACTGCGCCACTCATTCTGTGGCTGGACAAACATCTTCTTGCCACAGTTGCTGCATGTCTGCGCCGCCAATGGATTCGTCGCTTGACAGTGTGGACAGAGATTGGCGGCGAGCCTTTGAGCTTCAGCGGTAGGGGTTGCTGGCATTCCATTAACCTCCGCGCGTTGGTCGAGACACTACGAGCCCTCGAGATTGAGGTCGCCTGGTGGCTGCCTTGCCTGCAGTGACACTACGAGACGACCGACGTCGGCGTCGACGGGGACGCGGTACGGCTTCTTCGATGCCCCACTCTCGCAACCCATAAACACCACGAACCGGCCTTACCACCTCGGGATGTGGCCGGATATGGGCAATGAGATTCGCAGATTCGCCCCGGCCTGGAATCGGAATCCCGGCGCGGCGAACCGCCGCGGTGAGCTCTTGGATGTGCATCACCTTTCCGTGGCGTCGCAACACCTCGACGACCGCCTCCGCAAGACGTGGTTTCTGACTGTCAACGGCGAGGTCTGGCTGTTCGGGAACGATTGGAACTGAACGTGGAGGCTTCGCTTCCTCGCCCTCCTCGTTTCGAACACGGATAACCTCTGTAATCAGCTGCACCTCGCGCTCAGCTCGACGCAGTTCTTCGGTTATCGCTGCCAGCTCCGCCTTCATTGCAGCGATTCGCTCGCGAAGAGCAACCGCTGAGGACGTCAACGTCTCTGTGGACAGAATGCTCAATGCTCTCCCTCCTACCGCACTTACTATAGCACAGCTACGGCACCGCTATAGTATTGCCACTGACTCACCAAAACTCATTCACCATAGAGAAGTCGCTCGGGGATTGCGCTCTGATGGGATGTGGACGGCTCAGCACATTGCGTGAGGCGCGCCTACATCGGCGACTAGGAGCCAGCCGGAGGCACGCGATCGTCGATGGTTTGAACGTACTTGGACATCTTTGTCCTGGATGAAGAATGGATTCCCTGTCGTATGAGAACTTTCTCAAACACTGAGCCGAGGTCAAGCAACGAGTGAAAGGGCAACGGAGCGAGAGGCTGAATACCGTGGACCGAATTAGACTCCACCATTACGATTCCGGAGGCCCAGGCATGCTTCGACACGATCTTACCCTCTCCCTTCGCGATGTTGTTAGTCCAGGGGCCGCACCCTAACCTCGATCATCTTCTGCCCATGGACCGCCATAATCTCCTCGGGGTTCGCGGGTGGCATATAGCACAACCTCCCTATCGATTTCCGCACGCCTCAGTGTCTGCGTATATCACACACCCAGAATTCGCCCGGCCGTACCTCAACCATGTACACCCTCGCGATATTTTTCGGCAAGCCGCGTCCGAACTTGATATGGGGCCCGAGTTGATGTGTTACTCCGTCGATGTGGATCTCGTATGCGCCGGTACCAGCCTGCGTCTTTGAAATGAACCGTGCAAAGTCGACACCTTTCGAGGCCGCAAGTTGATCGAGGCGGCCCGACACCTTCCTCCCCCGCTCGATGTCATCCAGTATTTCGTCAAATATGAGTATGTGGTCGCGAATGCGTCGTGGATGCGGGTATGTGTTTTGTCGTGCTTGGATGAACACGTCCTCTGTGAACTTTAGCCGTACAGATTTCGCGGCCGCCTGTCTCAAAGCATCTTCTACGTTGGCTGGATCTTCGACTTGAGCCGGCTCGGGGACCAGCTCGGTCCACAGACTGATTCGAGCATCCAGCTCGCCTCGAAGGGTATGCATCATGCCTTCGAACGTTGCCTCGTCGATCACGACGAGCTGCTCATCGACATGACTCGCCTTGAATGCCAAATGGAGCCTCCGAGTCAACGGGGACGGTACGGGTTGCCAGGACACCAGTACATCGAAGTCCTCATTGCGAACCTTACCTTCCAGCTCTTGTGCCGAATCCCCGGGTCTGATGAATAGCACCGGATTGATCTCTCGTACGTAAAACGCCCCCTTGATAAGTTGGGCCCATCCTGAAACGGGCGGGAGAACTGGATTCTCAGGTCCAATAACGAGTGCTCGCCGCGGTCGCGGTGCACTCGGACGCAGGAATGGCTTGATTTCAGGTTGAAGAGCGGCGTAGATGTGTTCGAATGCTATCGATATGGGTTCCGGAATGAATTCCTGCTGGCGCCTGATTGCATGAACCTCGACTTCGACGTCCAGGATTCGGCGAGGTGGGTCCCGATCATTAGCGATGTCGATCCTGAGTATCGCTATTGAACCTTCATCGCCCTGCCAGAATGCGGACGCTGTCGCGATGTGAGCCACCCGCCTGTTAGCGCTGACGGTGTCCTTGAGAGGGTAAACACGTGGGAACGTATCACTGGCCAAATGTTGAATCTGACCGAACGTCAATTGACCTCCGCGCTCATAGGAAAGATCGACCAGAGATTTGAACGACTCACTAACCGATAGGAGGCTGAGGGGTAAACGCTGAACGCCCTTCCGCCGGGCACGCGAAATCGTGTCGCGGAAATAGCTGAGCATTGAAGCCTCGTCGATATGCGCAAGTGAGTTAACTGCAACGCCAGCCTCGAGCATCGGCCAGTAGCGAAGATCCGCCATTCTACGAGCCCAGTCGACGCCTCAGGTGGCGGAGGCGTCTTCGTCCAAGAGTCCAATTGGGATCTGAATAGTGGCTAGCTCTGCTTCGGACATACGATCGATAGCTCTGTGTAAGAGTCGTCGTAGGCGCTGTAGCCGTGGCTCATCGGGAGATGCCGCGAGCGCGCGGACAGTCGCCTCTGTCGTCGCTGCCTTGACAGAGGGAACGAGGATGTCAATCTGCAGGCGATTCCGTTCCGTCCAGTCGCCTATTACCCGGCTAACGCGCGATAAGCGCGTTTGGTGCCATTGTGAGCCCAACTGAGGAATAGCTTTGACCATGCGAGCGAAGTCGACATGGGGATGCGCTCCTGCAGCAGCCTCCTCCAACAGCCGTTTAGCGACTGGGTTTTGGACGTGGCTGATGAAGTCCCGCATCCAGGCGAGTTGCTCATCCATTGAGATGTGCTCGATCTCGACGAAACGGTCAGGCGATGAGGCCCACGCACGTCTCTGCTCCACCACAATTGGCGAGTCCAACGGGGACTCCTGGGCCGGGAACATAGCAGTTTGATCAAGCACCTTGTCATAAAGCCGAACCATGCCTTCTCTCCAATCTATGAAGGAAGACCACAGGTCCTTTCGGACGACTGATCTCTGTTGATCTATCGATTCGATGGGCCTTCGGTCTAACTCGGTGGACACGGCCAGCTGAGCCTCTACGTCACCACCAGGTGATCGGCTTATGCTGACGAGCTTTCGGCCCTCTGCGTCACGTAGAAAGTCTCCGAATCGGAGGAACCCGAGTGCGGTCTCGTCGAACTGGCCGAGCGTCCGCCGTTTTAACTCTTGCTTGAGTGTGGCGCCATATGCCCGCCGTCCCTGGGATCGCAAATCTGCAATTGTCTGGATTAGCAAATTCAGGGCGTATTCGCGCGCCTTCGTATTTTCTGTCTGCTGCACGCCGTCCACCTCCATAAACAAGAAAAGCTGGGCCTATGCGGCTCCAGCTTTCTGCTTTTAATGAGATGGCCATCACGCTACAGCTTCCGGTCCATCCTTTCACTGCCAATGCAGTATGCCCCTCAGTTGATATGACTGAGAGCTGTTCTCAGCACATAGTTCCAGGGAGCCGGATCGGACACTCGCCGCTAGCTGCCCAATTGGCGAGCCGCTACCGGCCACGATTCGACCTGTGGGCATTATACCCACCGCGTAGCCCATTCCGTCAAGATCATTTGCAGTAGGCTGCGAGCCCGAGCCTTGATCTCGGCGCCTGATCGAGAGCTGTGCAGGGAGCCCTTCGCCGGGTGGAGCCCACGCCCGGATTCGAACCGGGGACCTTTTCCTTACCAAGGAAATGCTCTACCGCCTGAGCTACGTGGGCGCGCCGTAGGCCAAAGATTCTAGTTGGGTTC
>Ga0070698_100006417_pt1 | contig 12760 bp, 15 predicted proteins | sample KBSK1502metaG_FD_65477 | JGI IMG/M metagenome (GOLD analysis project Ga0070698, IMG submission 65477) | Corn, switchgrass and miscanthus rhizosphere microbial communities from Kellogg Biological Station, Michigan, USA - KBS K1-50-2 metaG | ecosystem: Host-associated > Plants > Roots >... | reverse complement strand
CTCTACGCTGTTGCCATCTCAATGGCGAGTTTGAAGATTACTGGGAGGCACGTCGAGCGGCTTAAGTTCCACTTGTAAGTCGCACACCCTCCCCAAGCTCGCTTCTGGCCTCCAGAAGTTTTCTTCGATACACTCTGCATCAGCATGTCCAGACTCTCCCGTCGTAACATGTTGAAGAGCGTCCTCTCAGGAGTCACCTTGGCTTCTGTTTCCTCCCCGTCTTGCTCCCAGGAAAACGCTTCCGTTTCGCGCAAGGGCCGCATCCGCCAATCCGTCTCCCGCTGGTGCTACAAAGATATCCCGCTCGATAAGCTTTGCGCCTACTCCGCCCAAATCGGTTGCAAGGGCATAGATCTCCTCAATGTCAACGAGTGGGAGGTCCCTCCGCGCTATGGTCTCGTGTGCGCCATGGGCTACGCAGGAGGCGGGGAACTCAAAGACGCCATGAATCGCGTCGAGAACCATGCCAAGATCGAGGAAGCCTTTCGCAAAAATATCCCGCTGGCGGCCAAGCTCGGCGTGCCCAACGTCATCACTTTTTCCGGCAACCGCAATGGCATGTCCGACGAAGAAGGCGCGAAAAACACCATTGCCGGCCTAAATCGCGTCAAAAAAATCGCCGAAGATAACGGCATCAACATCTGCATGGAGCTTCTCAATAGTAAGGTCAACCACCCGGACTACATGTGCGATCACACCGCCTGGGGCGTGCGCGTCGTGCAGGAAGTCAACTCGCCGCGCGTCAAGCTTCTCTACGACATCTACCACATGCAAATCATGGAAGGAGATTTGGTCCGCACCATCCAGAAAAATATCGACTGGCTCGCACATTTCCACACTGGAGGCGTCCCTGGCCGGCACGAACTCGACGCCACTCAGGAAGTGCAATGGGACGGCGTCATGCGCGGCATTGCCGCCAGCAATTTCCACGGCTACGTCGCCCACGAATTCGTCCCCACTCGCGACCCGCTCACCTCCCTCCGCGAAGCAGTGGACCTCTGCGACGTCTGATCCGATGGCCCCCGAAATCGGGGCGCGTATTAGTATCTGTCGCGAATACACCTAATTTCTGAGAAATGGTGTATGATGTTTCTGATGGCCAGAACCAACATCGAGATAGACGAGGCATTAGTTCGCAAAGCGCGCAAGCTCACTAGGCTCAAGACCAAACGTCAAATCGTAGCTCGAGCTTTGGAACTGCTAGTGCGCTCCGAAACGCGTAAGGGTATCCTTCGCTATTACGGAAGCGGCGTTTGGAGCGGTGATCTGAAGGCATTGCGGAAGAACCGCGTTTGACCTTTGACATTCGTCTATTCTCGTAGCCTTAAAATCCTGTTAGCCCTTGATCCTCGTCGCCCTTGATTCTCATAGACAGTTCCGTTTGGATCGACTTCTTTGGCGTGACTCCGGGTCCTGCGGGCAGGGAGCTACGCCGCCTGATCGCTCTAGCCGGACCCATTGCTCTACCCGGCTTGGTCATCACCGAAATTCTTCAAGGCCTCACCCGGGACGTTGCGCGTATTGAGCGATATCTCTCCATGTGGGACCTTCTCGAGCCTCACGGCTTCCGTACCTACCGTTCTGCCGCCGATATCTCCCGCCTAGCTCGCGCAAAGGGCATCACGCTTACGACTGTGGATAACTTAATTGCAGCCATTGCCATTGAACACCGCGCCGCTCTGTTCACTCTCGATAAAGATTTCTCACGCATCGCCCAAGTAACCGACCTGCTGTTGTACCGCCTACCCTGAGAGCTCGGGCCTAGTCGAGGCGCCCGGGAACGCCGGCTTCATCTTGTGCAGGCTGCAATTTTCAGCGTTGTGGAAAAATGAAAGTCTCCAGCAGGTCCGCTCGTTCTTTCTCGTCCGAGGCCACCACTCGCAGAAGATCGCTCACCGAAAGCATGCCACGAAAGCCACGGGTAGCATCCACCACCAACAGGTGATAAACCCCGTTTCTCTCCATCAACCGGAGACACTCCTCGAGTCCCATCTCCGGCGTCACCGTGATTAGTCCTCGCGTCATGATCTCCGCCACTTTCATCCACGCTGGGCATCTGTTTTCCGCGGCCACTTTGTCGGAAATGTCGCTCTGCGAAATCACTCCTACAAGCCGCCCCGTAGCGTCCGTCACTCCCACCGAGCGCACTTGTTTCTCTCGCAGATATTGCGCTGCTTGATGAACACTCATCTCCTCGTTGATGGAAAAAACTTCGTTGCGGGACCCGATGAGATCCATAACTTTCATAGGACCCTCCGGGGGTTGATGTAGTCCGATACTACGCCCGCACCGCGCCGCCTTACAACCAAAAGGAACCGCAAAACACGAACAGGCCTGCGCCTGGTTGGGATCCCGAGCATGCCGCGCGTCGTTCTCAGATTGATCCGCTAGCCTACGCGCAGGACACTCCAGGTTTCCTCAGCTTTGTTTCTCCTTCGTTAAAAATTTCATCTGTTAATCGGCTTTCTTGACACGTATTCCCCGCGATGCTAGAAGCCCTCACATTTTCCCAGCAGCGATCGGGAAAACTACCCAGGAAGGAGAGCCTGCATTGCCGCCCATTCAGCACAAGCATCTGAGTTCCACAACCTATTCCAAAAACAGATTCGCCCACCCCTTCTATCTGCCCGTCCCCCACACCCAACGCACACCCATTAACGGCCAAAGCCGCATGACCGACTGGAGTAAGACCCAGCTGGGCCTCATTCCGCCCTTCAAGAACAACGCCTCGATGACCCTCGACGACATCCTTGGCGCCGACGGCGTCAAAGAGATCAAGCAAGCAGGCGAGCTTCGCTTCCATGCACTAGGCGACAGCGGCGTCGGACAGGCAACTGAGGCGGAAACCATTTCCGACGAGATGGCCACCTACTACAATCCCTCAGCGGGCGGCCTGAATCCGGCATTTCTTTTCCATCTTGGCGACGTCATCTACGGTCCCGACAAGGACGTGCATTACGGCGACCGTTTCTATCGCCCCTACCGCCACTATCCCGGCAAGATTCTCGCTATTCCCGGCAATCACGATGGAGAAGAGAAGTCCTCCGCAGACACTCCATCCTTGAAAGCGTTTCGCGCAAACTTTTGTGCCGACGCCGCGAAAGTCCCACCGCAAGCGGCTGGCAGCGGCATCTATCGCGAGACGATGACCCAACCAGGCGTTTTTTGGCTGCTCGACACGCCCTTCGCGCGAATCATTGGCCTGTATTCCAATCGCCTCGAAAATCCCGGCTATTTGCAGGGAATCACCAACGGTAAGAACGACACCACGCAAATCGATTGGCTCAAGAAAACGCTCGTCACCATTGCCAAGGCAAAGGACGGAAAAGCTTTGGTCGTCGCCACCCACCATCCTCCTTACAGCCAAAGCGGACACAGCGGCAGCACCGAGATGAATCAGACGATCGATGACGCCTGCAGCAAAGCCGGAGTAACTCCTGATCTTTTTCTCTCCGCGCATGCGCACAACTATCAGTGCTACACCCGCCACATTGGCGGCAAGCAAGTGCCTTACATCGTGGTCGGCACCGGGGGAATGCCGCCGCAATCCGTCGTGAGCGCCACCGGCTCGCCGGTGGGCGTCCCTGACCTGACCTACGACTCCGCCGTTTCCTCCCACGGCTATCTGTACGTCACCATTTCCGACAAACAGTTGAAAACCGAGTTCTGGCAGCTCGGCCAGCAACACACCAAGGCCTTCCACACCGTCATCGTCGACCTAACCACACACACGATCGTGAACTAAACCGGTTTCGACCAGGCCTAGGTCGTAGGGCCAGGGAATCTCTGGCGAACAGGGCACCGTGCCTCCTTGTGGAAGCCCCGGACTTCAGTCCGGGGTAGCGAGCCTTCAGGCTCGCGGGAATTAGTCGCAGGACAGGCATTCCTGCCTGTCCGCGTCAAAGAGCAGCACAATAAAATCAGCACTTAGCAACTTAAGTTCGTCTTGCAATCGAGCCTGCTCGGCTTTTTCCGCAAACTGTTCAGTCGTGCCGACTCTTTGCGCCACGATCCGGCTTCCGCCGCCGAGCGTACCTTATTGTATTTTCACAGTGGCTCTTGAATTCCAAAGTACCTAGGCATTTTCATGAACGCAATCGCTACTGCTTCAGTCGCCTTGCGTGCCTGCGTTTCCGCATGGGCATTGCCGGTTTCGCCGGTTCGCTGCTCTTCCGCCCCGACCTTGCATTCTTGTCCACGCGTAGCTTCCATGCCGCGCGCAAAGCGCCCGCCAATACATCCTCGCTCGCTGCCGCCAGCCGTATATGTGTCATCCCCATCCTGCCCCAGCCGCCTGCGATGGGCAGAAAAAGCTGCGGCAACTCCTCGCAGAACGCCGCCTGTTGCTCCAGCGTCAGCATCAGATTGCCGTAACCCTGCTCTACCGAAGCGAGCGTCGCAAAGACTCTGCCACCAACCCGAAAATCCACTGCCCCGCCATGCGAGCCTTCCTCCGCGCCTTCCAAACTCAGGGCAATCCGTCGAAAGTCCTTCGCATTCATAGCCCGATTCTATCGCAGCGCGCAATGATTCCGGCCGCGTCTGGTAGGCGTCAGTTTGAACTTTTCTGATCGTGACAATAGCGGGTCAAAGCCTAATCTGACCCGCTACCCGCCCTTGACGCGCCGGTGGTGATACATTTGCCCCATGCGTACCGTTTCCGTTTTTCTTGCGATCCTCTTGCTATCCACCGGCGTCGCCGCGCAAAAATCTGTCTCATTTCCGACCGACGATGGAGGGCTCATTTACGCTAACCTCTACGGCGAAGGAGACCGCGCAGTCGTCCTGGCACATGGGGGCCGTTTCAACAAAGAGAGTTGGGACAAACAAGCTCAGGCGCTTGCCGTTGCAGGATTTCGCGTCCTGGCCATCGACTTCCGTGGCTACGGTCAGTCGCGAGGTCCAGGCCAGGCGCAACCTCTTAGCGCCCCTCTTCACCTCGACGTATTGGCTGCCGTCCGCTATCTGCGAAAGTCTGGCGCGAAGACAGTATCTGTGGTCGGAGCCAGCATGGGTGGTGGAGCGGCCGGCGATGCCTCCATCGCCTCTGACCCAGGTGAGATCGAGCGTCTGGTGTTTCTGGGCTCATCGCCCAACGGCCCGGCCGACAAGCTCAAGTGCCCTTCGCTCTTCATCCTCGCGCGCGATGACGCCAGCGCCTCCGGCCCGCGCCTCCCCGCGATCCGCGCCCAGTACGACAAAGCTCCGCAACCAAAGGAATTGATCATCCTCGACGGTTCCGCACACGCGCAGTTTCTGTTTGACACTAACCAGGGAGACCGCGTGATGCGCGAGATCCTCCGCTTCCTCGCCGCGAAGTGACCTCTTGACCTAGTGTCGTACCTATAGGCGGCCGACCCACCGATCCTAGCTGTTCTGCGTTGCGGGCCACTGAAAGCAGATGCCATATCCGTCGGGATCCTCGGCGTACAACTGCTTCATCCCATAAGGCGCAACCCTCGGTTCTTTTACACTCAGGCCATGCGGGCGGAGATGTTGGTAAGTGCCGTCCAGATCCCTGCACCCAAAGTACAGGATAGTATCGCCGTGCGAAGCAATTCGCGCGCGATCGGGCGCAGAGGGACGCTCATGTTCTTCATAAGCGGTATTGAGCATGAGCTCCACGCTGCCAAACTTTAGCAACGCCCAATCAAACTTCTCTCCTGGGTGAGACGTCGCGCCTACTTCGAAACCCAGCACGTCGCAGTAGAAATGGATCGCCGTCGGCATGTCGTAAACCTGAAGCAATGGAGCCAGTCCGCGAATATCAACGCCCATACCCATCCCCCCTGGTTTGCCGCAAGAATATATCAACTACTTCCTCGCCCATCCTCGAGCCCCCCGCAACCCTGTCATCCCAACCGAATTCCTCGCGTCTTCGCGAGGACTTGGCGAAGGGATCCTGGCTACACTCCATCCCCGGCAAGCTCGACGAGACCACGAAGTTCCCACGCGATAGTTCTATTGTTCAGTTTTGAAGAAGGAGGTTTTTCATCAAGTCGCCGGCTACAGGAATGCCAAGTTGATAGAACTTGTCAACACAACAGCATCCCTATACCGTGAAGATTGGATGTAATCGAGAATGTCCGCTATCACCAAACTCGCGAAACAAAAGAGGGCGGCCCGGGAAGTAGCCGAGATCATGTATGCTTCCTTGCAACAGTTTTCAGAGGAAGAGCAGCAAAAGAGAACCAAGGAAATACACAAAATAGCTCAAAAGATCGGTTCTAAGCCGTATAGAAAGCCTTCCAAGCGTTCTTCCACTCAGCAGAACCCTCCTGTATCCCGGCGCGCCGCAAAATCTCGGTAAATGCCCGCGTCCTGAGCTCTAATAGCCTTCAAAGCGTCTGCCGCAAGCCTCTTTTGGTTTCGTTCGGGCTTCAGTATCCTTAGGACGTCGCCGGCTCCCGCGCCGTTTTTCCGCATCGATTACATCCAGAACCTCTGGCTTTATTTCGACTCTGGGCGCGTCTTTTCGTCTTTACCCATGCACGATTTCCTCGCGCCTACACCCAGCCACACCGAGAATTGTCATCTCGATCTCGACTACACTCCAGCATCCGCAACCTCGATGAGATCCAGGCACGGCGCGGGCCTCAATTGCTGTGTGCGCACTAGAGCTGGCCCCGCGTCCCTCCCCAATCCTCAGGAGCCACGTCCGCAATCGACTGCGTGAAGGTCCACCGGCGGCCAGCAAAATCCTCAACCGTATATTGCCGCTCGCCGTAGGGATAATCCGCAGGCGGACGCACCACGCGTGCCCCGTGCTCCTTGGCATGCTCGTGATGACTGTGAACGTCAGCCACACGCACCATCACCTCATCCGCGAACCCACCTCTGAGTGGTGTTCCAGATTCAGCGCGACCAGACGACTTGCTACCCTCACCCACCTGCGGCTCCATAACGACAATGGCGCCATCACCAACATTGAGCTGCGCCCGATGGTTCCCCATTCCTATACGCAGAGTGAACCCGAACGCGTCGCAGAGCCACTTCACGGCTTCAACCACATCCGGATACACCAGCTCCGGAATGACCGTGCACCGCGGTATCGACCTGTTCCCCAGCATCCTGCCTCCAGTGGCCTGCGAGAACTCTGGTAGCACAGCCACTCTTGGCTGTGTGCCCCAGCCAAAAAGTACCACATGCTTGCATAGTACCATTTCAGGTATTGACATTCTTTCGAATACGGTATAGTCTGTTGTGAATTCTCGATCCCAGCCTCGCCGTGCCTCTCCGACTCCTTCTTTTCCCTACCTCATTCCTTCCTTACCTCCTTACCTCGCACAAAGTCACGAGCTAACTCACATCGAATCATATTCTTCCATTAAACATACGGGGGGTAGGGTGCCAGCGCCGCCGCAAGCAGCCCATAATCGCCTCGAGAGTCAGCTGAGCATCCCAGCGGCGCACTCACATCACGTTTTACAAAGCGCATCCCCACTCTGCTGGCAAAATATGACTTCGACACCGCGCCTCATGCTAGATTGCCAGGCAGCCACAATGAGCACGGACGATCGCACAGCAAAATCAACCCCGCAAGCGATCCCTCCTTCGCAACCAGCCCGTTCGGCCACCTTACCGCCCTCACCCGGCCATGGCCGCGCCGCCTTCGCCTTCATTTTCGTCACCGTCCTGCTGGACATGCTGGCCCTCGGCGTGATTGTTCCAGTGCTCCCGAAGCTGATCATCAGATTCGAGCATGGCGACATGTCCATGGCCGCCACCCAGACCGGCATCTTCGCCTTCGTTTGGGCCGCCATGCAGTTCATCTTCGCGCCCGTCACCGGCGGCCTCTCGGACCGCTTCGGCCGCCGCCCGATCGTGCTGCTCTCAAATTTCGGCTTGGGCTGCGACTACATCCTCATGGCCGTCGCTCCCACCTTGAGCTGGCTGTTTCTCGGCCGCATCATCTCCGGGATCACTTCCGCCAGCTTCCCGACCGCCAACGCCTACGTTGCCGATGTGACCCCAGAGAACGAGCGAGCCGCAAAGTTCGGTATGCTCGGCGCCGCCTTCGGTCTCGGCTTTATTGTCGGGCCCGCGCTTGGCGGAGTGCTCGGCGGCATGGGCTTGCGGTATCCGTTTTGGGCTGCGGCTGGGCTCAGTTTGGCCAACGCGGCCTACGGCTTCTTCATCCTGCCCGAATCATTGCCACGAGAGCGCCGCGCTCCATTCAACCTGCGCAAAGCCAATCCTGTCGGCTCACTAAGGCTGCTGCGCTCGCACCCGGAGCTTTTCGGCCTCGCCACCGCCATGTTCCTCTACTACAACGCGCACGAATCATTACCAAGCATGTTTGTGCTTTACACGACCTATCGCTACCAATGGGGCGCGCAGCTCACCGGCTGGGCCCTGGCTGCCGTGGGCGTTGGATCGACAATTGTATCGGCGGCGCTGATCTCCCTAGCCATCAAACGGCTCGGCGAGCTGCGCACGCTGTACACCGGCATGCTCTGCGGCGTGACCGGCTTTGTGCTTTTCGCTCTCGCTCCTGCAACACCCCTCTTCCTCGTCGGCATACCGTTTCTGTCGCTCTGGGGTTTGGCCTCACCGGCCATGCAATCGCTAATGAGCAAGCGCGTCAGCCCCTCCGAACAAGGGCAGCTTCAGGGTGCGCTGATGAGCTTATTCGGCGTCGCTGGAATGATCGCGCCGTTAGTGTTTACCCAAATTTTCGCGCTGGCAATCGCGCCGCAACGCGCCGTGAAACTCCCGGGAGCGCCGTACTGGCTCGCCGCGGCGCTGCTGGGCGGAAGTTTGATGCTGGCATGGAACGTGACCCGCCGCGAAGCCGCCCAAGTGGCCGCGACACGCGCATCGAACTGAGGAGACGAAGCCGGTGCACACAGGCAAAGCAGATTTTAGATATGCAGCCCCAGCACGCGGACAAGGGTCTGCTGCAGCTTGGTGATCTCCCGTTCGCGCTCGTGCTCCTCGGTCGTGCGCTCGGTCAATGCTTCCTTCAGAAGCTTCAGATTGCGGCGCAGCTCCAATTGTGCGAGAACCAAACGGCTCAGCGCCTGGAGGGCTTCCTTTTGGTCCGGCCCGAATTCGCGAGGAGCGCGATCCACCACGCACAGCGTGCCGAGGGCGTATCCCTCCTCGTTGATCAGTGGTGCGCCGGCGTAGAAGCGTATGTACGGATCGGAGACGACCAGCGGGTTATTGCGAAAGCGTTCGTCCTGGAAGGTGTCCGGCACAATCATCACGTCGGATTGCTGAATCGCCGTAGAGCAAAAGGCAATGTCGCGAGGAGTCTGGGAGACCCCCAAGCCGATTCTAGCTTTGAACCATTGGCGATCCTCATCGACGAGGGAGATGGCCGCGATCGGCGTTTTGCAAATGTAAGACGCAAGCAGGGTCAGGTCCTCAAAGGCCTGCTCCGGCTCGGTATCCAGGATGGCGTACTTCTGCAGGGCAGCAACGCGGGCGGCATCGGCCGCGGGTGCAGGCGCAGGCATGGTCGTCCTCCGAAGATCTTGCTGGGCCGTACGACGAAGGGCGTAGCTGCAAGATGATACTCCTTCCGTCAAGTTATTTCGCCGGGCCAGGCTGGCCGAAGGCGCTTCGCAGCCGAGGCCGCCAAAAAGGGACGTGACCAAAATGGAGCTTGGCGAGGGCCTTCGGCCTCCGTACGTTGCTCGCGGTAGGCACAAACTACTAGGCTCGGCGAGGCGGTCCGAGCTATGAACGCGCCATGTTGGCAACTGTGGAAGGCGCCAAATTCACTACACGTCCGGCGACGCAAGAAGACGCGGCGGCGATTCTGGCTTGCTTGCGGTCGGCATTCGAGGATCATCGCGAAGCGTACACAACGGGCGCATTTCTCGACACCGTGCTTACACCAGACACTCTGGAGCAGCGGCTCGCGCAGATGCGCGTATTTGTCGCCGTGGATGCATCGAGCCAGGTGATTGGCACGATTGCTTGCCAAACGGTGAGCAGGGAAGAGGGCCACATTCGCGGGATGGCTGTCCTTCCCCGATGGCAGCGTGCTGGGGTGGCCGCGGAGCTGTTGCGAGCCGCCGAAACAGAGCTGCGCAAAAGCAAATGTGCCCACGTCACGCTGGACACCACCGCTCCGCTGACGCGCGCGATGAGGTTCTACGAAAAGAATGGCTACAGGCGCACAGGCAAGATCATCGATTTTTTCGGCATGCCCCTGTACGAGTATCGCAAGCCCCTTACGGGCGCATTGATGGTTGGCAAGCAAGAGCTAGTAGAGAATCCAGAAGGGTAATGCCTACGGACCGGTAAAACTGAAATTGTAGTTGCGCTTAGACCGTTTCCGCGCATCGATGTAAAATGCGGGCGCCTTTTCCGCAGCGCCTCGCCACGCTGCCATCTGTCCCGTTGGGAAGGAGATCGCCCACCATGAAAGCGCTTGCTGCCCTCGCAGTGTCTTTGTTGCTGAGCACAGGCTGGAGTGCATCGGCCCAAAACCGCGTAAACGACAAAGACATTCAAATCATGATGAACAACATTAAGTCGGACAGCGGAAGATTCCGCACCGCGTTTAACAATTCGGTGAAGAAAACCACGATTCGCCACACCAGCCGGGAAAAAAACTCCAAGAACCTTGTTGCGAACTTTAAGGCGCGTGTGGATGGAATGTACCGGACTTTCAAAAGCACCAAGAAGGCCGATACAGCATTGCCGCTGGTGATCGACACCGCGAGCCAGATCGACAAATTCAAAGAGATTTCTTTTGATGAGGCGACCAATGCGTCTTGGGCCAAGGTCAAAACCGAGCTGAAGCAGCTCGCCGATGCCTATGGCGTGCAGGATACGATGACCTGAGAAAGCGACAGATCGTTACGTCGTGGCGGAGGCCGCGCGCTCGGCGTTGACGGCGGCGCCAATGACGCCGACTTCGTCGCTGGTGGGAATGACCTCGAAGCGGCTGCCCTGCAGTGGGCTCATCTTCACCATCTCGTGGACATAGCGGTCCAGCAATCCGATGTCAATGAATTTGGCGTTCGGTCCAGTGATGTAAAACTGGCCGGGACCATCCATGTGGATGCTGGTCGCGGTCGCCGCCGCCAAAGCACGATGGCACAGCGTGAGAAACTCAGAGCAGCGCGCATCGCCGGTGCGAGCGTTGGCGAAAACTTCATCGGGCTCCAGGTCCATAAAGCGCAAACGGATAGAGCGATGCCCAAGAATGCCTTCCAAGTGGCCCAGGCCGCCGCAGCCGCAAAATTTTTCCTTCGGATCCAGCGTGACCACGGAGTGGCCGCCTTCCCACACACCCTCGCTCCAGGGATAGCGTCCGAAGCCGACGCCGTTGCCGAGGGTCCAAACGCGGATGAGCTTGTGAAGCTTGCCGCGCGTCGCCGCGATTCCTGCGGCCATGGCATCCGCGTCGTTGAAAACGCGCACAGGCGCGGCCGCCGCGCCCTGCGAAGAAGAAAGCGCGGCTTGCAGATAAAATCCCTTCACTTGATGCAGATTCGGCGAATCTTCGACAACTCCGTTTCGAATCACGCCGGGAAACCCCAAACCGATGGCATGAATCTTCTCGCCCTTTGCAACAGCGGTGATTTGCTGGCGAATGCATTCGCCGATCCCTTCGGCGGGCATGGCTTGCAGAGCGTCCAGCGAAGTGCCTCGCTCGGGGTAGAGCTGGATGGAACCGACAAGTTTATTGTCTTCAACGAGCCCGACCGCAATGTGTTCCATCACCAGTACGCCGACTGTCTTAGGCATCGTGGCGTCACCTCAGCGTGTAGAAAGCATTTCTATAGGTCCAAATATCTAGTCTCCCGGTCATCTCAGCTTGTTGAGGCCGTTGAAAGCGGCAGCCTTGTAACACTCCGCGAGTGTCGGATAGTTGAAAACGGCGTCGGCGAAGTACTCGACGGTGCCTTTGAACGCGAAAACCGCCTGTCCAATGTGCAGTAACTCGGAAGCGCCTTCACCCACGATGTGTACGCCAAGCAGCTCCTTCGAATCCGGATCGAAAATAAGCTTCAAGCGCCCGGTGGTGTCGCCTCGAATCTGGCCGCGCGCGATCTCGCGAAAATATGCGATGCCCACTTCGTACGGCACGCCTTCCTCGGTGAGCTGTTCTTCTGTTTTCCCGATAAATGAAATTTCGGGGATGGTGTAGATGCCGTAGGGATAGTTGGCGCGATTCGAACGGATGGGGATATCAAAAGCATTCGCGGCGGCGATGCGGCCCTGCTCCATGGAAACGGAGCCCAGGCTCGGGAAGCCGATCACGTCGCCGACAGCGAAGATATGTGGCTGCTTGGTCCGGTAATCTTGATCGACGGCGATACGGCCGCGTCCGTCAGCCTGAAGATCGGCGGCAGCAAGGTTGAGCTCGTCGACATTCCCTTGACGTCCGACAGCATAAAGCAGGGCTTCGGCGTTGATCTTCTTTTTGCTTTTAAGAACGGCGACCACGCCGTTATCCGGCAGCTCCTCGACGCTTTCGACTTCTTCATTGAGGCGCAGGGTGACACGACTGTCGCGCAGGTGATAGCACAGCGCCTCGACCATCTCGGTGTCGGCGAACTCCAGCAGGCGCGGGCGCTTTTCGATGAGCGTGACGCGCACTCCGAGCGTGGCGAACATGCAGGTGTACTCGACACCGATTACACCGCCACCGACCACGATCATGGTTTTGGGAATTCCCGGCATGCCGAGAATCTGATCGCTGTTGATGATGGTGCGATTGTTGAAGGGCACGAGCGGGGAAATGGCGGGCTTGGTTCCCGTGGCGATGACCGTATGGGCTGTTTCGTAGTCG
>Ga0070698_100006414_pt1 | contig 12761 bp, 12 predicted proteins | sample KBSK1502metaG_FD_65477 | JGI IMG/M metagenome (GOLD analysis project Ga0070698, IMG submission 65477) | Corn, switchgrass and miscanthus rhizosphere microbial communities from Kellogg Biological Station, Michigan, USA - KBS K1-50-2 metaG | ecosystem: Host-associated > Plants > Roots >... | reverse complement strand
CGTCTAATTGGACAACGGCATCTAAAGATGTCTGTTGCTGGTCCGAATGGTCGACCGCTTGAGACAATTTTCTGGAATGGAGCGGAGCGGATGGCAGATCTCAAGCGCGGCGTCGACATGGCTTATACGATTGAGACGAGTAACTGGACAGGCGAAACCTTTTTACAGTTGTCGGTGCAGGATACAAGGCAGCAAACGGAAGACGGTAGACAATGAAGAGCAAACAGTGAACAGCCACAGATAACGGTTCGGCTGTTTGCTTAGTAAAAAATGCAGGAAGTCACCAGAAAAAAAGCAATCGCTATTGGCCTGCGCGCACATGCTCCGCTAGTAGTGCGTGCCGCCGCGCTCCTGACGCTAGCCGCCGCGCTGATTTTCGTAGCCGTATCATATTATCGACATCGCAGCGACGGGCCTTTTCGGCTCACCTCAAAGTCGCCGGAGCTTTCAAAAGAGATAAAGGGAAGAGTTGAAGGCTACGAGCAAAGGCTAATGAAAGAGGGCCGGTTATATTTGTGGCTGCGAGCGGCAGTAGACATTACTTATACCGACGACCACCATGAGCTCGAGCAGGTTAACCTTGCGGTTTATCCTCCGGTTGGCGACAAGCCTGATCAGATTCTTGCTAACAAGGCCATCTACGATCCGAGGACATCAGTTATTACCTTTGTCGGAAATGTGAAAGTAGAAACAAAGGACGCGTTGAAGGTCAGCACGGAGTCGATTGCTTACGATCAAAACAGCGAGATCGCTCAAACCGATGCGCCCGTCTCTTTTGACCGCGAAAACGTTTCCGGTCACTCGACGGGAGCCGTGGTTGAGTCGAAGACAAAGAAGCTCGAGTTAAAGAAAGATGTGGAGATCACCGTAGCTCCTGAAGCCATAAAGGATCCGAAAGCTCAACCTGTGTCCACCCGGTCGCGACCCGTAGTCATCCGTTCGGCCCACGCCCTGTTTGAACAAGAGTCGATGAAGATGACTTTTTCGGGTGGCGTTACTGCCGAGCAGGATCGTGATCTGATGAGCGGCGATACGCTCTACGGGACTCTCAACGAGCAAAAGCACCTGCAAAAACTCGAAGTCCGCACAAACTCTTATCTGCGCACGATGAATGAAGGCAGGGCCGCGGAAGTGCATTCCGTCGACATGGATTTCTTTTTGGATAAAGACCAGCGTTTGGAGCGGGCGGTTGCGATGCGTAGTGCCGGCGGTAAAACGCTCGATGCGGATTCGGATTTACAACTGGAGGGCGCAAACCTAATCGAAGTCCTGTTTCAGGCACAAGGCGATCGCAGTCTGCTGAAACAGCTGCGCACTGAAGGCCGTTCTGTGATTAACCTCTCCGCTCCAAAATCAAAGGCAAACGATCCGCGCGCGGCAAATAAGCGGCTTACCGCAGACACTGTAAAACTCAACTGGCGTGTCACCGGTCGCGATCTCGAAAAGGCTGAAGCGGTGGGCAATGCCGAACTATTTGTTGATCCTGTGACTAAAAACGCGGCGAGTGATAGGAAAACGCTTACCGCACCGCGTATCGATTGCGATTTTTTTGAAAGCGGCAACATCGTTCGCACGGCAATCGCTACTGGTGGAGCAAAGGCAGTCATCGAGCCGGTGCAGAAAGTAGAGGATCGCGGCACCCGTACGCTAACCTCGCAAAAAATGACTGGGGTGTTTGTGCCGAGCACGCAGGACATTGAGCGAATGGATGCGCAAACTGACGCGAAGTTTAATGAAAACGATCGCAATGGCGTGGCGACTAACATCTCCTATACGGCTGCGGACAACACCGTACGGTTACGCGGAGGTGAACCAACGGTTTGGGATTCACGGGCGCGAACCAAGGGAGACGAGCTGGATTCGGATCTAACTAACAAGGTGTCCTACAGCCGTGGGAAAACAGCAACCACGTATTACAGTCAGGAACAGACCAACGGTGCGACTCCTTTTTCCAAGGTTAAAAGTCCCGTCTACGTGGTCAGTGACAGAGGAGAATTTCACAGCGAAAGCGGCGTGGGTATCTACACCGGAAATGCGCGCGCCTGGCAGGACGACAATTTTGTGCGCGCTGACAAACTAACGATGTACGTCAACGAGAAACGGATGGACGGAACCGGTCACGTGCAGAGCCAGATCTACAACGCCAGGCGTCGCATGGGAGGGACCAGCAGCACTGTCCCGGTGTTTGCTACCGCGGATTCGATGACTTATTCAGATATTAATCGAACGCTTCATTACGAGAGCAACGTTGATATTCGTCAGGGAGCAGATCGTATGACGAGCGGCGTTGCCGACGTCTATCTGCTAAAGGAGTCAAGTGAGGTAGAGAAAACGATCTCGCAGCGCAATGTGGTATTGACTCAGCCAAACAGAAAAGGCATCGGTGACTGGCTTCAGTATACGAGCGCCGACGAAGTCGCGGTGCTGAAAGGCAACCCCGCCAGAGTTGAAGACGCGGAAAAGGGAAGCACGGAAGGGAACCGATTGACCGTCTACATGCGAGACGGTAGAGTGATCGCGGATGACGTGAGAGGTTCGCAGGCACCGGGACGAATCAAATCAACGCATAAGGTCAAGAAACAGTAGACGAACTTTTGGAGTGCGGTGACCTGTCACCGCTGTAGTCTTGGGCGGCTTGACGCCCAAAGTCTTTCAGTAGTTTCAGGCAACGGTGGCCGCGACAGGTCGCGACCGACAAAAGCGGTGACAGGTCACCGCACTCCAAAGAGTTGATCGCATGAGCACACGGACGGAGGACGTCAATATCGAGCAAGGTCGTAACGAAGGGTCTCCTGTTGACGGTCCTCGCGTGGCGCGTCAAGCAACCTTGACGCCGTCATCTTCCGCTTTGGCGGCGGCCCACCTGGAAAAAAGATATGGCAGGCGTCGAGTCGTCGACGATGTCGGGCTGCATGTAGAAAAGGGAGAGGTGGTAGGCCTACTTGGTGCCAACGGCGCCGGAAAGACGACGACGTTCTACATGATAGTCGGGCTGGAGCGTCCGGATAACGGAACAGTCAGTCTTGGGGGTCGCGACGTCACCAGGTTGCCGATGTATCTGCGGGCGCGACTCGGGCTTGGCTACCTGCCCCAGGAACCTTCAATCTTCCGCAAACTGACAACCGCGCAAAATATCCTCGCGGTACTCGAAACGATGGGCTTGCGCAGGCGGGAACGACTCACCCGGCTTGAGGAGTTGTTGGAAGAGTTTGGCATCGCACACGTTCGCAATACGCGTGGCGACGCCTTGTCCGGAGGCGAGCGACGAAGAACCGAAATCGCGCGTGCCCTCGCAACGGAACCCCAATACATCCTGCTTGACGAACCTTTCGCAGGTATTGACCCCAAGGCAGTTGATGACATTCAAAATGTCATACTTTATTTACGTAATCGTGGCATTGGAATCTTAGTCACAGATCATAATGTCCGCGAAACATTGGGAGTTACAGACCGGGCCTACATTATGACCGACGGTCGGATTTTCCGCGCCGGTGTCCCGCGCGAGTTGACGGAAGACGCGGAAGTGCGACGGCTCTATCTTGGCGACAAATTCCGCATGTAATCTTCAAATTTGATTACCAAAGCTAAACTGGTACGCGCAAATGTGCTCCAATCGAGTATAATCTCCCCGCGACGTACAGTTGCAAAATAACAAAATAAAAGTGTCCATTCGAAGTCAGGAATGTCTCTTAAACTAACTACCAGCCTATCCCAACGCCTCGTGCTGACGCCGCAGTTGCGGCAGCGCATCGAGATGTTGCAGATGACTACACTCGAGCTGACTGATCTGATTCAGCAGCAGATTCTTGAGAACCCTGTTCTCGAGGAAGTGGCCACTCAGGAAGAAGTTGGGGAGTTAGCGGAAAAGATTCTTGACCATCTCGCGAGCGCAGATCCCGGAGCCGCGCCAGATGAGCAGCAGCGTTTGGAAGCTACCGAGCCCGAACTCGGAGGTCCCTCTTCAAATGGATCGGGTGATCTCGATGGAGTGTCGACCTACGCCGAAGGTGACGGCGAAAGTGGCATTGGCGAGGGACATGAAATTGCGGCTGCCGATCTGAGCGAGGATTCCGTTGGCGACGAGATTGTTGGTGAAGAAGGCAGTCGGGACGCCTTTGAAGAAATTGACTTCGGCCGGGAGTTTCAGGATTACCTTGACCCTGGCTACAAGACTCAGGAGATCGAATACAAGGAAGACGCACCCACGTTCGAACAGTTTTTGACCCGGGCACCGTCCCTTGCCGATCATCTCGAATGGCAACTTCACATGAGTCCGATCGCGGAGGACATTTGCGAGGCGGCGATTAGTGTGATTGGCAATCTCGACGCGGATGGCAGGCTGAATGCCACGAATGAAGAAATTGCGGCAATGGGTGGCTGGAGCGTGGAAACCGTGGAAGTAGCCCGGCAGGCGGTAATGCATTTGGACCCAGTGGGGTGTGGCGCGCGTGACGTCAGGGAATGTTTGCTGGTGCAGCTGGAAGTTAAAGGCGAAAGTGAACGCCTGGCCGCACGCCTGATTAGCGAGCACCTCTCTGAATTACAGCAACATAAGCTGCCGCATCTGGCGAAACAGATCAATAGTGACGTCGACACGCTCTTGAACGAATTGCAGTTCATTCGCACTCTCGATCCTTATCCCGGACGGCGATACTCGTCTGAAGAACCAATACTGATTTCACCCGAGATCTACATCGAGAAACTCGATGAGGCCGACGACGAATACATAATCTATTTCGCGGATGATGGCAGTCCTCGGCTGCGCGTGAGTCAACAGTATCAGCAGATGCTGGGTAAGTCGGACGTCAGTAACGAGACCAAGAGTTTTATTCGCGAGAAGATGCGTTCGGCAGTCGACCTGTTGCGGAATATTGAGCATCGCCGCCAAACCATTTACAAAGTGGTGGAGTCAATCGTACACCGGCAGCAGGATTTTCTTGATAAGGGTGTTCAATACATCAAGCCGATGATGCTGAAAGACATTGCCGAAGACATCGGCATGCACCTGTCGACAGTTTCCCGAGTAGTGAATAGGAAATATGCGCATACTCCGCAAGGCGTAATCGAGCTGCGACGGTTCTTTACCGAAGGCATGATGAACGAGGACGGGGAAGAAATCTCCACCCGCATCATCAAGTTGAAAATTAAGAAACTTATCGAAGAGGAAGATTCGCATAATCCGATCACGGACGATCAAGTTGTGAAGATACTCATCAAGGATGGAATCAAACTATCGCGCCGCACGGTTGCCAAGTATCGCGATCAGATGAGTATCCCCGGCTCGCGCGAGCGTCGTGCAGTGGTTTAGACGTTGCTTGAGCCGAAATAGAGTTTCGCCCCTTGAGTTATTAATAATTCGCCAAACCTGATCTGAGTTTGGCAAGCATTACTATTTCCGAGGGTTGAGAAGGGAACAGCAGCCATGAGGTTTGAGTACACCGGTCGTCACGTTGTAGTTTCTCCCGGCATCCGCAAGCACGTCGAAGATCATTTCAAAAAGCTGGAATATATTTTTAACGGCACAACTGCCGCCTGGACCCACGCGGTCATTGACGTTGAAAAGAATCGTCATATTGCAGAGTTGATTGTCCATTGGCGAGACCACACCCTAACCGCAAAAGACATCAACGCAGACATGTATCTTGCCTTGACCCGCGCGATAGCAAAGATCGAAAAGCAAGCGCTCAAGTTGAAGACGAAGAAAATCGACCGAAAGCAGGGCGCGCGAAAGACCTCGATAGTGGCCCCGACTCCGGATGGCAAGGTAGAAGCGAGTCCGCGTCCGCCCCGGATCATTAACGCGCGCCGTTATTCAATCAAGCCGATGACCGCTGAAGAAGCGGCTTTGCGGCTGTCGTCTGACCCGGATCAGTTTGTAGTTTTTCGCGACGCCGATACCGATCGCGTTGGCGTGCTTTATAAGCGCAGCGATGGAAACTACGGCCTGATCGAGCCCTAAAACTGCCCGCTGCCGGCTTCAAAACCTCTGAACAACGGAAGCGAACATGCCTGGGCTATTAATTCCCTCGGCCCACAGGAGCCGGATGTTAATAGCTCCAGCGAAGAGATTTTTTTGCCGCGAGGGGCTATCAGGCACGGGTTAGTGCTATAAACATCTCGCCCATCCCGGGCGAGGAGCGCATAACACTTCCGCATGGAAAAAGAGAGCGACACAAACCAGGAAAAGAACAATTCAGTTCCTGACATCGTCATCATTACCGGGTTGAGCGGTTCGGGAATGTCGGCAGCCACCAATGCCTTCGAGGATCTCGGTTACTTCTGCGTAGACAACCTGCCGCTGACCATGTTGCCGATGTTTGCGCGCCTGGTTACTGCAGATGGTGACGAGCAAGGCATCAAACGGGCCGCCCTGGTTATCGACATTCGTGAAGGCACTTTTCTGGCTGATTTCGGCAAGCAACTGGATGCCTTGCGGGCTGCCGGGCTGGCTGTTTACGTCCTTTTTCTTGAGGCCTCGGACGACGTTTTGCAGCATCGCTTCAGCGAGACGCGGCGGCCCCATCCTGCCGACACTGGACAAACTCTATTGCGATCGCTTGCCGCAGAGCGCACCGCGATGTCGCGCATTCGTTCTCTTGCCGATCAAATAATAGACACTTCTGATCACACCGTTCATACGCTTCGTAGTCATCTCATCGAAAGATTCAGTCCCGATCGCAAGGGCGGTCCGATGCGGGTTCAGGTGCTGAGCTTTGGCCATAAATATGGGAACCCCGGCGATATGGAGTTGCTTTTTGACGTCCGACATTTGCCGAATCCCCATTTTATTCCAGAGCTAAGGCCGCTCTCGGGACACGATAAGCGCGTGGTGAAGTATCTGAAGGAGCAACCTGAAGTGGAAGAGACGCTAAGTCGCTTCTACGATCTGCTCGAGTATCTTCTGCCGCAGTACCAGCGTGAAGGGAAGTCGTACGTCACTGTCGGAATCGGTTGCACCGGCGGACGCCATCGCTCCGTCATGATAGCCAATGCGCTGAGACGTAAATTGCGCCGTGCCGGTTTCGATGCTCACTCGGTTCACCGCGACGTCAGAAAATCAAATCGCCATCGTTAACTATTTCCGGTTCGAGGAGGACATTTCATGACCGCTAACTCGCTACCAGGCACGCCGAAAGAAGATGCGCGGAGGATATCAGGTGTGATTGTTACGCATGGGCATCTGGCGGGCGAATTGTTGGCCGCGGCTGAAATGATCGTGGGACCAATTTCATTTATCACCGCTGTCTCGATCGGCTGGCACGACGATGTTGATGCCGCTCGCGATGAAGTGCAGCGGGCCATCACTCGCGTTTCGCAGGGCGCCGGAGTGCTGTTGTTGACCGATATGTTTGGCGGCACTCCCACGAACATCGCGTCGATGTTTTTAGACGATGGCAACGTCGAAGTTGTAACCGGGGTAAACCTGCCGATGGTCATCAAGCTGGCCGGCCAAACCGGTAGTGATTCTCTGATTGAAACCGCGCGACGCGTTTGCGATCTTGGCCGCCAGGGAATCTATCTTGCCGGTGATCTGCTGGCCCCTCCTGAAAAAAGCAGCACAAAGTAATGGTAGAGCGCACTCTTTTGATCAAACAGCGACTCGGGCTGCACGCCAGGGCGGCTGCGAAGCTTGTTCGAGTCGCAAGTGCTTTTCAAAGTCAGGTGCAATTGCGTCGTCTCGAAGGCGACGTGACTGCCGATGCCAAGTCCATTCTGAGTGTGCTTATGCTGGCTGCCGGTCGTGGAACAGAGTTGCAGGCCATCGCTGATGGGGTAGATGAGGAAGCCGCGATGGACGCAATCGAGCAGCTCTTTGCCGAAGGCTTCGGCGAAGTGGAGGCGGAGTCTTCGCTATGACGCAATCGGCTCAGGAACTTCGCTTCCAGGGGCTGGGAGTTTCCGAAGGCATCGTGATCGGGCAGGTGCTTCGAATGCACGATGGCACCCAGCGAGTCTACCGGTGGAGAATCGCGCCGGAGAACATAGAGGCAGAGCGCCAGCGGTTTCGAGCAGCCCTCACGTTAGCGAGCCGCCAGGTGTTGGCCATAAAGGAGCAAGCAGAAAAACGATTTGGCAAGGATCACGCTTACATTTTCGACGCGCACTTGCTGCTGCTGGAGGACGAGAAGCTTATTGGCGACGTGGAGCGCCATATCACGGCTGAACATGTGAACGCGGAGTGGGCCGTTAAGGTGATTGGCGACCGCTTCCTTTATCTCTACTCTGAGATCAAGGACGACTACCTCCGGGAGCGCGGATCAGACATTGAAGACGTGATGCGCCGCCTGCTGGTAGCCCTCAGCGGTGCAGAGACGCAGAATCGCGACCTTTCCGGGGACGCAGTCGTAGTTTCGCAGGACCTGCTGCCCTCGGCAGTCGCCGAGTTGGATCTGGATCATACCCGGGCGCTCGCTACTGACTCGGGCGGTTGGACCTCGCACACAGCGATTCTCGCGCGCGGAGTTGGTATTCCCGCCGTGGTCGGCCTGCGCGATTTCTACCGCCGGACAAAAACGGGCGACAGAATTATTGTTGATTCAACCCGCAACCTGGTCATTCTTCACCCTTCACCCGCAACGCTCGAACGCTATCAGGCCGAAACCACCAGTCGAGACAGCCGTCCGGGAACAGCTGGTCACGCAGAGACTGGTCCGGTCCGTACTCAGGATGGTGTGGAAGTAACGCTGCGCGCCAATGTCGAGGTGCCTTCTGAGTTTGACGCCGTGGAAAGGTACGGTGCGTCCGGTGTTGGACTTTATCGATCCGAGTTCTTGTTGGCGCGTCGCGGGGCATTGGTCTCTGAGGACGAGCAGCGAATGGCCTACGAGGCGATTGCAAAAGTTGCCGGCGATGACGGCGCAGTTATTCGCTTGTTTGATTTAGGCGGCGACAACCTGCGCGAACAGTTTCAGGAACAGGAAAAGAATCCAGCTCTGGGCCTGCGAGCTATACGCTTTGCGTTGGCCAATGAACCCGTCATGCGCGAACAAGTGCGCGCCATTCTGCGCGCCGCGGCGAAGGGGTTCTTGAAAATCGTGCTGCCGATGGTGGCGGATTTGAGCGACGTGAAGCGCGCGCAGGCGATCATTCAGGAGGAAGAGAAGAACCTGGGTGAATCGGGAATTGAGTTCAAAGCGGTCAGCGTGGGGGCGATGATTGAAGTGCCGTCTGCGGTTTTCATGGCGAATAAGATTGCGCAAGCGGTCGACTTCTTTGAACTTGGCACTAACGACCTGGTGCAGTACACCCTTGCTGTCGATCGTGGCAATGACGAGGTCGCCGACTGGTTTCGCACGCTTCACCCCGCCGTTCTCCATAGCATCAATCAAAGCCTCAAAGCCGGTCGCCAGGCTGGCATTCCGGTAATCGTGTGCGGAGAGATGGCTTCAACTCCCGCTTATGTGGTGTTGCTCGTTGGGTTCGGCGCCACGGATCTGAGTATGACCCCGTCCGCTATTCCTCGCGTCCGTCGCGCCATAGCGGGAATCGATGCGGAGAACGCGAGGCGAATAGCGGAGGACTGCCTCAACTGTGACACCGCCGATGAAGTCGAAGGGTTGATACGTGACCGCTTCAAACAGCTTTGGCCAGACCTGTTTGATTCAACTAATTTGCCTGCGCCCCGGCAAAGTCAGAACCGGGAGCGACCGGGTCCTCGGTGACTGCAACCAAACCGCTGTCATAACCCTCGCCCGCGTGGAACAAGGCGTTTTTCCCTATTCCTCACGAAAGCGAGATTCTTCTAAGAAATCGCCGTTGTTTAGCAGTTTACTATTAGCTGAGCATCCTGCTCAGCGGCCTTGAAGCTGAATGCCCCAGCTGAATTGCCTGCTGGAAAATCATTTGAAAAGAGTGAGAACGACGATGAGAAGCCTTGTTTTTGCCGCCCTCGTTCTAAGTGCCTCCCTGGCGATGACCGCATCCGCTCAGGTGAACTCGGTGGCTGCAGCAAACACCCAAGCCAGCTCTACTACTACCGCAACAGAGCATTCTTCGATCTACGCGACTCGTGCGCGGGTTCTGAAGCAAACTCCAGCCGTTAACATAACGACTGAGACGCCCGCCGCCCCCGCAACCCATCTGAGTCAAATTGAGACCAGTTTCAATAACCATTCGGATCTTAGTCGGCTCCGGCGTACTGAAACTGTGAACGCGATTTCCGATTCTGCAAAAAAGACACCGGCAAAGGTTTCCGTTACCGCAGCGTCTACTCAGCTATATCGAGTCGGTCCGGGAGACGTGCTGGACATACAGCTTTCTAATTATCCGAGCAGGACTTCAACCCTGTTCACTGTACTTCCCGACGGGGTTTTGGAATATCCGCTGGCAGGCAATCCGATTGTGGTTGGCGGGATGACTACGGTCGAAATAGCTACTCTCCTGCAACAGCGAATTAAGATTTTTGATAATCCAAAAGTGAAAGTAGATGTGCGCGATTACGCCAGCCACGCAGTCACCATTGCCGGTTTTGTCTCCGCTCCGGGAACTAAGATTCTGCGTCGTGAAGCTGTACCTCTCTACACCGTGCTCGCGGAAGCATTGGTTCTTCCTGAAGCTGCACGAGCCACGATAACGCGGCCAGGCGCCCCACCCATCGTTGTTGATCTCAAGGACGCAAGACTCTCAGCAGCGCTGATCGTTCCCGGCGATTCAATCAAGATAACAGGCGCGCCACCGGCGCCGGCCCAGTTCTTCTTTGTAGGTGGAGAAATAAGGTCTCCCGGTCAGAAACCCTTCCATGTGGGACTAACGCTCACGCAAGCAATCCTTGCGAGTGGCGGAACGAAAACCAGTGCTGACTTGAAAGTGAAAGTTTCACGACAGGGAACTGATGGCAAACTCGCTACCGAAGAATTCAACCTGCGAAAGATACAGGCTGGCAAAACTCCAGATCCGACGTTACAAAGCGGCGATCGCCTGGAAGTCATGACCGCAAACTAATCTCTGGTTCAAAAATGACTACCGTGGGCGGCCTTCCTGGGCCGCCCTTTTTTATGTTCGCCGCCACTGCCTAAGCCGAGATGAGGTCAGTACCACCACGCGGTAGCGGGTGGGTATGCCGATTGCCGAGTGTCAATCACCCACCCGCTACCGCGTGGTGGTACTGACCTCACTACCCTGACGGAGCAGCGAAGGCGCACCGCAAATTACCAGTTTGCGTTACAATTGCCCGCCTCGAAAACTGATGAAGAATCCATCAACACGACTAGTCCATGTCTTGATCGGAAAGTCGATCATCGAAACGCTTGTCGTCGGCGCGCTCGCCGTATTTACCTTCATTACGATTTTGCCGCCGTACTTCCACGGTTGGGGAGAAGTCACTAACAACGGAATATCAGGTTGGGTAGTTAACAATGCGTCGCCCTGGGAACGCGTCGAAGTTCAGCTTTTTGTTGACGGTAAGTTTGCCGGCGTTGGAATTGCCGACCAGTCTCGGCCCGATGTATCCGCGGCCGGCTGGGCCAGGGACCCGTGGCACGGTTACTCATTTCGACTCACGTCACTGCGTCTTCGCTACCACGAGGCCCGGGTGTACGCGTTGCACGACAGTGGCAGGGGCGCGCGTAAGTCTTTACAGCTTGTTGGCGACCCCATTCCTTTCTTTGTTGATGACCAGGGAACAATCACCAGGCTACCGTCGAAGTAGAAGCTATGACCGAGTTGTCCAAAACAGAGAACTCTTTTGCAAGCTCACCGGTGCTCGAGGGCAGGAGCCTGGCGCTTTGGGAGATTGCCTCCGTAGCCACGTCGTGTCTGATCGCAGAATGGGTAGTGCTATCCTTTGCCGGCCGCAGCAAACTGACAATTGCTATACCAACACTGCTGGCGCTGGGGTTGATGTACTTCTCACATCGTGAACGGGGGGAGACGCTTCGCGAGATCGGTTTTCGGACTGATAATTTTTTCGCTGCGTGCCGACTGTTGTTATTGCCAACCGCGGTCGTTATGGCGCTGATAGTTACACTCGGCTGGCTTGCGAGCCACTCGATCTCCCTGGCGCCCTGGCGGAACCGCTTTTTGCTGTTGCCGCTTTGGGCCTTGTTTCAGCAGTATGTTCTCAACGGTTTCATAAATCGTCGCGCGCAGTTGGCGTTGGGAAGGGGCACAACGAGCGTCCTGCTCGTGGCACTTGTCTTTAGCTTGTTTCACTTTCCGAATCCCATGCTCGCTATTTTGACGTTCGTCGGTGGTTTGATTTGGGCGGCCGTTTATCAACGTCAGCCAAACCTTTTTGCCCTGGCACTGTCTCACGCGTTGTCTTCGGTGACCCTGGCCCTCGCTATCTCGCCAAAGCTGCTGGAGAGTTTGCGCGTTGGCTTCAAATACTTCGGCTAGCAGGGCTGACAGGAATGTCGGGTCTTGTTAACGCGTCCTGGTTAAAAGTTTTCGACGCAACCGCTGTACGTGTTGAACACGCCTTGTTATACTCTGCGGGCTCAGCGAGTGGAACAGGTCGGGCGGTCGCTGCTGGATTACTGCTCAAATCTTCAATTTCGGATTACATCTGAATTATCAGGCTTGAGTTTCGGTCCAGGAGAGGAAAGTCCGAACACTACAGGGCAGCGAGCCCGCTAACGGCGGGGCATCCGAAAATCTTAGATTTCAAATTTGAGATCTGAGATTCAGGGTGACGACAAGTGCAACAGAAAGCAAACCAGTCCCGACTAGTTCGGGATGATGGGTGAAATGGTGCGGCCCGCAAGGGCTTAATGTAAGAGCGCACCGGCGTGTGTGGTGACACATGCGGCCAGGCAAACTCC
>Ga0070698_100006413_pt1 | contig 12761 bp, 8 predicted proteins | sample KBSK1502metaG_FD_65477 | JGI IMG/M metagenome (GOLD analysis project Ga0070698, IMG submission 65477) | Corn, switchgrass and miscanthus rhizosphere microbial communities from Kellogg Biological Station, Michigan, USA - KBS K1-50-2 metaG | ecosystem: Host-associated > Plants > Roots >... | reverse complement strand
GTGGAGACGGACCCGTCGCGATTGCGGGACGTGGACGTTCCTGAAATGGTGGCCAACCTCAGCGGGATCAAGCGTGTGGCGGGGTGGTTTCCCCGGATCTCGCTGGACCAGTCGCTAACCGATCTGATCGAGGAAACCTGAGCACATGCCGCGTCAGAAAGAGTGTCCCAACTGTGCCACCGACATTCCCGAGAGCGCGGTCGTGTGCCCGATCTGCCGCTACGATTTCCCCAAGCGTGCCGCCCTGCCCTGGAAACCGGTGGCGGCCATCCTCCTCATTGTGATCCTCGTGCCGTTGATTCTGGCCGTGCTCCGGCACCGGCCTTGACCGGCGTGAGTTCGGGGGGTGATGAGGAGGCTTGGATGTCCGCCTGCCAACGGCGGATTTCCTGTAATACGTTGAGACTGTCCAACATGACCGGGTAGTACTTGCGCAAGGACTGGGTCGACTTTTCGTAGTCCGCGAGCTTCTCCCAGAAGTAACGTTCGAGAACGTACCCGGCGCGGTATTCCTTGAGCATGTCTTGTTCCAAGCTAGCCACTTCCTCTGGAGTAGCCCCGGCGGTTCGGTAACGCAGAGACACCGCGCGCACGAGGCTCTCGTCAAGGAGCGCGGCGGGGGACCGGAAGTCGCCCTCGGCCTTGACTGCGCGCAAAGCCTCCAACACCGGGCGGGCTTTTTCAGATTTCTCGGCCAGCCCGGGGTCGTAGACTGCGGGATTGGTCACCGCATGAATGAACTCGTGCGGGTTATATCCCGCTTTCTCCTGGGGACCCTCGATCGTGTAAAGCGTGTCGCCGAGAACGAATGATGTCGCGCGCCGGTAGGAGTCCAGCAAGTTGGGAACGACCACGCACACTTGGCCGCCGGCCAACTCGGAGACATCGTGGACACGGCAGTAGGCGAGGGCGGCCGCGACCTCCGTGTGTACAGCTTTGCGGTACGCATGAATCGAGGCGACGTACTCCTTCCGCACGTCGCCGTAGAGTCGATCCACGGGGAGCTTGCGATGAAACTCCCGGAGGAGCGCATGGACTTTCTCCATGCCGTTGAACTCGCCTTTTCCCGCCAGTTCCTTGGTCCACACCGAATCGGGTGCGAAGTCAGGCGGACCGGAGGAGGCTTTTGCGACCACGCAGTAGGTCCATGTGCTGGCCGAGGCGCGATGGACATCATAGAACTCGCGAAGCCGGCCCTTGAACTCGGGGGAGATGAGGGTGTCGACCTCGGCGCGCACGCGTAGCCGCACGGGATGCATGCCGGCCGAGCGATTCTCTTCGTCGTAACCGGCTTGGTTGAGGAGGGCAAACAACGTGAAGATGGTCGGGTCCTCGACCAGCTTCACCCGCCGCTTGATTTGCGATTCGAGGTTTCCATGAACGCCGTGGGCTCCCCGGCCGCAGGCAGAGGAGCCCAGGAGGCAGACGGTGAGGGCTAGCGCTAGACGCGCTTTCGACCTCACCACGGTCGCTAGCGGCGATCCACGGGAACGAAGGTCTTCCCCCGGTCACCCAGGTAGATCTGGCGCGGACGCGCGATCTTCTGTTCCTCGTCGTTGATGAGTTCTTCCCATTGGGCGAGCCACCCCGCCGTCCGCGGGATCGCGAACATCACCGGGAACATGTCGGTGGGAATGCGGAGCGCCTGATAGATGAGCCCGGAGTAGAAGTCCACGTTCGGGTAAAGCTTCCGCTTCACGAAGTACTCGTCTTCCAGCGCGATGCGCTCCAGCTCGACGGCGATGTCGAGGAGCGGGTTCCGCCCGGTCACCTCGAAGACCTTGTCCGCCATTTCCTTGATGATCCGGGCGCGCGGATCGTAGTTCTTGTAGATCCGGTGCCCGAATCCCATGAGGAGGCCTTCGCCTGCTTTCACTTTCGTGATGAAATCGGGCACGTTCTTGATCGTGCCGATGCGCTCCAGCATCCGGAGCACGGCCTCGTTGGCCCCCCCGTGAAGCGGACCATAGAGAGCGGCCGCGGCGGCCGCGGTGGCGGAGTAGGGATCGGCGTGGCTCGAACCCACGCTCCGCATCGCGTTGGCGCTGCAGTTTTGTTCATGATCGGCGTGGAGAATGAAGAGCACGTCCAGCGCGCGTTCCAACACCGGATTGGGCACGTACTCCCGCTCCGTCATCCGGAACATCATGTTGAGAAAGTTCCCGGCGTAGGAAAAGTTGTTCTCGGGATAAACATAGTGCCATCCCATGCTGTGCCGGTAGGCGTAGGCGGCCAAGGTCGGCATCTTCCCCAAAAGCCGGATCATCTGGAGCCGCCGCACCGCCGGGTCCGAGATGTTCTTGGCGTCCGGATAGAACGTGGAGAGGGCGGCCACCGCGCTCACCACCATGCCCATGGGATGGGCATTGTGCTGGAACCCGTCGATGAACTTCTTGATGTTCTCGTGGACCAGGGTGTGCATCATGATGTCCCGGGTCCATTGGCCGAGCTCGGCTTGATTGGGAAGTCGCCCGAAGATCAAGAGAAACGCGACGTCCAGGAAGCTGCTGTGTTCGGCCAGGTCGGCGATCGCGTAGCCTCGGTACTCGAGGATGCCATTGTCGCCGTCGATGTAGGTGATCCGACTGATGCAGGACGCCGTGTTCTTGAACCCCGGGTCGTAGGTCATCATGCCGAAGTCGTCCGACTTGACCTTGATCTGCCGAAGATCCGATGCGTTCACGGTGTCGTAGGTGATCGGAATTTCGTAGTTTTTCCCGGTGCGATTGTCGGTGATCGTCAAGCTATCCTTGGCCATGACCCTTCCTTCCCGATCCCTGGACGTGTCGATGATCGATCTCTCCTTCGTCATACCTTCCCCTCCCGAATTTCGTGTCAAGACATCACTTGCATCCCCCAAACCCATGAGCGTACGACTGCAGAGAGGCGATTACAAGCCTTGGGAGCCTCGGTTGGAATGCGTTAAGAAATCCGACAAAAATATCCAGGAAACTTCACGGTCCGCTTGAAGCAAGCCGTCACATTGTGGAAACTCCTCCATTCCTCGAACCTCGGAGGCCGCTTGTTGGGACTCAAAGCCCTCATCATCTTGTTTCTGGTTGGCTGTTTCGGCGCTCCGCCGGTTCTGGCGGCGAAGTCTCGCGGCGTCATTTTGTTTCTCGGCGATGGGATGGGGACGGCGACCGTTACCGCCGCGCGCATTCACAAGGGATTCCTGGAGGGAAAAGAGCCGCCGGCCTCGGGGACCTTGGCCTTGGACGCCGCGCCCCGCGGAGCCACCGTTCGCACCTACGCGGCCGATTGCTTGATCACGGATTCGGCGGCCGGCATCACTGCGCTGGCCACCGGACAAAAGACGATCGATGGGGCTCTCTCCGCCAAACCGCGGCTCGATGGCGGCATCGATACGCTCCGGACGGTGCTGGAGCTGGCGGAAGCCCACGGCATGTCCACCGGACTCGTGACCACCACCACGATCACGCACGCTACCCCCGCCGGTTTCTACACGCACACGTTATTCCGAGACAAGGAAATGGATATCGCGCTGGATGCCATCCCGGGGAAAACACGTTCGCGGATTGGAGATGGCATTGAAGTGTTGCTGGGAGGAGGCCGGAACTATTGGCTTCCCAAGGATGTGGAAACGGGAATCCGGGAGGATGGGCGGAACCTCATCCGGGAAATGGAATCGGCCGGATATGCCGCGGTGGGCACTCGAGACGAGCTCAACCGCGCCGTGGCGGCGAAGCAAAAAAAGATCCTTGGCCTCTTCGGGCCGTCGCACCTCGAATACGAAGCGGATCGTCCTCGCACTGCGCCGCAACAACCCACGCTCACCGAAATGACCCGGGCGGCGATTGAGGTTCTGAGCCGGAATCCCAAGGGGTTTTTCCTCATGGTGGAAGGCGGCCGAATCGACCACGCGCTCCACGCCAACAACGGTTATCGTGCGGTCACCGACATGCTCGAGTTCGATCGCGCGATTGCCGCCGCGCTGGCCATGGTCAACAAGGAGACCTTGATCATCGTCACCGCGGATCACGACCACACGATGGTGTTGAGCGGCGTTCCCGCGCCGAATGCGGATGTGTTCAGCCAGGCGGGAAAGGACAAGAATGGAAAGCCCTTTACCACGCTCGTCTTCGGGAACGGCCCCAGCGGAATCAAATCGATCCCCGACACATTGACGACGGCTATGATGACCGATCCGGATTTTCAGGAGCGGGCCGGCGTACCGTTGCCCTACGAGGAGCATGGCGGTCAGGACGTGCCGCTCTATGCTTTCGGGCCCGAGAGGTACCTGAAGCTGATCAAGGGCTCGATGAACAACACGGATGTGTTTCCGGTCTTGCGGGATGCGGTGCTGGGAAAATGACCTTCGGGAATGCGAGGCCGCCCCTGTGGTATCCTGCTCCAACGATGCACAGGTTGACGCTTCGCCCATCTATCCGCATCTTCAGGCAGGGGACCGCCCGGTCTCTGGTATCCCGCGGGCTCTAGCCCGCCTCGCACTTCTCTGATATTTCTTTTTCCCTCCAAAATCAGGTAAACGAACGCGTCGTTTCCGGCGACTTTCTGGATGGGGACCGGTTCTACCGCCCCATGAAGGCCTCGCCGGGATGGAGAGGCCATGACCGATACCAGCATGCCGAAAACCTATGACCCCAAAGAGCACGAAGGCCGCATTTACGCGATCTGGGAGAAGAGCGGAGCGTTTCATGCCGAGCCCAATCCCAATCGCCGGCCTTTCACGATCATGATTCCGCCCCCCAACGTCACCGGCATCCTCCACATGGGTCATGTCCTCAATAACTCGCTCCAGGACGTGCTCATCCGGGTCCGCCGCATGCAAGGTTACGAAGCCCTCTGGCAGCCCGGCACCGACCACGCGGGGATCGCCACCCAGAACGTGATGGAGAAGGAGCTCCGCAAAGAAGGCAAGACGCGCCACGACTTGGGCCGTGAAAAGTTCGTGGAGCGGGTGTGGGCGTGGAAGGAAGAAAAGGGGAGCTACATCCTAGAGCAGCTGCGCCGGCTGGGGGCATCCTGCGATTGGGAGCGCGCTCGGTTCACCATGGAGCCCGCTCTATCGGAAGCGGTCACCCACGTGTTCGTGTCCCTATACGAGAAGGGTCTCGTCTATCGCGGCACCTACATCGTGAACTGGTGCCCGCGCTGCAACACCGTGATCAGCGACGAGGAAGTGAACAACGTGGAGACGGCCGGGCACATCTGGCACATCCGTTATCCGCTGGAAGACGGGTCCGGATTTGTCACCGTAGCCACGACGCGGCCGGAAACCCTGCTCGGCGACACCGCGGTCGCCATCCATCCCGATGGACCCAAGACCCGGCACTTGAAAGGAAAGACGGCGATCCTGCCGTTCCTGAATCGGCGGCTCCCCATCATCGAGGACGCATACGTCGACCCCGAATTCGGGGCCGGCGCGCTCAAGGTGACCCCCGCCCATGACCCCAACGACTTCGAGATCGGGAAGCGTCATGGGTTGGAGGAGATTACGATCTTCACCGAGGATGCGAAGGTGAACGAGAACGGGGGCGAGTTCCAGGGGCTCGACCGTTTCGAAGCGCGGAAGAAGATCGTGGAGCGGCTGGAAGCAATGGGGCTGCTCGAGAAGGTCGAGGAGCATCGCATGGCCATCGGCCGCTGCCAGCGCTGCGACACCGTCATCGAACCGCGCATCTCCACGCAGTGGTTCGTGAACATGAAGCCGCTCGCCGAACCGGCCTTGGATGGGTATCGCAGCGGTGCGGTGACCTTTGTTCCCGAGCGTTGGGGAAAGGTCTACACGAACTGGATGGAGAACATCCGGGACTGGCCGATCTCGCGCCAGCTCTGGTGGGGACACCGCATTCCCGTCTACTACTGCGACGGCTGCGGGAAGGAAATCGCAGCGCGAGAGGCGCCGGCAGCCTGTCCGGGCTGTCACGCCAAGGACCTGCGTCAGGATCCGGACGTGCTCGACACCTGGTTTTCGTCCTGGCTCTGGCCCTTCACCACGCTGGGCTGGCCCGAGGACACGCCGGAATTGCGGTACTTCTATCCCACCCAGTGGCTGGCCACGAGTCCGGACATCATCTTCTTCTGGGTGGCCCGGATGATCATGGCGGGGATCGAGTTCACGGGAAAGGTCCCGTTCCCAACCGTGTACCTGCACGGCACGGTGCGCGATACCAAGGGGCGTCGCATGTCCAAGAGCCTCGGCAACAGCCCCGATCCGATCGATCTCATCGACACCTACGGCGCCGACGCGCTGCGGTTCAGCATGGTTGCGCTCACGCCGTTGGGGCAGGATGTGCAGTTCGATGCCAAGAAGACGGAGTTGGGCCGGAACTTCGCCAACAAGATCTGGAACGCGGCGCGGTTTTTGCTCATGAATTTTGAGGACTACGACCCCAGCGCGGATGCGGCGCCTTCGGATGTTGCCGATCGCTGGATTCTGTCGCGGCTGGATCAGGTGACGAGCGAGGTGAGTCGCGGCATCGACGAGGATCGCTTCGGCGAAACGGCGTGGCTCCTCTACGACTTCATGTGGAAGGAAGTCTGCGATTGGTACCTGGAGCTGGCGAAGATACGTCTCCATGGAACGGATGGGGCCGCAAAACGGCGCGCCCAATCTACCGCGCTCGAGGTGTTCGAGACCACGCTGGCGCTGCTTCATCCCTACCTGCCCTTCGTGACCGAAGCGATCTGGGATTACTTGCCCGCAGAGCGAGGGTTGCTCATTCGGGCGGAGTGGCCGAAGGCGAAAGGGCGAGTGGACCAGCAGGCGGAAGCAGAGATCGCGGTTCTGCGAACCGCGATTAGCTGTATCCGGAATATCCGAGCGGATATGAACGTGCCACCCGGCTCCGAGGTGCGGGTGATGGTGAAGAGCCACGGGGAACCGGCATCGGCTCTCGCTCGGAGCGAGGCGTACGTGCGCGCCCTGGCCAAGGTGGGAACGCTCTCGGTCGGCGCCGATGTCGCCAAGCCGCCTCGCTCGGCGAGCGCGGTGGCGGAAGGCATGGAGATCTACATTCCGCTCGAAGGCCTCGTGGATCTGGAGGTGGAACGGCAACGGTTGGAAAAGAAACGCGCCGAGCTGGAAAAGGGTCTGGCCGCGGTGAACGCCAAGCTTGGTAACCAGGACTTTGTCGCCCGCGCGCCGGCGGACGTGGTGACATCGGAAACGGAGCGACGCGAGCAGCTGGCGACCGGGTTGGCCGCGGTGGAGCGGAATCTGGCGTCGTTGCGAGAGGGACAGTGAAGGACAGGGCTCGTGTGGAGACGTTGATGCAACGAGGACGTGTGTTCCCCGTGTTCGTGACCGCGGTGTTGCTTGCCGCGGTCGAAGAACCCGGATATGGCGCTGCCCGAAGAGAGTCGGTCGCATTGACCGTTTATAACCAAAACTTCGCGCTGGTCAAAGACGTGCGCGTGCTGGATCTGACGAACGGGGTATCCGAGGTTCGCGTCGACGACGTAGCCGCCTCCATCGATCCGACATCGGTGCATTTCGCCGCGCTGGATCATCCGGATGCGGTCGCGGTGCTCGAGCAAAACTACAAGTACGATCTCGCCGATGCAGATCGCTTGCTCACGCGCTATCTGGATCATCCGGTGAAAGTCACCCTGAACGAAAAGGGAGGGGAGAAGGAGGGAACGTTGCTCTCCCAGAGCGGGAGCGATCTGGTGCTCAAGACGGGGACTGGTGCCTCGATCGTGAGCCGGGCCCAGGTGCGGGACGTGGTCCTGGGCGAGGTTCCCGGCGGGCTGGCCGCCAAGCCGGCCTTGGTGTGGCAACTCGCCAGCGAACGACACGGGGCGGAGCGCGTCGAGCTCTCGTACTTGACCGACAACATCACCTGGCATGCCGAATACGTGGCGGTGGTGAACGCGAAGGACGATGGATTGACCCTGAACGGTTGGGTCTCGCTCGACAATCGGTCGGGGGCGAGCTACGAGAACGCCAAGCTCAAGCTGGTGGCGGGAGATGTGCACCGGGTGACGGCTATGGATGGAGTCGTTCTTCAGGAAGAGGCAATAGGGATAGCCACCCTGTCAGCCAACGCACAGTTCCAGGAGCGTGGCTTTTTCGAATACCACCTCTATGCTCTCGAGCGCCCCGCCACGGTGGCCGATCGCGAAACCAAGCAGCTCGCGCTCTTCCCATCCGCAAGCACTCCGGCTCGCAAGACCTACACCTATGACGCGACCCAGAACGCATCCAAGGTGGCCATCCGGATGGAGTTCGAAAACTCCAAAAAGAACGGCCTGGGCATGGCCCTGCCGGCCGGCAAGGTGCGCGTCTACAAGGAAGACGTGGACAAGGCGCTCGAGTTCGTGGGGGAGGACCAGATCGACCATACCCCGCGCGATGAGAAACTGCGTTTGTTCCTGGGGGATGCGTTCGACGTCGTTGCGGAGCGCAAGCAGACGGCAGAAAAGCAGCTGTCCTCGCGAACCCGCGAACAGTCCTATTCCGTGGAGCTGAGAAACCATAAGGACACGGGGGTCCAGGTTCAGGTGGTGGAGCATCTCTATGGAGACTGGACCATCACCGAGCGTTCGCATGACTTCGCGAAGAAAGACGCCCGCACGGCGGAATTTTCCGTGAACGTTCCCGCGAGCGGATCGGTCACCGTGACCTATACGGTACGAACGAAATACTGAACGAAGAAAGAGGTATGAAGGGACGTATGGGCCGAGAGAACGCACAAAACAAAAGCCGCTTTTGTGTTGGAGGATCGACAATGACTCGCATGCTACGAAGAAACGTGTTCACATCTCGGCTCAGATCGGTGGTCTGGCTGGGGATTCTTGGGGTCGGGCTTGTCTCTCCCGCCTTGTCACTGACCGCGCCGCGTCGCGAATCTGTGGCGCTCACCGTCTACAACCAGAACTTCGCGTTGGTGAAAGATGTGCGTTCGCTCGATTTGCAACGTGGCAACCCCGAGGTGCGTCTCGATGACGTGGCCGCCCAAATCGACCCTACGTCGGTGCATTTCGCCGCGCTGGACCATCCCGACGGGGTAGCGGTTCTGGAACAGAACTACCAGTACGACGTTGCCAACGCGGATCGCCTGCTGTCCCGTTATCTCAACCAATCCGTGACCGTGCAGATGAAGGAAGGCGGCGACCGGAGCGGCACGCTTTTGTCTTACGACGGCGGGAGCATCGTGCTTCAGGAAAGCAAGGGCGCTTCGATCCTCAATCGCGCGGAGATCAAGAACATCGGCCTGGGCGAAGTTCCGGGGGGGCTCGTAGTGAAGCCGACGCTCTTCTGGCGGCTGGCCAGCGACCGGACCGGCTCGGAGCGCGTGGAAGTGTCCTACCTCACCAACGGCATCAACTGGCACGCCGAGTACGTGGCGGTGGTGAACGCCCAGGACACCGGGCTCACCATGAACGGTTGGGTGTCGTTGGACAACCAGTCCGGGGCCACCTACGACAACGCCAAGCTCAAGTTGGTGGCGGGGGATGTGCACCGGGTGACGCCGCCCAACGCTCCTATTCCCATGGATATGATGCGAAAAGAAGTGATGTCCGCGGCAGGGACGCCTCAATTCACCGAGCGCGGGTTCTTCGAGTACCACATCTACACGCTCGAACGGCCCGCCACGGTGGCGGACAAGGAAACCAAGCAATTGGCGCTCTTTCCGTCCGCGGCGGCGGCGGCGAAGAAAGTGATCACCTATGACGGTGCCATGGACGGCACGAAGGTCGCCATCCGCATGGAATTCGAGAACTCCAAGAAGAACGGCCTCGGAATGGCGCTCCCGGCGGGTAAAGTGCGCGTGTACAAGGAAGACACGGACAAGGCCCTCGAGTTCGTGGGTGAAGACCAGATCGATCACACCCCGCGGGACGAAAAAGTCCGGTTATTCCTCGGCAACGCGTTCGATATCGTGGGCGAACGGATCCAGACCAACTACAAGGAGCTCTCGAGCCGTAGTCACGAAGAGTCCTACTCCGTCGAAATTCGTAACCACAAGGACGCGTCCCAGCAGGTCACGATCATCGAGCACATCGGGGGCGACTGGAAGATCACCGACAAATCCCAGGACTTCGTGAAGAAGGATTCGCGCACCGCCGAGTTTCCGGTCACCGTCCCGGCCAACGGTTCGGTGAAGGTGACCTACACCGTTCGGATCACTTACTAATTTGTAGTCGAACGCTCGATTCGAACTCTTCGCCTGGCGCAGAACCCGCGCCAAGGCGAGGAGTTCGTTTTTTGCATCGCTGGCGCCTCGGTCCGGGAACTCTCATTCGCCCCGGGGCGAACGACTCGGTACCATGTGTGGTACCAGTTAGGCGGGACGGGCGAGGGCCCTTCTGGTTTCAAGAGTCCGAGACCTTGGTTCCGGAACTCTCATCTCCCCCGGAGCGAAGACATCCCTCGAACCCACCTCACTTGATGTAGCGCGCCTTCATCGTACCCCAAGATGCCGTTTTGATCCTTATTGGAGCACAGCCAGGAATAATGAGTGCTCCAAGTGGTCCAGAGGGATGAGTGAATGCAGGTGAATTTTCGGCAAGGTAAAAGTTGCCGGAAGAGACGTCACAAAACTGTGGGTCTGCGATTACGTTGCCGTTCGCCATCCACCAATCTGCACAAGTGCCCACTCCATCACTTCCAACGTTCTGCCAGGCCAGGTTGTTCATGATTACCGGTGTTGCTCCGTCCCCACACCACAAACCACCGCCTTTACTACTCAATGCGATTATGTTCCGTTCAATGATCGGAGTCCCTGCATCATCCAGGACTACCCCTCCGCCGTAATCGTCCCAAGGGCCGTTACCAGTGTTGCTCACGATTGTGTTGTTCGAGACCGTTGCTGAGGTCTCCCACATCCAAAGACCGCCCCCGCTATTTCCTGTGGCTTCGCGTCCGTTGGCAGTATTGTTGACAACTAGGTTCCAGGAGCAGTCGAACTGCACCAGGCTTCCGAGAAGGGAGCTCCCGGCATAGAAGCCTCCACCATGATCACCTGCGAAATTGTCAGAAAGAATATTGCCTCTGATTACCCCTCCATCGAAAAAGCTGAGATACCAAATGCCGCCACCATCTCCGAGTGATGCAGTATTACCCTTAATCTCGTTATTAAGTATCTCAGGAACCATTACTTGGAACACACAGACTCCGCCCCCGTTCCATTGCGCGATATTTGAAGAAATTACATTCCCGGAGATCAGCGGCTTCCAAGGGCCGGATCCTACATCAGCACCCCCACAACAGATCCCAGCACCTTCTGTCGCTCCGGCATTGCCAGATATCACATTATTCAAAATGGTTGGTTGGGATTCAGCGATAAGTATACCCCGTGATCCCCCCGTGATCTTAAAGCCCGACAAAACAGCAGAACGAGTCTCACCGGAAGAGAACGTGACCACGTCACCGCCTATCGGGGAAGCGTCAATAATCGTCCCGCTGGGACCCAGGTCGCTTTTCACAACTATGCCTTTCCCGCGAAAGTTGATTTGTTCATTGAATGTGCCAGGGCTAACTAGAACCGTATCCCCAGAACTGGCGGTATCAATTCCAGCCTGGATTGTCGGTATATCGCCGGATCCATCCTGGTAGACCCTCCAAATCCTCCCAAACGAGGTCGTCGACACACTAAGAAGAACTGAGCAAAGGATAAAACCGCGGAACCGGTTCATAAAACTACTTCAATCTTATCATGGGCGAGGGATGGGGTATTTGTTCATTTGATTCTGAATGTTTCTGCGTGACAACGTCGTCGGCAAGCCCCGATCCCAAACCCGACGTCTTTGCTCCCGAACTCCCATTCGCCCCGGGGCGAATGCATTTCTTCCCTCCTCGAAAGAGAACCGCTCCCTCATAGGCGTTGTGCGCGCGGCAGCGAAGCGCGATGTTGTCCACCGTCGCCGGACCACCTAGCGCATATGCCTCGATGTGATGAAACTCAATCCAGGCACGTGAAGAACAGCGCCGTCCGCCGTGACTCACGAACGTACATCGCCCTTTGTCACGTTCCCATACCGTTCGTTTCACTTCTCGGGGAATATGGCGCGAGTTTGACTTGGCGGGTTCCCTCTCTGCCGCCTCACCCTCACGTCCCGTCTGATGCCGCTCGGCCTTCCGCACCTCAGCCTCTCGCGCCTCCTTGTCCCCTTCAATGTCTACCCCTTCGATCCACGTGCTTTGCTGAATTTGCTTCCGAGATCGCTTCGGGAAACCAAACCGCTCCCGCTTCACTCGGTCCCGGCGCTCGAGCAGCGAATCTTCGACGATCGTGGCCAGATCTCCGTTCGGCACCTGATGCCGCAGCAACTCCTGGAGCTCGGCCAACGCGTGGTAGGCCTCTGCGCTTACGGTAAGCTGGAGGTTGTAGCGCTCAGGCGAGAGGGGAGTTATCGCAGATCTCCGAGTCGGTAAAGCAGCCACTGCGACGACCCGCGCTTCATCCGGTAGGACGGCCTGACCCTCCACCGATAACAGGCTCTCTCCAGCCGACACGCCTTCCGGCTCACACCGAGGCGCCGGTACCTTCCGAAGTATCGTCGGCACATCCGGACGCGGACAGAGTGCGGCGGCGAGATGCTCCAGCTCTGATCTGTTCTTTCCCCGCGCTGCGTCGAGGACCCGATTGTGATTCTCCTTCGTCAAACAGCGACCGATGATCCGAAGCGTGGTGAGGTGAATCGATCCTTCGAACAGCAGGTCCAGAATCACCGGAAACTGTTTGGCGAGCATGGCCGCATGGGCACGGCGATAGGCTTCGTCTTCCGACAACCCCAGCGCTCCCCGACAGTAGTCGGCCAACGTGGGG
>Ga0070698_100006412_pt1 | contig 12762 bp, 15 predicted proteins | sample KBSK1502metaG_FD_65477 | JGI IMG/M metagenome (GOLD analysis project Ga0070698, IMG submission 65477) | Corn, switchgrass and miscanthus rhizosphere microbial communities from Kellogg Biological Station, Michigan, USA - KBS K1-50-2 metaG | ecosystem: Host-associated > Plants > Roots >... | reverse complement strand
CATTCCCTTGTTGACCTGCAAGCCGCGATCAATCGCTACCTCGCCGATCACAACACCAACCCCAGGCCCTTCGTCTGGACCGCCGATCCCGACAGAATCATCGCCGCCGTCAGTCGCGGGCACCAAACGTTAGATTCGATCCACTAGGGTGGCCGGACGACTAAAAACTCATGCCTCAGTGGGAGTTGGTGCTGCGCATGCCTCGGCGCCGCATCTCGATTACGTCGGCGTCAACAGTCCCCCCGAGCGCCGCGTCAATTCGTGCCGACACCTGATCTGCGGCGGCGACAAGCGCCCGGTCGGGAACGTGAGCATAGCGCGCGGTCACGCCCGGCACCGAGTGGCCAAGAAGGCCTGCGATCGTCAATTCGGAAAACCCCATTTCCGCCGCGACCGCAGCGAAGCTATGGCGCAGCACGTGGACGGTTACGCCCGACAGCCCGGCATGGCTGCAAAGCCTCGCCAGGACGCGGGGGAGGCCAACGAAATGCCCGTCCCCGCGATCGGACGCGAAGACGTATCGGACGCCCTCCGGCGGCGGCAGATCCTTGAGCAGTGCCGCGGCCGCTGCGCCAATCGGGCGTAGCTGGGTGCCGCTTTTCGTGTCGGGGAACCGGATGCAGCTGGCCCGGAGATCGACCCATTCCCACAACAGCGGGAGCGCCTCCATACGCCGCAGCCCGGTGAGCAGCAGGAGCCGTATCGCCGCTACGCCGGTCTTGTTCTCGATTCGGTCACGCATCGCCTCGCCAAACAACGCGATCTCCTCTAGGTTGAGGAACCGGTCCTGCTTGCCCTCTGGCAGCTTCTCGATGCCGCGGGCCGGATTTTCCCGGATGAGGCGACGGCGTCGGCCCAGCTCGAGGATTGTCGCGAGCATGCCGAGAGTGCGCGCGGCGACACCGCGGCCACCCTTTGTTGTGCCGCCTCGTGCGCCGTCCTCGCGCTTCTGTTCGGTCTTGCCAGTGGCGATGTCGGCCTGCATAGTCTCGAGGTCTTCGGGGGTCAGACTGCGCACGGTGCGCCGACCCAGCAAGGGCTTCACATGCCGCTCAATGCGACTCTGATCCATAGCGAGCGTAGAGGCCTTCATTCGCCCCTTGGCCTCGATGACGTAAAGATCGCACAGCTCGGCTACGGTCAGGGCGGCCTTTACGGCGTGACGCTCGGCCGACGGATCCGCCCCCTTGGAAGCCGCAAAGAGCTTCTCGCGCGCGACGTCGCGGGCCTCCGCCGGGGTCAGCGTGCCTACTTTGCCGATCCGCAGCCGTCGGGTGCGCCCGTCTGCGTTTCGATACTGCACGAAGAACGCGGCGTTGCCGCTCGGCATCATCCGCAGCCCGAAGCCGCGGACCTCGTCATCCCACACAAAGACCTCGCGGCCGACGGTGTCGGGCTGGATGCTGTCGACGACGCGTTTGGTCAGTTTCGGCATGCGAGCTTTTTGCTTCCGGAAGCCAGCGGACAATAGCGCGGAAGCTTGGCGGAAGCAACTGACAGCAGCTTCAGGGAAAGATCATAGATGCCCCAACATGACAAGTTGCCGCAAACATGGCTGTAAATCAACGCCGAGGAACGTTGGTCGTGCTTGCGGAAACTCTGGAACGGATTTACACTAACCTTGCCAAGGTTGGGGTCGGGGGTTCGAATCCCCTCGCCCGCTCCAGATTAAGTGAAAGGGCCGCGGCGAACCGCGGCCTTTCCGCATCTCGCAAACGCGCAGGCGGAGGAGAAGATCGATGGGTCTAACGCTGGAAGAAGCCGATCGCATTATCCGAGGCGCCTTGGCCAAGGCGCAGGAGCTCAACATCAAAATCAGTGCGGCGGTCTGCGATAGCGGCGGCCGGCTGATCGCGCTTCAGCGCATGGACAATGCCATATGGGCGAGCGCCTATGGCAGCCAAGGCAAAGCTGTTGCCTCCGCCGCGTTCGGCCGACCGAGCGGCGAGATGAGCGAGCGCGCCGACCAGCCGACCCCGCGCGGCATTGCCACGGCGTCGGGCGGCCACATGATCATGGGTCAGGGTGCGGTTCCAATCATCCGCAACGGCGTTATAGAGGGCGCTTGCGGCGTCGGTGGCGGGACCTCTCAGCAGGACGAAGACTGCGCCCGGGCCGGCGTCGCGCAATTGTAGACAGCTATCGAAGCAGAGCTGCGCCGCGCCTTGTTTCGCTTCCGGCAATGCGAATCCGGGAAGCACGCATTGAAGATGCCTAGGAGGCTTGCCGAATCCTCAAGCGGTCGATCACCGAACTCTGTCAATTGGATTACCAAGGTGACCCGCACATTCTCGAGTTGTGGCTCGCCGATAAGACCCCGGAGAACCTGCGCCGGTGGATAACGGAGAGCTGCGTCCTCGTTGCAACGGACGGCGGTGCGATAGCCGGAGTGGGTGCTCTCGACGGCTCGGGCCAAATCACCCTCTACTATGTATCCCCGGACGCCCGCTTCCGGGGGGTCAGCAAAAGAACTCGTCAAGCGGTTGGAGGAGCGGGCGGCGCAGCTCGGCATCAGAAGGGTCACTCTGCGGAGCACGGTAACAGCCCACCTGTTTTATCTTTCTGCGGATTACGAGGATGCCGGACCGGCCGTGACGAGCTTTTTCGGCGAGGGTCTTTCCTACCCAATGCGAAAGGAGTTGCCTAAGCCATAGGCGGGATCGGAAAGGAACGGCTCGACAGCCTGCAGGAAAGCTCGAGGCTGTTCGGCATGGACCCAGTGACCGGCGCCTTCGATGCGCCTGATCCGGGCTTGCGGGAAGAGGCGCCGGATCGAGGGCTCATCGGCAGAATGGATGTAGGTTGAGTCGGCGCCTGCGACGAAGAGCGTCGGTCCCTGATACGCGGTCCCAGCTGGCAGGTTTGGGAAGTCCAGTATCTGGGGAAATTCGCGCTCGATTGCTTCGAGGTTGAGGCGCCAATGGGTGTTCCCATCCTCGATTATCAGGTTTTGCAGCAAGAACGCGCGCTCGGCCACCTCGGGGATTGCAGCGGCAAGCCGGGCATCGACTTCGCTGCGGCGCGTTACGCCGCGGAGATCGACACCCCGCATGGCTCGGACATAGGCGAGCAAGTTCGGCGGATTGGGGACCGGCGCAATATCGACGACGACCAGGTGGTCAATTTCACCGGGGTGTAGCACGGCGGCGAGCATAGCGATCTTTCCGCCCATACTGTGGCCTAGTAGAGCAGTGCGCTCGATGCCGCGCTCGCGGAGTGAGGCGCGGAGATCGTCGACCAATTCGCCATAAGACATTCCATCTGCCCAGGGCGAGGCACCGTGGTTGCGCAGGTCGAGCGCCAAAACGCGATGACGGGCAGCAAGCTGCTGAGCGATGGATCGCCAATTGCGCCCGGACCCGAACAAGCCGTGCAAGATCGCGACTGGTGGTCCCTCGCCGTATTCGGTCGACGCGAGCTGGACAGTCATCACCATCTATCCCTCGCTGAGAAAGGATCTCGGAGCGCGCTTCGACGATATGACCTGCCTCGATTGCTGAAAAGGGGAATTGGGCCGGCGCTTTACGACAATGAGGGGCTGAAGTCCTGTGCTCGTGATCACTCTTAATCTTCCTCGCTTGCTGAGCGGCCGGCTGCCGTTCTTCTACGGCTGGGTCATTCTTGCCTGCCTGTGTTGCGCCGGATTCTCACGGCAGGGTCCAGCGGTCGCCACATTATCGGTTTTCGTCGAGCCTCTGACTCGCGAGTTCGGCTGGTCGCGCACCGCCTTGTCGGGGGCGGTATCATTGGGCGGCCTCCTCGCGGCGCTGTCGTCGCCGCTGATCGGCCCGATCCTCGACCGCCACGGCTCGCGCATCGCGCTGTGCCTTGCAGTACTCGTCACAGGCACCGCCATGATCTTGCTGTCGCTGACCCAGTCGCTGCTCTTCTTCTACCTCCTGGCGCGCACCTCCGCGTCGTCCTGCCAGGCCGTATCGCCCAGCTCCTTCACGAACTCGGCGGTGATCACGCCGACGGAGTGGTCGAGCCCGGCCGGCTGCATCACCAGAGGGATCGAGGAGGCGGGATACGGCACGATGTGCAGCGGGTGCCAATCGACGTCATAGACCTTGCGGATGGCCTGCGCAGCGAATTTAGGCAACGCGACATCGAGCAACGTGTCGGCGCCGGACACCTTCAGCGCGATGATCTGTGAATCGACCGTCGGATCGGTGGCCTCGTATGACGCCTCGGCGACGACCATCGTCTTCGCCTTGTCGCCGAGTGCCGTCTTCAATGTGTTGAGATGGTCCTTGCCGTAATAGTCGTTCCGATACAGCACCACAATCTTCGCATCTGGCTTCTGGTTCAGGATGAACTTCGCAAAGCCTCGCGTCTCGCTGACGAAGCCCAGATCGCCGCCGATTGTCCACCGATAATTTTGCGGGTCGCGGAAGCGAGAGGTCGCGCTGAACAAGAACATCTGCGGCACCTTGCGCTCATTCAGTTAGCGTTGCACCGAGGCGTCGGTCGGGGTGCCGAGTGAGCCGAAAATCCCGAAGACCTGCTCCTGCTCGACGAGACGCCCGGTCTGCTCGACCGTTTTGGGAGGGCTGTAGCCATCGTCGAGAGTGATGAAATCGATTTTGCGGCCGTTGACCCCGCCGGCGTCGTCTATCATGCGGTAAAAGGCCGCCTGGGTACGCCCGATCGTGGCGAAGGACGAGGCCGGACCGCTATAGGCGATCGTCTGGCCGATCTTGATCTGGGTGTCGGAAACGCCGGGCGCGGATTGGCTCTTGGCCACCCTCGGATGAGCGGCTATCGTCCCGGCAATCGCCGCGACCAGCACCAGACGCAGCAGAAACATGGCCTGTCTTCCCCGATTTCAGCGTTAATATTGGCCGCGCGGCTCGAGGCCGAAAGCGTGCTGTCCGTACATCGTACCGACCGCATCCCAATTGAGGCTGACGTGGCGGGCGACGGCGTTGACGTCGCGCCAGGCCCGCTGCACCGGATTGCTGAGTAAGAGGCCGTAGCCGCCGGTCGAGGCATTGAGCGCTTCCACCGCCTCGCAACGCGAGCCTGGTCGCATAGGCCTGGTTGCGGCGGCACCGGATCCGGTCAGCGACCGTGATTTCTTCGCCGGATTTCAGCTTCCGCATGGCGTTCCGCAGATCGTTCAACAGGATCATCTCGGCCGTTTCGACCGCGGCGGAGGCTTCGGCAAAGCGCAGCTGGACAGTTGCGAATTCGGCCATCGCGAGCCCTCCCCCAGCCAAAGCGCCGCGGGTCTTGCGCCCGGTCGTCATCTCCAGATAGGCCTCGAGCGCACCTTTCGCCGCGCCGACCGCGGTAGAGGCCAGCATCGTAGCGCCGAGTACCAATAGCGGCAGGCGGTAGAGCGGGTTAGGTTGGTGCAGCGCGCCGGGTGTGTGCCCGGAGCGGGTCTCTGTAAACAGCAATGTGCGATGCTTCGGCACGAACGCGTCCTGGACGATAATGTTCTTGCTGCCCGTGCCGGAGAGGCCGCAGACAAACCAATTGTCTTCGATCTCGACATCGCCGATAGGCAATAGAAAGAACGCGCCCTCATGCGGCGGTGAGGCCCCTTGCGGGGTGATGAAGGCGCCGAGCCTGATCCAGCTCGAATGGTCGCAGCCGCTGGCGAACGACCACTTGCCGCTCAGCACATAGCCGCGATCAGTCGGAACCGCGGTACCAGTCGGTGCGAAGCAGGCGCAGGTGAACGGGTCGGCCCCGCCACCCCATAATTCGCGCTGTGTCTCGATCGGAAAATGGCCAAACCCAATGCCATTGGAGAGGGCACCGTTTATCGTCCAGCCAGTCGAGGCACACGCCGCCGAGATGATCAGCGCAATCTCGAGCGCGACCACAGCGTCATATTCAAATCCGCCGAACTCCCTTGGCCGGGTGATCCGCAACAATTCCGCATCCCGGATCTTGGCGATGATGTGCGGTGCAATCGTACAGTTGCGCGCTCAGTCTCTTCGGCCAATGCCCGGATCTCGGGGACAATGTCGCGGGCGCGGGCGATCAGCTCCTCCGGAGTCGGGGGAGCCACGCGGCGGATAGCGGCACTTGTCATTGGCCTCTCCGGTCGAATCTTGTCGTGCCCGATCAGGATGCGCTTGCGGGGCGACTGGAACAACGTGAAACCGCCCCGGTGTAAGGGTACGCGCTCCTGGAATGAGGGTTAGAAGATGGCCGCGGATCGCTTTGGAAATCCCCACGCACCGAACTTGCCCTATGCGCGCGGCAAGATCCTCGCCGGCACCGAGGACGACTTCGCGAAGCTGGAGGTGGCTTTGTCTTGGATCCGACGGCGAGGCCCGAGATCAATTCATATTTTTACCGGGCTCGAACACTCCCTGCCAATGGCAGCAGAGGAGCTCGATTTTGCCGACGACGAGATCAGCCCTGCGCTCTATTTCGAACGGCTGAAGGAATTGGCACTCGGCCATCTCGGCGGCTCAGAAGAGCTTCACGATATTGCTCTCCTCAACCGGCTCACCGGCGCGACAATGGCCCCGCACCTGACCTTGGTAAGCCGGGGGACGTCGTGATCGGCGTATCGGAAAGCCACAGCCCTCCTTGGGTGACCCGAGCCGCCGCGCATGCCGGCGCGCGCTTTATCGACACGAAGGGATTGGCGGCATTCCGCAACACAATGGCGGCACAGCCGACTGTGGCGCTCGTCGTGCTGACCCGGCTCGCCGTGACCTATGATCTGATGCCGGTTGAGGCGCTTGGAAAAATCGTCAGGCTCGCCCATGACAAAGGCGCTCTCGTCTACATCGACGACGCGGGGGGTGCCCGGGTCGGCTCGGCCGCCTTTGAGCAACCGCGGATGCTGGAGCTCGGCGTCGATATTGGCGCCACCGGGCTCGATAAATACGGCACGAAGGGACCGCGTCTGGGACTGCTCGCCGGCAGAAAGGACCTCGTCGCCAAGATTCGAGCAAAGGGCTTCGAATTCGGCATGGAGGCCCGGCAGATGCTCTACCCCGCCGTCGCGCGAACCCTCGAACAATAATACCCGGACCGGGGCCGGGTATTGATAAAGGCAACAAAACAAATCGGCGAAGAGCTTCGCCCGCTGCTCGGTAACCGGCTTCGCGAGACACCGACGACGGTGCAGCTTCCTGCCGACGACATCGTGGAGATTGCAATGGATCACGGCGGGGTCGCCGAGCCGCCGAGCGTCCCATACGAGGCATCTGCAGCGCTCTCGATGCTACTCCTCAAAGATTACGACATGCTGATGGTCCATTTCGTCGGTGTGCCTCCCGGCACCGCCGACCTTTTGATCAAATTCGTTCCGCCCGAGACCCTCGAGCGCTTCGGCGGATCAAAGAAATATGCCGATGCGGTAAACGCGTCACTGACAAAGCTGGGTCAGCTGATCCGAGCCCGGAAGCAGTTCGCGAATTGCTGCTGGGGACCGGGAGGGGCTGCCAAAACGACGGTTAGGCCGGCGGGTTTGAAATTCGAACAGCCGGGTTACCCGCAACGGTCGCGCCGCTTTCAACGTCGCGGGTGACGACGGTCCCGGCGCCGATGATTGCTTCGTCACCGATCGTGACGCCGGGAAGAATGATGGCGCCTCCGCCGATCCACACGTCACGTCCGATTCTAACCGATCGTCCGAACTCGAGCCCTTCGCGGCGCTGCGAGACGTCCCGCGGGTGGTCGGCGCAATAGATTTGAACCGCTGGGCCGATTTGCGTCCGATCACCGATCCTGACCTCGACGACGTCGAGGATTACGCAATTGAAGTTCAGGAACACACCTCGACCGAGGCGAATGTTGAAGCCGTAATCGCAGTAGAAGGGTGGGCGGATATCGGTGTCTTCACCAATTTCGGCGAGCCGCTCGGCCAACAAACGATGGCGTTCCGCCGCCGATTTCGCGAGCCCGGCGTTGTAGCGAGCGAGCCACGCCGCAGTAGCCGCCAGATCGGCCTTTAGCTCCGGTCCGATCGGGCGATAAAGCTCGCCCGCGAGCATCTTGTCTTTTTCGGTTCGCATCGCGGCGGGACTCTATCAGCGGCAAACGCCGGTTGACAGCAACCGGGAGATGACCCGAATTTCGCAGATCTGAGCAACGGAGACGCTGATGGGCCTCGACCTGCTGATCAAGAACGGCACTGTGGTGGATGGATCGGGGATGCCCCGCTACCCCGCGGATGTCGGGGTCAAGAGCGGGCGTATTGTCGAGATCGGCCGCATCCGGGCCCCCGCGGAGCGCACGCTCGACGCTGATGGGCTCATCGTGGCGCCTGGGTTTATCGACGGTCACACGCATATGGATGCGCGGGTCAATTGGGACCCGCTCGGCAGCTGCTCATGCTGGCACGGGGTCACCAGCGTCGTGATGGGCAATTGCGGCTTTGCCTTAGCGCCCTGCAAGCCCGAAGACCGGGAGTGGTTCGCCCGCTGCCTGACCGCGGTCGAGGACATTCCGACCGAAGCGATCATGGCCGGGATCGACTGGACCTGGGAAAGCTTTCCCCAATATCTGGCGACCGTCGAGCGCCTGCCCAAGGCGATCAATTACGGCATGTATATCGGGCATTCGGCACTGCGGATGTATGTGATGGGGCGGCGCGGGCTCGAAGAACGCGCCAATGAAGACGATCTGCGTACGATGGCGCAGGCGGTTGAAGAAGCCGTCCGGGTCGGCGCGATGGGTTTTTCCACCTCACGCGCCACGACGCACATCACGCCGGACGGATCTCCCGTCGCGAGCCGCATCGCCGATTGGGAGGAGATCGACCGGCTCGTCGGCGCGATGGCGTCGGTCGATGCCGGGATCTTTCAGATCGGGCCCGATATTTCGGGCGGCGAGGCGCAACGGATGTTTCTCGAAAGGCTGCGCCGGGTCGCGGTGGAGAGCGGACGGCCGATCATGTTTGGCGTATTGGCCACCCGCCAAGGGGTCGACCCGAACCCGTGGAATTACCAGACCCGCTATCTCGACGAGACCGTAGCGGCTGGCGGCCGCATGTTCGGCCAGGCGACGACCCGCTCGATCAACGCCGTCTTCTCACTCAAATCCTATTTGCCGTTTGACACCTTGCCGGGCTGGCAAGAGCTTCGCAAGTTGCCGCTCGACGAGCAGAAGCACCGCCTCGCCGACCCAGACGTCCGCCGCCGGCTCGTCGCCGAGGAAGCCCAAATGAAACCGCGCGACAGCGTGTTGCAGGGGGGCGGTGCCGCGACGACCGATCCGCGCCAGCCGGATTACGGTAATCTCTACCCGATGCTCGGTGTCGATTGGGACGATCCGTCGGTCGCCGATCTCGCGCGGCAAACCGGCAAACACCCGGTCGAAACTATCATCGACCTCTGTCTAGAGGACGACAACCGCGTCTTTGTGCAACCTCTCGTCAACGAATCCCCTAACGATGTCGTGGGCATCCTAAAACACCCACGGACACTGGCGACATTCTCGGATTCCGGCGCCCATGTATGCCAGGAAATGGGGTCGTCGTTGCAGACCCATCTTTTGAGCTATTGGGTCCGCAACAAGCAGCAATTCACCCTGGAAGAAGCAATCCGGATGCTAACCTTCGACAACGCGTCGGCATGGGAGCTGCCGGATCGCGGGCTGGTCCGTACCGGCTATGCCGCGGATCTGGTCGTCTTCGATGAGGCGCGGATCAACCCGCGTTTACCAACAGTGGAGCAGGACCTCCCCGGCGGCGCTCGGCGGCTCGTGCAGAAGGCCGACGGCATCGCCGCTACGGTCGTCAATGGCGTCGTTGCCGTCGAGAACGGGCAAGCGACGAATGACTTTGCCGGAACAGTCCTGAAAGGCCGGCTCGCAGCCTAACGAGCGCTTTGACATGTCGCAGCTGAGCTACGTCCACGGCGCGAGCGAGACGCCGTTTATCGGCGATACGATCGGTGTGCATTTCGACCAGATCGCCGAGCCCTTCGCCGAGCGTGACGCGCTGATCGTCCGGCATCAGCAGATCCGCTGGACCTACCGGGAATTGAAGGAACGGGTCGACGCCTTTGCCGCCGGCCTGTTGGCGCTCGGGCTAAAACGCGGCGACCGCATCGGGGTGTGGTCGCCGAACAATGCCGAATGGGTGATCACCCAATTTGCCACCGCGAAGGCCGGGCTGATCCTCGTCAACATCAACCCGGCCTATCGTCTGGCCGAGCTCGAATACGCCCTCAACAAGGCCGGCTGCATCGCCCTCATCACCGCGGCGCAGTTCAAGAGCAGTGATTATCTCGCGATGCTGCGCGAACTGGCGCCCGAGCTCGGGACCGCAGCGCCGGGCAACTTGCGCGCGTCACGGCTGCCGGAACTGCGGTTGGTGATCACGATCGGCGCAGGCGACGCTCATGGCATGGTTCGGTTCGACGATGTCTACCGTCTCGCGCGCGACGCCGAGAGGCACCGGCTCGCAGCGTTCGCCGAAGAGCTGCAATTCGATGATCCGATAAACATCCAGTTCACCAGCGGCACCACCGGCTTTCCCAAGGGTGCCACGCTCAGCCACCACAATATCTTGAACAACGGCTTGTTCATCGCGGGTGCGATGAAGCTGACGGAGCGTGACCGGGTATGCATCCCGGTACCGCTCTATCACTGCTTTGGCATGGTGATCGGCAATCTCGGCTGCCTGACCCATGGGTCGGCAATGGTCTATCCGAGCGAAGGGTTCGACCCGCTCGCCACCCTCGAAATCATCGCGGCGGAGCGCTGCACGGCGGTCTACGGCGTGCCGACGATGTTTATCGCCGAGATGGACCATCCCGATTTCGCGAAGTTCGATCTCACCTCGCTGCGCACCGGCATGATGGCCGGGAGCCCCTGTCCGATCGAGGTCATGAAACGCGCCTCCACCCTGATGCATCTCTCCGAAATCGTCATTGGTTACGGCATGACGGAGACGAGCCCGGCGAGTTTTGCATCGGCGACCGACGATTCGATCGAGCGGCGGGTGTCGACGGTCGGGCGGATATTGCCGCATGTCGAAGCCAAGGTCATCGATACCGAGGGCCGGATTGTCCCGCGCGGCACACCCGGCGAATTGTTGACGCGCGGCTATCTCGTGATGCTCGGTTACTGGAACGACGGAGAGAAGACCCGCGAGGCGATCGACGCGGCCGGCTGGATGCATACCGGCGACCTCGCGACGATCGACGAGGAGGGTTATTGCAATATCGTTGGCCGCATCAAGGACATGGTGATCCGCGGCGGCGAAAACGTCTATCCGCGCGAGATCGAGGAATTCCTCTACCGCCATCCGAAGATCCACGACGTGCAGGTGATCGGCGTCCCCGACTCCCGCTACGGCGAAGAGCTCTGCGCCTGGATACGCTTGCGCGACGGCGAGAGCGCGACCGCCGAAGACATCCGCGCCTTCTGCCAGGGCCAGATCGCGCACTACAAGGTGCCGCGCTATGTCAAATTCGTCGACGGCTTCCCGATGACGGTGACCGGCAAGATCCAGAAATTCCTAATGCGCCAGCAGATGATCGACGAGCTGGGACTGAGCTTGCAGGAGACAGCGTGATGACCCGGATCGCCTCTGTTGCGACGCACATGATCTCGGTGCCGCGGCCGCAGTCGGTATGGAGCGCGCATGAGCCGATCAAAGCCTGGAATGTGATCTTGACCGAGGTGCGCACCGATGACGGGCTGGTCGGCTACGGCGAGATCCACGGCGCGCCAATGCCGGGCATTTGCGAATGGGTGAGCCGGTTTGGCGAAATCATCCGCGGCATGGACGCATTGGCCCATATCGCTGTGTGGGAGAAACTGTTCGCGCTGACTTCGCCGCGGCCCGGCGGCATCGAAGGCCGTGACGGCTTGCCGCCGCCCGTTCCGCGTGGCGAGCGCGCGCAAGTCATGGCAGCGATCGCCGGGATCGATATCGCGCTGTGGGATATCAAGGGAAAGGCGGCCGGATTGCCGGTCTACCGGCTGCTGGGCGGCGAGAACCGGCCGATCTTTACCTATGCCACCGGCGGGTACTACCGGCCCGATGCCTCCGACGCCGATTACGGCCGGGAGCTGGCGCGCTTTCTCGATCTCGGCTACCGGGCGGTGAAGCTCAAGACCGGCGCCGGCACGGTCGCTACCGAAGAGGAGCGGATTGGCGCGGTGCGCCGAGCGATCGGCGCTGAGCCGTTGCTAATGCTCGACATGAATGCAGCCTATGACTTACCGGATTGCATCGAATTCGCCCGCGCCGTCGAGCCGCACCGGATCTTCTGGCTCGAGGAACCGCTGCATTGGTATCTGCAGCCCGCCGATTTCGCCCGGCTGGCGGCCGCGACGCCGATCCCGCTCGCTCATGGCGAGCGCGAGCTGACCCGTTTCACGGTGCGCGACTTCATTGTCGACGGCGGCATCCGTTACGTGCAGTTCGACGCTACCCGCGCCGCCGGCTTCACCGAGGCCTTCCGCATTGCTCAGCTCGCCGAGCAGCACGGGGTGATGCTCGCCCCGCATACCGCGCCCGAATTGCACGGCCATCTCGTACTTGCTGCGCCGCGCTGCGTCTTCGGTGTCGAATCACACGGCGGGCCAGAGAACGATCCGTTGGCCCACGGCCTCTTCCGCGAGCACCCGGAATTGCGCGACGGTCACCTGCAGATCGGCGACAAGCCCGGCTTCGGCCTCGAAATCGACTGGGCCTTTGTCGACAGATACCGCCTCAGGTCATAGACGACGTCAGCTCGGCACCAATCCGCCGTCGACATTGTAGGCTTGGCCGGTGATATTGCGGGCGCCCGGTGAGGCGAGGAATACCGCCATCGCCGCGATATCCTC
>Ga0070698_100006411_pt1 | contig 12763 bp, 9 predicted proteins | sample KBSK1502metaG_FD_65477 | JGI IMG/M metagenome (GOLD analysis project Ga0070698, IMG submission 65477) | Corn, switchgrass and miscanthus rhizosphere microbial communities from Kellogg Biological Station, Michigan, USA - KBS K1-50-2 metaG | ecosystem: Host-associated > Plants > Roots >... | reverse complement strand
CCAGCGATCCGCCAATCGTGCCCTGATTGCGTACTTGCACATCCGCAATACCCGCAGCGCAATCATGGATGATCGGAATGGCAGCCGCGGCCTCCGAATGTTCGATATCTGCATGGCGCGTCAAGGCTCCGAATCGCAATTCGTCGCGATCGGAGTGAATGCCGCTCAAATCAGGAATGAAATTGATGTCGATCAGCGCAGTCGGACGCGCGAGGCGCATCTTCATCAATGGAATCAAACTCTGACCGCCGGCGAGCAGGCGCGCTTCTTCGCCTAAGTCCCGGAGAAGCTTCGCGGCCTCTTCGAGCGAACCGGCGCGATGATACGAGAAAGAGTTCGGATACACAGTCTGTGCTGCTCGACCCTAGTGGAAAGAATCCAACCGCGGTTTACACCAGGCGGATACAAATTCGCAGCGCCCGCGCATTCTAGTGCGATTCCGGCGCGGTAGCAAGGCGAAACGCCGTTTTCTTCAAACTGGTTCGGAGAAAATTCGCTAGCGCAAGTAGGCTCGACCATGCCTGGTATTTCCGATGCGCGTCCATTATTCTGACGCGGCCTTGCGCATCCATCATGAAGAAATCGTGCCGATCATTCTGGCGGCGGGCAGCTCGAAGCATCTGGGTTTCCCCAAAGCGCTCGCAAAATTCGGACGAAAAAGTGCTTTACGACTTGCTGTCCACAATTGCGCCGGACTCAGCCGCGCAATCGTGGTGCTGGGTTCGGACGCGCGGAAGGTCCGACCGGCGGTACCTAAACGAGTGCGCGTAGTCTTCAACCAGCGTTGGCGCGAAGGGCAGATCAGCTCCATACGTTGCGCGCTTCGGCATATTCCGGCGAGTGCCGCGTTCATCATCTATCCCGTGGACCACTGTCTGCTTCGCAAGCGCACTGTGCAAGCTTTGGTCCGTGCGTTTTATGGTCGAGAGAATGGCAAGGTTATCGTGACGCCGGAGCACAAAGGCCGCTTGGGGCATCCGATTATCGTAGCTTCTGCAATCCGGCGCGAATTTTTTGCTGAGGAGACGGCGCGCGATATTGTTTATCGCGATCCTGGCAGGAACTTGGTGATCCCCACGCGGACCAGCACGATTTACGAAGACTTCGACACCCCGGAAACGTATCGACGCCGTGTGCGCAAATTTTTTGCTGCGCACCGATTGAAGCCCAAGCGGGACTAGTCTCGCGTGGCGGATGGAACCCGTGCGAAACCGTAGGTGATTCCTGCCAGCGATGCGATGACTAGCGCCGAACCCAGCACGGCGATCCCTTTGGGGATGGGCCCCTGGCTGGCGGTTTCGAGCAACACGCCGAGGGGGAACAGGATTGAGCCAAGCAAGAGGCCAAGCGCGGCGGCAAATTTCACGCTGCGCGAAAACTCCACTCGATCATAGGCAATGCCCACAACGATGAGCAGCATTGCCAGGGCGATCCAGTGACCGTGCACGTCCACCTGGCGATCGTAATTATATTTCGCCGCGCGATACTGCAGGAGTGCAGCATCGGCTCCGGTGGTATTGCGCTCCGCTGCGGCGCTGAATCCGGTGGCGAGCGACGCGCCGATGCCGTCCAGCGCCTGATGTTCCGCGAACACCGCGTACCAGAGGCCGTAGCCCATTCCCCAGAGGGCGAGGGCGATGCCTCCGACGATGAGGAGACGCTGGCCGCTACTCATCTTCTGCTCCCGGAACGACAGCCATGGACGTATCCAAGTAGCCGGTGTAGCGCAAAATGCCAATCCACATCGCCAGCAACGCGATGATGACGAGCAAGCCGCCGAAGTCAGCCACACCGCCAGCGACCAAGCCATAGCGCAGCTCTAGCAGCACACAAACCGGAAGCAGAAGGGAGCCCATCAAAAACACGACAACCCAGCGGCGTCTCCATGGATCGCTTAGGCCGACGTACGGTTGAAAAAACGCCAGCAGCATGGCCAGGAGACCAAATTCGATGCTGTGCGCGTGGGCTGCAATGTTGACGGCTTTCTCGCCCTGAAGCTGGCCGTAGTTAGCGAGGGCAGTGTCCACGGCGGCGGCATCTTTGGAGGCCGCGTTCGCGGTCATGGTCGACAAAAGTTTGTAGTCGAGTTCCTCATGTGCGTAGAGGTCCGCCGCCGCGTAATAGGCGCCGTGGAGAAAGCCGAGAAGCACGAGGGCGAGCCCACCAGAAAGCAGCGCACGGCTCGGCCCGCTGCGATCGGCCAGCAAACGGTCCGGGTTCGTGGCGCGTGCTGGCGTCCGAAAATGTTTCACGAGTCCCAGCAGAAAGGCGAGCGTTGCCACGATCACCAGCAGACCGCCAAAGTCGGCGAAGACGCTGGCCCATCCAATGGCGGCAAAAGGGCTGTGCGCCAACCCGACGTAGTGAATGAGAAAGACGCAGACGGGCAGCAGCCCGGCGCCGAAGAGAAATATCCAGGCAAGCTTTTTCTTGAGACTTTCGGCGAACGCAATCCAAGGTTGCAGAATCGCAAGCATCAGCGCCAAATAGCCGAAATCGATCATGTGGACGTGCGTGTCCACTTTAGTGCCGCGGTTCTCTAGGAATGCGCCGACGTTTTGAAAATTGCTGATCACAGCGCGACTGTCGCCCTGCACCGCCGCGTGGGCCGCAGCAGCCAAGCCGGCTCCCACGCGAGCGGCGTTCTGATGCAGAGTGAAAACCGCAAAGATGTCGCCGAAGATCATTCCGGTAAGGATTAAGGCAATGCCGCCAAGCACGAGAAGCCGGCGGGCACTCAAAGGCGCAAACGTTGCGAGATCTACGCCAACAACCGAGCTGCGAGCGGAATTTGAAGGCGTGACCATAGTGACGCGGCCCGCTGCGCCATACTACCGCAGCGCAATCGTAGCCGCAGTGTGCCGCAGTGTGTAACGCGCGCCGCTCAGAAGTTGAACTTCACGGCCAATTGAATCTGCCGCGGATTGAAGACCGCGCGAGGCGATCCATACAGTGGATTCGGCGATCCCTCGCGGAAGGATTGTGCTGTACAGCCAAATGCCGTTGGATTCTGGGGACAGAAGTCCGACGCTCCGTAAACCGTATTGAAGAACCGGATGTTCGTCCTGTTGAAAAGATTGAATGCCTCGGCAAGCAACTCCACGCTCTTCGTCTCTCGGAAGGGAAAAGTACGCGAGATTCGGAAGTCCACAGAACGGAAATTGTCGCCAACGAAAGTGTTCCTCGGTTCGATGCCGACGCGATCGTTATTGCCGAAGATATCGCCGTTGGCGTCGAATCCAGCAAATTTGGTGAAGCGCATGGGAGACTGCACGGTCGCGATCAGGCTGAATAGAAAATCGCGAGTGAAGGCGTTCCAAGCTTTCGGAGTGCTAACCGTTCCGTTGATGACCAAGCGTTGGCGCACATCGTCGGAAGAAAGAGCGCGCTCGGCACGGAAATTTTGGCTGTCTTGCGGGATCAGGACGAAGCTCGGATTCGGTCCGTCATCGATCGATTTGGACAATGTGTAGCTGACGCCGTAGGAGAAATTGTGGGTCAAGCGCTTGTTCACGTTCAGCAGAAAGCCGTCATAAACGGAATCCCACCTGGACGTAGCCTCAAAATAAACGGCGATCGGGAAAGTCCGGACACCCGGATTGAACGGACACGGAATCGGCCCAGGCGCGCAGTATAGGTTCTTTGGACCCGTTCGTCCCCGAGAGTCATGCAGAGTGACAACCTGTTGCGGATCGGGTTGGTTCACATTGAAAAAGCTTCCAAGGTGTACGCCGCGAACGTGCAAGAAGCTGACGCTGACGGTTGTTTCCGGCAGTGGCTGAAATTCCAGCGCCAAGCTGGCTTGGATCCCGTAAGGATTCTTGTGGTCTTGGACGAATCGCACGATCACCGAAGGTCCAAAGAATCCGCAATTGCTGATTGGCGTGCAACCCGGAAAGGGATTCGTAAACGGATCGGTCCGATTGTCGGGATAAGCGCCGTCTTTCACCAAGCCTTCCAGGGCCAATCCAGTAAGCGCAGGTGCGCTGGCAAAAGCAAAGAGCTTCGTTTTCGCATCCAGTCCGTTTTCAAAGGGGCGCCCCGGATACTTGCCGATCGTTCCGCCGCACGACGGTTGCTGGCAAGCGAGCAGCGGCGCAGGAATAATGCCGTGGAAAAGTCCGAAGCCGGCACGGACGACGAAATTGCGCTTCGTTCCCAAGCTGTAAGCCAAACCTAGCCGTGGATCGAAGTTTTTCCACTGCGTGTTAAGCACATTCGACGGCCAAGTCTCCCATTCCCAGCGAATGCCGCCATTAAGCGTCAGCCGGTTCGTGGCTCGCCATTTGTCCTGAATGTACAGGCCGTCATAGGTGTGATCCAGCGAGCCTTCCGCGGCATTGCGGATCGCAGGGGTAAAGCTCCCTCCTTTGTATACGCTGGTGTTCAGGCTCTTCTCGTCGAAATTAGGAGCTTGAAATCTCTCAAAGAAAATGACGTTAGGATGCTGGCATCCGGCCGGACCTGGACCGCCGGGATCGGTCGGCGCCGAAACACACTGAGGGCCGGCCGCCGTATCATTGCCCAGAAAAGCGCCGAGATTGGCAAAGTCGGCTTCAAACGGATAGAACAGCGGGAAAGACTCGGTCGTTCTGACGAAGTTATAGTTTCCGCCAAAGCTGATGGTGTGACGGTCGTGGCTGGACGTCACATTGTCCACGAGTTCAAAACGCGATTCTCGATAAAAATCCGGATTGCCGCGATTTACGCCAGTAGTGAATATGTTCGATAGCTCCAAGTGAGGTTGCGTCGAAACAGTCGGGAAATCGAACGATCGGCGTGCAAATTGCATGCGCACCTCGTTGACCAGCTTGGTGCTGAACAGCGAAGCCAAGGTGCCGGCAATCGACTGGTCACGATAGAAATTGTTCTTGAACGCGGACGGAAGATCGAAGCCGTCATTCAAAGGCGACTGGTTCAGAAGTCGTCCATCGTTGACGAAGTAGCGCACAAACAGGTTTTGGTTATCGCTGAATCGATGATCTAGCCGAACGAAGCCGTTATCCGTGTCGTTCGTCCGCAACACGCCGCCCAAGCTGGGCTCGGGCGATAGGCCGTACACCGCCTTCACTTCATTGATCGCTTTGATGTTCGCCAGTACCGCGGAATTATAAAACGGAGATTCGCCCCGCCGTTGCGCCTCGAAGTTGCCATAGAAAAATGTCTTGTCCTTCTGAATCGGACCGCCGATCGCAGCGCCAAACTGGTTTTGGCGCAGCACGTGGGCGCCCGTAGCTTGCAGCAGGTTGATGGCGTCGAGCTTGTTGTTACGGAAGTACTCGTACAGTGTGCCATGAAAGTCGTTGGTGCCGCTGCGCGTGATAATGTTGACGATACCCGCGGTGGCGCGACCAAATTCTGTCGAGTAATCCGTGTTGATGACGCGAAATTCCTGTACCGATTCCTGGGGCGGCGTTCCGCGCTGAATTCCCGAAGCGGTGGAAACGTCATCGGCGCCATCCACAGCGATGAAGTTGTAGTGGATGTTTTGCCCGGCGAAGGAAAGCTTTGTCACCGGTTCAACGATTACGTCAGTATTGCCCGCAGTGGTGTCCCCAATGGTGACGGCAGGCGAAAGCAGCGCGAAATCGATGAACTCGCGGCCATTCACCGGCAGGTTCACGATTTGCCGCTCAGTGATGACGTTGCTCACCTCGGTTCGCGTCGGCTCCTGGAGTTCTGAGGTAGCGGCAACCTCGATTTTCTCCTCGCGAGCGCCGGGCGAAACGGTGAAGTCCAGTTCGGCCAACTGCCCGATTTGCAGCGTAATGTTCTTGGTTTGTTTGGCAAAACCCGCGAACTCCACGCTCGCTGTGTATTCACCGGCAGGCAGCGCAGGAATCGTGAACTCTCCCGTATCGGAGCTTTGCACCGTTCTGGTCAGACCGGTCGCTAAATTTGTGACCGTCACTTTGGCTTTCGACACGCTGCCGCCAGAAGTGTCCGCGACCCTTCCCGAAAGCGTCGCGGTGATGGCTTGTCCGTAAGCGCCCGGAACAACGGATAAGACAAGAGCGAGAATGAAAGTGAAAGTGCAAACAATGGAGAGACACGCCGACCTTGATCGGTTCATGACCCACACCCCCCAGCTGCCGACGCGAACGACGTATGGCAGTCTGGCCCGGAGTATACCAAACCACGAGATACGTAAAGCACGACAGTTGTTAAAGTTGATGAGTAAATTGCACTACAAAAAAGTGATGCTTACGATCGATTTGGCGCTTTGCGCAGACCCATCTTTTCGAGTCGCGGAAGAACCTCGTCACGAAAATACGGAAACTCGTTCACGTAATTCACAAATGTGATCGTCGTCCCCACGAATCCGGCCTCGCTGATCTTCGCTAACTCTTTGGCGACATCATCGGGATCGCCGATCAGCGGATATACGCCGTGTCCGCCGAGAAACCTTTGCCGGAACAGCTTGAAAGCCTCCGGCGGGAACGACTGCGCGTGGAGTCCCTGCAACTCCATCAAGTGATCTACGGCTACGTAGTCGCCCATCGCCGTGGTGTAGTGCTCGTGATAGTCGAGCGCTTCTTTTCGCGTGGGGCGAACCACTACATAAGAAGTCGTGAAGACTTCAATCGTTCGTCCAGCGCCCGCTGCTATGGCCTTGATGCTCGCTACATCCTGCTTGCCTTTTTCCAAATCGATGAGCACCGTAAACAGAAAATCGCAATTCCTGGCGCCAAACGTTCGCCCAGCTCCGCTGGAACCCGCATTCATCACCGCTGGGCGTCCCTTATATGGCTTGGGCTTGCCGATGACGCCCTTCAGCTTGATAAAGCGTCCGGTGTAATCGAACGGCTCATTTTCCGACCATATCTTCTGCACGACGTCCCACCACTCCTGGCCGTAGTCATAACGCGTGTCGTGCTCCCTTTGTTCGATACCGAACATTTCAAATTCGTCTTGATTCCATCCGCATACGATGTTCAGTCCGAAGCGGCCTTCGCTCACATGCGAAACCGTGACCATTTGCTTGGCCGCAAAGATGGGATGAACCAGCGGTGCGTGAACGGTGCCGAAGACGGTGAGGTTCTTTGTTTTTGCCAGCAGCCCGCAGGCCCACGTGATCGTTTCGAGCGTGGTGCCCTCAAAATCGGTTTCGCCGCCATACCCCTTCCAGCGCGCGATCGGCAGCAGAAACTCAATCCCGGCCTCGTCCGCCATTTGCGCCAGCTTCAAATTGTTCTCCCAAGAAGCATCCCAGCGCTCCGGTACTTTTGTGACCGCCATCCCGCTGGAGCAATTCGGAGAAAAGATACCAAGCTTGAGCTTGTTGCGATGGAACATGGACGTTTGCGGATGAAGCCGGCTCATCGAGTGGAATCTCCTTCAACGACACGCGCTGGTTGTCGAGCGTAGTGCGACCTGTCTCTGCCTCGGCGCGATTGGCACACATCTAGCTCAGACAGCGCGGGGCGCATTGTCCTGATTATGGCGAGCCAATGCAACACGGACAGGCCGTCGGATGGCACACACGATCCGGTGTGCTTTGAGGGAATCTCAGGCGTGAACGATCGTTATCAGCAGGAGCGGAGTGAGGCAGCGAGTTCGAGATTCGATTGCAGGCGGCGATCGATCTGCACCGCCGCATAGCGAGCGCAAACAGCAAGCTCGCGTTCCGCCCACGCGGCAATCGCAGGTATGCGGCGGCCAATCAGAGCGTCGATCCCGTCAATCAGGCGATAATAGAGGCGCACCGTGCCCAAACCTCCGCCACCAGGATTTAGTTCGGGTGTGAGGTCATGCAGGCCGGCGAAGGTTTTGAAGTCGCGACGCGTTACTTGCCCATTCTGGACGCCTGCCGCGGCTAACACTTGCGCGGAAACCGGCTGGCCCGCGGCGGCCATTAAGATGGCTCGCCAATAGTAGATGGCGAACTGCGATAGCGCCACAACTGATATCGAAAGTAGCATAGCGGAGAACATCTCCAGCCTCTTTCTATGTACATTCTGCCCTCCGTGCTATTTTGCGCCAATAGGTCCGAAGTACCATCCAACAGGAACCTCTGGAGATGCCCAGGCAAATCTACTAAGTCCATTGCAGCGATAGATTTCCGGGACCATGGACCTGCGGGAGCGAACTATGTCATCTATGCTCCGGCTCGCTCAAAGGAGCGCGGAAGGTGCGCAAAATGCGATATACCTCTATTTCATTGATTCTAGGCAGCTTGCTGGTTGTCTTTCTTGGGTCGAGCAGCTCTCCCCAGTTGGCCTACGGCGCCGAATCCCATGAACGCGATCGTGCGGCCATCACTGCAGTTCTCGAAGCTCAGCAAACTGCATGGAATCGCGGCGATGTGGACGCCTTCCTGGAAGGCTACTGGCGCTCGCCCGAACTCACGTTTTCGGGCAGCAACGGCACAGCACGCGGCTGGGACGCTGTACGAGCGCGCTACAAAAAGACCTACGTCGATCGCGAAGCCATGGGCGAATTGCAATTCTCCGACCTGGAATTCCGATTCCTCGGTCCGGACGCGGCGCTCGTATTGGGCCATTGGCATTTGACCCGGACGAAAGGAGATATCGGCGGAGTCTTCTCTTTGATCTGGCAGCGTTTCCCGGAAGGCTGGCGGATCATTCACGACCACACCAGCGCTGTGCTGGAAGCGAAATCGGCGGCTTCGTAAAGCTAAAAGTGATCAGGCGGAGACAGACCCGGACGGCAACGATGTCGTGGTGAACGCGGGATCACCGAGCAGTGGGCGCTGCATTCCGCTTTTTGCCAGCACGAGCTGCGCGACGTTGATGTAGCGCTCGCGGAAGGCGCCTTCGCACCAACCGAGATAAAAATCCCACATCCGCTGGAATTTTTCGTCGAATCCCAGCCGCCGCACCTCTTCGAGTTTCCGGAAGAAACGTTCGCGCCAGAAGGCTAGAGTCCTGGCGTAGTGCGCGCCCAAATTTTCGGCATTCGTCAACACCAGTTCGGTGCGGCGCGCCAGAGATTGCAGGATCGCGGAAACGGAGGCAAGTTCGCTGCCGGGAAAGATGTAGGTCTGAATCCAGTCGACGCGGCGGCGGTACGCGCTTACTTCCTGGTCGGGTATCGTGATGGTTTGAAGCAGCATAGAACCTTCGCGCGCCAGCAGGCGGTCACACCCAGCGAAAAATTCGTCGTAATGGCCGAACCCTACAGCTTCAAACATCTCGATGCTGACGATCTTGTCGAACTCGCCATCCAGCCGGCGGTAATCCTCTAGCAGTAGCCGGATGTTTCCAGGCGTTAGGTCCGTTTGTGCGATGCGATTGGCGGCGTATTGATACTGCGATGGGCTAATGGTCGTTGCGGTGACGCGCGCGCCAAAATTGCGCGCGGCGTGGATAGCGAAAGCGCCCCAGCCACAACCAATCTCCAGCACACGGTCGCCGGGCTCGATGCGCAGCTTGCGGCAGATGAGATCGAGCTTTTGTTGCTGAGCCGTGTCGAGCGAATCTTCGCCGCGGCGGAAATACGCACAGGAGTACAGCATTTGCGAATCGAGAAAAAGACTGTAAAAACGATTCCCGAGATCGTAGTGCGCGCGAATATTTCGCTGGCTGCCTCTCACGCTATTGGCGCGCCAGCGATGCCGCAGGTGCGACGCCAGAGCGCGAATGCTGGAGCAGAGTCGGTGCCGCGCATCCAAAAGACGAAGATTTCGAACCGCTATGCGCACAAGCGATACCAAGTCCGGAGTCGTCCAGTCTCCGTCCATGTAGGATTCGCCGATGCCAACATCCGCGCCCGTCAGCGCGCGGACAAAGAAGCGCTCATCGTGAACGACAGCCATGGCGCGCAGAAGCGAATCCGGATCGCCAAATGCATACGTTTCGTCCGGACAAACGATTTCTAAGAAGCCGCCACGAAGCTCTTTCATGGAGCTGAAGAACAGCTCCCGCGCGCGGGCTTGTAACCACCGATTCATCGCGCCAAGCTTCCTTTCCGTTCTGCGACTGCGCACTCCCGACCCGCGTGTGCGTCGGTCCGCACGATCCTCGCGTTCGCCGTCATGGAATGCTTGCCAGCAGTACAGGGCCGCTGATTTGATGCCCAAACCCTCGATTCTGGCGCGCCCCACAAACCTCGTTTCTGTCGGCGCTGATTGGCCCGAGCGGCCCGTCTAAGCCGTCGTGGAACATCTGGAACGGCCACGCACACCGAACAGCTCCACGCGAACAACGTTGCCGAAAGTCTCCGACGGCGCAACTCGCCTAGGCGCGGCGCTGATTCTTTTGAGCTGTACATGAAACCCGAGCGAACCGCCAACTCCGAGCGCGGAGTTTACACTATCTTGTGCCAATCCGTAGCACCACGACACTCCACAAAAAAGGTGCGATTAACGCCCCCGATGTAACTCGGCGCTGCTCCGAAACGCTCATCGTCTTCGAACGCATTTACGGTTGCACTGGTAGCATCGGCGGTGCCGCGCAACCCCATGATGTGAACCACGCATACCGAAGCGACGAATCATTCATCCAATGCACAGACCGTGAAAATCTCTCAGATGCTATATCTTGAGTTCTACGTCTTTCTGACAGAAGACTCATGAAACGAGGCTTTTTCACCAGCGGCACGCACCGAAATTACGCTCTTTATCGTCACGGACCGCGTGCGAGGCCCGACTTCCCGGCAAAGCGAAAAGCTCTTTCGCTCGCCGCATCTTACGCTTTCGATTCCACTGATTTATGCGATGATTCACGCCCAACATGTGGGAAGCCATCCGAGCACTTTGGACAACAGCGTGGCACGCCTTCATTGTGTGCTGCTTGCGTGCGGCCCTCGTGACCGTGGTGCCCGCGATTGCTCACCTGTTGCGCCGCGTTCTACCGAGGCGAACCGTTAGGGCTGCGGAGGCCCTTTGATACTGCAGCAAACCATTCACCTGGCGCTGACCGGCGCGGCTATCGTTGCCGTAATGATGCTCGCCTTATGGGTCATCCACCTATTAATTCGCAACGCCGCTCTCGCGGACGTGGGTTGGGCTGCGGGGCTGGCCATTCTCGCGATTTACTACGCCCTAGCGGGTCCGGGATACCACGCCAGAAAATGGGCTATAGCTTCCATGGCTGGTTTCTGGGGACTGCGCCTCGCGGTCTATCTCCTTTTTGCTCGAGTCATAGGCCATCGCGAAGAAGGGCGATACGTTCAGCTTCGCAAAGACTGGCAGACAAATTTGCCGCTGCGGTTTCTTTTTTTCTTTGAGTTTCAAGCGCTACTCGACGTCCTGCTTTCGCTTCCGTTCTTGCTCGCCTGCATGAACACGAAAGCGCCGTTGGGGACGATCGAAAAGCTCAGCGCAGGTATATGGTTAATCTCGATTCTTGGAGAGGCCGTCTCTGATCTGCAACTCAACGCATTCAAGAAAAATCCGGCAAACAAGGGCAAGACCTACCGCGGCGGCTTATGGAGGTTTTCGCGCCATCCGAATTATTTCTTCGAGTGGATGATCTGGGTCGGATACGCGATTTTCGCGCTGGGCTCGCCGTGGGGATGGCTCGGAATGGTCTCGCCCGCGCTGGTCCTGTATTTCTTGCTAGGGGCGACGGGGATTCCCGCAACCGAAGCCCAGGCGCTGCGCAGCCGCGGCAGCGAGTACCGCGCCTATCAACGGGTCACGAGCATCTTTGTGCCATGGTTCCCGAAGAAAGAGCAACAGCGGTCATGATCCCGTCGTGCGAACTGGCTGCCCCGTCGCAGAGGCAAAGCGCAAGCCGCTGAAGTCTCCCAGCAAAACGCGGCTACCTACAGGATGTCGAGGACTTCTTCGTAGCGCTTGAACGGCGGTATCAGATAAGCCCCGGCAAGCTCCGTGCGCGACCACGCGAGCATCTCCCGCGCACGCTGGAAGCCGCGATCGCGCGCCGAAGAGCCTGATGCTTCCAGCGACTTCAGCAACGGCTCCGGAATCACAATTCCAGGGACCTCGTTATTCAACCGCAAGGCTTGTTTGTAGCTGCTCAGTGGCCAGATGCCGACGAGCACCGGGATAGGCGGCTTACCGCCAAGCTTCTTCAAGAACGAGTGCCAGTGCTCGGGATCGAACAGCGGCTGCGTCATCGCGTAATGCGCGCCGGCTTCGACCTTTGCATGGAAGCGCTCGATCTCGGTATCGAGATCGTCAGACACCGGATTCACCGCGACACCGATGGCAAAATTCGTTGCGCCTCCGAGCGTTTTGCCCGCCCAATCTGTTCCTTGATTCAATCGGCTGAGCACCTTGACGAGCCCGATCGAATCCACTTCGTAGACCCCGCTCGTTTCCGGATAATCGCCGACCGTCGGCGGGTCTCCGGTGATCGCCAACACGTTGCGCACACAGCCAACCGTCCATGCGCCAAGCAGCATCGCTTGCAGGCCGATGATGTTCTGATCGCGCGTCGTCAGATGCGGCACCGTTTCGACGCCGCGCGCCTCCAGTGCGCCGGCGGTGATCAGCGCGTCCATCCCCACGCGAGCCATCGCTCCGGAGTTGATGTCGATGGCATCGACGCGGCCCGAAGCCATGATCTTGTCCACTTGCTCGAAAATGCGGTCCAGCGAAAGCCCTTTCGGCGGATCGATTTCCACGCAAAGCGTGAATTCCTTCGCTTTCAGCTTCTTCCAGAATTTGCTTTCCGGCTCGCGTTGCATCGCCGGCGCGGGCTTTGCAATGACTTCGACCGATGCCGCGCCCGACGCTGCCTTCACCGGATGCAGCGACTTGACCGCTTCCGCCATCGCCCGGATGTGCGCCGGTGTCGTGCCGCAGCAGCCGCCGAGAATCCGCACGCCCAGC
>Ga0070698_100006408_pt1 | contig 12769 bp, 8 predicted proteins | sample KBSK1502metaG_FD_65477 | JGI IMG/M metagenome (GOLD analysis project Ga0070698, IMG submission 65477) | Corn, switchgrass and miscanthus rhizosphere microbial communities from Kellogg Biological Station, Michigan, USA - KBS K1-50-2 metaG | ecosystem: Host-associated > Plants > Roots >... | reverse complement strand
AGCTGGAGCGAGAGCTTCGAGGTGTTGAACGAGCCGAAGAACTGGCAGCGGTTGATGCCGGCGATGCCGTCCTTGAACGGTCCGACCAGGCGCAGGCGGTCGGCGGGTTTGTCGGTCTCGACGTGGACGACGGTGGCGCCGTGGTCGGCGAAGACTTTGGCGGTGATCGGGCCGACGCCGATCCAGGAGAAGTCGGCGAATTTGACGCCGGCGAAGGGGAGGCGTTGATCCGGCGGTGAGGAATCAGGCGCCAAGGTGGTGGCGGGTTGCCCAAGGCGTTGCCCAAGATGGCGGGATCCGCCTTCGGCTCCTCCCGCCCTGCAAATCTCTTCGGTATGTGCGCCGAGGGCGGGGGCGGGCGTCAGGGAGACGGGGGTGTGGGACATGCGCACGAACGGGCCCGCGGCGCGCAGGGTGCGGCCGTCGGCGAGCGCGACCGGCCGCCAGAAGTCGCGGATCGCGAGATGGTCGAGCGCGAGCACGTCGGAGGTGGTGTTCACGGGCGCGAGCGTGATGCCGCGCGCGATGCCGCCCGCGAAGAGATCGGCCTTGGTGTGCGCGCGTGTGAAGTCCTCGATCTTCGCGCGCAGCGCCGGCAGCGCAATCGCGAGCTCGGCGCCCGTGAGCATGCGCGCTTCGTAGCTGCGCCAGTCCTCCTGCGCGGCCCACGCCTCGTCGACCACGCCCGACTCGATCATCCACGGGATCAGCGGCAAGAGCGTCGCGGTGGTGGCGACCAGCGTCACCTCGCCGTCGGCGCACGGGTAGACGAGCGGCGTGACCAGCGTGGCGAGCTGTAGCCACGTGCCGTTGCGCTCGATGTTCTTGCCCTGGATCGGGTGGGCGGTCATCGCGTTGAGGCCGGTCCAGAACACCGCGGCCTGCACCGAGACGTCGACGAATTGCGCCTCGCCGGTGCGCAGCGCGCGCTGGTGCGCAACGAGCGCCGCGAGCGCGCTCTCCACCGCCGCGTGATACCACGTCTGCGGAACCGTTATGCGGACCGGCCGGCGATCCGGCTCGCCGAGCAGCGACATCATGCCGCCCATCGCGGAGAGCGTCAGGTCGGTGGCCAGGTGGTGCGCATAAGGTCCGCTCTGCCCGAACGGGCTGATCGCGACGTACACGAGATCCGGTCGCGCCGCGCGCAGCGCCGCAAAGCCGAGCCCGCGCGCGTCCATCGCGCCGGGGCCGGCGTTCTCGATCACGAAGTCGGCGCTCGCGACCAGCGCCAGGAATTCCGCGCGCCCGCGCGCGCTGTCCAGGTCGAGCACGGCGCTGCGCTTGCCGCGCTCGAAGGCGTGGAAGCGCAGGCTCGCCTGCGCGGCGGGCAGTCCGGGCACGAGCGGCGCAGCGCCGCGCGCGTCGCACCCGCCCGGCGGCTCCACCTTGATCACGTCGGCGCCGAGCCCCGCGAGCACCATCGGGCCGAGCCCGGCGCGCGAGTCGGTCAGGTCGAGGACGCGGTAGGGGGATAGGCAGGCCGGGGCCGCGGGCATCGCCCCACGATCATCTCACTCGCGGGTAGCCGAGAGCAACTTCTCGTGTGCGTGATTCGTGAGCTCTAGAGCTGCCCTCCGGGTGCCGATGGCTACCCTGCCACCGGGGTGCAGGGTTGACTGGGGTCATCGAGGTGAATCGAGAGGCGCGCCGAGCCGCAGGGCTCGCGCTCGCGCTCGCACTCGCCGCTATGCCATCGGCGGCGCAGCAAGGAGCGGACACCCCCGCGGACGCCCCGTCGACCTCCGAGGATTCCACAGGCTCCGCAGGCGAAGGCACCTTCTTCGGTGAGGCGCCGCTTTCGCCGCTCCCGATCACCGAGGCGTTCCGGATCCGGCTCCAGACGTTCATCGCGCCCGAAGCTCCGCTCGGGTCGGGGGACGTCACGCTCGTCCGCCCCGAGCTGAACGCGCGCGCGACCTGGCCGATCAATGACCGGGTGGTGTTGCGCATGACGATGCGGCTGTCCGAGAGCCGCTACCGGTTCCACGGCGACGCGTGGGGCAGTGCAGCGCTCCTACCCGGGGTGGGGAAGGACCCCGATGCAGCGTTCGGCAACCTCGACCTGCACGCCGCCCAGCTGGGGCTCGAGGGCGCCTACGGTCTCAGCCGCGACACGCACTGGCTCGCGCAGCACGAGGAGTGGGCGGTGATCGGAGCACTCTACGGCGGTTCGGGCTGGGAGGACGGAGCCTTCCACTCGGGTCTCGGCGCACGTGGCGTGATCGGTATCGGCTACGAGATCCCAGAGCGCTTGCGTCTCGCGCTAGGCGTCTCGCTGCGAACTCCACTCGACCACGCCGGTGTCGACGTGGGCCCGTTCTTGTCGCTGCGCTGGCGGCCGGTCGATCGCTTCACGTTGCGCACGCGCGAGCTCGGTCTCCAGGCCGAGTTCGCGCTCACGCCCGTCTTCGAGATCTATCTCGCGGGCTTTCGCGCGACCGATCGCTTCGCGCTGAACAACCGCAGTCCGCTCGGTGATCTGACCTTCCGAGATCGCCGCGTTCAGGTGGGCGCCGGGTTCGAATACAAGCTCGCGAACTGGGTGCGCATAGCGCTCGAGGGAGGCTCGATCGTCGATCGGCGCATCCGCGTAGAGGACGAGGATCTGGGCACGCTGCTCTCGCGCCGCGGGGACCCGTCGGGCTACTGCGAAGTCCGCGTCGAGCTGCGGCTCTGAGCCCACCGGGCCGAAGATCGCCACGGCGAGCGCGGCGATCCCGAGCACGCGCCGCAGCGACGCGTTGCGCAGCGGGCGAAACCCGAGCCGCTCGTAGAGCGCCCGCGCGCGCGGGTTGCCCGGCGAGACCTCGAGCTCGAACGCGACGGCGCCCTTCGTCGTCGCGATCCCGTGCTCGATCAGCGCGGTGCCGACGCCACGGCTGCGCCGCTCGGGCGCCACCCAGATCTCGTCCACGAATACGAGGTCGCCGCCGAGCTCGTTCGACCACACCTTGGTCAGGAACAGATAGGCGAACGGCGCCGTCCCTTCGTCGTCGTCGGCGAGCCACACCGCGCCGCGCCGCTCGTCGGTGATCACGCCCAGCGTGCGGCGCACGTTGGCGTCGCCGGGCGCATGGGGCGAGGGGTCCTCGACGAACAGCTCGCGCACCATGCGCAAGACGTCGCCCTCGTCGCGCGGCTCGTACAAGCGGATCCGCATCGCGAGACGGTATCGTCGATCGCTCGCGGCGCGCGATCGAACCAGGAGGGAGACCCGGATGCGATCCCGGCAACTCGATTCGTGGGTGCTGTGCGCGCTGCTGCTCGCAGCAGCGGCGGCGCACGCTCAGGACCAGGACTTCTCGAAGGTCGAGCTGAAGACCACGCAGCTGGCACCGGGCCTCGCGATGCTCGAGGGCGTCGGCGGCTTCGCGGGCGGCAATGTCGCGGTGTCGTACGGCGCCGACGGCACCGCGATCGTCGACGACCAGTTCGTGCCGATGGTGCCAAAGATCGAAGCCGCGGTCCGCGCGCTGAAGGACGGCCCGGTCCGCTTCGTGATCAACACCCACCATCACTTCGATCACGTGAGCGGCAACGAGCCGTTGCGCGGTGCGGGTGCGGTGATCTTCGCGCACGAGAACGTGCGCAAGCGCATGTCGGTGGATCAGGTCTCGAAGGTGATGAACCGCAAGATCCCGGCCGCGCCCGCCGCGGCGCTGCCGATCGTCACGTTCGGCGACGGCGTGACGCTGCACTGGAACGGCGAGACGATCCGCGTCGAGCACGTCGCACCCGCACATACCGACGGCGATTCCCACATCTGGTTCGAGAAGGCGAACGCCGTGCACATGGGCGACACGTTCGTGAACGGCTTCTTTCCGTTCATCGACGTCGAGAGCGGGGGAGACGTCGCGGGCTTCATCGAGTCCGCCAATCGCGTGCTCGCGAAGGCCGATGCGAAGACGAAGATCGTGCCCGGCCACGGGCCGCTCGCGACTCGCGCCGACCTCGCGAAGTTTCGCGACATGCTCGTCGACGTGAAGGCACGAGTCGAGAAGGGGATCAAGTCGGGCAAGACGCAGGACCAGTACGTCGCGTCGAGACCGCTCGCCGACCTCGACGCCGAGTGGGGCGACGGGTTCATGAAGCTCGACCAGTTCACGACGCTGGTGTGGATGAGCCTCGGCGGCAAGTGAGCGTTACGATCCCGCCGACAGCGCCGGCGCGCTGACCCCCAAGGAGACCCCCCGTGACCGCCACCGCACCCCTCAAGCATCCCGATCGCTTCTTCATCGACGGCAGCTGGGCCGCCGCGTCGAGCGACAAGAAGATCGACGTGATCAACAGCGGCACCGAAGAGCTGTTCGCGCGCGTCGCCGAGGCGCAGCAGGCCGACGTGAACCGCGCCGTGGCCGCGGCGCGCAAGGCGTTCGACCGCGGTCCGTGGCCGCGCATGAAGCACGCGGAGCGCGCGCAGTATCTGCGCGCGATCGCGCGCGAGCTCGGCAAGCGCACCGACGATCTCGCGCAGATCTGGACGAGCGAGTCCGGCGTGATCCACGGGATCGCCAAGGGCGGCTCGATGGGGCTCGGCAGCATCTACGAATACTATGCGGGCCTCGCCGACACGTTCCCGTTCGAGGAGCAGCGCCAGCCCGGGATCGCGAGTGGCAACGTGGGTCTGCTCGTGCGCGAGCCGGTGGGCGTGGTCGCGGCGATCATTCCGTGGAACGCGCCGGCGTCGCTGATCGCCTACAAGTGCGCACCCGCGCTGCTCGCGGGCTGCACGGTGATCCTCAAGTCCTCGCCCGAGGCCCCCGGCGCCGGCTACGTGCTCGCCGAGGTGTGCGAGGCGGTCGGCCTTCCCGCCGGCGTGATCAACGTCCTCACCGCCGACCGCGAGGTGTCGGAGCTGCTCGTGCGCCACCCCGACGTCGACAAGGTGACGTTCACGGGCTCGACGGCGGCGGGCCGCAAGATCGCGTCGATCTGCGGCGAGCGGATTGCGCGCTGCACGCTCGAGCTGGGCGGCAAGTCGGCCGCGGTGATCCTCGACGACTTCGACATCGGCAAGGCTGCCGGCACGATCGCGGGTTATGCGGGCTTCCTGACCGGCCAGGTGTGCTCGTCGCTCACGCGCATCGTGGTGACGAAGCAGCGCCACGACGCGCTCGTCGACGCGCTCGCCGCGACGTTTTCCCAGGTGAAGGTGGGCGATCCGTTCGAGCCCACCACGGGGATGGGGCCGCTCGCGATGAGCCGCCAGCGCGATCGCGTCGAGGGCTACATCGAGAAGGGCAAGGCGGAGGGCGCGAAGCTCGCCACTGGAGGGAAGCGGCCCAAGGACCTGCCGCGCGGCTACTTCATCGAGCCCACCGTGTTCGGCAACGTCGACAACCACTCGACGATCGCGCGCGAGGAGATCTTCGGGCCGGTCCTGTCGGTGATCCCGGCGGACAGCGAGGCGGCGGCGGTCGACATCGCGAACGACTCGATCTACGGGCTGAACGCCTCGGTGTTCACGAACGACATCGAGCGCGCCTACTCCACCGCGCGCGAGCTGCGCTCGGGCACGGTCGGGCACAACTCGTTCCGCACCGACTTCAACATCGCGTTCGGCGGCTTCAAGCAGTCGGGCATCGGCCGCGAGGGCGGCGTCGAGGGGCTGTATCCGTTCCTCGAATCGAAGACGATGCTGTTCGACGCGAAGCCCGCCCACGTGAAGTAGGCGGAACGTTCCGCCGGAGGGAGGCGGTATGAGCGAGCCGAGAGGGGCGCACGCGCCGCTCGCGTGGGGCGCGGCGCGCGAGATGAACGCGCTCGAGGCGCTGATGTGGCGCGGCGAGGAGGCCGACCCGCGCCTGCGCTCGACGATCTGCTCGTTTGGCGTGCTCGACTGCGAGCCCGACTGGGAGCGCTTCGTGGCCGCGTGCGAGTGGGGCACGCGCATGGTGCCGCGCTTCCGCCAGAAGGTGGTGGAGCCGGCGTTCGGGTTCGGCAATCCGGTCTGGGTGAACGACCCGGACTTCGACCTGCACTATCACGTGCGGCGCCAGCGGATTAGCGCGGGCGGTGGCTGGCGCGAGGCGCTCGCGTGCGCCGAGCAGATCGCCATGACGCCATTCGACCGCGCGCGTTCGCCGCTCGAAGTGGTGCTGTTCGCGGGCCTGCCCGAGGGCCGCGCCGCGATGATGATGAAGATGCACCACTCCGCCACCGACGGGATCGGCGGCTTTCAGCTCTTCTCGAAGCTCCACTCGCGCAAGCGCGAACACAATCCGAGCAAGCCGCAGCCCGAGGAGCCCGCACCGGAGTGGAAGACGCCGCAGGATGTGCTGCGCGAGCAGCTCCAGCGCGACGCACAGCAGCTGCTAGGCAACGTCCGCGACGGCGCCGCCAATCTCTTCTCGCTGCTCCAGCATCCGGTCGACACGGTGACGGGCGCAGCCCGCTTCACCAACTCGCTGCGGCGCGTGCTCGCCGAGCCCGCGGCCGAGGGGTCGCCGCTCTTGAAGCGCCGCAGCCTGTCGTGGCGCTTCCAGGCCTTCGACGTCTCGTTCCCCGACCTGCGCGCCGCCGCGAAGGCCGCGCACGCGTCGCTGAACGACGCCTTCCTCGCCGCGCTGCTCGGCGCGTTCCGGCTCTATCACGCCAAGTTCGGCCAGCCGATCGAGACGATGCCGATCGCGATCCCGATCTCGGTGCGCAAGCCCGACGATCCCGAGGGCGGCAACAAGTTCACCGGCGCGCGCTTCGCCGCGCCGGTCGGTGTCGTCGACCCGGCCGAGCGCATGAAGAGGATGGGCGAGCTGGTGCGCGACGTCCGCAACGAGCCCGCGCTCGATGGGATGTCGCTGGTCGCTCCGCTGCTCGCGCGGCTGCCCGCACCGCTGATCAGCCAGCTCGGCGGCAGCCTGACCCGGTCGAACGATCTCCAGGCCAGCAACGTGCCGGGCTTCCAGGAAGATCTCTACATGGCCGGTGCGAAGATCGAGCGCGTCTACGGCCTCGGCCCGCTGCCGGGCTGCGCCACGATGATCACGCTGATCACGCACGGCCCGATCGCGTGCGTCGGCGTGAACCTCGACCCGGCCGCCGTCACCGACCCCGAGCTCTTCGCCGAGTGCGTGCTCGGCGGCTTCGCCGAGGTGCTCGCGCTGCGGCCGGGCGCTCCCGCGCCGACGCGCCTGCTCTAGAACCCAATTCCGGCGGGCTAGATTCGTCCGGGTGAGGCACGGCCACGACGACGTCTTGCGCGATTGGTTCCGTAATCCCGAGCGCTGGTGGAAGCGAGACGCGGCCTTCGACGATTACCTGCGCGAGACCTACGGCTCCGACGTGGAGGCGGCGATCCGCGGCGAGCTGGATGACTGGGCCGGTTCCCCGCGCGGCGCGCTCGCGCTCGTGATCCTGCTCGACCAGCTCACGCGCAACATCTACCGCGGAACGCCCCGCATGTACGCGGGCGATGCGAAGGCAGTCGCGACGTCGCTCGCGGTGATCGAGAGCGGCGCCGATACATCGCTGTCTGCCGACGAGCGCCAGTTCCTGTACATGCCGCTGATGCACAGCGAGGACCACGCACTCCAGCGGCGGTCGCTCGAGAAGTTTCGCGAGCTCGGGGGGAGTCTCGAGTACGCGCAACATCACGCAGAGATCGTGCTGCGCTTCGGCCGTTTCCCGCACCGCAACGCGATCCTCGGGCGCGAGTCCACTCCCGAGGAGGTCGAGTTCCTGAATCAGCCGGGCTCGTCGTTCTACTGAACGCCGATTCGCCCCGGCTGTGCCTCATTCTCCGGGACTGTTACGCGCGAGCTCCGCGAGCAGCTGCCGATCGCGCGCGAGCGCGCGCGCGGTCGGGAGGTCGATGCACCGTCGGCGCACCAGCTCCGCGAGGCTCGCCTCGAGCGGCACCATGCCGTCTTCGCGGCCGGTCTGAATCGTCGACGAGAGCTGGTGCACCTTGTCGTCGCGGATCTGATTCGCCGCCGCTGCCGTGACGATCAGCTTCTCATAGGCGGGAACGCGCAACGGCGGCATCGTCGACACGAGAAGGTGTTGGGAGAGGATCGCGCGCAGCACGCCCGCGAGCTGCGCGCGGATCTGAGGCTGCTGCCGCCCCGGAAACGCGTCGAGCATGCGGTCGATCGCCATCCACGGATTCGCGCTGTGCAGCGTGGAGAGCACGAGATGGCCGGTCTCGGCCGCGGTCAGCGCGGCTGCGATCGTCTCGCGGTCGCGCATCTCGCCGACCAGAATCACGTCGGGCGACTCGCGCAGCGCCGAGCGCAGCCCTCCGGCGAAGTCTTCGACGTGCCGGCCGAGCTCGCGCTGGTGGATCAGGCTGCGCCTGGGCGTGTAGCGGTATTCGATCGGGTCCTCGAGCGTCACGATATGCCGCGTCGCGGTCCGGTTCAGGTGTTCGGTGAGCGCGATCAGCGTCGTCGACTTTCCCGAGCCCGCCGCGCCGGTCACGAGCACGAGGCCGTTCGGGTACGCGACCAGCTCGTAGAGATCGTCCGGCAGGTTCAGCTCGGCCAGCCGCGGCGCCGTCCGTCGGATCGGGCGCAGCGCCGCCGCCAGCCCGCGATCCTGCTGGAACAGGTTGATCCGGAACCGGAGCCCGGGTGCGGCGTCGGACAGCTCGACGGTCCGATCCACGCTGCCGCGCGCCGCGAGCTGCGCTCGCGAGAGGTCGTCGAGCGCCGGCGCGAGCAGCGCGAGGATGTCGGCGTCGTCGAGGATCGGGCCATCGAGCGCGCGGATTTCACCGCCCGAGCGCAGGCGCGGCGGAAGTCCGCTCGACAGCAACAGGTCGGAGACGTGCACGTCCTGCAACGCGCCGAACAAATCGACCAGCCGCGAGTCGATCGCCAGGCCGCTATGCGCTGGCGGCGGTTCCACCCGCGCGGCGCGTGGCGCAGTCGCGGTCGCGGTCGCGGTCGCGAAGCTGAGGCATAACGAAGGCCCTGCGCCGTCGACGCTGACCTCGAATGCACGCCCGTTGTTCGTCTCGTAGCGGGTGCCCGTCGCCAGGGCGGCGCGCACCTCGCGTGCGAACGTCTCGACTTGCTCCTCGGCGAGCGCCGGCATCGAGAGCGGTCGGCGTCCGTCCTCGAAGACGAGCTGCGGCGGCTCACCGACCGCGATCACCAGGCCACGCGCGCGCTGGCTGTCGATCAGGCCAAGCAGCGAGTCGAGCGCACCCATCGCCAGTCAGTATAGGACCTCGTTCATATGAGAGAGGCGGTTGTGGAGCTTCGCCACGATGACCTTGGCTCGGGCTTCATCGAAGCCCGAGCCAATCGCCGCATCGTGGATCTGCCGATCGGAGATCCGGTTCAGCCAGCTGGCGCCCCAGCGCAGGTCGTCGATCGTCGCCTGCTCGAAAGCCCGATTCCGTTCGAGCGTCCGATAGTTGACGATCCTCACGCCGCTGAAGAATGACTTCGCGGTGACGGTGTCCTTCATCTGCTCGGGCTTCTCGTACGCGAAGGTGAACCAACGCGTGGTGTATCCCAGTACCGAGCCCAGGTCGGTGATGAAATGCTTGGGCTCGGTCTTTCCCGAGGCGCTCTTCACCAATACCAGCCGGTTGTTGTCGAAACGGCAGTCGTACCAGCCCAGCCAGGCGGCGGCGGCCAGCAACCCGCGCGTCTCCCGGAGGAGGGGATGGTCGAAATCCTGCCATTGCCAGGGTCCGATCCGGTCCGCGTCGCTCTTCGCCTGGAGCTGCGCTTCGACCGTCGTGAGCGTCTTGATGCGCTCGGCGAAATCTCTGTTCAGGTCGGAGCCCTCGAGCGCAAGCAGATCGGCCTTCGGGTTCTCGATCAGCCGGGCTTTGAGCTCCGCTGCATCGATCCACCTGCCATCGGTGAGCTTCGCGCCCTTGAGCAGCGTGAAGGGATCCACCTTGTGGGTGAGCTGAATCCGGTGGACGGTGATCACGCCCAGCGCGGTCAGATCCACAGTCAAGTTCTTGCGCTTGTTGATCCGGGTGAAGAATTCCGGGCTGTAGGTGAAGTCGAGCTCCGACACGTAATCCACCGGGTCGACGTTGTAGCCGAGCGCCCAGAAGATGCGGGTGGCGAATGGCTCGGAGCGCAATTCGAGGAACTTCACCTTGATCTGCTTGTCGCCACATTCGAGCGTGAATCCGGCATGGATGCCGTATCCAGTCTTGGCCTCGTGGAAGGCGCAAGGCTCACCGTTATGGACCTCGGCGGCGAGGGTGGCCTTGCGGCCGAAGCCGATCCCCAGATCCAGCTGGGATATGTCCTTCGGCCGGGTCCAGAACGAGCTGTCGGCGGGATCGTCTGCGCCTGCGGCGTCGATCGCCGGATGCTTGCCCGACAACAACCTCTGCGACCCGGACTCGATCAGCATCTTCGGTGGCCCGAACTCGAGCGACAGCTTGCGCGGGACCGGATCCTCGAGCTTGAGCTCGAGCGCGCGATGCACCTCGGCGACTTGCAGGAGCTCGCCGATGTCTTCGTCGCGGAACTCGCCTCCCTGTGACCGGTCCAGTGCGCGCTCGAGCTTGGGAAGCATGAACTCGAGCGCTCGCCGGAGGTCCTTGGGCTTGACTTCGTCGTTGGGCTCCAGATACCGCGGCAGATGCTTCGGCAGCGCGGCATCGGGTTGCAGCGCTCGCGACCACGCGGCGTGGAGCTGGCGCGCGTCCTCGACGCGCAGGAGGTTCAACGGCCGCCCGAAACCTTCGATCCAGAAGTAGCGCTCGCTCTCCCTGACTCGAGAGGAAGCCATACCGCGATCGAGCGGCGTGCTGGTGGAACAGGAGATCAGCAGCGTGATTGCCAGAACAGCCGGGAGCGATTTCATCTCACCGCTCAGATGCGCCCGCCCGGCTCGACGGAAAGGGCGAGCTGGTCGCCGAGCGCCGCCACCTCCGCGTCGAGCTCGGGCCGCACGGCACGCACCTCGTCGGCCAGCACGCGCACGGTGTCGGCGAGCCGCACGGCGAGCGGATGATCGCTCAGCGCGCCCGAGAGGATGTGGGCGAGCGCACCGTAGTACCAGAGGTGGAACCTCGCCTCCTTCATCGAGAAGTGCTGCCACAGGGCGTCGCCCTGGATTCGGAAATCCGCAAGGATCGACTCCGCGTTATGCAGCTTGTCGGCCGCCGACACCTCGAGCGACTCCGTCGGCTTGCCGAGAAGCGATCTCAGGTAGGCCACCTTGCGGTCGGCCCAGGGGGCCTTCGCGTCGCCCGAGGTCGTGTCGACCAGGCTGTCCGAGAGGTGCTCGACGATCCGTGCGATGTCCTCACCCAGCTCGTTGCGGATCCTCGCGAGCATCGCGGTGCCTCCCCCGTCCTCGACCGCGTCGTGGAGGTAGGCCGCGGCGATCTGCACGTCCGACCCGCCCGCGCTGCGGACATAGCTGGCGACGGGCTCGAGATGGCCTTCGAAGTAGGGCACGTCGGTGCCCTTGCGCAGCGCGTTGCGGTGGACCTCGACCGCCATCGCCTTCGCGCGATCGACCAGATCGCTCATCGCGTCGACGGTAGCCGGCGTGCGCACGGGTCGTCACCAACCGCGGCTATGAACTCGGCAGCTGGATTCCAGCCCGCGCGAGCATCGCGTTGCGCCGCGCGACGAGGTTCTCGGCGCCCGGATTGCGTTCGATCGAGCGTGTCACGAGGTCGAGGGCGTCGTACCAGAGTCCCGCGCGCTCGAGCGCGTCGAGGCGCTCGGGACCCGGGCCCGCGTTGGTGATCGCTCGCACTGTCTCGGGAGGCGCCACACGGCGGATCCCGCCGATCGCGCGGTCGGCTCCCGAATGCTCCAGATCGACGAACGAAACCGACCAGCGATAGGACGCGCCTTCATCGAGCGAGACACCGAACTGGGACAGCTCGATGCGCTGGAAGCCGGCCGCGTCGGGCGCTGGGAGCTGGACCCGCACGAGCGGCTCATCCTCTCCCTCGCGAACCAGCTTGAATTCGCAGGGGAACCGCGTGCCCTGCGAAGCATGCCAATAGAGGGTGGGCTGCGCTTCCGTCGTCCACCCCGCTCGCTCGGGTGCCATGGCTTGGAGCAGCGCCAGGCCCGGCGTATCCGATCGCGAGGTCGCTCGGACGACCGGGCCGGCGGAATCGGGGGAGTCGTAGACCGAGACCGCGGCAACCTGCTGCGGCTCCGCGAGCGCAACCCGGACGGGTTCGGTTCGCGGCGGCTCCGGGGATGGATTCGAGATCGGAGTCGGAGTCGTCGCTGCCGGCGGGTCGGTTTCCTTCGCCGCTTCTGGGTTCGCGACCGGCTCCTGGCGCTGCTCCTGGTGACGCAACACCTCCTGTGGAGTCAGCTCCTTGCGGCCCTCCCGCTTCGGCGCCGGTGCGGCCTGCGGTTCGTGTTCGGTCTGCTGTTCAGCCTGCGGTTCGCGTTCGGTCTGCGCTTCAGCCGGCGGTTCAGCCTGCGGTTCGCGTTCGGATGCGCGGCGCACCGGAGCGTCGGGCTTGCCGCCACTTTCGTGTGCCGCGGACAGCTCGGACTCGAGCTGGGTGGCGCGGTCCCGCGCTATTTCGAGCTCGGATTGCAGGTTCGCGAGCTTTGCCTCCCGCTCTGGATCGATGCTCCGGCACGGACCGAACAGCGCGATGAAGAAGCCGGCGGCCGCGGCCGCGCCCAGGAGCCCCCAATGGAGCTGCTGATTCGGTCGATCGCGACGCGGCGGGTTTCCGTAGGAAGGCACGCGAGGCTCACCAGCATCGCGCACGGGCCTCCAGGCGTCCGCATAACGCGCCAATCGATCGGGAGAATCCTGCTCGAGCGAGTCGTCGTCGTTCTCTGCTGTCGGGGTG
>Ga0070698_100006406_pt1 | contig 12770 bp, 11 predicted proteins | sample KBSK1502metaG_FD_65477 | JGI IMG/M metagenome (GOLD analysis project Ga0070698, IMG submission 65477) | Corn, switchgrass and miscanthus rhizosphere microbial communities from Kellogg Biological Station, Michigan, USA - KBS K1-50-2 metaG | ecosystem: Host-associated > Plants > Roots >... | reverse complement strand
CGTTTATAAATAGTGACAAACCGTATCCAAAAATATTTGTTATTATTGTATCACAAGCAATTATCTAAAATATGGATAACAATTTTTCAACACAAGTAAAGGAAATCATTTCGTTTAGCAGGGAAGAAGCACTTAGGCTCGGAAATGATTTTATAGGAACAGAACATCTCCTGCTTGGCCTGATCAGGGAAGGGGAAAATACTGCGATCAAGATCCTTAAAAGCTTTAATGTCGATCTATATGAATTGCGAAAGGAAATAGAGCTTGCCGTAAAGGATAAAACGGGGAAAAATATCGCCAACATCAATAGTCTTCCGTTGACAAAGCAGGCAGAAAAAGTAATTCGGGTAACAGTTCTGGAGGCGAAAGCGCTGAAAAGCCCTACCGTGGAAACGGAACACCTGATGCTTTCAATTTTAAAGAATAAAGAAAATATTGCTACACAAATTTTAAATCAGTTTGATGTAGACTATGACCTGTTTAGAAATGAAACCGGGATACTAAAAAGTAATGAACCCCGTGCTGAATTCAGTGATGAAGGTGATGATGATTTTGATGAGGAAAAGAAATACCAGCAAAAAGGCGGTCGCCAGGGTGCAGCCAGTACTGCAAAAAGTAAAACTCCTGTTCTTGATAATTTCGGCAGGGATATAACCCGTTTGGCTGAAACCGGTGCGCTTGATCCAATCGTTGGTCGGGAGAGAGAGATCGAAAGGGTTTCGCAAATATTATCCCGCCGGAAAAAGAACAACCCGATCTTAATTGGCGAACCAGGTGTGGGTAAAACCGCCATCGTCGAAGGTCTTGCCTTACGCATTGTGCAAAGAAAAGTTTCCCGTGTATTGTATGATAAGCGAGTTATTTCACTTGACCTTGCTGCGCTGGTAGCAGGTACAAAATACCGTGGACAGTTTGAAGAGAGAATGAAAGCCATTATGAATGAGCTGGAAAAAAATCGTGATGTCATTCTTTTTATTGATGAGATCCACACGATTGTTGGAGCTGGTGGCGCCAGTGGTTCATTAGATGCGTCAAATATTTTTAAACCGGCTCTTGCAAGAGGTGAATTACAATGTATCGGCGCTTCTACTCTGGATGAATACAGAATGTATATTGAGAAAGATGGTGCCTTGGATCGTCGTTTTCAAAAAGTGATGGTGGAACCTCCTTCAGTGGATGAGACCATCATGATACTTACCAATATTCAAAGCAAGTACGAGGATTATCACAATGTTTCTTACTCTGTAGAAGCAATCGATGCATGTGTAAAATTGAGTGATCGCTATATGACCGACCGCTTGCTTCCTGATAAGGCAATCGATGTGATGGATGAAGTAGGAGCAAGGGTGCATTTGAAAAATATTAACGTACCACCAAATATTCTTGATCTTGAAAAGAAAATAGAAGATGTAAAGAATGAAAAGAATAAAGTAGTAAAAAGTCAGAAGTTTGAAGAAGCAGCTTCTCTTCGTGATACGGAGAAGAGATTAGCCGAAGAACTGGAAAAAGCAAAAAACGAATGGGAAGAGGAGAGTAAGCATAAAAAATACCCGATTGGTGAAGAAGAAATCGCTGAAGTGGTCAGCATGATGACAGGAATTCCTGTGAAAAGAATGGTGCAGGCTGAAACGGAAAAGCTTCGTCGCATGGCAGATGATATGAAAAATATGGTCGTTGGTCAGGAAGAAGCAATAGCCAAAGTAGTAAAAGCCATTCAGCGGAACCGTGTCGGATTGAAAGATCCTAAAAAGCCGATCGGCACATTCATTTTCCTTGGTCCTACGGGTGTTGGTAAAACAGAGTTGGCAAGAGCATTGGCAAGATATATGTTCGACAGCGAAGATGCATTGATAAGAATAGATATGAGTGAGTATATGGAAAAATTCACTGTGAGCAGGTTGATCGGTGCTCCTCCGGGATATGTGGGTTATGAAGAAGGCGGTCAGTTAACTGAAAAGGTTCGCCGCAAACCTTATAGTGTGATCTTGCTTGATGAAATAGAAAAAGCTCACCCGGACATTTATAATATTTTGTTACAGGTGCTGGATGACGGTCAGTTGACAGATGGTCTTGGCAGAAAAGTAGATTTCAAAAACAGCATGATCATCATGACATCCAATATTGGTGTTCGCCAGTTAAAGGATTTTGGTGATGGAGTTGGTTTTGCTACTGCGTCAAAAACACAAAACCTGGATGAAAGTAACAAAGCGGTTATTGAAAAAGCTTTGAAACGGACTTTCTCCCCTGAATTCCTGAACAGGATTGATGATGTGGTAATATTTAATTCACTCAGCAGGGAAAACATTTTCAACATTATTGATATCCTGATGAAGAATGTAATGAAACGTTTGAGCAATCTTGGATTCAGTATGGAATTAACTGAAGAAGCAAAAGCGTTTATTGCCGATAAAGGTTATGATTCGCAGTTTGGTGCAAGACCATTACACAGAGCAATTCAAAAATACCTGGAAGACCCGCTGGCTGAAGAAATTCTTTCTATGCAGGTAAAACAAGGTGATATATTGATTGCCGACCTTGATAAAGAAAAAAACAAGATCAAGTTTTCTTTGAAACAAAGCAGTAAAGAGGAGAAATCAAAAGCATAAATAAATAAACAACTTAAAGTAATCCCGCTTTTTTGCGGGATTTTTTATTTCAATTAAATCACAGTTATTTGCAGCATGAAAAAATATGCAATAGTTGTTGCAGCAGGAGCAGGGATAAGAATGGGAGGAATTGTGCCTAAGCAATTCATATTGGTAAATAATAAGCCTGTACTCTATTATTCTCTTCAGGCCTTTTTAAATGCTTTTGCAGATATACAAATAATCCTAGTGCTGCCGGTTGATTATACGGACATGGGGCAGGAGATCATTGATGCATATTTTGATAAAGAAAAGATCAGGATCACCGCAGGCGGGGATACAAGGTTTCAATCGGTAAAAAATGGATTGCAATTGGTGGAAGATGATTCAATAATTTTTGTTCATGATGGTGTGAGGTGTCTTTTGACTGAAAATCTTATTCATCGTTGCTATGCGCAGGCAGTGGAAACCGGGACGGCAATTCCGGTAATTGTAAGCAAAGACAGCGTAAGGATAGTTCATGATGAAGGTAATGATGCCATTGACAGAAATAAAGTGATGCTGGTGCAAACACCCCAAACATTTCACAGTAAAATTTTATTGCCGGCTTTTCAAATTGATTATAAAGAAAAATTTACCGATGAGGCCACTGTTGTGGAAGCGTATGGCTTGAAAGTAGCTTTGGTGGAGGGAGAAGAAAACAATATTAAAATAACAAGGCCAATTGATCTTTTGATCGCAGAAAAAATCATGAATGAAAGAAACTGATCAGCCGAACCTGTAGCCGCGAAGAAAATCTTCCACCAGCATTCTTTTCTTTCCTTCCAGTTGCACATCTTTCAAAAGAATATATCCATCCTTCGCAGCAAACTTCAAATAAGTTTTCCCATCAGATTCCCATCGGCCGGGCTTTGAAGTGGGTAAAGAATATTCTTTTTCGCTTTTAAATATTTTGATTGTCTTATCGCCAAGTTCGGTAAAGGCGCCCGGGAAAGGGGAGAGACCGCGAATAAGATTATGAATTTCATCGATGGACTTTCGCCAATCTATGTTGCAGGTTTCCGTGAAAATTTTGGGAGCATGTTTGATGGAAGACGATTGACCACTGACCACAGACGACTGTTGTCCGTTGTCCGTCGTCTGTGGTCTTTCAGACAATGTTCCATCTGCTAAACCTTTCACCGTTTCCACCAATACCCTTGCGCCAATCTCTTTCATTTTATCATGTACTTCGCCGGCGGTTTCATTTTCATCTATTGGAAAACTTTCCTGCAATAAAATATTACCGGTATCGATTTCATGTTTCAGTTTAAAAGTTGTTACACCGGTTTCTTTTTCTCCGTTTATGACAGCCCAGTTGATCGGAGCGGCGCCACGGTATTGCGGCAATAAACTTCCATGAAGATTAATAGTTCCCAGTGGCGGCATGTTCCAAACCGATTCAGGTAACATTCGAAAGGCTACAACAATTTGCAGATCGGCATTTAATGATCTGAGTTCTTCGAGAAATTGCTGGTTCTTTAATTTTTCGGGTTGAAGGATTTTTAATTTATGTTTGACTGCATATTTTTTTACGGCGCTTTCAGTCGTCTTCATCCCACGGCCGGCAGGTTTATCAGGAGCAGTTATAACTCCAACAATATTACATTTTGCTTTTACTAATGCATCAAGTGATGCAACCGCAAAATCAGGGGTCCCCATGAAAATAATCCGTAGCGATTGAAAGTTACTCATAGTCCTTGCGAAGATAAGTCGCAGAATTGTTCTTTATTATTTCAAATAGGTCTTAAAATAGCCACATTCTTTTAATACTTCCTGGTAATAATGAGTATCGCTGTATTGCTTCAGACTGTCGAAATTGGTAATTGTCTTTACATTGATCATCTCATCGTCCCAGTAGTAATCACTTTTGCTATATAACTTATTATTATACCACGTGTTTCTTTCACATTTAGCAAGTAAATAACAACATTTGGCTTTTTGTTCCCGGTTTGTTGCAGCATCCAGGGCTTTCAGGTAATAGCTGATTGGTATTTTCATGCTGATAAGAAAGGTCTTAAATACACTATCGATGACTTGCGGTGAATAATGACCTTCACCAAGCACAGCAGACTCATAAAAAAGCCTTGCATTGCCATAATGCGATATATTGTAATATGCATTGCCCAGCAACAAGGCGTTATTATAAACATCTTTTCCTGCGGCAATATTCGTCTTCAGCTCTTTCATCTTTTGCAACAGGGTAAGTTTAGTATAAGGAGTTCCTTTATATTGCTCATGGTCACAATCGTGACAATCATTTATGCGGCCGTTAAATGGATTGCCAAGCAGGCTTTTTTTTGCTTTTTCACCTGATTTTTCCATGAGCGAAATAGCTTCATCGATCTTGTCAGCAAATGCCATTTTTATTGCCTGGAATTCATATAAATCATCAAGCGTGTTTTGGTAAAGATTTTTACAAAGTTCTTCATATGGGGTTCTGTTTTTCTTAAGTAAAAATGCCTCCAACTCATCCACATTCTTATCCCTGGAATAGAACCCGGGTTTTGAAACATAGCACTCTGACTTAATTAATTCCTTTTGTCCGGCATATTTTTTTGCTAACTCTTGTTTTATCCTTTCAAAAGCATAATTATAACGGAAGGATTCCGGAACGTCTTTACCGCAAGTCCGTAACCACTCTACCTCGGCCAGTACTTCCTTTTCAAATTTATCGTCCACTGATGATGTGGCGAAAACTTTGTTAAGCACTTTCAGGAGTCTTACTTGCCATTGTTTTATTCTTTCAGTGCTGCCGATCTTTTCGGCCTTTTTAAAACTGTTTTCAGCTATTACATAATTATGGTCCAGCATAGAAATATAACCGCTAGCCACGTTCCACATAAAAGGGTCATTGGTATTGGAATTATTAGCAATGCTGCTGATTAATGAAAGTAAGGGTTTGTCAATTATTTTGACCGGCGTATTATCCGAAGCATAATCTGCATCCAATTGTCTTTCCTGCTTATTAACTGCTCTCGCCAGCAACAAATTCAATTTAATACTGGAAGGATCTAATTTATAAATTTCGCTTATGGATCTTTTTTCATCTTTATAGAAAATGCCGAGCATCTCCCAAAGAGTAATTTTTTCTTCTTTGGTTTTGCAGAAAGATAAAGTCGCCTGCCAGTCTTTTTCATCCTGCGGATGAAAGCTATAGTGAGCCGTTGTTTTCAATTCATCACAACCATCATACGCCAAACTATAATAATAGTTTGCTTTTCCAAAATTCTTCAATTTATAATGCGCCCCGGCAGTATAAGCAAGACAGCGGTAGAACAGTTTGTTTGTTTCGAACAAATTTTTGTTTGACTCAAAGAAATCAATTGCTTTTTGGGGCTGACCATTAAAAAAATATGAACGTATTAGCTGGAAAAAATAACGTTGTTTTAAAAACTTGTCGTCGGCGTTAGTATAACCGGCAAGTAGGGCTTTGTTAAAAGGAGCAGCGTTTTTATACGCTTCTTTTTTGGGTTCATTATAGTCCCACCATTCATTAGTTACATTGGCAAATTCCTCTGCTTCTTTAGCCAACGAAAGATAACTAAAAAAAGCTTTTGTCTTTTTTTTCGCGTTAGCAGTAAAAAAATGATCGGTTGCTGCTGGCGCAGGTAACCTGGCGATTTTTCCTTCTGTAAAACTTAGGATACTGTCTACATAACCTTTCGATGCTTTTTTTAATAAATAACCATATTCAAATGCAGTTGCATTATTATTTAAATAAGCTGACCAATCAGCTATATTTGATTCAATAAACCTGGTGGACTGTTGTTCATCGTGCCCAATACCATAATAGAATAAATCTGAATAAAAGAAAGGGCTCAATTTCTTTTCCACAAATGCTTCGGGTGTGAAATTGGAATTTTCATACCCTTCCCAATCGCCGCCGGCGCAAGCCAATACTATGCTTGTACCGATAATGCTGCTGCTAATTAATAGTGCGCAGAATTTTTTTGTAAATATCTTTTTCATACTGAACAAGGTTCGTGCTGTCAAGGTCGTAAAAAATCACATGAGAGAATTTTTTTTGTGCATATTTTTTTATTTGAGCTGACATGAATATGAGTTCCTGTCGGCTCACTGATTCAAGTTTTATTTCATCGTTTTCCATGAAATAATACCCCGCTTTAAAACAGGAATGCCTGACCAATAAACGGGAAGCAGTAACAAAGACAAAATTGCTATCATTCCGGAAATGAGAAGCAGAGATTTTATTCAACAATTGAATTACCTGGTTATTTCGAAGTTGCTGCCCCCAACAGAAAATTGGTAATGCTATATCAATAGGTAAAGGGTAGCGTGATAGTGATGCATTATACCTGGCTGCATTCGTTTTATCATATATGGAGTTTATGGGGCTGTTGTTTATTTCTCCCATATTATAGTACATTAAAACACCCCGGTCAATCGGTGGTATACCGGTACGGGTATAATATTTTACCTGGTGTAAACGAATGGTGGCTGATATAAATTGCATTGTGAGATTGCGGTATAATTTTATAAAGAAAAAATAGGCGTCTCTTGTTTGCTCAGTCCAGTCGCAATCGAACTGGATCTCTTTATTTTGTATTTGTTGTGATTGATTAATTTGGGAGACAAAGTTGAAAATATTATTTGCAAGTAGTTTCAGTTCATTAGTGTCTGTACTTTCAAAAACCCGTTTCCTGATATAAACAACAGGTATGACTTCATATTTTTTTACTGAGCTGTCAAGAATGATCGGTGAAACAGGATTTGCCCGAACCTGGGGCGGTTCTTTATCCACGTCAAAGTAACGGATGTACAATTTCTTTACCTGCTCATCATCCAATAGTTTTCTTTCTGTTGCTGACAGGGAAAATTTTGTTTTCCAGTAATAGAATGAAATTTCACCTGGCTGTTTGTTTTTACAGGAGAAGAGCGACAAACACAGTAAGATCATCCTGGAAGGAATTCGCAGCGATTGAAAGTAAGTCATCGCTGCGAAGTTATTATTTCACGAAGCAAAACCTGTTTATTCACTTTATTTAATGCCACCTAATATCTCCTGAGCTTTTTTCCCAATAACCGGAACAGGTTTTTCTTCACCATTGATCGCGGAAATGAGTCCCATGATCCATAAAACCAGTAATCCAATGCCGACAAATATCATCAGGAAAGAAACGATCCATCCAATAAAAGGAACAAAAAGCAGCACGAGCTGTATAATGTAACAGGCGACACCCAAAATTATGATCGCCAGCGATTGCCTGATATGATAGATCGCCAGTTGTGATTTGTTACTGCTATACATAACAAAAGCGATGATCCATCCGATCAACGTAATGTAACTAATGATAGCAATTGTTTTTCCGTCCATTCCTGATGTGGCTGGAGCCGGGTTAGTTTCGTTTGGCATAAGTTGATGTTGGTTTTGTTGCTATTAAAGTAAGAAAAATTTATTCAAAATCTTCGTATAACAAATATTTCTTACGCACAGTTTTGAATTCGCTCAGTTTTGGCTCCCAGCTTCCCCTTATTTCTTCTTCACTTTTCCCATCCTTTATCTGCTGCATTAACATATCAGTTCCTGCAAGACGATTGAAAGAATTTGTTTTTAAGAAGAAGCTGTCTTTATCGGGAAAAATTTTATACGCATCAAACAGCCATTGCAACTGGATCTTATTATTTACTTTTTTCAATACTTCTTCCGGTGTGCCGCCAAAATTCCAGCCATAACAAATTTTTCCATAGTGTTTGGAGCTTTTAGCTCCTTCATTTGGATTCGGTGTAAAGGAGAACATATTTTTTGGCAATGATGGATGACCGATATATTCAAATGGTTTTGCAGTGCCGCGACCTTCACTTAAGACCGTGCCTTCAAACAGACAGGTAGTTGGATAGAGGTAGATAGATTGTATTTCAGGTAAATTGGGGGAGGGTCTTACCGGCAACACATAGTTGCTTTTATGTGTGTAATTCTTGCATTTAATTACTAAAAAATGAAATGGGGTATCGGCGGTTTCTTTTGTTGTGATATTATAGGCATTAACCTCATTTGCTTTTTCTGATACCCATTTTTCGCCGAGTAGCAGCATAGCATATTCGCCCATGGTCATTCCATAAACAATAGGTACCGGCTGCATGCCAACAAAACTTTTAAACTTTAAATCTAACACAGGGCCATCAACATAAAAACCATTTGGGTTTGGCCTGTCTAATAACAATAATGGCTTATGATTTTCCAATGCAGTTTCCAAAAATTCCTGCATAGAAGAAATGTAGGTATAAAAGCGGGTGCCGACATCCTGTATATCAAAAATCAGCACATCAATATCTTTAATGTCTTCTGCCGATGGTTTTCTTTTTGTTCCATACAATGAAACAACAGGTATCCCGGTTTTCTCATCAGTGTAGTTGCCAATTTTTTCACCAGCACTGGCAGAGCCGCGAAAGCCGTGCTCGGGTCCAAAAATCACTTTGATATCAACGCCTGATTTTCTTAAAGTATCAACAAGATGAGTATTCCCCACCATCGATGTCTGATTAGCAAAAATGCCGACTTTTTTTCCTTTCAGGAATGGCAAATAAACATTGATACGCTCAGCGCCCGGAATGATAGTTTGATTGTCAAATTGTTTATCCCGATAGCTATCGGGAGATAAATTGCCGTTTTGTTTCTTAGAAGTTTGAGAACAAGCAATTAAACAATTCAGCAATGCAACAACAGCCACAAACAATATTCTTTTCATATCGTCAAATTTCTGGAAAATTATCAGTAAGACCTGAATTAATATTGGAAAGGTTGCATTATGATATTTCATTAACTTGCAAGCTCATTTTTTCTTTTTGTCTTCTTAATTGCTCCGAAGAATTATAGCGGTACAAGTGTCCGCCTCGGGCGGAAAGGACGGTGATTAGAAATTTAATTGTTGATCACAAAAAAAAATAATCATGCAACAAGTAAAGACTGGCGACAAGGTAAAAGTACATTACCATGGTCGTCTTGTAAATGGGGAAACATTTGATTCATCAGAAGGGCGTCAGCCGCTCGAGTTTGAAGTCGGCAGCGGGATGGTGATAAAAGGATTTGATGATGGTGTGACAGGAATGAAAGTAGGTGAAAAGAAAACAATAAATATTCCTGCAGAAAATGCCTATGGAGAAAAGAACGCAGATATGATCATTGATTATCCAAAAGCACAATTTCCTGAGAATATAGAACTGGAAGTAGGAACACCGCTTGTAATGAGCAGTGCATCTGGACAACAGTTCCAGGTAAAAATAGCCGAGGTAAAAGAGGATGTGGTAATTCTCGATGCGAATCATCCACTGGCCGGCGAAGAATTAATTTTCGATCTTGAGTTGGTAGAAATAGTTGGCGGAAAGCCGCTGATCATAATGCCATAATATTGTTTGAAGTTTGAGGTTTGATGTTCGAAGGCAATGCCCTCAAACTTCAAACCTCAAACATTGAACTATTATTTTCTATTCAACCACCATCCCAACCAAAGACCGCAGAGTCCCCAGGCTATTAAAGCATCAACAAGATTTGTTATTGCTCCGGGTGTTTGAAACCAAATAGTCATCGAATAAGGGATAAACAAATAGCCTACTACTCCAATTAAGAGAGAACTGAAAAATGTAGTAGCGAAAGATGAATTGGTTTGTTTTATCAATATCCAGCAAACAAAAAAGACAGAAATGATAGCAACCAGTAAGCCCCTGATGATGTTAGTCACCATATTCATATCATAAGCTTTGTGATAGGTGACAACGGCCCATGGCTTACCTTGCATATTTTTTTGCATTTCCTGCATTTCTGCAGAGCTAGCCCCTTCTTTTGCATGAGGAAGATAGAATTGCCCAGTCTCGCTCAACTGGCTGTTGAGAAAATTTAAAACGCTGTCTTGTGCCGGAGCCTGTTGATATTCTTTAGCATGAAGGTTGAGAACGGTCCACGAAAGTGTTTGCCACAGAAAGACGAGAATGCCGCCAACAAGGGCGCCAATAAAGAGCTTTTTCATATCAGTTGATTTTGGTTTAGAAATAAAAGATAGAAACTTATTTTATCTTTTGCAAGTGAAGTTGTTAACCTGTCCCGATAGCTATCGGGAAGCCCTGGCTCCGTTGAAGTGAAGTAACTCCGGTTGGACTTTGTAAATGTTGAATGATAAATAAGAGAGCTAAATAAATTGGCCATTCACTATTCACCATTGACCATTGTCCGCTTTCGCCGTATCTTCGCTGTCCATTTTTATAAAGTATGTTTGAAAATTACAAGTTCACTGCAGCGGAAAGGTTTTTGCGATATGTACAAATAGATACCCAAAGTGACCCTCTTTCGAAGTCAAATCCTTCAACTGAAAAACAAAAAAATCTAAGTAAAATTTTAGCAGAAGAGTTAAAGCAGATAGGGGTAGCCGATGCACACATGGATGAATGGGGCTATGTGTATGCAACGATTCCTTCTACTACAGAAAAAAAAGTTCCCGTCATTTGTTTTTGTGCCCATGTTGATACGGCGCCTGACTGCAGTGGCACAGCGGTAAAGCCGATTGTTCATAATAATTACCAGGGGCAGGATATTCCTTTACCAGACGATACTTCTCAGGTATTACGGACCGCTGACTACCCGTATTTGCAAACACAAATTGGCAATGATATCATTACAGCATCAGGAAAAACTTTATTGGGTAGCGATGATAAAGCCGGTGTGGCAGAGATCATGGACCTCGCCAATTTTTTAATAGCGAATAAAAACATAAAACACGGTGAAATAAAAATCCTGTTTACACCTGATGAAGAAGTGGGAAGAGGAACTGAAAAAGCTGATCTGAAAAAATTGGGTGCCGACTTTGCGTATACGCTGGACGGAGGTGATGCCGGCAATCTTGAAGATGAAACTTTCAGCGCAGATGCCGTGCAGGTAATTATTCATGGAGTTATTGCGCACCCCGGTTATGCAAAAGGAAAAATGATCAATGCAGTGAAGATAGCCGGAGAAATTTTGGCGGCACTTCCCAAAAATCGTTTATCACCCGAATCCACTGAAGGCAAAAGAGGGTTTATTCACCCTGTAAGAATGGAGGGCATTGCAGAAAAATGTACAATCGATTTTATCATTCGTGATTTTGAAACTAAAGGATTACAGAAAAAAGAAGATTACCTGCGCACACAAATTGAAGAGCTGATGCGACTTTACCCCAAAGCATCGTTTGAATATAAAGTGACAGAACAATATCGTAACATGAAAGAAGTATTGTTGCTTCATCCTGAAGTTGTGAACTATGCAAAAGAAGCAATTAAAAGAGCAGGTCTAAAGGTAAAAACGGAAAGTATTCGCGGCGGTACTGATGGCAGTCGCTTATCATTTATGGGTTTGCCCTGCCCGAATTTATTTGCCGGTGAACAGGCCATACATTCAAAGCTGGAATTCATCAGTGTGCAGGATATGAATAAGGCGGTAGAAACAATGGTGCATCTCGTGAGCATCTGGCACGAGAAGTCCTGATAGCTAAATATTATCCTTCCACACTCTCATATACCAATAGATAGGATAACCAACTATTCCCGCGAATAAAAAAACAAGTATCCAGATAATTCTTTCAGTTGAATCCATCATCTTATTCCTTATTAAATGCATGATAAAGAAAATAAGTAAGCCGAGGGAAAGTATGGCCATTCCAAATCCGATAATAAACATCGGGCCAAATAAACTGAATACCTCTTGTGGTGCCGGTTCATAACTATCACCTTTATTACTCCATTCAATAAAAGTGGGAAATAACCTTAAGATCATAAAAAACATAACAATGAGCAGAACAATTGGTAAAAAACTAAGAATGCCAATAAATAGTTTTGAGCTGCGTGACATAAAAAAGATTTTTGTAAAGTTAGTTCTATTCCGTTCTGCCTGTCACCGGTTGTAAAATAATTCCCTGCCATTGAAATTCTTGGTACTTTAGCCCACTCAAAAAAAATATTTATGCAACAATTTTGGTCACAATACTGGTGGACGTTGATCATCCTTATCATTTTCTTTGGTTCTTTTTATACCATCAACCAGGGTTTTATCGGGGTCATTACCATGTTTGGCAGGTATCGCAGAATAGCCCGGCCCGGACTGCGAATGAAGTGGCCGATCATTGAATCCGTACATAAAAGAGTTTCCATTCAAAATCGTTC
>Ga0070698_100006405_pt1 | contig 12773 bp, 11 predicted proteins | sample KBSK1502metaG_FD_65477 | JGI IMG/M metagenome (GOLD analysis project Ga0070698, IMG submission 65477) | Corn, switchgrass and miscanthus rhizosphere microbial communities from Kellogg Biological Station, Michigan, USA - KBS K1-50-2 metaG | ecosystem: Host-associated > Plants > Roots >... | reverse complement strand
CCTCTGCGACAGCCGGGACTCGTGTGCCTAGCGATCCGCGGCTTTCGCGCCGCCGCGAGCGACACGCGGCGAGAGGCGCGTCACGCGGCCGGTCACGAGCAGCCAGCACGCGAACAGGACGTAGAAAAGCCCGGACACGCCCAGCGCGAGGGCCAGCACGGCGCCGAGCACGGTCATGGCCGGGTTCGGCCACGAGACGCGCACGAGCAACGCAGCCACGATAGCGAGCGCGCCTGCGCAGGCCAGCAGGGTCACCGCGAGAGGCTGCCGCGAGCCGAGCGACCGCCGCGCCCTAGCGGGCCGCGCCCCCGCGGATTCGGCTTCGGCGGCGGCCGGCTCCTGAGCGGTCGGCTGCTGCGCGGCGGTGGCCGCCTTGGAGATGGCGTGCGCCACGTCGCCGGCCACCACCGGGATCCGCAGCCAGCGGTCCAGGGGGCTCTTGCGCCAGGCGTAGATGGAGATCTCGCCGCCGTCGGACCTGGCGATGGTCACCTTGGCCCCGTCGGCCAGCAGTGCGGTCACGTTCGCCAGTCGCACCCGCCGCGCGATGAGGCCCACCCGGAACAGCAGCGTCCCCGCGCCCTCGTCGAGTACCACCTCGGCGGGCCGGACGGCCATGCCAAGGCCCCAGCAGCCGAGAATCACCATGACCGGCACGCCGAACCACAGCGGGAAGAACACCCCCGCCACCACGACTCCGGCCGCCGCGACGACGACCGACTTGACCTGCAGCGTGACCGGGCATCGCCAGCGTTGAATCGGCACCAGCAAATTATGCCGCACCCGCCTGATGCCCCTGGCCACCGCCGCGTTCACGCCGGATGAATGTGACATTCAGCCGCCTATAACCGTATGGATGTCACATTCATCCGCGTCGGCGAGGCCTGGCGCCGGCCCAGCCGGGGACGGGACGTGGCAGGATGGCCGGGTGGGCTCGCTGATGCTGCTGGACACGGCGTCGCTGTACTACCGGGCGTTCTACGGGATGCCGGAGACGGTCACGGCGCCGGATGGCACGCCGGTCAACGCGATCCGCGGGCTGCTCGACGCGATCGCCAGGCTCGTCAGGGACCGGTCGCCGGAGCGGCTGGTGGCCTGCCTGGACGCGGACTGGCGTCCCGCGTTCCGGGTCAGCGCCATCCCGTCGTACAAGGCGCACCGGGCGGAGCCGGACGGGACCGAGCAGACCCCGCCAGGCCTGGCCGTGCAGATCCCGCTGATTACCCAGGTGCTGACCGCCGCCGGCATCGCCATGGCCGAACACGAGGGCTACGAGGCCGACGACATCATCGCCACCCTGGCCAGCCGCGCCCGCACGCCGGTCGAGGTGGTCACCGGTGACAGGGACCTGTTCCAGCTCGTCGACGACGACCGCCAGGTGCGAATTCTCTACACGATCCGCGGGCTGGCCAAGCTCGAACCGGTCACCGAGTCCGAGGTCGAGAAGAAGTACGACATCCCCGGCAAGGCTTACGCGGACTTCGCCGTGCTGCGCGGCGACCCGAGCGACGGCCTGCCAGGCGTCCCAGGCATCGGCGAGAAGACCGCCGCCACGCTCATCCGGGCGTTCGGCAGCATCGACGGCATCAAGAACGCCCTCGACCTCGGTCACGGCGGCTTCCCGCCGGGCACGCGCAAGAAGCTCGAGGCCGCCCGCGACTACCTGGACGTCGCCCCGTCCGTCGTGATAACAGCAAGAGGCGTGCCGCTGCCCGACGACATCGACGGCAGCCTGCCGGCCAGCCCGCCCGACCAGGAGGAGCTCACCGAGATCGGCGCCGCTCTCGGCCTCGGTTCCTCGCTCACCCGCTTCCGCGCGGCAGTCACAGAATGGGGAGACTCGTGACCACCGACCCCACCCTCTACCCGGCCGGCCGGCTCCGCGCCGTCGCCGAAGCGGTGCGCGGCAAGGGCATCGGCGCCCTGCTGCTGACCCCAGGCCCGGACCTGCGCTACGTGACCGGTTACGACGCCAAGCAGCTCGAGCGGCTGACCTGCCTCGTGATCCCGGCGGAGGGCGACGCGTTCCTGCTGGTGCCGCAGCTTGAGCTGAAGGCGGCCCAGGCCTCCCCGGCGTCCGGCCTCGGCGTGGAGATGGTGAGCTGGGGGGAAACGACGAGCCCGTTCGGGATAATCAAGAACAGGCTGCAGCGCCCGGAGTCAGTGGCGTTGTCCGACCGGATGTGGGCGCTGCACGTCCTGCAGTTCGCCGGGATCTTCCCCGGCGCCGAGCAGCACCTGGCCAGCGAGGTGCTGTCCCCGCTGCGGGTCCGCAAGTCGGCGGCCGAAGTGCAGGCACTGCGCGAGGCCGGCCAGGCCATCGACCGGGTGCACGCGCGCGTCCCGCAGTGGCTCAGGGCGGGGACCACCGAGCGGCAGGCCGGGGAGAAGATCGCCGAGGCCATCCTGGGCGAGGGGCACGCCACGGTGGACTTCGTGATCGTCGGCTCAGGGCCGAACGCCGCCAGCCCGCACCACGAGGTCTCCGACCGGGTGATGCAGCAGGGCGACGTCGTGGTCGTCGACATCGGCGGCACGATGCCGTCGGGGTATTGCTCGGACTGCACGCGGACCTACGCGATCGGCGAGCCGCCCGCCGACTTCGCGAAGTACTACGCGGTGCTCAAGGACGCGCAGGCCCAGGCCTGCGACGCGGCCGGGCCCGGCGTCCAGGCGCAGGAGGTGGACCGGGTGGCGCGCGGCATCATCGCCGCCGCCGGGTACGGCGACTGGTTTATCCACCGCACCGGCCACGGCATCGGGCTGGAAAGCCACGAGGACCCGTACATCGTGGAGGGCAACGCCACGGAACTCGAACCGGGAATGGCCTTCTCCGTCGAGCCGGGCATCTACCCGGGGCCGCACGGCGCGCGCATCGAGGACATCGTGGTCTGCACCGAGACCGGCCGCGAGCGGCTGAACAACGCGCCCACCGACCTGGTGATCGTGTAACGGGGAATCAGCGATCCGGGGAGTCGCCCCGCTGCTGGTCGGCCAGGAACTGCTCGAACTGCTCGGCGAGCTCGTCCGCGGTCGGCATCTGCTCGCCCTCGGCGAGCAGCTCCCCGTCGGACGACGCGAGCGCCGCGTCGTACTGCTGCTCGAGGCCCTGTACCAGCTCGGCGACCTCAGAGGACTCGGCGACCTGCCGGTCGATCAGCGTGTTCGTGCGGTCGGCGGCCTCCCGCAGCTCGAGCGCGGGCAGGTCGAGCTCGGTGACTTCGCACACCGAGTCGAGCAGGGTCAGCGCCGCGGTCGGGTACGCGGCCTGGGCCAGGTAGTGCGGCACCTGGACGACGAAGCCGATCGCGTCCCGCCCCGCCTCGCCGAACCGGAACTCCATCAGCGCGGCCGCGCTGGCCGGAACCTGGAGCTTGCTGGGCAGCGGAACACGGGTGGTGACGAGCCCGGGACGGGTGGCGTGCGTGATCACGCCGAGCGGCCGGGTGTGCGGTATCCCCATCGGGACGCCGAAGTACGTGATCATCGGGCCGGCCCCGAGTCGCTCCGCGAGCGACCGGGTCGCCGCGACGAACAGCTCCCATTCGTGGTCCGGCTCGGGGCCGGTGAGCAGCAGGAACTGCTTACCGCCCACGTCCGACAGCAGGGAGACGGACAGTTCCGGCTCGTCGTAGCTCTCCCAGTGGCCGTCGTCGAACGTCATCAGCGGCCGCCGTGACCGGTAATCGAGGAGCCGGTCGGTGTCGAATCTCGCGACCGTCGTGTGCTCGAACGTATCGAGAAGGTGCTCGGTGACCAGGCGCCCGGCCGCGCCCGCGTCCATGAACCCTTCCAGGTGCACGAGCATCGCCGCGCCGCTGACGTCCGGCGTTACCGCGGAATCTAGTTCGTAGAGTTCTTCCGGCTGCTGCATGCTTCCAGTCTCCCACCACGTATCACCGTCTTTCGCCGTCCAACGCACGGTACGCCCAGATCAATCCCGAGATAAATCCGTTACCGCGCGGCCCTTACAGCCGGAAGAAATCACGTTAAGTTGTCGTGGGTGGAAGAGATCGACCGCAAGATCGTGTCGCTGCTGTCCCGCAACGGGCGCATGAGCTTCACGGAACTCGCCAGGCAGGCAGGCCTTTCGGTGTCGGCGGTGCACCAGCGCGTCCGCCGCCTCGAGGCCGAGGGCGTCATCAGCGGGTACATCGCGCTGTGTAACCCGGACGCCATAGGGCTGCCGCTGACCGCCTTCGTGTCGATAAAGCCATTCGATCCGGCCGCCCCCGACGACCAGCCGAGCAGGCTGGCTGATCTCACGGCGATCGAGGCCTGCCACAGCGTGGCGGGCGAGGAGAACTACATCCTGAAGGTGCGGGTCGCCTCCCCGGCGGCGCTCGAGGACCTGCTCCAGCAGATCCGCACCCTGGCGAACGTGTCCACCAGGACGACGGTCGTGCTGAGCACGCCGTATGAGAACCGGCCGCCCACCATCTAGCGCGACGGGCTTAGCGGGCGGCCGGGCGGGACCGCAGGCCGTCGAGCATGAGGGCCATCAGCCTGTCGGTGTCCTCCGGCGACTGTTCGGTGGCCACCACGATGCCGTGCACGAGGCGGAGCAGGTCCCGCTCCGTCACGTCGGGGCGGAGTACCCCGGCCCGCTGCGCGTTGGCGACCAGCCGGCCCGCGGCGTCCCGCATCGCCACCATGCAGCCGTTCATCAACTCGGAGTCCTTGCCGACCGCGCTGATCAGCGCGTGCGCCAGGCCGCGCTTGGTGACCAGGTAGGCGGCCAGCGCGCGCAGCCAGCCGAGCAGGGCCTGCTCGGGGGAGGTGGTGACGAGCAGGTCGTCCGCCGCGTCGCAGACCGTCTGCACCTGGCTGCGGTACACCGCGGCCTGCAGGTCGACCCGCGTCGGGAAGTGCCGGTACAGCGTGCCGATGCCAACGCCGGCCCGCCGGGCGATGTCGTCGAGCGGCGCGTCGGCGCCATGCTCGGCGAAGGCGGCGGTCGCCGCCTCAAGGAGCTTCGCGCGGCTGCGCCGCGCGTCCGCGCGCATCCGCGGCTCTTCGCCCGCGTCGAGGCGGGCCTCGTCAGTAGTGCTCATCAGCTCAACATTAGATCGGTTTGCCAAAACGGAGGATCTCTCCGTATAGTAACCGGAGTGGACCTCCGAATCTTTCCTCATCGTACCGCGAGTGGCGCCGTTCGTCGCGGGGACGGCCGGGCTGGCGTAGCGCTGGCGATCATGCTCGGCGCCCAGCTGATGATCATCCTCGACGCGACCGTGGTGAACATCGCGCTGCCGCACATCCAATCGGGACTGCACTTCTCCGCCACAACCCTGTCCTGGGTGCTGAACGGGTACACGCTGACGTTCGGCGGGCTGCTGCTGCTCGGCGGCCGGGCCGGTGACATCCTGGGACGCCGCCGCATGTTCCTCGCCGGGATCGTGATATTCACGGTGGCCTCGCTGGCCGGCGGCCTCGCGCCGTCCGCCGGGGTGCTGCTTGCCGCCCGCGCCGTGCAGGGCGTCGGCGGCGCGCTCGCCTCGCCCGCGGTGCTCGCGCTGGTCGTCAGCGGCTTTGCCGAAGGCAGGGAGCGAACCAAGGCGCTGGCCATCTACGCCGGCGTGGTGACCGGCGGCGGCTCGCTCGGCCTCGTCCTCGGCGGGCTGATCACCCAGTGGCTGGACTGGCGCTGGGTGCTGTTCATCAACGTGCCGATCGGCATCGCGGTGGTCATCGCCACTCCGCTGTTCGTCGCGGAGACACCCCGGCAGCCCGGCCGCTTCGACCTGACGGGCGCGATTACCTCGACGGCCGGCGTCGCCGCGCTCGTCTACGGCTTCATCAGGGCCGCGTCTTACGGCTGGGGCGACCGTCTCGGGCTGGCGGCGTTCGCGGCGGCGGCTGTGCTGCTCGCGGTCTTCTTGCGCACCGAGACCCGCGCCCCGCAGCCGATCACGCCGCTGCGGCTGTTCGCCGACGCCAGCAGGTCCGGCTCGTTCGTGGCGCGGCTGCTGCTGGTGGGCGGCATGTTCGGGATGTTCTTCTTCCTGACCCAGTTCCTGCAGGACGTGCTCGGCTTCAGCCCGCTGCGGGCGGGCCTGGCGTTCCTGCCGATGACCCTGCTGCTGTTCGCGGTGTCCCGCGGGGTGCCGCGGCTGATGCCGGTGTTCGGGCCGTGGCGGCTGATGATCGCGGGCATGATCCCGGTGGTGGCCGGCATGGCGCTGCTGTCCCGGGTGTCGCCGGCGACCAGCTACTGGACCGGGATCTTCCCGCCCATGGTGCTGATCGGCGCGGGCATGGGCGTCGTGTTCGTGCCGCTGACCACGGCCTCGCTGGCCGGGGTGCGGCCCCAGGACTCCGGCGCGGCCTCCAGCATGGTCAACGTCATGCAGCAGCTCGGCGGGTCGCTGGGCCTGGCGGTGCTCGTCGCGGTCTTCGGCACCGCCAGCCGCACCGCGCTGGCGCACCCGGAGGCGGGGGAGTCCGCGACGGCGTTCCACCAGCAGGTGCTCGCGCACAGCATGGGCGACGCGTTCGGCCTCGCGGCGATCTTCGATGTGGCGGCCCTGCTGATCATCGCCGTCCTGCTGCGCGGCCGCGCGGCGCCCGCCGCGCCGGCACTGGCCGAGACCGACGAACTGGACCTCGTGCCGGTACCGGACATCGAGTAAGTCGCGGTCGCGACACGGCTTGACCCTCCTGTAATGGGAGGGTTGAGCCTTTTCCTGACGCACTCGCTGAGCCGATGGAAGAGGCGCATGATCATGACCGAGACAAGTGAACTGACGGCAGGAAAGATCGCTGACCGGTACCTGGCCGTATGGCGCGAACCCGATCCCGCCGCCCGGCGTGCCGCCGTCGCCGACCTGTGGGCGCCGGACGGCGTCGAGTTCGTCGACGGCGGCATCCAGTTCCGCGGGCACGATGGGCTCGACGCAAGGGTGCGCGAAGCCTACGAGCAGTTCGTGGCTACCGGCGCCTACGCCCTCACGTCCGCCGGCGACGTGGCCAGGCACGACGACATCGTGACCTTCACGGTCCAGCTGACCACCCCCGACGGGGAGGCCGCCTGGGCCGCCAGGATCTTCCTGCTCCTCGGGCGGGACGGCCTGATCAGGGAGGACTACCAGCTCACGGTGAAACCGTTCGCGGCCTGAGCACTGCCGCTAAGAAGGCCCGCTGTCAGGTCACCGTGAGCGGGACCGCCTGCGAGTAGCGGACGCGGCCGAAGTACATGAGCTTGACCAGGAGCCAGGACTGCCAGCCTGGCTCGGCCGTCGCGGGCACGGTGACGGCGAAGCTCGCCGCGGCCTCCCCGCCAGGCGGCACGGTGACCGCCTGCGTCCACGGCGCGGTGGCCCGCCAGGTGCCGATCGGCGAGACGAGCTGGAGCTCGCCGCGCAGGCCGGAAGCCAGGTGGCTGGCGACCCGGACGGTCAGCTCGCCGCTCTCGCCGGGCGCCAGCCGCAGCTCGGGGGTGAGCACGTCCAGGTCCGCCTCGCCCGCCATGCCCTGGACATCTGACTGCAGCCGGAAGAACAGCTCCTCGGGCGGCTGGCTGGCGTCCGGGGCGCCTGGCTCGCCGATCGTGACGAGCGCGGTGTCCTCGAGCAGCTGGCCGAGCCCGTCGCGGATCCTGGCCGCGACGAAGTACCGCCCGGCGTCGGCGCCCGGCCGGGCCCGGACCACGACATCCCACGTCGTGAACCCGTACCCGGGGACGTCGAAGGGGAGCGGCACGTCCGCGGTGACCGGCGCGCCGTCGATCTCCGCCAGCAGGCCGTCGGGCACCAGCAGCTCGACCGCCCCGCTGGCGGGTTCGGGGCCGCAGGCCACGCTGAGCTGGAGGGGGACGGCGGGGTCGCCCTCGCCGAACTCGGCGCCGTCGCTGTAGCCGCCGAGCGTGATCCTGGTCGGTGTGACGTGCACCGCGACCGGGACGTTCCCGGCGGGCGCCGGGCCCTTGCCGTGCAGCCAGTACCGCGCGTGCACCGGCTGAACCGGCTCAGGGGGGACGGGCGGCGCCGCCGTCGCCGCCGCCGGCACGAGGCCGGGGGCCGGCCCCAGCCGGAGCACCGCCGTTACCGTCTCGAACGGGCCGATGCCCACGAGGGCCGTGCCGTCGCTGACGGGAAGCCCGGAGTCGTCCTCCTCTTCGAGGAGGCTGGCGCGCCAGGCGGCCTGGATGCCGCCGAGGGCGCCGCCGGCGTGGACCCGGACCAGGGACGTCATCCCCTCGGTCTCCCGCAGCCTGACGGTCACCGCCCGGTCGGCCGGCAGCCCGCCTGGCCGGCCGGCGGCGAGCGGATTGCCGTGCGGCTTGAGGGCGGACAGTGTGACGTTCGACACGCTCAGCGTGAGGGCCGCCGCGCCGTCGCCGTCACCGCCCTCCGCCGCCTCCCGGGTCACCACCGCGGTCAGGTCGTGGTTGTAGTCATCGGCGCCCGCGTTGAACCCGGCCTCGCGCCAGCCTTCCGCCGACGCCGCCAGCGCGTATGAGAACGTGTGCGCCCAGTGCTGCCAGGCGAAGCTCGACCCGTCAGGCGCGGTCCGCCGGTCGCCGTCGATCCACACCCCGCTCGGCCAGCTCGAACAGGCGCGCAGCAGCGTCATCCAGATCGTCCCGTCCGGCGTCACCACGCCGCTCGGCGTCCCCCTGTTGAACAGCGCCACCGTCCCGTCGGCGAGCGGCGGCTCGCCGGGGAGCGCCCCGGCGCCGTCGGCCAGCACGGCACGCAGCTCCCGGCCGGCTAGCCCGCCCGCCAGCTCGCCAAGCGCCTTCCCCAGCTCGGCCGCTTCCGCCGGCGCGACGATGAGCACCGGCAGGTCACGGGGCCCGCGCACGTCCGCGTCCGGCGCGAACGCCGAGGCACGCGACCGCGCGGCGGGCACCCACAGCCGTGCCCCGGTCCCATCGGCGACCAGCGCGGCGAGCTGCTTGGCCACCGGCGGTTCCGCCGCCGCGAGGACCTCCGCGGTGAACGCGTTCTCTGCGGGGCCGCCGAGCGCGATCCTGAAATCCGGCAGGTTGGAGTCCACGTCGACCGATCCGTAGCGCGGCCCAGTGGCCCGCGAGCAGGTCGCCGTGACGCCGGCCCCCGCCAGCGAGACGAGCAGATCCTTGATCAGCCGGCGATCACCGCTGCCAATGACATCAGGAGTGACCACCTCAGCCACCCCGATGCCGACGGGCACCTCGCCTCCGGTCGTGGCGAGCACCGCACGCGCGACCGACCCGACACCGAACCACTGGTTCGCAGGGTTGTCGAGGGTCCACGAGTGCGCCGCCGTGTCCGCTTCCGGCGTGCCGAACGGCCGTCCGATCACCGCCGTCGCCGTCTGGTACACCGGCAGCCCGCCGGCCGCGGCGGCGGGGAAGCGGACCCGCAGCATCCGGTCCTTGCCGATCGACCCCGACAGGCGGGTGCGGAACTCCACCCGGTCCGCGCCGTCCCACAGCAGGGTCTCGGCGGTGATCGTCAGGTCGCCGAGGGGGAAGGTGGCGACCAGCCGCGACCCGGCCGGGGAGCGCTGCGCGCGCACGGCCGTGGCCGGCGCGGCGGCGGAGCCGGCCCCCGGTCCTTTCGGCGACAGGTGCCAGGGGCCCTCGCCCCAGCGCGGGTGCTTGTCGTATTCCTCCTGCAGCACGAGCTCGTTGCCCGGCCCGGCCAGCACTTCACGGCCGGATCGTTTGTCGAGCACCGAGCTGAGCGTGCCGCCGCGTGCCGGGTCGGCGGTCACGGCGAAGAACTCGTTCTCGATCGTGACGCCGTCGACGTCTGTCCAGCCCGCATCGCCGACCGCGGAGGCGGCCGGGACCGCGGCCAGCGGGTAGCGCCGGTGCCCCAGCGCCGGCACCCCGCGGGCGCGGAACGTCAGCGTCACCTCGGCGAGCGAGCCGTCCGGGTGCCGCCGCACCCCCTCGGCGAGCGCCGGCACGGCGCCGCCGCTCTCCGGGTCGCGTACCTCCAGCCAGCGGGCAGCCGGCGAGCCGGGGCGCACGGTCACCGTGACCATCCCGTCCCGCTCCCTGGCCAGCCCGTTCACTACCGTGACGGCCCGCCCGCCGTCCCCGGCCCCGGCAGCGGCCCCGGCGGCTCCGGCGGCTCCGTCTGCGCTGCCAACGATGAAATCGATTGCATCGCGGCGCGCCGAATCACCGCGCTGCCACGCCTCGCGCCAGCCCGCGAGCAGGTCCAGGTACACCTGGTCGGATTCGGTGCCGGTGATCGCGTCGTGGTGCGCCCCGTAGGCGAGCTGCCGCCACGCCTTGTCCAGCGACTCGGCCGGGTACGGCGCCCCGCGCAGCCAGGCCAGCGTCGCGAGCCGCTCGGCCTCCAGGACCGCGGTCTCGCCGGCCCGCTGCGCCAGCTTGGTGTCGATGTAGGACACGTCCTTGCCGGTGTAGACCGGGTTCATGTCCCTCGTCTGCGGCATGATCCAGAACCGGCCGCCCGCCGCGGACCCCGATGCGCCGCCAGCCTCCGCCCGCACCGCGTCGAAGAACTCACGGGGGATCGCGGTGACGAACCGCGGCCACACGTACCGCCTGTTCCACTCCCGGTGCACGTCGGTCACCCACCGGGCCGGGATGACGTGGTCCGAGCCGACGGGCAGCATGACGTTCCTGGTGGCGGCCACCGCGGCCAGCGTCAGGAACTGCTCGTGCGCCGCCCGCAGCGCCGCCTCCAGGTCCGGCGTGGTGTGCAGCGTCCAGCCCGCGCCGTAGTGGTTGGCCATGTACGCCGTCAGCAGCCCGGACCCGTCGGGGGAGAGCCACTCGAACTCGGCGGGGAACTGCATTCGGGTGTTGTCGCCGGGCCCCCACTGATGGAACGGCCCCCGCGCCCACGACGACGACGTGAGTCCCGCGGACGCCATCAGCCCGGGGAACCCCGGGTCGTGCCCGAACGCGTCGAGCATCCACGCCGACCGCGGGTCGGCGCCCAGCACGTCCCGCTGGAACCCCATCCCGTACACCGCGTTGCGGATCGTGGTCTCGGCGCTGGTCAGGTTCGTGTTCGGCTCGTTGTAGGTGCCGCCGACGAGCTCGAGACGCCCGTCAGCGAGCAGGCCGCGAATGGCCGCCCGGTCGCGGGGGAACGCGTCGAAGTGCGGCTTGAGGTAGTCGAGCTCGGCGAGCACGAACTTGTAGTCGGGGTCCCGGCGCGCCTTCTCCAGGTGCAGCCGCACCAGGTCGAACGCGGTCCGGGTGTCGGGCAGCTCGCCGTCCTCGTCGGGCAGCACCAGCCGGGCCTCGGTGAACTGGCCCTGGGTGCTCCACCACACCGGGTCGTAGTGGAAGTGGCTGACCATCCACATGGTCCAGCCCGGCTCGGCCGCGGTGATCCGCGCGGCCTGCTCGACGCGGGCGGCGGCGGTCTCCGCGATCACCGTGACCGGCAGTTCGGTGCCGGGGGAGCCGGTCACCGCGACGGCTACCTCATAGCTGCGGCTTTCCCCTGCCACTGGAAGCGTCATCCCGAACGGATCCGGGGTGGCTGCCCCGGCTCCCTCGATCCGCAGCGTGGCCGGCGCGCCGGCGTCGCTGTCGCCCGATGGCTCCACGGTGACCCTGATGACCTGTAGCGGCCGGACCGCACTGCCCTGGAAGAGATCGGTCGATTCCACGCCAGTGATCCGCATGTCCCCATCGTTGCACGGCACCGCGGCACGCGCCCTCAGCACTCGCCGCTGTCATCCCGGCCGCCATCCCGGCCGCCAATCTCTCGAAACAAATCTTCCGAGAACCTCGTGGAAAGAACTCTTTCGAAGGTAATCTTTCGAAACATGAGTTCCGAAGAAAGTCCTCGCCCCGACCGCCCGGCCGACACGTGGGACGAGCCCCTCAGGCTCACCGATCCGAAGGCCATGCGCGCGCTTGCGCACCCGGTTCGGATGGCGCTGCTCGACCTGCTCGGTGTCGCGGGGACGCTGACCGCTACCCAGGCCAGCGAGATTCTCGGCGAGTCGCCGGCGAACTGCGCGTTCCACCTGCGGACGCTCGCGAAGTACGGCTTCGCGCGGGAAGCGGGCGGCGGCCGCGGCAGGGAACGGCCATGGACCAGGACCCGGCGCACGATTTCGATCTCGTCCACGCAGCAGGACAACCCGCAGGCCGCGATCGCGGCCGGCGCGCTCGGCTCGGTCTACTTCGAGCGGTGGGTGGAGCGCGCGAGAGGGGTGTTCGGCAGCCGCGAGCGGCTGCCGGGCTGGGAGCGCGCGACGCAGATGAGCAGGAGCGCCGTGTTCCTGACCGCGGAAGAAACGGTCCAGGTGAGCCATGAGATCCAGGAGATCATCGACCGCTACCGGGATAGGGAGCGCGACCCGTCGCAGCGGCCCGCCGGGGGGATGCCGGTGGAGGTGGCGTTGTTCACCTCGCCGCTCACCGAGTTCTCCGGGCTGACGCCGGCCGGGGAGTCTCAAGATATATCTTGACAGCATTCATGAACGAGATACATCGTAAGTAGTGCGTTCGGCGTCGTGACGGCGGACGCCAGCGAACCAGAGGAGTCAGCATCATGCATCCAGACATGGCCAGCGCCCTGGCCAGCCAGCACCGTCACGAAATGACCGCCAAGGCCGGCCACTACGCCCAGGCCACGCTGACCGCCCAGGCCGCGGCGAGCCCACGGGGGCCTCGCCGCGGCGCGCGGCGCGCGTACCTGTCCGGCGCCCTGCTGCCGCGTTACCGCGTCAGCTGGTCACGGACAGCCCTGTCCGCGTCGGCCCCCGACGGCGCCGAGCGCGGCCGCTCGTGGGTCATCGTCATCTCCGCCACCCGCGGCTTTTAAGATCGTGCGGGATTG
>Ga0070698_100006404_pt1 | contig 12778 bp, 12 predicted proteins | sample KBSK1502metaG_FD_65477 | JGI IMG/M metagenome (GOLD analysis project Ga0070698, IMG submission 65477) | Corn, switchgrass and miscanthus rhizosphere microbial communities from Kellogg Biological Station, Michigan, USA - KBS K1-50-2 metaG | ecosystem: Host-associated > Plants > Roots >... | reverse complement strand
GCTTGTGATTTAACCCTTCGGTATGTCGAGCTGGCCGTCGAACGAGGTCGGCGGTCGCTTGGTGGTGATGGTGGGTCGGTCAGGCGGCCTTGGCGGTGGTGGTCGCCTTCTTCTTGTTCTTCCTGGGCTTGCTGGTGGGCTTTTTGACCGCCGGGTAGCGGGTCGCAGGCCCGCGGCGGCTGCCCTTGGGGCGGCCCGGGGAGCGCCCTGCGGGTTTCGGCGCGCTGGCCGGGGAGCCCAGTGCGCACAGCAGTCGCGGAAACCCGCGCCGCACCCGGTAGGGTGACAGCCGCGGCGGTGGCCGCAGCCGTTCCCACGGCAGCCGCGCATCGACCACGACCTGGCGGGCCAGGCGCAGCTGCGTGTAGGCGGCCAGCACCAGCCAGGTCCAACGGTCGGCCTGCTCGGGATGGCGCGGGCGAGGGGTGGTCCAGCCAAGCGTCTGCTTACAAAGGCGGACGGTGTGCTCAAGGTCGAACCTGCGAATGTAGGCCCGCCAGGCAAGCTCCAGGTCGAGCGGGCCGGGGCCGGCCCACCACAGCCACAGCACCTTCGGCGGGCGCGTCTTGGCGGGAACCCGCTGGACTTGGACGCGGATGATGGTGCCGCGCACGATCGGCCGGGGCCCACCGGTGCCGTGGCGAGGGTGGCGCTGCTGCTTGGGATGCAGCCCCGCCCATGCCTGCACCGTGACCGTGCCGTACTGGTGTCATGGCAGCCGAGGGTGGCGGTCGGGGCGGGCCAGGTGGTCGGGTCGGCCAAGTTGAATTTGGCACCATGGCGACGGGGCCGGCCCGTGGTGCCAGGGGGGCCGTGGTAGCGGGTCGGCGTAAAGCAGCGGTTCGATCGCAGCCGCACCAGCACCGCCACACAGGCGTCGACGAGGTCGAGGGTGAGCTGGGCGGAGTCGTAGCCGGCGTCGAAGACAAACAGCGGCACCGGCCCGCTAGCGGGCAGCCGCCCAAGCAGCGCGCGGACCTGCGCTGCGGCGGTCTGGTCGGTGTCGTCCAAGGGATGCAGGCGGCGGGCATCCACCGGGGCGGTCCAGGAGTCACGGTCGAAGCTGAGCTGGCAGACCCACTGGAACGCCCAGCCGGCGATGATCGGCTGGCCAGCCGAGTGGCGAGAGGGATGATAGTAGTAGCCGCGCTGGGGCGAGCATTCGGCGTCGCAGCGCGGCCAGGTAGTCACGTCGACCGCGAACACCAGCGGGTCGGCGTCTAGCAAGTCGTTGACCAGCAGGTCGCGGAGCCGCTCGGATCGATGCGGCTACTGGCCAGCGCGTCGTAGGCGCTGCCCCAGCCGCGCCGGTGGGTCGGCTCCAGGCTCAGGTGCGGCAGCGACAGAAGCTGTCGGCGCTCAGCAACGCGTCGCCCAGTTCGAACAGGGCATCGCCGCGGCGGGTGCAGCAGGCGCGCAGCTCGGTCCGGAACGCGCCGAGCCGCGCGAGGGGGAAGATGGCATCGGCATGGCCGCACAGCCTGCCAGCCACGACCGTCACAGGCAAGCTGAGCTGCGCAAATACCCCTGCCCGGGGGAATCCTCCAGCCGCCCCTGCCTGCGCCTGGCTTGCATGGCGTGGCTTGGACTGCCACCGCCTGGCGCTACCATCCTGACGGTGGACCACCCCTGGCAGGCTGCGACCCCCGGGGAGGTGGCTCCGATGGTCCGGACCACGCCACCACCGCCGCTGGACATCACTGCGGTCTTTCCCGAGCTTGGCCTCCTGGGCCGGCGGCGGTGGCAGCTGACGAGGCCAACGAAAGGAGAACCGAAATGGGAAAGATCGTCGTGAGCGAAAATGTCTCACTCGACGGAGTCGTCCAGGACCCGGCCGGTGACGAAGGCTTCAGCCGCGGCGGCTGGGTCGGCCTGATCAAGGATCGCCCAGAGCTCAACAAGCTCACGCTCGACGAGGCCCTGGGCTCCAAGGCCCAGCTGATGGGTCGACGGACCTACGACTGGTTCGCCGCGCGGTGGCCATCCCGGAGTGGCGAGTTGGCGGACCGGTTGAACAGCATGCCCAAGTACGTCGTGTCCTCGACCCTCGAGAATCCCGACTGGAACAACTCGACGGTACTCAAGGGCGACGTGATCCACGAGGTCTCGAAGCTGAAGCAGGAGCTCGACGGGGAAATCGTCGTCCCCGCCAGCTTCCAGCTCGTACCCACGCTGATGGAGCACGACCTCGTCGACGAGCTGCGGCTGAAGATCTACCCGGTCGTGCTCGGCGCCGGCAAGCGCCTCTTCGGCGAGACCAGCGACAAGAAACCGATGCGCCTCGTCGACACCCAGACCGTCGACGGCGACGTCGTCCTCCTCGCCTACGAGCGCGTCCGAGACACCTAGGTGGCGTCGGACGGCGCTAGCGTTCCGAGAAGGCTCGCGGCTGCTCTCCGCCGGACACGGCCACGAACGCGCTCGCGCACTGCGCCGAGGCGCTGTACACGACCGGCCGCGCTGAGGAGACGGACCCGGAAGCGCTAGGGTCTGTGTCGAAGTCGATCGCAGCCATTCGTTGATCACGGCGATGTAGATGGCGGCTTGGTAGCGCACGGCAAGCTTGTCGAACCGGGTAGCCACGGCGCGGTGGCGTTTGAGCCGGTTGATGCCGCATTCCACGGCGTGGCGCTGCTTGTAGGTCTCGGGGTCGAAAGCGGGGCGCCGGCGGTGATCACGATCGACAACGGCTTCTGACCCTGCTCACAGGCCAGATGCACCTTCGTGGTCAACCCGCCCCGTGAACGTCCCAGCCCATGATCCGCCGACTCCGGCACGATCCCACCTGGTGGTTCAGTCTGCAGATCCCCTTTTTACGCGCCCCGGCCGCGTGCTGGTGGGCCCGCGCGATAGTGGAGTCCACCGACACGTCCCAGCTGATCCGCCCGGCCGCATCAGCCAAGCATTGCAACGCGGCACGATCTGGCGCCATGTGCCGTCTCGCTGCCACCGACGAAACAGCGCATACACCGCCGACCAGGACCCGTACTCGACCGGCACGTCACGCCAGGGTGCGCCCACCCGCACCCGCCAGCGCATCCCGTCAATTAGGAAGGGTCCTCCCCCGGACCCCTCCTCTGCTGCCGATCCCGAGCGGAACGTAGCTGGGCTATCCGGGACAGGGCGGAGCCCCGGCGCCGCACAGCGTCAATCCTTGCTTCTTGCGAACGCCGTTCACGTAGCGTGAGCGGGTGGTGAAGCCCAGGAACTGGTCGGCCTGGTCGAACAGCACCGGCGCGGTCTGCCGGCTGAAGGCCAGCCGATAGGTCACGCAGCCGCCGGTGAACAGGTAGTAGCGGACCGTGGCAGGCGGCTGCTGCGCCGCCGGCGCCTCGTAGCGCTGCACAGGGGGCCAGCCGCGACTCGTGGGGGGGAGTTGGGTCGCCCCTGCCGGATCGCAGTTGCTGGTCAGCCTGACCTCGGCGGCGCGGGCGCCGGCCCGATCGGAGTCGAGCCAGAACCGGGCCAGCCCGGATCGGATCTCGAAGCCGCCGACGCTCCAGCCCCCCGGCAGGGGATTAGCGCACGGCATGAGCGTCGCCGAGGGCACGGCCTGGGCCTCCAGCACAAAGACCGACTGGCGGCTGTTGCTGGTGCAGGAGACCCGCTGGTAGTGGCTGGCGACACAACCGGACACGACCATGGTGCCGGCGACCACCGCCGCAGCCACGGCGAGCCGCCTGCGGGCCCTGGTCGCGCCGGCGCGGAGGCTGCTTGCGCTCATGCGACCACCGCCCAGTTGTGCATGACGACCAGCACCGCGAGCACGGCCAGGGCCAGCACCAGCAGGCTCAACCCGACCCGCCGGAGGCTCCAGTGCTGGATGGCGACCGGGCGTCGCGCCGGCGCGAGCGCGCGGAACCCGGCCACCAGATCCCGGCCATCCTGCTTGAGGACCGACCGCAGCTGGGTGGGGCTGGCCACCCCGCGGATGGCGGCGAACGCCTCAGCGATCTCGTCGGCGGTGAAATAGCGCAGGGCGTGCCGGTACACCCGTTCGGCGTCGGTCCGCACCGCCAGGCACAGCATCATGTTGGCCAGGTCGACCGCTTGGCGCCACGGCGATGGGCGCACCTGCACAAAGAAAGCGTCCACCAGCAGCACCTGGCCGTCGCGGACCATCAGGTTGGCCGGCTTGATGTCGCGGTGGGCCAGGCCCGCATCCCACAGCCGGCGGACCAGCAGCAGGCCACTGTCGATCACCCGGTCATCAACGTGGGCCGTGCCGATTTCCTGGGCGCCGGCGAAGAACTCCATCACGATCAGGTACTCCCGCTCCGGGGTGATCTCCACGAACCCGAACGGGACCGGTACCGGGATGCCCGCGTGGTGCAGCCGCAGCAGCGTGTAGTCCTCGTACTCGACAAAGCGGCGGACCGATTGGAAGGGCGCCTCGTCCTCCAGCGCGCCGTACAGGATCGTGCGGCCCAGCTTGTAGGAGCGGTCGGCGCGCACGTGGCTTTTGGCGTACAGCTTGGCGAACAGGTCACGCTCGGGTTCCCCGTCGCCGGCGGCGACCCGCAGTCGCAGCGGGGTCGACCCGGCCGAGCCCTCCAGGCCGACCGGTTTGACGTCCAGGACCGTCAGGTCCAACTGCTCCTGGACGGCGGTGCGGATTGCCTGCCCGCGGCGCCCACCCACGTCCAGGTGCGCGGCCTTGGCGCGCCGGTAGGTCACCGGGTAGACCTCGTTGGGCGCAAAGAAGCGGAAGGCGACCACCGGGACCGCCACGCCCAGGATGACCGCCGACAGCAGGTCGGTCGGATGGTCGACGGCCAGATACGTCCGAGCAAGCCCCAACAGCAGGAGCGTGGCGCCCGCCGCCCACTTGCCCCATGACCGCGGCTGGCCGGGCGGCAGCAGCGCATAGGCCATGCCCACCAGCGTGACCGCCAGCGCGGCCACCGGCGGCGAGGGAAACGAGAAGCCCTCCCAGCTCCCGATGACCCTGACGTTCATCGGCCGTGGTGAGGCGACCAGCAGGGCGAGCTGGTAGGCGGACAACTCGACCACAACGACGCTGCCGAGGAAGACGGCCAAGTGCCGCCAGCGCCGCAACCCCACCAGGGCGACCAGCGTGCCCAACCGCAGGACCCCGACCGTCCATGGGAAGGTAAGGACCGTATTGACGCCCACCATCAGCGTGGTCAGCCAGTCGGTGCGGATCGGGACGATGCCGTGGAGTACGGCGGCGTTCCACCGATCGAAGCCGGAGGCCAGCGCCTGCGAGGCCACGACCAGGCCGACGATCGCGACCAGGAAGGCGGCCAGGGCGACCCAGGCCCTGCCGCTCACGCCGAGGTGGCGGGGCAGGGGCGGCGGCTCCCCGGAGGGGCGCCGGCGCCTGCCCCCACCGCCAGGGCCCCGCTGTGGGGTGGGGCTGCGGCTGGGGGAGGTGCCCGCCGCATCCGTAGCCATGGCTGATGCTACCGCCGCCGACCAAGCCAGGGACACCGCGACATCGGCTCCGCTCCCACCATCCGGCCTCCAAGCAGGAGCGGCCGTCGCCCTCGGCACTGGAACCAACCAGTACAACACTGGCTAAGTAGCAACTTCCGGACCAACGGGAATGCAGCCAACCTACCTCCTTGCATCTCGGCACGTTTTGCGTTAGCGCGTGGTTGATTGCAGCCGTGGGGGACCCAGCCCAGCCGTCTCACTGCTGGATGGCGCCGGCCGGGAAGGACGAGACGGCCACGCTTGCGGCGGTCTGGAGCGCCAAGCTCTGGCGGGGAGGGAAGCCAGCCCGTGGAGGAAGTCATCGGTGAGGCTAGCCACGCGCCTCGGGGGTCTGGATCTCGACCACTCCCGGGACGCTGGGCCCCTGCGTGCTTGCTGGTGGCCGCGCCGGGAGGAACAGCAGCACGAGCAGGGCAGCCAACGCGGCCGCCCCCGCGCCGACCTGGACGGCGTCGCCCAGACCCTGGAGGAAGGCCGACCGGGCGGCATCCAGCAGGCCCTGGCCCTGCGGCCCCAGCCGGGCGGCGATGGTGATGGCGGCCCCGATCGAGTCGCCGGCGGTCTGGGCGATCTGTGGCGGCGCGCTCTGCAGTGTGGGCTGGATGGCCGCGGCGTAGCTGGCGGCGAGGATGCTGCCGAGCACGGCCACTCCCAGCGCTCCGCCGACCTGGCGGGTGGTGTCGTTCATGGCCGAGCCTACCCCGGCCTTGGCCAGCGGGAGCGAGCCCATGATCGACTCGGTTGCCGGGGCCATGGTCAAGCCCATGCCGGTGCCCAGCAGGGCCAGTGCCGCCGCCACCTTGCCGTAGCCGTCGCTGAGCTGGACGGTGGACAACAGCCACAGGGCGCCGGCCACGATCAGCAGGCCGGCGACCACCACGATCTTGATGCCGATGCGCTCCGTCAGTCGCGCCGAGAGCGGCGCGGCCACGATCAGCGCCGCGATCGGCAGGATGCGGACGCCGGCCTGCAGGGGGGTGTAGCCCAGTACGAACTGCAGGTGCTGGGTGAGCAGGAACACCGAGCCGAACAGCGCGAAGAACGCCATGGCGATGGCGCCGCTGGCCGCGCTGAAGCGGGGGTTGCGGAAGAACTGGATTCGCAGCATCGGGTGCTCGGCGCGCCGCTCCCACCAGATGAATGCCACCGCCAGGACGGCGGCCAACGCGAAGGCTCCCAGGATCAGGGGATCGGTCCACCCCTGCTCCGGCGCCTGGATGATCCCGTAGACCAGCGCGACCAGGGCCGCGATCGACAGCGCTGCCCCGATCGGGTCCAGCGGCGTGGCGTTGGGGTCGCGGGACTCCGGCACCAGGGGCCGGCCGGCCAGGATGGCCAGGGCCACCACCGGGACGTTGACCAGGAACACCGAGCCCCACCAGAAGCGCTCCAGGAGCCAGCCGCCGATCACGGGGCCAAGGACGATGCCCAGCCCTGCCACCCCGGCCCAGACGCCGATGGCCCGGCCCCGCTCCTTGGGCGGGAAGATGTTGGTGATGATCGACAGGGTCGAGGGCATGATCAGGGCGGCGCCGATCCCCATGGCCGCCCGGGAGGCGATCAGGACCTCGGGGGAGCCGGCGAATGCCGAAGCGATCGAGCCCGCCGCGAAGACCAGCAGGCCGGCGTTCAGGGCCAGCTTGCGTCCGAACCGGTCGCCCACGGCTCCCATCGTGAGCAGCAGCCCGGCGAACACCAGGATGTAGGAGTCCACCATCCACTGCAGCTGGCTGGCCGTGGCCCCCAGGTCCCGGGCCAAGGTGGGGAGGGTCACGTTGAGGATGGTGTTGTCCATGCCGAGCACCACCAGGCTCAGACACAACACCAGCAGCGCCCACCAGCGCCGCTGGTACGCGGTCGAGCTCGGGGTGGTGACCCGGAGGTCAGAAGTTGGTTCCATGCAAACTCATCTCTCTTTGGCCGGAGTGCCGCTCACGCCGACCCCGGTGGTTCGGTGTGAATTCGAACCTGCTTCCGCCGATGCTCCGGGCCGTCATCGGTCCGTCGCCGCCGCAGCCTGCTCAAGCACCCAGGCCTGCCCGGCACCCGATGCCTCCCACACCGGCTCTAGCGCCTTGCGGAACACCTTCGCCTGCTCGGCGGACGGGAACTCCAGGCTCAGCATGATGTGGTTGGGATCCTCGCAGTCCTGGTAGATCCAGTGGCGGGTCACTCCGTGCTGCGCGCGTCCCACGGGGTCTTGATCGAAGATCGCCCTCCAGCCGACGACGTCCCTGACGCGGTAGTCAATCAACAGAATCGACATGCTCCACCCTCCGTGCTGCTGTGCGAGCCTTGCTTGGCTTCGACGCCGGCCCGGGTGGACGAGGCCCTCATGGCGGTGGCCGGACCTGACCGTTGGCGGTGGTCTCGACTCGGCCCGCTGCTTGAAGGTCGCAAGGGCGATCTCCCAGAAGCGAGCAAACGCCTGCTCGCGCGTGCCGTTGGGCCCGGCCACGGCCCATCTACGTGCCCTTGACCAGGCCGACCACGTTGCCCTGGGGATCGGCGAACTGGGCGAAGGTCACCATGCCGGGGATCTCCGTCACCGGTACCACGGTCTTGCCGCCGGCCTGCTGGATCCGGTCCAGATAGGCCTGGGGGTCGTCCACCTGGATGTAGAACACCACCTGGTTGGGACCCTGGGCCTGGCCGATGCCCCCGCCGATGGCGCCCTCGACACCGGTATCGACCAGGGCGTAGTTGGCCTCCTCGAGTACCTGCAGGTTCCACCCGAAGAGCCTGGCGTAGAACTCTCGCGCCGCCTTGGCGTCGCTGGTGCTGATCTCAAACCACGTCACCGGAGCACCCATGTGCTCACCTCCTTGTCGTCACTGGCCGCTGCGCCCGAGTCGCGCACAGCCGGTCCGCCAAGCTGCCGTGTCCGCTGTTTGTTTCCGGCGGGCAGATCACTGCGCTCCTAGATCCGGCCCTCCTCTCCTGGTCTCTCCCCCGTTCACACCCCCGCTCCGGGTGTGCTATCGTCAGTATAGATTAACGGTAAGTTAGAACGCACGGTTAGTCAAGGCGCACATATGGAGGCTTCTCACGAGGCGGTCTTGGACGCCCTCGGGGATCGGACCCGCCGGGCGATCCTGGAGCGCCTGCGCGCCGGACCCCAGCCGGTGGTGGAGATCGCCCGGGGGCTCCCCGTCGGACGGCCCGCCGTCTCCCAGCACCTCAAAGTGCTGAAGGAGGCCGGTCTGGTGGTGGATCAGGCGATCGGGACCCGTCGGGTCTACCAGGTCAATCCCGAGGGGCTGGAGGAGCTTCAAGCCTACGCACGGTCGTTCTGGTCGGCGGCGCTCACCCGCTATCAGCGGGCCGCTCGGCAGGCGGCGGAGCAGGCCTTGGACCCCACCAGATCGGGAGCGTGAGCAATGCCGCGGGGGCGGGAGGCGGCCGGGCAGGGAGCGGTGGTGGTTCGGGAGTCGGTGCGGGTCGAGCTGCCGCCCGAAGCGGCGTTCCGGCTGTTCACCGAGGGCATCAACCAGTGGTGGCCGCTCCAGGAGGGGTACTCCTACGGTGGCGACCGGGCGCGCGAGATCGTTTTGGAGCCGATGGAGGGCGGCCGGTTCTACGAGCGGTTCGTGGACGGCGACGAACTCCAGGTCGGCACCGTCAGGGTCTGTGTGCCCCCCGATCGCATCCTGTTCACCTGGAGGAGCCCGCAGTGGCAGGCCGAGACCGAGGTCGAGGTTCGCTTCCTGGCGCAGGACGTAGGCACCACCGTCGAGGTCGAGCACCGGGGATTCGAGCGGCTGGGCCCGGATGGGGAGGCGATCGCACGCAGGTGGGCGGGTGGATGGCCACGGGTCGTCCAAGCCTTCGCCACCCGCGCTGCCAGGCCCTAGCCCGAAGGCAATCAGGGTGTCCGTGATGGTCTGTCATGCGGGGGATCCGGTGGAGCCAGCGGCCAAGACAGATCAGCGCGCCGGCGGGAGCGGTTGCTGCGCGTCCGATGGGGATCCCTGTGCGCGTATGGATTCAGCTCCTTCTGGTGAATGACAGGCCGCATGCGGCGAGGGCTCGGCGAAGTTGCTCAAGTGCCTTCGGGCCGACGCCGTGCAGTTGGAGGAGGTCTGTCTCGCTGACGTTGGTGAGTTGTTCAAGGCGTGTATACCCGGCGGCTGCGAGGGCTCGTTGCGCCGGCTTGGGTAGCTCAGCCGGAAGGTTCCAATCACCATGGTCGCGCTGCTCGGACTGCATTGGCGGTGTCTCCTCGTAGTCCTACGGCTGAGATCTGTCCGTACGATTCCGTTGTCCGCGCGTGTTGGGCCCGCCCCGTGCCGGATCGGCATCGCGGGGATCAGTCGGAGGTGGTCGGTTGGGTGGCGCGGCGGATCGGCATCATGGTGGGCGTGCGGTCGGTGGTCAGGAAGTCGGTGACCAACCTGGTGCACAGCTTGGGCTTCTCAAGGAGCAGCAGGTGCGAGGCCGCCGGGACGATGGCCAACTGAGCGTTCCGCAGACCCCGGTACAGCGCCAGGGTGTGCTCCAGGGTCACGTTGTCGTCGTCGCCCACCATGACCAGCGTCCGGCAGGCGACGGCGCTCAGATCGGCCGCTGTCAGCCCGGGCTCCTCGGCCACCGACTGAGCGATCTTGGCGATCACGACTGGGAGGTGCTCGGCACCGTCGGGCGACACCTCGGCGTACGCCGCGACGAGTTGCGGAGGCGGTGCAGCATCGGCGGTGGGCCGCAGGATCATCCCATCGGAGTGGAAGACGCCGCTGATGAGGACGAGCCTGTCGACCAGGTCGGGCCGGCCCACAGCGACCCGTAGCGCCACGGTCGCGCCGGCGCTGTAGCCGACCAGACGCGCAGGTCCGCCGACCACCTTGTCCAGGAACGCGATCGTGTCCTGCGCCATCACCTCCAGCGTGACCGGCCCTGCTGCATCGGCGGTGTGGCCGTGACCCCGACGTTCCGGGAGCAGCAGCCGAAACCGGCTGGCCAGCGTGTCGAGGTTGCCGGTGAAGTCCCTGCTGTCGGTGAGCCCACCGTGCAGCAGCACGAGCGGATCACCGTCGCCGCGTTGGTCGTACCACATGGGTATACCGTTCACCTCGACGTGGTCTGCCATCGTGTTTCAACCTCCTGATCTGGTGATCGTTTCCCCGTTTGCGGGCCAGGCTGCACCGCCCACTCCAGCAGCATCGTGCTCGAGGTCCCCGTGAGGGGGTCGCCGTGGCGTGCGGTTTCCTGTAGTACGGCGCGGCACCCCAAGACTCATCGCTACCTTGAGGGAATCCTAAAAGCACCGCGCGGCGGTGCAGCGCAGGGCTACGGCCCCGGCTCCAGCGGGCAGCTCGTGGGTAGGTCGAACAGCGGGAACAGCCGCTTGGCGTCGAGGTAGGTCGTCGTCTCGGTGATCAAGCCGTCCGATACCTCGATGACGACGAGCGCGAACGGCTCGTAGCCGCCTTGCGGGCCGCTCGGCCGGTACTGCCCGAACGCCGGCGAACCATTCGCGACGGTCGGCACCAGGCCAGCGCCATCACATGGCCGTCCTGCCCCAAGCAGCGCCCGGCGGATCTCGACACGGCCGCGCAGCCACCACGCGAAGGGCGGCATCGACATCGTGGCGTCCTCGTGCAGCAGCGAGACCAGTGTCTGGACGTCGTAGCGCTCGAAGGCGTCACAGTAGCGGGCCAGGAGCTGCTGTTGCGCCTCGTCCATCGGCTGGAACGGCTCGGCGGGGGCGATGTTTGTGGCTTTCAGTGTCGAGCGGGCGCGCTGCAGTGCGCTGGTGACCGACGCGACCGTGGTGTCCAGCAGCCGCGCGACCTCCTCCGCCGTCCAGCACAGCACCTCGCGCAAGATCAGCACCGCTCGCTGCCGGGGCGGCAGGTGCTGCAGCGCGGCGACGAACGCAAGGCGGATCGTCTCGCGCTGCACGGCCAGCTCCGCCGGGTCGCCACCCGCCGCCAGGACACGGCTGTCGGGGACCGGCAGGACCCAGGTGCTCTCCGGCAGCGGGACGCCCAGAGACGCGCCGGCAGACGACGATGGACCGAGGTCCACGGCGCGTGCGCGACGCTGCGCACTGCGCAGCATATCGAGGCAGACGTTGGTCGCGATGGTGAGCAGCCACGACCGTAGCGGCGCCCTGTCCTCGTCGAACCGATCGAGGCTCCGCCAGGCCCGCACCAGGGTCTCCTGCACGGCGTCCTCCGCCTCGAATGCCGACCCCAGCATCCGATAGCAGTACCCGATCAGCTCGACCCGGAACTGTTCCAGCCGGGGATCCATCCCCATCGGCTCGCGCGTGGCCGCCTTCCAGGCGCCATCTGCAGCCGAGGGCGCAGCCATCCGACGTCAACCTCCTCAGCCAGGAGCGCACAGGTGACCATGCTGGCCCACCCGCCGGCAGGCGCCACGGCCAGCTCGCCGCTCGGCCAGACCAGCAACACCTCGGCCAAGCAACGCCTCGGCGTCAACCAGGTAGGACTCCTTGACCGCCTCCACCACAGCGACGATAGGCGACAACCTACAAGTCGCGCTCCTCCCCGGCGACCACGTGCCACCGTCTGGTAAGCCGATCCTGCACCGGATGGTCATGACCGCCGTCCGGTGACGGCAACCACGCGAACGCTGTCTCACCGAGGTGCCCGTGATGCTCCGTGCATCCCGACATGAGAAGACCTGACATGAGAAGACCAGACCATGGGCAAGGTGTTCACGCCTGCCAAGGAGGTCCGGTCTCCGTTGCCATACTGCCCGCGGTCGTCGCTGCCCGCCAAGGTCCTCGCCTGGCTGGCCGGTCGCCTCGCCCACCTGCTCCCACCCGCCCACCCGGACGAGGCGGCAACCCGCCGCTGCCCCTTGAGGTCCGCCTGGACGCCGTCGCCGCGGTCGTGCTGGACGGGGCTGTCGTACCGGCGCGCCGCCCGGATGGTCGGGATCTCCAAGACCGAGGTCGGCGACAGCCTGGACCTGCTGCTTGGCCCGCTGGCTGCCCTCGGGTACTGCCAGCCCGACGGGACCTTCATCACCACCCTGGCCGACCTGCGCCAGTGGCTTGGGGAGATGGCACGCGCCGGCGAGGCGGTATGCGTCGACGGGCTCGTCACCCGGGTGCAACGACCCAGCGGATGGGCCAACCAGAAAGGTCCTCTACGACGCCAAACGCCACGCCCACACCGCCCAGGGCCTGGCGGTGAGCACCATCTGGGGCGACCTGTTGTGGTGCGACGGGGGCTGGCCCGGGTGTTGCCACGAGCAGGAGCTCCTCGAACTGTCGGGGCTGCGGGAAGTGCTGGACGCAAGCGGCGTCGCAAGCCTGCTGGACCGGGGGTTTCGGGGCATGGCCAAC
>Ga0070698_100006403_pt1 | contig 12779 bp, 14 predicted proteins | sample KBSK1502metaG_FD_65477 | JGI IMG/M metagenome (GOLD analysis project Ga0070698, IMG submission 65477) | Corn, switchgrass and miscanthus rhizosphere microbial communities from Kellogg Biological Station, Michigan, USA - KBS K1-50-2 metaG | ecosystem: Host-associated > Plants > Roots >... | reverse complement strand
GTGCGCTCGCTTCGTCCTCCTTTTCCCCCGATCTTTCCCAACTGGTCAGACGCGTTGACACCCCTTCTAGTCACGCAAGCAGACCGCCAGCAAAAAAGGCCGACTTCACGAGAAATCGTACCCGTCCAACGACGAAGAGCCATCCTTTCCCGTTGCCAAAAACGCATACGAAAGCAACGGGCGACGATGGTGGGGACTTCCGATGCGCGGGGAAAAAGGGGGGAAATCCGACCCGCGGGTACGATTTCTCGTGAAGCAACGCGCCCTTGAGAGTGAAGGCAGGTACCCACGAGGTGTTGCACTCACCAGCATTATACCCTTCCCTCTGTAAAAAGGCAACACGCGGTGGCGCAGTGGTTCACGCAATCCCAGCCACATCTCGCACCAGTTCCTTCCTCCTGTTCCATTATCCTCTGGCCGACACGCCCTATCAGACGAATCCGTGATGCGCATCCCTTGACAACACCTCCCCTCCATGGTATTCTTCTTTATAGGTAAAAATAACATAGGATGATAAAACATATGTACGCAGAAATTGTGATCCTGGCTATGCTGCGCCAACGGCCACAGCATGGCTACGAGATCAAAAAAAGCATCGAGCAGGTGTTTGGCGGGACGGTCGCCCTCAATAATACGATCCTGTATCCAACGCTCAAACGCTTTGAAGAGATGGGGGCGGTCGTGCGGGAGGTGGTGCAGCAGGAAGGCAAACCCAATCGCCACCTCTACCACCTGACCGAGCAGGGCATCGCGTTGCTGCACACCTTGTTGTGTGATTTTCCGTCCGAGCAAGCCGCCAACGAGGCCGAGTTTTTTACGCGCGTCGCGTTCTTCGAGTTCCTTGATCCCCAGGAGCGGCAAGAGATCCTCAGCAAGCGCCTGGCCTATCTGCAGGGGGGCCTGGACTACCTCCAGCACTTACAAGAGATGGCTACGGAGGGAGAGTGCGCACCCGGCATCTCGATGTCCAATGCCCAGCGCGTCCTCAACTTTCATCTGCAGCGTGTTCGCCACGAATACCAGTGGATTGCCACCTGGCTGGAAGAGCTGCAAGCCAACCAGTCATAACGTCAAAAGATACCCATTCATGGAGGGCTATTCGACAGGAAAGGGGAAAACTATGACCGAGCAACAAACGCCACTGTGGGAGCCTGGTGCAAATGCCGCACCCTTGCCACCGCTGGCGGACCTCGCAACGGTGACACAGGAAGAGCAACCAATGGTGGCGCTCTATCGCACATACGGGCCGGTCTTCCGGCTTTCCCGACCAGGGCAAGCCCCGTGGATCATTCTGGCCGGCCCGGAAATCAACGTCTTCATGGCTCGTCACGAGGATGAGTTTTTCACCACCGGCGAGCAGTGGGAACAGTTCGATGCCCTGATCAGCCAGCAGCCCAGAAGCGGGATGACTGAAGCGCGCGACGGCGAGGCCAATCGCAGGCGCCGAGCGCAGAGCAGCCGCCAGTGGTCACGCGCGCGCATTCTGGATCAGATCCCGCAAATGGTAGAGATTACCCTTGAAAGTATGCAGGGCTGGCAGCCCGGTGCGCGCATCGCGGTGCACGCCAGCATGCGCCGCCTCGTTGCCGAACAGCTAGGCCGCTTGCTGCTCGGCGTCTCGCCAGGGGACTATCTCGATGACTTTGTCACCTACCTGAACACGACCATCGTCAACACACTCAAGGTTGGCGATAAGGACGGAGATCGGTTCGATTCCCCCGCTTATCAACGGGCGGTCCAGCGGGTGAACGAGTTTGGTCGCCTCGCCTACGAAGCGCATCTCCAGCATCCAGAGCCCAATGGCAAACCGGATATGATCGATGATGCCATGCGCGAGACGGCACAGTACCCGGAAACGTACCGCCGGGCCATCCTGGAGCACGTGGCGCTGGGGCCCATGCTGGCGGGCATTGACACCGTGGCGAACTCCCTGAGCTTCATGCTCTACGGCCTGCTCGCCCATCCAGAGGCGCTCCGGAGGGTGCAGACAGAGATAGGAGCAGCCCGGAGCCGTGGCCCGCTCTCCTGGGAGCAGCTCAAACAGATGCCGGACCTGCAGGGGGCGATGATGGAGACCTTGCGGCGCTACCCGGTGGCGGGTGGACACCGGGCGCGCGTCGCCCGGCCATTGACCCTGGCTGGCTATCGGCTGGAACCGGGCCAGGACGTGGAGGTCGCCATGACCGTGCCCCATTTCCTGGAGGAAGTGTATCCCAACCCCATGCAGTTCGATCTCGAGCGCTTTCGCCCGCCGCGCAACGAGCATCGCAAGCCAGGGGCCTACGCCCCATTTGGCCTGGGAGACCATACCTGCCTGGGGGCGGGCATCGCTGAGGTGCAATTGATGGTGGCGATGGCCACCCTCCTCTCCAATTACACCTTGCAGCTTGATCCACCCGACTATCAGTTCGTCATTGAACACCATCCCACCCCAGTGCCAGGGAACCATTTCCAGGTGCAGGTGATTGAGCGGCGTACTGCCTCTGCGCGCGAGGAGAGGTGACGATGAGCAGCAACGTAAAGCGTGCCTCGGCCACGCAGGAGATCTCCTTCCCGCGTTTTGCGGCCTTGTACAACTGGCTGATGGATCGTCCACTTGTTCGACGCTGGTTTGATCCCCTGCGGCGTGAGATCATCGGGCAGGCGCATGGAGTGGTGCTGGAGGTGGGGGCTGGTGGAGGGCAGAATTTCCCCTTTTACGATCCTACCCGCGTGGAGCGCGTGGAGGCGGTCGATCCGGATGAGGCCATGCTCGTCGAGGCCAGGCGGCGCCTGGCGACTGCTCCCGTCCCCATCACGCCCACACACGCCCCGGTCGAGTCCCTCCCGTTCCCCGATGCACATTTCGAGAGTGCTCTGGCCACGCTCGTCTTCTGTTCCGTGGGGGATCCAGAGGGCGGTCTGCGCGAGATCTGGCGCGTGCTCAAACCGGGAGGGACCCTCCTGCTCCTCGAGCATGTGCGCGCGCAAGGAAGAATAACCACGTGGGTGCAGGATGCGTTGGTCCCCGTGACGACGCGCTGCCTGGGCAATGACCATTGGAACCGCGATACCTTGCAGACAGTCCTGCACACCGGTTTCCAGGCAACGCAGGTGCGCCAGCTCAGCGGGGGACTCCAGCCCATGCTGCTCATCTCTGCGAAACGTCCCCAAACGCAGGAGGAGACTGCTGAAAGCGATGAAAAGCCATGAAGGTCATGTAACCGTAGATGACCGGGCTTCATAGATCATCTCGCTTCGTAGAGAAGTAAAAAGAGGAGATCAGGTATGAATGCTCTCTTGCTCATATTGGCGCTCTTTTCCGAGTGTCTAGCGATCATCTTTTTGAAGCTCTCACAGGGCTTCTCGAAACGCCTTCCTGGGCTTGCGACGGTCGCCTTCGCTGCCTTGAGTCTGACCTTGCTTTCCCTGGCACTCAACGTCAAAGGCTTTGAAATGAACGTGATCTACGCCGCCTGGTCTGTGGTGGGCATCGCCGTCATCGCCTTCGTTGAGTCCTTCTGGAAGCAGAGGGAGCAGTGGAACGGCAGAAACATCAGACCCATCGGCACGATGGCTCGCCTCGGAATTGGGCTGTGGCTTGCCGGCAGCGTGGTCTACGGCCAACTTGTGACGCGCTTTGTCCCCGCTACGCATACGTTCGCTAGCTGGGCGCTCGGCCTCATCGGTTTCCCTGCCGTTGTACTGGCCTGGCACTGGTGGCGCATTCGCCGCCACCCGGCGCGCTTTGAGGACACCAGCCTGCTGTGCTTTGTGCTGAGCGTTGCGCTGCCCCTTGCTCTCTACTTCACCTGGTGGTATGCGCCTGCCTTCTCGGCCGCAAGCGACGCGGTGCTCCTCTTCGTTGGCGGTTCCATGCTGCTCGCGGCACTACGCGGTTCTGCCGGGTGCGAGCTGTTAGCCCTCTCCAACTGGCTGCTGCACCGCTGCGACCAGATCGCCTGTGCCGTCTGGACGCCTCTCGACTCCCTGGAACAGGGAGGTTCTCGCTCCTAAACACCTGTGAGGGAAGCCTGCGGGGGCATGAGTGATCGACTACTCACAGAGGCAGAGCTGACAACCTGTTTCGACCGCTTCGTGGAAGACTCGATCACCAGGTGCAGGAGTTTTGCTCAGAGGCGTTTGTGCATAAAGATAACCACCTCTGATTCGATCCCCTTGTTGCCTTGCGTATCGATGTGTTCCCAACTGATGAGAAATTCCCCTCGTCCCCAATCGACATACCCCAGGTGTTCATACAGGCGTTTGGCTTCCGGGTTATCGGTGCTTCCGACCGATAATCCGATCTGCGTGCATCCTTTTGCTCTTGCTAACCGTTCAGCTTCTCGAATGAGCGCCGTCGCGATCCCTTTTCTCCGATAGGCAACCCTTGTCGCTCCCGCTTCCAGAAAGGCGCTGTGGGTCACATCAATATACTTCATGACACGCGCATCATCAGGGCCACTCCACCGGAGCAAGAAGTGACCAACAGGAGTGTGATTGTGCCAGGCGATGAGGTAGACTCCTTCACCCCTTTTCTGTACCTCATATCTCTTGTAATGAGATTTTGACAGATTACCAGGAGAAAACTCTTGTTCAAGCAGCTCTAATTGAGAGTCTTCTGCTGGTTTGATGGTGATCGTGAATGTTTGCTCAGGCAAAAGTCGCCTCCCTCCTCAGGTTCCCCAGCCATTTCCCAGTGACTGGTGGGCAATGACCTCAATCAAGACAGTGAGCAAGCGATGATCTCATCTGCGCATCGTGAACCTCACCAGAGGTACGGCTATTCCGGTGCAGGTCGGAGCCCACATGGAGAGACATGCCAGCAAAGCTCTGAGGGACACAACGCAACTCCCTCAGAGCAGCATAACCTCTTCCATCTCGTCATGCTGCTCTTAGCATGCTCCTTATCGTTTGCTGCTCTGATACGGCTCGCCGTGGATATTCACCCGCACGAACGGCTCCTCGACGCGCGGCTCGACCAGCAGGCCGTAGCGGTGCGGCTTCCGGAAGGCATTGCCCCACAACTCGCGCGACCGGTACTCGCGGATCGCCTCCAGATCAAAGGAGGCCAGATAGACTCCTTCCTGTTCCCCGGCCTCAACGACCAGGCTATCGCGCGAGCCTTTTTCGGTAAAAGCGATGGGGTCAGAGGCGATGGAATGGCCATTGGCATCCGGCGGGGCATAGTTGGCGAGGGCGAGGGCGACCATGTTCTCGATGGCTCTCGTGCGCACCTGGGCAATAAAATTGAGTTCCAGGTCGCACACGTTGGGAACCAGGATCAGCTCTGCTCCCCCAAGCATGAGCATCCGGGCGCTCTCTGGAAATTCCCGGTCGTAGCAGATCATGTCCCCCACCTTGACCGGCCCCTGTGCTGTCTCCAGCGTACCCACCGGAAAGCTGTCTCCCGGCGTACACGTCGCCTCGACCGGGTCGAAGTCGCAGGTATGCACCTTGGCGTAAGTCAGCACGATCCCCCCGTGCCGGTCGATCAGGGACACTGTGTCGCGCGGCCCTGCCGGCCAGCGTTCCAGGTAGGTGAGGGCGATGGCCATGCGCATGCCAGCGCCCGATCTGCTCCTCGAATTCCTGTCCGGGATGCCACTCGGCCTGGCCCCACAGGTGCTTGCCTCGCCAGAGTTCGTAGTCGTGACGCCAGGAGCGTTCGACGAAATGATGGTCGCTCACATACCACATTTCAGGAAAGAGGGCGATATCCGCGCCCAGAGCTGCCGCTTGACGGCAGTAGGCCTCTCCTTTGGCCAGCAGGTCTTCTTTGCGGGGACCACAGTCGGCCATCTGTAATAACCCAACACGCAGCTGCATCGTATGCTGTCCTTTCCTTGAACATCGATGATCAAACATGGCGAAAAAGATCTGGTGTGTGCAGGCGATGGTGGAGCTCGGCTGTGGGGAGGAGAGACGCTGTGGTTGGAACAAGGAGCAATCGGAACAACACGAAACGTCTCACCTGCGCCGGTGCAGATGAGAAGGTAGTACCAGACGGACGGGTTGGTTCTGCAACTGCGTCAATAGCGGTGCCGCATCGTTTCATGTCTTCCTTCTCGATACCCCTACGTTATTACTCATCATGGTACCCACGATCAGCACCCGCCGTCAAGTGACCGCGATGTTCGCGAGTCATCTTCCACCATGCAAGAGCGTGTCGACGGACGAGTGCCGCTTCCCCCGCCCGCTTCACTGCCGTCGTTGGAGGAAGGCCGGCAGTTCAGTCAAACTCTCAAGTTGTGGATTCGTACTTGTTGCGCGATGAAGCGAAGAGCTGACCAGGATCGTAGCGGCTCTAAGCTGGCTTGCCCAGCCAAGAGCATCAGCGCTGTCATCGACGACCAACGCCTCTGCGGCCGCGATGCCGAGATCAGCGAAGATGCGCTCGTAGTACTCCGGCCCCTCTTTCAACGTCTCGATTAAATCCGGGCCATAGAGGCGACCGAAATAGTCGCGTACTCCCATGGCCTGCAGGTAGCCCTCCAGTTCGAGGGAGGACTCGCCAGAGGCCGTATGGAGCGGATAGCCCTGACGGTGCAAGGTGCGGATAGTGTCTACTACGCCGGGAAAGGCCGCATGGACGCGGCGGGTAATGAAGGCTGCGGCGCGACGAGCCAGGCGCAGGCATTCCTCCTCGGGCGGGGTCTCGATTCCCACCAGTTCGCACATGCCTCGCAGCCACTCGACCTGGTAGGCGCGATCAAAGCTGCGGTAGTCGGCAGCAGCCTGAAGGCTCTTACGCCAGGCACCTGGCTCAAACAGGCGGTTCGCGACCACCCGGTTTGCGCGGGACCACGCCTCGGCTGAACCACCGAGCAGCGGGACGAAGTACTCGCCGACCAGGCGCTGCCACTGCAAGCCACGCGCGCGATTATCATTCAAGACGCCGCCATCGTCGAGAAAGATGATGAGCCGGGCTGTCACTGTTTTCTCACGCTCTCTCTCACCCCCCCTGTTTTGATGCTCAAGAGCCGCACGGGAACAATAGCACAGGAAGCTCTTGCTGTCTAGTTGGAGGCTGTGTTGCAAAAAGAAAATTGATCTGCTAGAGTAGGCGAAAAAGAGCGAAAGAGGCTCCTTTTCATGAGCAGTCAGAGTCAGAATCCTTTCAAATGGCGTCATTTCCAAGCAGACATCATTCTCCTGTGCGTAAGGTGGTATCTGCGCTATACGGCTCCGTTATCGAGACCCCGAGGAAATGATGCGGGAGCGTGGCTTGCACATCGATCATACGACGATCTACCACTGGGTTCAGCAGTACGCACCTGAATTGGAACGAAGATGCCGCCCTCACCTCAAAGGAACGAGCGACTCGTGGCGCGTTGATGAAACGTATGTGAACGTGAAGAAGGTGTGGATGTACCTCTATCGCGCCGTAGATTCTCGGGGAAACATGCCGGAATTTCTGCTCAGCCCCACACGAGATGCGTCACTCGGCTAAGCGCTTCTTCGCGAAAACGCTTGCTGCATCTCATACGAGCACTCCTCGCGTCATCACCGTTGATAAAAACGCGTCCTATCCAAAAGCATTCAAGGAATTGAAAGCGGAGAGGTTGATACCAGACGGTTGCGAACTGCGGCAGAGCAAGTATCTTAACAACATCGTCAAGCAAGACCATCGCTTCATTAAACGGCTCGTCAAGCTCGGGATGGGCTTCTTTTCGTTCGAGACAGCGTGGCGAACCCGTGCCGGGGATATGAAGCGATCAACATGTTGAGGAAAGGTCAGATCCGTGGCGTAGAAAAAGGAGACAGTATGAAACAGGTGGCATTCATCGCCAGCCTGTTTGGAATGGCTATCTAAGCTGAACAGGTACGTGAGATTTCACATCCCCAGCATTCCTCTCAGATTTTTGCAACACAACCCAGATGGCAAAGGTCGGTAACACTTTAACATTTTGGGGAGGAATTTTCCGAGAGGAGTAACAAATCACTGTCTGATGGGTACGATGCTTCGCTAATTTTTAGAGGTGGGATGGATACCCCGAATCATAGCATAAACAAACCAACCATGACAAATGTCATGGGGGAAATTAGAAGAAATTTCACTTCCCTTCCACCGTCTCCCTCACTATACTTTCCATCAGGACAGGCGGATCTCGCGAGCGCAATAGATCCCTTTCCTCGATATGCGGTGAACAGTGAGGTATCCGCTTCCCGCCTGCCACATGTGACCACAGATCGGTCTTTGCGGAAAGGAACAACCAGATGATCGATGGCTTTCCTCTCTCTTTCTTCCTTCCGCTTGTCGTGCATACCCTGGCTGGACTCACGACGGGCGTGACCGGCGTGCTGGCGTTCCACGCGCCCAAACGCCGCGGGCGTCACCATCGCTGGGGACTACGCTATCTGTGGGCCTATACGGTCGTGTTTCTCACGGCGACCATCCTGTCCGTCCAGCGCTGGCCCGCCGACGCCTACCTCTTCGCGCTGGCAACGCTCGGCTATGGATTGGCCTTGTGCGCATATGTGGCACGGCGCTTCCGGCAGAAGCCACGGATTCAGCGCCTGCTTGGGAAGCAGTGGGTCGTTTGTTCACATCAGCGGCATGATCGGGTCCTACGCGGTCCTGTGGACGGCCTTTTACGTGGATAATGCCCACCTCATCCCGGGCCTGAAGCAGCTTCCGACGCTCACATTCTGGGTGCTGCCAACCGCTATCGCGCTCCCGTTCCTGGCCCTGTCCCTCTCACGGTTTGCCCCGAAAACGAGCAGGCAGATGCGAGGGGATCCAGCTTCGGGCCAAGCCACGGGAGCCTCTGAAAGCAGAGGAAGAGCCAGTCGAGAGGAGAGCGCGCCACGATGAATCTGGTGGTGTTTGTCATAACCCTGGCAGCAGTCAATGGGCTCCTGGCAGGACTGAACACGGATACTGTGCTGGTGAAGTTACCGGCGCGGCGGCGCATCGGTTCCAGAGCATATGCCGCCTTTGCCCGTGGCAACGATCTGGGGAAGGGGCTGATCGTCTATCCGCTGCTGGGCATCGGCGCGGCCCTGCTCACCCTGCTTGCCACAGCTTTCGCTTACACGGAGCACTCATCGCTGGAGCTATTGGTGCTCCTTTCCCTGGCATCACTGTTGAGTCTGCTGCATACCTTCGCCACCACCAGGGCGGCACCAGTGATGCTCAGTCTCAAGAACGCACCCGACGACGAAGCTATCTTGACTGCCAAACTCGACCGCTTTACCGGCTTTCACGCCTTCCGGGCTACATTCCAGGTCGTGACGTTTTTCCTGCTCCTGTGGGCGTTGGCTATCGCATGACACGGGTCAACTCGCGGTGGAGAGGCTGGCCTGATTCATATCGCCCCATGGTTGATCAGAAACAAGCGCTCAATGTGGGAGCAGAAAGAGAGGTAGATATGGGTGAAGATACGCGGCAAGGAGTACGGCAGGCCAGAGCACTGGCAGACCCTGCTGTTCCTGCCATCGAGCTGCTCGCCCTCTGCAAAGCGTTCGGCACGCTGCAAGCCGTTGACCACCTCACCCTTGCGGTCAAGCAGGGAGAGATCTTTGGCCTGCTGGGGCCCAACGGCTCGGGCAAAACCACCACCATCAATCTGATCAGCGGCCTCGCCGCCCCGACCGGCGGTGAGGTGCGGGTGATGGGCTACCAGATACCCCGCTATGCGCGCACCATCCGGCAGATGCTGGGGCCGTGCCCCAGGAGACCGCGCTCTACGAGGAACTCTCCGCCTGGGACAATCTGGACTTTCACGCCGATCTCTTCGGCTTGGCACGCCAGGAGAAAAAGGCACGCATCACGCAGATGCTCGACCTAGTCCAATTGCAAGAACGCAAGCGTTCGCGTGTGAGCACGTTCTCCGGCGGGATGAAGCGCCGACTCGCCCTGGCACGCGCGCTGCTGCATGATCCACACCTCCTCTACCTCGATGAGCCCACCCTGGGCGTGGATGTGCAGTCGCGCCGCGCCATCTGGGACTACATCCTCTCGCTGCACAAAGAGGGCAAGACTGTGCTCATCACCACCAACTACCTGGAAGAGGCGCAGGCCCTCTGCGAGCGCATCGCCATCATCGACCATGGCAAGCTCATCGCCGTCGACACCCCGGAGCACCTCAAGCAGACCTACGCAGGCCTCGTCGTGGAACTGCAAACGGCGCAGCCAAGCGCGGCCGCGGATGACATCCGTCGACTCCCAGGCGTCAAGGAAGTGGTTCAGGAGGGAACATCCCTGCGGGTGACGACGCAAGGGGGCAGTGATGTCGTGCCGCAGATCATCACCCTGGTGACTGGAGCCGGGGAGCTGCGTCAGATCGCTGTGCGCGAACCGACTCTGGATGAGATTTTCCTGCGTTTAACAGGAACGGCGCTACGAGATTAGGAGGCACGCATCATGCATACACTCGGCTACACCTTGCGCGTCGTGTGGGCCTGTCTGAGAAAGGACCTCAAAAGCGCACGCTCCGAGCCGCTCTATACGCTGGTCTCGATCATTTTGCCGCTGAACGTGCTGGTGCTGATGAGCCTGCTAGTGATCAGCGGAGGGCTGGCTCCCACGGCGGTGGTCATGCAGAATAGCGGGCCGCTCGCGCAGCAGTTCTACACGGCCATGAGCCAGGCCCATTCGTTTGTGTTACAGCGAGCCAGCGCAGAGCAGGCCGATGCGTTGATCGAGCAGGGCAAGATTGTGGCCGTCGTCATGATCCCGGCAGACTTTGATGCGCGCATCCGGCACAACCAGAGCGTTGTGGTGGGGGTGCAGATCAACAACCTCAATACCGATTTCACCAACGATATTCGCCGCGCGCTGCCGCTCTCCATCACCAGCTTCTACGCCAGAGCCGAGCCCTCTGTCGTGACCATCACGCCGCAGGAGCGCGACGCCTACCCGCAGGATCTCGGCTACATCCCCTACCTGGCGGTTCCCATTCTGGTGATCGGCTTGATGGTCGGGGGCATGGTGCAAGCGGGCACAGCAGCGGCGGTGGAGTGGGAGCGTGAAACAATGAAAGAACTCCTGCTGTCCCCGGCCAGCCGGCTGGCTGTCCTGCTGGGCAAGATGTTGGCAGCGTTCCTGATCGGTCTGGCGGGGGCCACTGTCGTCCTCGCGTTCCTGATCGCCGTGATGGGCATCAGGCCGGTGCATTGGGGCGAACTGATCGGCTTCACCCTGCTCGTCCTCGCGCTCTTCAACGCCTGGGGTACGCTGCTCGGAACCTGGTTAAAGCGGCGCACACCGCTGGCCACGCTGGCCATTGGCCTGTGCGTTCCGCTGTTCTTTCTCTCCGGTCCCTTTGGTCCCATCTCCTTTTTCGCGCCGATCGAGCAGCTGGTTGCCCGCGTGCTCCCCGTCTATTACGCCATCGTGGTGCTGCAGCACGCCGTCCATGACTTTACCCTGAATACGCAGGGGATCGGCATCAACGCGCTGATCCTGGCCGCCTATGCGCTGGGCGGGCTGGTCCTGGCAACCATCGTCGTGCGGCGCAGTACCCTGGCACATTGAGTCGAAGGAGAGAGAATGAAGACGCTCCGAGCCTTTGTGCGCGCAGCCTGGACGATCTGCAAAAAAGACCTGCGCGTGTGGCTGCGCCAGCCGTCCAACGTGGCGATCACGGTGCTGCCCGCCCTCGCGCTGCTGTTTGTCGACGCGCTCTCAGCAGGGGCGGTTGGCCGCAGCCCGGTGGCGCTGGTGATGCTCGATCAGGGCGCACGCGGACAGCAGATGGCGCAGATCATCCGCCAGGCCGACCTCTTTCGCGTGAGCGATGCAACGCCGGCCCAGGCGCAGGCCCTGTACCAGAACCTGGACGTGGTGGCCATTCTGACCATCCCGGCCAACTTCACACGAGAGGTCAACGACCACGCGCCTGCCCACATCGAGGTGCAGATCAATAACCTCAATACCGATTTCACCAACGACATCCGCCGCGCGGTCCCCGATGCCATCACGCAGTTCTATCAGCAGCAGGGGGGCGCCAGCCCTCTCAAGATGACGCTCTCAGAGCAGAACCTGCGCCGCCAGGATATCCAACTCTTTCAGTACAGTGCCATGCCCCTGATCGTCCTGCTGCTCGTGGTGAGCGGGCTCGTCTCCAGCAGCCTGGCCGCGGCGGGCGAGTGGGAGACGCGCACGATCAAAGAGTTGCTGCTGTCACCGGCGAGCAGCGGCGCGATCATGTGTGGCAAGGTGCTCACCGGCTTTGTGACAACCACTGTCCTGGGAGTGCTGGTGCTGGGAGTGGGGGACCTGCTCGGCTGGGTCCAACCACAAGGGGTCTACTGGCTGAGTGTCCTGTTGATTCTGGGGCTGGTGGCGCTCTTCAGTGCAGGGTTGGGGGTTGCTCTGGGAGCCCTGCTGCAGCGGATCCAGTCGGTCGGTTCAGTTGCCATCGTTATCGCCCTCTACCTGTTCTTCCTGACCGGGGGAACGGCGGTGCTGGCCTTTGACCCGGCGTGGCTGCAGACGATCGCCACCTTCGTGCCGCTGTACTACGGCAGGCACGCTTTGGAGATGGCCATCTTCTACCAATCGTCCGACCAGCTTGGCCGGGAGGTTGCGGTACTGGCCGGATCAGCCCTGCTCGCAGTGGGACTGGGGATGCTGGCCATGCGCCGGGGTCTGGTCGAATCTCGCTAAGGAAAGCACGAGTGTGAGGGAAGGAGGAAACGCCTGAGATGAGCCTGTACACCCTGGCCTTGTTTCTGCACGTGAGCGGGGCCATTGGCACCTTCGTCAGCCTGGGCATCTGGCTCTTCGGTCTGGCCGCCCTGCGGCGCGCCAGGCTGGTCGAGCAGGTGCGCGCCCTGGCCTGGTTGATCAT
>Ga0070698_100006402_pt1 | contig 12779 bp, 8 predicted proteins | sample KBSK1502metaG_FD_65477 | JGI IMG/M metagenome (GOLD analysis project Ga0070698, IMG submission 65477) | Corn, switchgrass and miscanthus rhizosphere microbial communities from Kellogg Biological Station, Michigan, USA - KBS K1-50-2 metaG | ecosystem: Host-associated > Plants > Roots >... | reverse complement strand
GTGGTCTGGTGGGGCTCGACGCTCGGTCTCGCCGCGATCTTCGCGACCGGCTGCTGGCGCGCGTCGACCCGGCGCGGGCCGGCCTGGCCGCCGCTGCTGTGGATCCCGCTGTGCGGCTGGGGGCTCTCCTACCTGCCGCTCGCGGCGGTGCCGCGGGTACTGTTCCTCTACCACTACCTGACGCCGCTCGTGTTCAGCGTCTGTGCGGTGGTGCTCTGGCTCGATCACAGCGGCCGGTTCACCCGTCCCGGAGATTGGCGCGCTCAACGCCCCAGCGTGTGGGCCCTGCTCGCGATGCTCGTGCTCGGATTCGCGCTGATCAGCCCGTTCACGCTCGTCTACGTGAAGGCGCCTGCCTATCAGGAAGCCGTCTTCGCGCTCTTCCCGGGCTGGAGCTGAACCGAGCATGGCGGTTCCGACTCGGCGCCGGCGCCTGCTGCTGCTGCTCGCGATGGTCAGCGCGGGTCTGCATTTCTATCGCTTGTCCGAGCCGCGCTCGGTGGTGTTCGACGAAGTCTGGTTCGGTGACTTCGTAAACGCGTACACGGGGTCGCACGCGTACTTCTTCGACGTGCACCCGCCGCACGCGAAGCTGCTCGTCGCGGGTGTTGCGGCGCTCGGCGGCTATCGCGGCGGGCAGGGTTTCGCGTCGATCCACACGCCGATCGACCAGGTCTCGCCCGCGCTGCTGCGGTTCGTGCCTGCGCTCGCGGGCTCGCTGATCCCGCTGATCGTGTTCGCGCTCTTGATCCAGCTCGGGGCGAGCGAATGGGGAGCGCTCGTCGGGGCGCTGGCGATTGCGCTCGACAATGCGCTGTTGATCCAGACGCGCATCCTCGCGCTCGACGGCGTGCTGCTCGCCGCGACGCTCGGGGCGCTGTCGGCCTATCTCGCCGCGCTGCGCGCGCGCTCGCACTTCCGGCGCCGCGCCTGGACACTGATTTGCGGATCGCTGGTGGGTCTCGCGATCGGCACGAAGTTCACCGGCCTCGGCGCGCTCGCGATCGTGGGCGTGTGCGGGATCGGCGAATGGCTGCGCGATCGCCGCGCTTCGCAGCTGCCCGTGCTCGCGGGCGACGCCGCCGTCGTGACGCTTGTCGCGCTCGCCGTCTACGCTGCGGGTTGGTGGGTCCACTTCGGACTGCTCAGCGAACCGGGGCCGGGCGACCGCTGGGGAGCGCCGACCGGCGCCTGGCTCGCGGATACATGGGCCGTCCACGCGCGGATGTGGAGCGCGAACGTCGGCCTCTCCGCCGGCCATCCCTACGCCAGCGCGTGGTGGAGCTGGCCGCTCATGCTGCGCGCGGTCTCGTACTGGAGCGAGAACGGGCGCGAGCTGTTCTTCCTGGGCAATCCGGTCGTCTGGTGGGGAAGCGCGGTCGGGATGGTAGTCGTGCTCGCGGCTTTGCCGCTGCGCGCGCTCACGGCACATCAGCCGGGCGAGCCGGTGCGGGCGTGGCCGCCGATGCTGTGGATCCCGCTCAGCGGCTGGGCGATCTCGTATGCACCGCTGGTCGGCGTATCCCGCGTGTTGTTCCTCTATCACTACCTCACACCGCTCGTCTTCAGCGTGATCGCGGTGGCACTCTGGCTCGACCACAGCGGCGGGTGGACACGGCCGGGAAGCTGGCGAGCGCAGCGCCCGAGCGTATGGGTCACGCTCGCAGCGCTAGTCGTCGGCTTCGCGCTGATCAGCCCTTTCACGTTCTCCTACGTGAACGCGCCGGACTATCAGCGCGCGATCTACACCGCGATTCCGGGCTGGCGCTGAAATGCAGCGCGGGAGGGCCAGCGGCCCTCCCGCGCGATCGAACAAGCTTGGCTCAGACGCCCGGCGTGTTGGTCGGAGTCGGCGTGGGCGTCGGGGTCGGCGACGGCTCTTCGCAGGCGCCGAGATGGTCGAGTTCGTGGCCCGCGTTGGGCGTGCCGGTGACGAGATCGAGGTGAGTCGAGGCGGCGCTCGGCGCGATCGTGATCGTGCTGAACTTGATCGTGCCCGCGAGTCCGTCCGCATGGCAGATCGTGATCTTGCCCTCCGGAGCAGCCTGGGTCGTGGACGCAACGAAGATCAGCATTCCGGCGGAAACTCCGGCCAGGAGCGCGATCGAGAGCAGTCCGTTCCGATAACCAGTCCAGCGAGTCATTTCAGCCTCCAGAATTGTGGAATAGGCGCGCGGCGCTGGGGCACTTCTACCCGCTTTAGAACACCATTTGCAAGCGGTTTCAGTTCGGCCTGCGAACGATGCTCACTTCGGCGCCTGGTGCTCTGGTTTCAGCATCAGGCCGATCGGGCCGCCCTGGACGTAGAGGGTCACGGGCGAGCCGTCCTGGATCACCTCGACCCGGATCGATTCCCTCGGGTCGCTGCGCGTCGCGAGCTCTCGCAGCTCCTCGACGCTGAACACGCGCTTGCCGCCGTAGCTCACGACCGTGTCCCCGGGGTGGAAGCCGGCGGCTTCGCCCTGCGAATTCGCGAGCACGTCGGTGATGCGCGCGCGATTGTTCTTGCCGGTCGCGTAGAGGTAGCGGTCGTAGTCCGGCTCGCTCAGCCCGCGGCGAAAGTCGCTCTCGAGCGCTCGCAGCTCCTCCTGATACTGGGCCGTGCCGAGCCATCCCTCGCGCGTGGCGCGATCGATGAGCTGGATCTTGCCCAGCTCCGTGCTCTCCCAGCGAGCGCGCAGCTCCTGCGCGTCAGCGGGTGCAATCCCCGCGGAGACCAGCGCCTTCCCGTCGAACATCGACTGCTGGGCGTCGCGCGCCGACGCCGCGCCCGGCGGATTCGCTACCTCCGCACCGGAGGCGCTCGCTCTCGCCGCCAGCTCTTCGCGCAGCGCAGCGACTTCGAGCGCCAGCTGCTCGCGCGCTTCGACCTCGCGGTCGAGCGCGAGCCGGAGCGCGATGATCTGGGCGTCGTTGTCGGGTGCGGCGCTGCCAGCCGGGGCGGTCGGCGAGCGCTGCCCGCGCGCGGAATCGCCTGCGTCGCCGCACAGCGCGCAGGTGGCGACCCAGAGCAGGAGCGCTGCGATTCCCGCGGCGATCCACCACTCCGGGCGTCCGAGGCGCATGGATCCGATCCTAGTGCGCGCAGCGCAACCCGCTCAACGCGCGCGCCAGATCCGCGCCAGGTCGATCGGGACGCGCAGCCAGTCGCGCAAACGAACCTTCGAGCCCGGCGCATCGCTCCACACCGGCACCGGTACCTCGTGGACGCGCTGGCCGAGCGCGCCCGCCGGCGCGCGCGGCTCGGCGCGCGCAATCCGGTCGAACAGCTCGACGTCGAACAGCCAGCGCGTCGCGAACCGCGCCTCGAGCAGCGCTGCGAGGTCCGGCCCGTTGCGCAAGAGCTTCGCGCCGCACTGCGAGTCGTAGATCGGCGCGCCCAGCACGAGCGACACGAGCGTCGCCGCGATCCGGCCGACGTAGTGGCGCGCGGGGCGCCGCGTGATCGCGCGCCCGAGCATGAGCACGCGCGACCCCGCGGCGAGCACGAGCTCGGGATGGGCGTCGAGGTAGTCCGCGAGCGTCTCGGCGAAGCGCAGCGGCGTGGCGAGATCGGCGTCCCAATAGCCGACATAGCGCGTCCCGCGCGCGAGCTCCGCGCGCAGCCCCGCGCGGACTGCCTCTCCCTTGCCGCGATTGCTCGGCAGGCGCTCCACGGCGATCCGATCGGGCGCGGCCGCGGCGATCTCTGCCAGGCGCGCCGCGGTGCCGTCGCTGCTGCCGTCGTCGACGAAGCACAGCCGCCGGTCGGCGCGCTCGCACACGAAGGCGACGAACGCATCGCCGTCGAGGCGCGCGGCCTCGTTGAAGCACGGCACGACCAACGAGATCCGCGGCGGGCTCATCGCGGTCGGACTGTACGGGATCTGGCGGGATCATCCCCGTCGCGAGCGCCGCAGCGCGGCGATCAGCGCAGCGCCGGCCGCGAGCGCGAGCAGCGCGTCCGGCTCGGGCAGGTCCACGAACACCGCGCCCTCGTCGGTCTGGCCGGCGTCGTAGAGCGGCGCGCCGATGATCACGTCGTCGCGGCCGTCGCCGTTGATGTCTCCGCCTCCGGCGACGCTCGCGCCCAGTCGCGCCCCGTCCTGGCTGGACAGGAACCGGGTCGACGCATAGCCGGGCGAGACATCGCCGATTCCCACGCCGCCGCTGTGGAACAAGAACGCGGCGCCGCCCGCGCCCGCGCCGTAGAGCGGCGCGCCCACAATCACGTCGTCCTTCCCATCCTGGTTGACGTCTCCAGCGGAGGCGACCGCCCAGCCGAGGTTGGAGTGGTCCTGATCGGAGACGATCCGGACCGCAGCGCTCTGCGGGGTTCCGTTTGCGATCCCGGAGGCTGCGCCCAGGAACACGAACGCCGCCCCCTCGTCGGAGTCGCTCGCGGGATTCGCGTGGTAGAACGGCGCCCCGACGATCACGTCGGCATAGCGATCGCGGTTCAGGTCGCCCGCGCTCGCGACGCTCGAGCCGAGATGGGCACGTGCCTGATTCGATTCGATCTGGGTTGCGGCCGTCGCAGGACTCCCGTTGGCGATCCCCTGTGCTCCGCCGAGGAAGATGAACGCGGCGCCCTCGTCCGATTCGGTGTCGGTGTAGTAGGGCGCGCCGACGATCACGTCGCTGTATCCGTCGCGGTTGACGTCGCCAGCGCCCGCCACGCTGTCGCCGAACCAGGCCGGCACCGGGCTGATCAGACGTGCGGCAGCGCTCGTCGGGTTGGCGTCTGCGATCCCGCTCGCGCTGCCGTTGAACACGAAGGCCGCGCCCGGCTCGGGAGGTCCGGCCACCGGCGTGCACGGGGAGGCCTGCGGATACCACGGTGCACCCACGATCACGTCGCCGAATCCGTCGTCGTTCACGTCGCCCGCGCCCGCGACGCTCACGCCGAACCCGGTCGTCGCGGGATCGGGGCAGACTTCGGACGGGACGGCGAAGAGACGGGTCGCCGCGCTCGCGGGATTCCCGTCCGCGACACCCGACGCACTGCCGACGAACACGAACGCCGCGCCGCTCCCGTAGTTGGGATCGCCCACGATCACGTCGTCGAAGCCGTCGCCGTCGACGTCGCCCGCACCCGCGACGCTCTCGCCGAGATTCGCGCCCGCGACGTCGGACTCGAGCTGCGTCGCGGCGGCTGCGGCCGAGCCACTCGCGATCGTCGGCGCCCGACCGAGGAACACGAACGCCGCGCCCTCGTTGGTCTGACCGGCGTCGTAGTACGGCGCGCCGACGATCACGTCGTCGTAGCCGTCGTGGTTCACGTCGCCCGCGTTCGCGACGCTGTAGCCGATCCGCGCGGAGTCCTGGTCGGACTCGAGCCGGGCGACGACCCGCCCCTGGCCGGGCGTCTGAGCGTAGAGGGCGTCGCTGCCGGTGTAGATGAACGCCGCGCCCGAATCGACCGTGAGGCCGTCGTAGTTGTAGCCGGGCGCGCCGGCGATCACATCGTCGAAGCCGTCGCCGTTGACGTCTCCGGCGCCTGCGACGCTGACTCCCAGGGCCGGCGGATAGTCCTCGCCGCAATTCGGCGGGCAGATGAAGATCCAGTGCTGGTCCGGCGCGAGCTGCGCGGCCGCCGTGTCGAATCGGCCACTCGGAATCCCTGCCGGCGAGCCCAGGAACACCCACGCGGCGCCTCCGCCCTCATAGGGTGCCGCCTGGGCCGGGTTCGCGACGATGACGTCGTCGTATCCGTCCCCGTTCACGTCGCCGGCGCCCGCCGCGCTGTAGCCGAACTGACCGGGGACGTTGGGATTGCCTCCGGGCGAGTAGGCCGTGTCGCCCGCCAGTCGCGTCGCCGCATTCAGGGAATATCCGCTGGAGATCCCCGAGGCGCTCCCGTGGAATACGAATACGGATCCCGTGCTGCCGAACGGGCCCTCGTTCCGGTAGTAGTGCGGGGCGCTGATCAGCACGTCCGCATAGCCGTCGCCGTTCACATCGCCGGCGCTTGCCACCGGTGAGCCGAAACCGGAGCCGGGCTGATCGGAGGTGAACTGCGTCGCCGCGTTCGCCGTCGCCCCGCTCGCGATGCCCGTCGGGCTTCCCAGGAACAGGAATGCGCCCGCGTCCGACTGGCCGACGATGACGTCGGCATAGCCGTCGCCGTTGACGTCGCCTGCGCCGGCGACCACGAAGCCATACGGCGCGTTCGGACCATCGATCTGCGTCGCCGCGGTCGCGGGGGTGCCATCCGGAATCCCCGACGCACTCCCGAGGAAGATCAGCGCCAGGCCGGAATACGACTGGCCGTTGTCGGTCCGGCCGCCGACGATCACGTCGTCGAAGCCGTCGCCGTTCACGTCTCCGGCGCTTGCGGAGTTGTAGAGGGCGTGCGCGGGCTGATCCGACGTCAGCCGCGTCGCCGCGCTGGCCGGATTGCCACTGCCGATTCCCGAGGCACTGCCGAGGAACAGATACGCTGCGCCGCCATTCGAGAGCGAGTAGACGATCACATCCGAGAAGCCGTCGCCGTTCACGTCTCCGGCACTCGCCACGCCGCTCACACCCGCCGCGGGCTGGTCGAGCTCGAGCTGGGCCGCGGCGTTGCCCGGATCGCCGTTCGCGGTCGGCAACGGTCCTCCGCGAAACACGAACGCGGCACCCTCGTTGGTCTGACCGGCGTCGTAATAGGGCGCGCTGACGATCACGTCGTGGTAGCCGTCGGCGTCGACGTCTCCCGCGCCCGCTACGCTCCAGCCGAGCATTGCGTCCCGCTGGCGCGAATCGAGGTGTGAGTCTGCGGTCTCCGTGATCAGCGGGTCGATCGCGATCGGATATCGGGCGTCGGAGTCGTCGACCACGATTCTCACGCGGTCCGGGTCCGGCACCTCGAGGCGGGCGAGCAGCGACTGGCCCGCGGCGTCGAACGCCGCGAGCTGTCCGTACTCCAGCGGCCGCGAGCGCGACTCGAACGAGATCGCATCGCCGTGGAGTGCGGCGTTCGCGCCGGCGACCGCGACCTCGACCACGAGCGGGCCCTCGCCCGCGGGCCGCGCGTCGAGGGTGAAGCCCTGCTCGAGGCCGGCGGGGGAGTTCTCGTACCACTCGAGAACGCCGGGGCGGCGGATCTCGACGCGGCTCTCGTGGGCGACCACCTGCTCGCCGGGCGCCGCCGCGGTGATCGCTCCACTGCGCCCGACGCCCGTCAGCGAGAGACGGAGCAGCTCGGGGCTGTCCGCCGCCGTGCGATCGTGGACGCGGATCCCCTGCACGTCGAAGTAGGTGCGCAGGTTGTGGGCGCGGTTGGGGGCCTGGAGCCCGACGCCGTTCTCGCTCGCGCGGTACTCGCGCTGCCCGATGTGCTGTTCCGCCTTCGCGAGCCAGCTCGCATTCGGAGACGACGTCTTTGCGGGCGGAGCCGCCGCGCGGACTCCGAGGACGAGGATCAGCGCGGCTGCGAAGGCAGTGGGTCGAGCGATCCGTCGCATGAAGCTCCCTCCGCCCAAAGGGGGGATTGTTCCAGCGCCGAACGATTAGTTCTTCGAGTCTTGTGTTAGGTCAAGCGCGCTCGCGCACCTATACCACGAAAACCCGATCCGTGTCGGGAAAACACGCGTTCCGCGCGATTTCGTGCGAAGGTGCTAGCGCGCTGCGAGCCCCGCGCGGCGCAGCGCGTTGCGTACGGCGCTAGGCCCCCAGCGCCCGCGGCGCGGGGTGGGTAGCGCGAGCTCCTCGAGCAGCGCGGCGAGGTCGCGCAGCGACGCGGTCGGATTCGAGAGCAGGAGCTCGCGCAGCGCGGGTGCTGTCGCTTCGGCGTGGGCGTCTGCCTGCGCGCGCAGCGCAGCGACGCCCGCGCGCGAGCCGATCTCGGGCCGCGGCGAGCCGAGCTTCACGCCGCGCCGGCGCGCCGCGCGCAGCGCGTCGCGGCTGCGGTCGGAGGCCGCGGCCTGGGCGTGGCGCGCGATCTCGCGCAGGAGGTGCAGGGTGGGGCGGCGCGCGGCGCCGGCATCGGCGGCCAGGAGCGCCACGCGCGAATCGAGCAGCGCCTCGAGGAAGGAGAGGTCGCCGCCCACCGCGGCGAGGCTCGGCACGAGCAGCGCCGCGCGCGCCTCGCGGCAGCGCGCGAGCGCGCTCGCGAGCTCGGGTCGCTCGCGGCCGCGCCGCACCTCCACGAACGGCTCGATCACGACGAGGCGGCGAGCGCGCGCGAACGCCGCGGTGGCGCGCGACAGCTCCGCAAGCCGGTCGGATGCGCCCGGGGCGGCGCCTCCGGGAACCGCGTAGTAGGTCACGACACGGGTCGCACGCGCCATGGCGTTCGGAACTTAAGGGATTTGTTGGAGATGGAACAGCTCGGGCGCGCGGGAGGGCCGGTGGCGCCGGCGCCGGCCCCGTGCTAGCCAGTTGACGTGAGCTGGCAAACCGAGGCGGCCGGGGTGGCCGCGCGCGAGGCGCGCGCGGCGGCGGAGCGCGACGACCTGTCGATCGCGGAAGTCCGTTCCCGGGCGGGCATTTCGGCCCGCACGCTGCGCTACTACGAAGAGCTGGGCCTGCTGCCCGGCGTGCGGCGGCGCGCGGGCGGGCGGCGCATCTACGGGCCCGATGAGCTCGAGCGGCTGCGCTTCATCTCGCGCCTCAAGGCGCTCGGGCTCTCGCTCGCGGAGATCAAGGAGCTGAACGCGGTCTACGGGATCGGTGGCTCGACGCGCGCGATGCTCGCGCGGCTCGACGAGCTGCTCGCGCGCCACCGCGCGGACGTCGAGGCGCGGATCGAAGAGCTCGCGGGGCTGCGCGACGAGATCGACGCCTATCGCAATCGCGTCGGACACCGGATCGGGCGCGCCGGCGCGCGGCGCAGGCGCAGCGCATGAGCCCGGCCGCTCCGGTCGTCGAGCTCCACCCGCTGCGCGAGGCGGACCGCGTGCGCGTGGTGACCGCTGCCTCGCTCTTCGACGGGCACGACGCGGCGATCAACATCATGCGCCGGCTGCTCCAGGCGCAGGGCGCCGAGGTGATCCACCTCGGCCACGATCGCTCGGTGGAGGAGATCGCGACCGCCGCCGTCCAGGAGGACGCGCGCGCGGTGGCGGTGTCGTCCTACCAGGGCGGGCACATGGAGTTCTTCAGCTATCTGGTGGAACGGCTCGCCGAGCTGGGCGGTTCGCAGATCCGCGTCTACGGCGGCGGCGGCGGCACGATCACGCCGGAGGAGGCGCGCGAGCTCGAGGCGCACGGCGTGGCGAAGATCTTCGGGCCCGCCGAGGGCCGCTCGCTCGGCCTCGAGGGGATGATCCGATCGATGCTCGACGAGTGCCGGTCTGCGCCCGCGCGCGCGCTGCCGCCGTTCACCGCGCTCTCGGCGTCGGCGCCGGACGCCGTCGCGCAGTGGATCACGCAGCTCGAATCGGCCGATCCCGACGACGCTGCCGCGACGAGCTGGCGCGCGGCACTCGCCGCGCGTCGGACGCGGCCCGCGGCGCCCGTGGTCGGCTTCACCGGGACCGGCGGCGCCGGCAAATCGAGCGTGGTCGACGAGCTCGTGTTGCGACTGCGGCGCGAGCGGCCCGACGCGAGCGTGGCGCTCCTGCTCGTCGACCCGACGCGCCGCCGCACCGGCGGCGCGCTGCTCGGCGATCGGATCCGCATGAACGCGATCCACGGGCCGAACATCTTCGTGCGCAGCCTCGCCACGCGCCGCGCGCACCTCGCGCTCTCGCGCACGGTCGGCGACGCGCTCTGTGTGCTCCAGGGGGCGGACTACGACGTCGTGATCGTCGAGACGGCCGGGATCGGGCAGAGCGACTCGGAGATCGTCGATCTCGTCGACACGTCGGTCTACGTGATGACGCCCGAGTACGGCGCGCCGTCTCAGCTCGAGAAGATCGACATGCTCGATCTCGCCGACTTCGTGGTGCTGAACAAGAGCGACCGACAGGGCGCGCTCGACGCGCTGCGCGACGTGCGCAGGCAGTGGCGGCGCAACCGCGCGCAGCTCGTACTCGCCGATGACGACGTGCCGGTGTTCGCGACGATCGCGCGCAGCTGGAACGATCCGGGCGTCGATCGGCTGTTCGCGGCGCTCGCGCCGCGGCTCGGCCTGACCAAGCCAGTGCAGGCTCCGCGCGCTCTCGAGCCGGGACCCTCCGCGCTGATCCCGCCCGCGCGCAATCGGTACCTCGCGGAGATCGCCGAGACGGTGCGCGGCTGGCACGCCGAGACCGAGCGGCTCGCCGAGCGCGCCGCGGACGCCGCCGCGCTCGAGCGCGCGCAGGCGGCGCTCGCGCCGGAGAGCGACGCGGCGAGTCCGCTGCGCGCCGCGCGCGATGCCGCGCTCGCGGAGCTCGGGCCCGACCTGCTCGCGGAGCTGCGCGCCTGGCCCGAGCTGCGCGCGCGCTATGCGGCCGACACGCAGTCCTACGAGGTGCGCGGGCGCGCGATCGACGTGGCGAACTACGTCGAGACGCTCGCACACACGCGCCTGCCGAAGGTCGCGCTGCCGCGCACGCGCGACTGGGCGGAGCTCACGCGCTTCCTGCGCCGCGAGAACGTGCCGGGCGGGTTCCCGTTCACGGCAGGAGTGTTCCCGTTCAAGCGCGGCGACGAGGATCCCGCGCGTATGTTCGCGGGGGAGGGCACCCCGGAGCGCACCAACCGCCGCTTCCACCTGGTCTCGCGCGGGACGCCCGCGGCGCGCCTTTCGACCGCGTTCGATTCGGTGACGCTCTACGGCCGCGACCCGGCGCCGCGCCCGGACATCCTCGGCAAGGTCGGCAACTCGGGCGTCTCGGTGTGCACGGTCGACGACGCGAAGAAGCTCTACTCCGGCTTCGACCTGGGCGCGCCCACCACCTCGGTGTCGATGACGATCAACGGACCCGCGCCGACCGTGCTCGCGTTCTTCCTGAACGCCGCGATCGATCAGGGCGTCGAACACCATCTGCGCGAGACGGGGCGGCTCGAGGCCGTTCGCACCGAGCTCGCCGCTCGCGATCTGCCGCGCTATGCGGGCCCGCTGCCGACAGGTCACGACGGGCTCGGGCTCGCGCTGCTGGGCGTGTCGGGCGACGAAGTCGTCGACGCGCCGACCTACGCGCGGATCCGCACCGACGTGCTGCGGCGCGTTCGCGGCACCGTGCAGGCCGACATCCTCAAGGAGGATCAGGCCCAGAACACCTGCATCTTCTCGACCGACTTCTCGCTCAAGGTGATGGGCGACGTCCAGGAGTTCTTCATCGAGCACGAGATCGAGAACTTCTACTCGGTCTCGATCTCGGGCTACCACATCGCCGAGGCGGGGGCGAACCCGATCAGCCAGCTCGCGTTCACGCTCGCGAATGGCTTCACCTACTGCGAGTACTACCGCGCGCGCGGGATGAACGTCGACGATTTCGCTTCGAACTTCTCGTTCTTCTTCTCCAATGGGCTCGACGCGGAGTACAGCGTGATCGGGCGCGTCGCGCGCCGGATCTGGGCGATCGCATTGCGCGAGCGCTACGGCGCGGGCGAGCGCAGCCAGAAGCTCAAGTATCACATCCAAACCTCGGGTCGCTCGCTGCACGCGCAGGAGATGGCGTTCAACGACATCCGCACCACGCTCCAGGCGCTCACGGCGCTCGAGGACCAGTGCAACAGCCTGCATACGAACGCCTACGACGAGGCAGTGACCACGCCCACCGAGGAGAGCGTGCGGCGCGCAGTGGCGATCCAGCTGATCATCAACCGCGAGCTCGGGATCGCGCGCAACGAGAATCCGCTCCAGGGCGCCTATGTGATCGAGGAGCTCACCGATCGCGTCGAGCAGGCGGTGCTCGGCGAATTCGAGCGGATCTCGCAGCGCGGCGGTGTGCTCGGCGCGATGGAGACGCTCTACCAGCGCAGCCGGATCCAGGAGGAGAGCCTCTACTACGAGTCGCAGAAGGACTCGGGCGCGCTGCCGATCATCGGCGTCAACACGTTCGAGAACCCGCGGCCCGACGAGGCCCCGCGCCCGCGCGAGCTGATGCGCTCGGACGAGAGCGAGAAGCGCGCGCAGCTCGACAACCTGGCCGCGTTCCAGCGCCGGCACGCCGACCGCGCGCCCGCGGCGCTCCATCGGCTCCAGGAGGTGGCGCGCAGCGGCGCCAACGTGTTTGCCGAGCTGATGGAGACGGTGAAGGTGGCGAGCCTCGAACAGATCACGCAGGCGCTCTTCGAGGTCGGCGGGAGCTACCGGCGTTCGATGTGACGCAGCGCGCCGACGATCAGTTGTCGGAGCAGTCGGTGACGAGAGTTCGCGAGGCCGGCGGTACGTACCAGTCGGGCTGGCCGCCGTTCGCGACGATCGCGCGCCGAAGCAGCTCGAGCTCCGAGCGCGCGATCTTGCTGTCGGGGTCGTACTCCAGCGAGCGCTGATAGGCGATGCGGGACTCGTCGAGCCGCCGCTGCTCGAAGCGGATATATCCGCGCCGGCGCCACGCGCGCGCGAGCTCGCAGCGGTCCTGCGTGATGGCGAGCACGTGGTCGATCACCGCGTCGGCGCGGTCGAACTTGCGCTGGAACACCAGCGCATGCGTCAGCTCGTTGGGCGCGTGCGGCGACGTGGGCACCAGCGCCATCGCGCTCTCGAGCCAGCGCTCGGCATCGGGATAGTCCTCGATCTCGTTTGCGCAGAACCCGGCGAGGAAGAGCACCAGGTAGACGCGCGGAGAAACCCAGGTGGCGCCGCGCGTGCGGAAGGGAGGGTCGTCGTGAGCGGCCGCGATCAGCGCGAGGAACTCCGCGTCGCTATTGGCCGGCGCGGGCGCGCCGTCGAGCGTGACCCGCTCACGCTCCCAGTCCGCGACGGCTCTGCGCAGCGT
>Ga0070698_100006401_pt1 | contig 12780 bp, 19 predicted proteins | sample KBSK1502metaG_FD_65477 | JGI IMG/M metagenome (GOLD analysis project Ga0070698, IMG submission 65477) | Corn, switchgrass and miscanthus rhizosphere microbial communities from Kellogg Biological Station, Michigan, USA - KBS K1-50-2 metaG | ecosystem: Host-associated > Plants > Roots >... | reverse complement strand
GTGGACCTGAAGACCCTGTTGATGCGGCTGATCGTGATGGCCGCGATGGGCTTCCTGGGCAACTACTACTTCCGGATCCAGCGCGACAGGCTCCGCCGCGTATCGCAGGGCACGCCCTCGGCGCTCGAGGAGCTGAAGGCCAGGCTTGCGCCTGCGCCTGCGTCCGCGTCCGCGCAGCGCCGTGTCCGTTCGTGAGCCGGCGATTCGGGGGACAGGTCAGGTGGGCATACTCGGCCAGATCGCAGCCGGCTTGAGGGCTGGTCTCAATGCGGCGCTGGCGCCCGCGGCGGATCCGCGGACGGCATACGTCAGCGCTCAATCCAAGCAGCGCGCGCTGCTCGCGCAGGTGGGGCTGGCGATGAACCAGGTCACCGCGTCCAAGGAGCGGCTCCAGGGTCGGGCGGTGGAAGACCGGGCCAGGCTGCCGCGGATGCTCGACGAGGCGCGCGCCGAGCTGGTTGCCGGCCATGCCGACGCGGCGCGGCTGTGCTTGCGGCGGCGGCACGTGGTGGCGCTGGAGCTGGAGGCGCTCGAGGCCCAGCTGGCCGAGGTCGAGAGTGACGAGACGAACCTGAGGATGCTGGAACGCCGCCTGGCCAACCAGGTGGACGAATTGGTGGCGCGCCAGGAGGTGATCGTCGCGCGCTACAACGCGGCCGAGGCTCAGATCCAGATCAAGGAGGCCGTGACGGGCGTGTCGAATGAGTTCGCGGAGCTAACCGCCGCCCTGGCGCAGGCCGAGCAGAGGACGGAGGGCATGGAAGCGCGGGCGAGCGCGATCGACCGGCTGGTGAAAGAAGGATTGTTGGAGCCGCTGCGGCTCGACTCGACGGGGCCGGGCGTGGGGGTTAGGCCCGTCGACGACGATGTCGAGCTGCAGCTCGCGGCCCTCGAGCGCGACATCGCAGGTCCTTCTTGACGGTCTGTTACCGCGCAGGGCGGCTCGTGACGGGCACCGCATAGAATTCAACGGGCCCGTTCCGGAGTAGCTCAACGGTAGAGCAGGCGGCTGTTAACCGCAAGGTTCAGGGTTCGAATCCCTGCTCCGGAGCCAAATCTGAATTCGAAACCGCATCGCGCGGCGCCTCCCCTGAGATCAGGTGCAGCAACGGTGCAGCAATGGTGAAGCAATGGGTTCCATTGCCCAATTGGGATCGCTCTTTTCCGGACGAAGCAAATGCTGTCGGCAATCACTCCGTGCTGCGATACCCTGCCACTATCTGAAGGCGGATTGAGCGACCGACTGCCGTACGAGATCAGGGAGGCATTGATTCAGACGTGCGGTCGGGCCTTCTGGTAAAAGGACCCATTACGTGCGTTCTTGAGTTCGGCGGGAGTGCCAGCTCAGTTAATTTCGCGATACGCGGCCGACAGCAAGTTTCCAATGGTTCGCCACATTCTCTCGGAGCTAGATGAGCTCGGCGAAGAAGGCTGGCTCATTCAGCGTCGAATCCTGACAGAACTCTGCAAGCTCCGACGCGTGCCAGATCCCGGCGTTGAGGACAAAGACGCGGCCCTCAAGGCACTTCGCTACCTCAAGGAGCTTGCCGCCAACCAGAAGCTCGTTGTCGAAGAGGAACAGTCGTCGTCGGAGCAACGGCTCGCAGATGCGCGGCGCGCGCAGGCAGCGATCGCCGCGCGCGCGCAAAAGATGGAAGAACTCCGATCTGTGTACTCAGATATAGTTGCCGGGCGCCAGACGCCACAGGAGCCCGGCTACTCACTAGAGGAGTTGCTCGCTCAATTATTCGAGGCTCACGAGATTCAGTACCGTCGCCCTTACCGGCTCTCCGCCGAACAGGTCGATGGTCACTTCCATTACGAAGGCTTTGACTATCTCGTAGAAGCTCGCTGGCGATCCGACCAGCCGACTCAAACGGATCTAACCGGTTTCAAGGCTAAGGTAGATCGAAAGCTTGCGAGTACGCGTGGACTCTTCGTCTCGGTTGCCGGCTACCGGCCTGAGGTCGTGTTCGAGTTTACGAAAGGAACTAGTTCCAACATCGTCCTGATGGATGGCCAGGACCTGTCGTTGATTCTAGAGGGCCAAGTCTCGCTCACTGATGCCCTCACCTTCAAGATCAAGAAGGCTGCTCAGGAAGGACTCGTGTACGTTCCGTTGGCTCAGCGCTAGCACTTGTGAGACAGCAAGCGGCCAAGGTCGAATTAAGCAATTAAGCATGGCCGTCTAGAACCCTCTCAGTTCCTGCTCGATTGCATCTCCAGCTTTGCGAAGTTGCGGTATCGCCTTACGTTAGTCGGCGGGCATCTCTCCGAGTCTCACGAACTACCTACCGTTCTCGCTCGGAGAGTAGCGATTCCATGCGGTCGGCCGCGTCCTTGCGTAGCTCGGGAATCACATGCGTGCAGGTATTCATCGTGATTCCAACCTGCGAGTGGCCCAGGATCTCCATCACAACCCGAGCAGGCACCCCTTGCGCAAGCAACAGAGTGGCGCATGAATGCCGGAGATCGTGAAAACGCCGTTGCGGGAGCCCCGCTTTGTCTAGGAGTCTGTGAAACTGGTGCGTTACGACCGTGCCGTCCAACGGGTGCCCGTCGGGCTTATCCGCCTCCAACGCTGACACCGGTCAGCGTAGACGGTCGCCAATTCCACGGACGAGCCGTGACGCGCGCTCCGCGACGCGCTTGGCCGACTCAAACTCCAGCGCGAATACGGCAAACGCCACGGCGATGACAGGCAGACCAGGGCCTGGGAGCACAAGCATCGCCAGCCCGGCCGCCAGCAGCGGAGCGCCTAACACCAACACCAGGATTCGGCGAACGGGCCGGGGCAGCGAATAGTAGGTCTGAGCCATCAGTCGTGAAACTTCAGGGTCTCGGTGACCATACGGTCGAACTCTGCTGTGCGGTCCGTATCGTCCGGGTAGCGGTCGTATTGCGCGTAGAACGTGCGCCCTCCGGTTGAAAACCTGTAAAGCAGCTGAACGGTGTCCTTCGGAGGCGGCATCGAGTTGGCGCTGACGACGTAAACAATGCGCGTGCCGGTTACAGAATCAACCGTCACCTGTCGGCTCGCCTGTTGTGCGCCGAGATATGAAGCCGGCGGCTGGTCGCGGTCCAGCGAGATGACGAATGCTCGGACACCCGACATCTGCTGCCGGCACTGCTCAGCTGGATTGATCAACCAGGTGTACGGACTGTGGAACTCTGTCTGCGGGCAGTCGATCACTTTCCAGCCTTGCGGGCATACAAACGTGTATCGGCCTGGCTGGTTATCGATCGTCTGCGGGCAGTCGGACACCGTGCCCTGTGCCAGCGGAGGGTGTGGCGTCGGCGAAGCAGACGGCGCGGAAGCCGATGGAGATGGTGTCGGTGAAAGCAGCGAACCAGATGGCGCACTGGCACACGCGCCGACCAGCGTGAACATCACAGCAGCCCAGACACCCTTCAGGCCGTGCATCGCTCACCTCTTGACCGCGGCCACGCCTCGAGTCCAGCGATGTCACGCACCGAGACCATGCCGACAAGCCGGCCTGTGTCGTCCACCACAGGTAGGTGCCTGAGACCGAGTGCAGCCATGCGACATGCAACCTCTTCCGAGTCGTCATCCAGAAAGGCAACTTCCGGATCGCGCGTCATGTAGTTCGATACCGGTGTGGTGCATGGGTCTGCGCCTTCGCACATGGCTCGGACCAGGTCGCGTTCCGTGATGATCCCGACCAGGGCCAGCTGCCGCAGCACCGCCAGGGATCCGACTTTGGCTGCGGACATGCCACACGCGGCCGCCAGCAGGCTGCTGACCGGCGTGATCGTGACGACGTCGGTTTGCACCAGATGGTCGACCTTCATCGCTTCGGTACCTCCGTGTCTTGGACTGCCCGCCAAGACGCGGGCAGCACCAGGTTCCGCGGTGGAAGTAAAAGCTGGCTAAAGCAACGCAGGGGGTCGGCTGCGGCCAGCGGGCGCTGTACTTCGTCGTCATCGGCTTACTGGACCGCTTGGCCTACGTGTCGAACGGACTGGCGCTCATCCTCGCGTTCATCAGCGTGAAGCTCGTCCTGCATTTGGGGTCACGACATGGACGCCCGAATCCCTGTGATCCCGACGCTGGCGTCGCTCGCGGTTATCACCGCAATTCTCGCTGTCATGACAGTCGCGAGCCTCACCACGGCGCGGCGCGACTCCACCGCCAGGGCACGCTCTGGGGCGCTCAGTGCGCTCCCGGCAAAAGTCGTCTCGAGGGGTAGCACGCAGCTAGAGTCGCTTAGCAACAGGGAGGGCGTCCACGGGCAATAGCGCGCCCGCTGGCTATTCGCGGATGAGTACCTTGTCGCCCAGTTCAGCCCAAGCGTATATGGTGGGCTCCGCATCGACTGGCACGTTGAAGGAGCCGTGCGATCTCGTCGCCCGAGCACAGCCGCCGCCTATCAATCATCGATTTAGGTGCGGTTAAGGCTGGCCTCCGAACCTATGGGTGAGATTTCGACACTGGATACGTTGTTTATCGGGGCTCCACGCCGCTGCTGGGGTAATCGGGTCTTGTCGTGGGCGCGTTCGCCCTCCGCCCGCCGCACACGAGAAATTTCCGCTTGGTCATTCGCCGGGCCTATAGCGCGGCCATTGCGATGCTGCTGGTCTTCTTGATCGGCGCGGTGATTCTCGATTGGCCTGGAGTCGGAATTGCGCAGCGAACTGTTTATGGAAGCCTCGTCGGCCTAGGCGCGTTCATCGCTGTCCGGGTGTTCTTAGCGATACGTCTCACTCAGCGACGGCCCGAAGGCTAGGAAACCTCCTACCTCAAGCACGTGTATTTCAGCTACATCTCGCTGTGGGAGGGCTTCGTGATTGTTGGTTTGCTGGACCTCGGTGCCCCACTGTGGCTCGTCGCTGGGGCTGCCGTGGGCGTGCTCGTACTCGGGGGGATCCTGCTCAACACATACAAGCGGCTGATCATGTCCACCCAAGTCACGCCCGAGTGATTACTGTTTCCGCGTTTTAGCCCTGGTTTAGCGCGGCTCGCGACGATCATCGCGATGAGACAACCCAATCTCGACCTGACCTGGCTACGAGACGACGTTCTTTGGTTGCTGATTGGGCTGTCCGTAGTTGGTGCTGCTCTTGTGCTCGGCTGGGCTGCTTACTCCAAATTCCTGAGCTGAGTCGAGACCATTGTGATGCCAGCGGATTGAATTCCGGGTAAAGCCGCTGAGCTGTCGGCCAGCGCCTGTGCGCTCTTTCGCCTACCCTCTGCGTCGAAGATCACGTCATAGCGCAGATCCAGGCGGTGTATGCCTAGCTGATTGGTCACGGGCGAGCCCCCCGGACGATGTGGCAGACCCACATGGTGCTGCATCGAGCAATGAAGCAGGCGTAGCTGGCCGGCTTGATCCCCGCAACCCTGCTCGACGGCGTGTCGCGCCCGCGCGCGTCCTCTAATGAGGTCCGCATACTGAGCGCACACGAGGCCCGCGTCTCATCGAATCAACCGATGGCGAACGGCTGGGGGCGCAGTGGACTCTGCTGGCGACGACCGGCTTCGGCTGGGCGAGGCCCTGGGCCTGAAGTGGAGCGACGTCGACCTCGAGCAATGTCGGCTGTCAGTCCGGCACGCCCTGCAGCGCTATCGGAATGTAGGCTTGGTGATGGTCGAGCCGAACAGCGCGAGGAGCCGGCGGATGGTCTCGCAGCCCCCGGGAACGGTCGAGGCTCTGAGACAGCACTTGCTGCTGCTGCTGAGGGCCGTTTGTTAAGCAGCGGAGACCGGCCCGAAATGATTTCCAGCAAGTTACGAGATCGGTAACCTTGCTCGGTGCGCGATCTCGCGCAGCGGGCGCAAGAGCTTGCCTCGATCACTCATGCAAGCCCTGATTGCAACGGCAAGTGAGAGTCAGGCGTCGGCTCAACAATTTGCCACCTCAGCCCGGCTGGTCCACCACGAGCACGCCGCAGCTCGTAAGTGCCAGAAGGAGGCCTTGATCGTTTCATGATGCCGACCGTCGGATTCTCGTAGCGGCTCTGGCGCTTACCCGCGTAAAGACATTCGTCAGCTCGCGTGATGAGCTTCTGAAAATCATCGTTGTCGCGAAGGTTGGCGAATCCAACTGTAAAGCCTGGCGCGCGTTGATCTTGCAGCTGCTGCAAGATCTGCAGCATCAGAGTCTGCGCGGCCTCGATTCCGGCATTCGGCAGCACACACACGAACTCGTCTCCTCCGTATCGAAAGATAAGGTCCTGGCTTCGCAGACGGCCTTTGAGGAGGCCGGCAACTTTGCGAAGGGCATCGTCACCAGCGGAGTGCCCCTGGCTGTCGTTTATCGACTTGAGGTCGTCCACGTCCAGGAACGCCAACACGAGGTACCGGTCACCAGAGCGCCTCGCGCGTTGAATCTCGCGCTTCAGTGCGGCGAGTCCTGCTCCTCGCCTGAGCACACCTGTAAGTTCGTCGACCGCGAGCTGATCCCGAAGCCGGTACAGACCGTCAGCAGTGATTCGGGCCAATCGCCAGGGGTCGATCCGGAGCTGTTTCGCGAGCTGCTGGCGCACCTCAGCCGGCGAGTCCTCTTCTGATGGGCGCTTGATTGCCATGGGCCGACCTCCATTCGATAACCGGGTTTCTCTTCACATCGGTGCGGCGTTGGAGGCGGGCCTTCAATCACTTCGCCGCGACTCGCGCGCAACGCGCTCAGTCTCAGGGCCGAGTCTAAATCGGGGCTAAAGCTGCCCCGACCAGCGTGAGACATCCGGATGGCTTTACGCCGCTCAGCCCTTTAGGTGGGGTACAGCGAAGGTCGCCAACGTAGCGGGCATGGAGATCCGCACAGCGAACCACGCCGCGGCGGCTTTGCTCGAGACAAAACGTTGCCGGTTGCTGAGGGCGACTGGGAGCCTCGACAAACCTTGTTTTGAACGTGTCGAGAATTGGAGCGAGCCCATCGACCTGGCGCAGGCCGTCGCCGCACACGACACTTCGGAGGCTGTACGGCACTTGCTTGCCGAGGTTCAGGAAGATGTTGATCGCGCCCTCGCCAGGCTGGTGAACGGGAGCTACGGCACCTGCGAGGACTGTTCGCAGCCCATATCGCTCGAGCGGCTCCGAGCCCTGCCCGAGGCCGCAAAATGTATGAGGTGTCAGCGCGACCACAACCAGTACCAGCCGATCAGAACTTTTGCTTGATCACTGGCGGTGCAGGTCGCCCCCGGTTCTCATCTCTCGATTAGGGGCGGACCGCCAACCCAGCTCCATACTGCGTGCAGCGGGCAAGCGGAGCTGGAAGGCGGCCCCTCCCTGCAGTCGATCGGCCAACTCCAGGGTTCCGCCCTGAACCCTGGCGAACGCCAAGCTCAAAGCCAACCCAAGCCCAACTCCGCTGCTGCCGTCCCGCGTCCTGGCGGTATCCAGCTGGCCAAAACGCGCGAAGATCTGTGCGCGCTGTTCGCGCGGTATACCGGGACCCTGGTCAGCGACCTCGATCACCCATCTCTTAGGTTCGCTGAACGCCCGCAGAAGCACGTGTCCGCCGGGGGGCGAGTGTTTGGCGGCATTGTCGATGAGGTTGTCCAGAATTCTTTGGGTCAGGCCCACGTCTGCCAGCGCCGTACCGGAATCGGGTGCGTCAACCTCCAGATGCAATTCGCTGCTGGCGACAAGCGCCTCCCAACGCGCGGCCGTCTCATGCATGAGGTCGGCCACGTCCAACTCTTCCACTGAGGCGCTCAGTTGTCCAGCGTCCGCTCGAGCCAGCAGCAACAGGCGCTCGACCAACCCTGCCATCCCGCGCAGCTCCGCCTGCACGAGGTTCAATGTGCGCCGGTACTCGGTGGTCGTGCGGTCCTTTCCGAGTGCCCGCTCGACCTCCGTGGTCATAAGCGCCAGCGGTGCCCGTAGTTCGTGTGATGCATCCGCTGTGAACCGGCGCAGCGTGCTAAAACTGGCCTCGAGCCTCGCCAGCATGCGGTTGAAAGTGGCTACCAGTTGGCCTAGTTCATCCTCGGGAGCGCCAACGTCGACTCGCCGGTGGAGCTCTCGCTCGCTCAAACTCTCGGCCAGGCTCGCGATCTTGCTCACCGGACGGAGGACCCGGCCCACCAACGTATAAATAAGGAAGCCGATCGCGACCAGCGCTCCGACCGAGAGGGCTACCACAAGGAACATCGCCCGAGCTACGGAGCCGCTGATCTGGCCAGTCGGTGTCGATGCCACCAATACGAGGCCTGGCGAAGACAGCACCGGTGTTGCGTAGGCTCGTCTAGCCTCTCCCCGGGAGTCCACGACGTCGCTCGCCGAACCAGCGTGCCCGGTTCGCCGGACGGTGCTTACCAGATTATCGAGAGTGGCCGGCGCAAGCGGCTGGCCCGGCGTCGATGTCACTACGCCGTTTTCGTCGAGCACAGCCATGTCTATGGCGCTTCCACCCGGCGTCTCGTGAGGTAGGTCTCCGCCGGCATACGTGACCTTGCCATCCGCGACACTCAATTGCCCGGCCACGGCGACCGCCTCAGCCCGTAGCTGCGCGTCGAGTTCGTTGTTCTGCGCGTAGGTGAAGGCAAGATAGATAGCCGTGTCCGCCAATGTGAATGCGCAGGCCAGGATGGCGACCGAGATCAGGGTCAACCGACCGCGAGTCGTGCGAAATAACGCTCTCAACGTTGAGGCTCGAAGCGGTAGCCGGCTCCCCTCAAGGTGGCGAACGGATCGCCGGCGCCGGCTTCGACGATTTTCTTCCTGAGACGTCCTATATAGACCTCGATCAGGTTGCGTCCGCCCTCGAATTCGAAGTTCCATACATGCTGGATGACCTGCTCGCGCGTGATCAGCTGGTTCTGATTGAGCATGAAATACTCGAGGATCGCGTACTCCTTGGCTGTGAGAGGCACATAGGTATCGCGCACGGTCAGCTGGCGGGCGCCGGTGTCAAGCGAGATCGGGCCCGCGGCGAGCATCGAGGTTCGATCCACTAGGTGCCGCCTGGTCAGGGCCTTGATCCTCGCTACCACCTCGCGCAGAGCAAACGGCTTGACGAGGTAGTCGTCGGCGCCTCGTTCCAGGCCGAGCACTTTGTCTTCCAAAGAATCGCGCGCGGTGAGCATCAAGATCGGCGCGTGCATGCGCTGGCGACGCAATTGACGGCTGACCTCGATCCCGTCCAATTTGGGCAGCATGACGTCAAGAAGAATCACGTCGTAATCGGTGGTCAGCGCCGCGGCTACGGCCTCTTCGCCGTCGTATACGGTGTCGGCGGCGAAGCCCGCCTCTTCAAGCCCTTGCCGCACACTCGCCGCCAGCCGACGATCGTCCTCGACGATGAGGACCCTCATTCCGAAACGCTACCGGGTTTCATGCGGAGATTGGTTGCGTTCACGCGCGGACAATGATCCGCTTGCGTTCTGAAGCGCGCCTAAAGGTCTTTAGTTTGTGTTTAGGAAGTCAGCCGAGCATGTGCTTCAGGAGCAGAGCAAATGACCCTCGCCGTCAGCCTGAAGATCACATCGTGAGCGATTTGCCTCGAGCCGTCCGCCTTTCACTCGTGATCGTGGCGGCGGCGATTTTGCTTCCAGCCGGAGCCGTGATGCTGGTTCTCCCTGGTCCTGGGCTGCTTGTCATCGGCGCGGGCCTGACCTTGCTCGCGGGCGAATTTCCCGTTGTCCGCAGGCAGCTTCGGCGGGCGGCGACGATCGCTTCTGCATTGCGGGCTCGACTGAGAGGTTGACCATATGGTCGGCGAGCCGGTAGGAGCAAGCGTGGCGTTGATCGTGGTCATGCTCAGCGCTTGGCTCGGCGCGTTGGGTATAGGCATCTACGTCGCTTGGGCATCCATACGTGAAGTCGATGCGTCCACCACTCGGGAACCGCTTGCGAGGTCTGACCCGACCCCAGCTTTCGGTGAGGAGCTTGTATGAAACGTAGCCCTAGGTTCCGCGTCCTCGCCGCGGCATTGGGGGCGTTGTCCGTGGCGGCCGCCTGTGGCAGCGAAGTGGGAACATCCGAGACGCTGGCGTCCGACCAGACGCTCAGCTTCCCGATCGTGGATGACGTCGGCGACCTGGACCCCGCCCACATGTCAGCCGCCGTCGATATCGATATCTTCCGCAATGTTTTCAACGGTCTCTACAAGTTCGACAACAGCCTGAAACAGGTGCCAGACATCGCCTCTGGACCTCCCGACATCTCACCCGATGGTCTCATCTACACCTTCAAGATGCGGAACGACGCCAAGTTCTCCAACGGCGACGCGGTCAAGGCAGACGACTTCATCTATAGCTGGAACCGCGCCGCGCGCCTCCAGGGTGACTACGCCTCGGTCATGGCCCCCATTGCCGGCTACGACGACGTGGCCGCCGGCAAGGCCAAGGAAATGACCGGGCTCAAGAAGATCGGCGACCACAGTTTCTCGGCCACCCTTAGCGCCCCCGCCGCTTATTGGCTCACCGAGGTGGCACTCTGGACAGCCTGGGTTGTCGACCAAAAGGTGATCTCAGCCGCGGGCGAGGACAGTTGGTTCACCGATCCAGCCACGTTCATCGGGACCGGCCCGTTCAAAATGACCGCCCGTACGCCCAAACAGTCACTCGATTTCGAGCCGGTACCCAATTGGTGGGGTGGATCCACCGGGGCCATCAAGAAGGTCCACATCGAGATCATCGCCGACCAGAAGGCTCAGTTGACCAAGTACGAGTCCGGGAACTTCAGCTTGATCGGCTATGCCAACCAGAGCCTCACGCCTGAGGACGTGACCCGCTACAACTCTAATCCTCAGCTGAAGGCCCAGCTCACTCTGCAGCCCGCTGCTCGCACCAACTGGATCGGCTTCAACCTTAAGACCGGTCCATTTGCCGGCATCGACGCCGGCAAACACGGCCGGCACGCCTTCATCACGGCAGTCGACCTCGCGCAGCTGGTTGACATCGCGTGTTCGAAGGGCACCGCGTGCGTCGCCGCCACCGGCGGCGTCATCCCGAAGGGACAACAGGGCTACCTCGGCGACAACACCGACCCGCATAGGAATTTCGACGCTGCAGCGGCCAAGGCCGAGTATCAGGCTTGGGATCCGACTGGGTCCAAGGTCAAGGACCTGGTTTACACCTACAACGCCAATGCCTTCAACAAGGCCGTCTGCGAGAACCTCGCCTCGCAGTGGCAGCAGAACCTGGGCGTGACTGTGCAGTGCGCGGCTCAGGACCGCGCATCGTTCTTCGCCGCCCGGAACAAGTGCTCGTACCCAATCTTCAGGCACAGTTGGGGTGCGGACTACGACCACCCCCAGGACTGGTTCGACTTCCTGTTCGTGACTAATGCCGGCTCAGGTGGCTCCTGCTACTCCAACCCGGCGGTTGACGCCCTGATCAAGGACGCCAACACCAAGCCTCTTGCCTCGGTCATCGACAAATACAAGGAGGCAAGCAGGATGCTGATCGCGGACTCGATCACCGGCAACCTGGTCTACGGCGTCCAGCAATACGTCGTTCACCCCTATGTCAAGGGTGTCGGTGGCAACGCGCTGTACGACAGCTACTGGAGCGACGCGCGAATACTCCAGCACTGAAATGAAAAAGAGACAAGGGAAGGGGTCTGCCACAGTGGCCGCCCCCTGTTCACCTGGAGACGAGTTAAAGGCACCAAAAGAATTACCCAAGGGAGTGCCGCACGGCCAATCTTGGCCGTCATTGGCTGTCAACACAAACTCGATGGAGCCGCCGTCGTCAGGGATGGTATTGGGATCGATAGGGGCAGCAGGATGCTTGCGATAAGACTTCATCGCGAGCCGCTCGAGGTTCCTGGGAAGACGTCAATCATTAGAGACGCGCAATCCCTGATCGGCGAGCTAACCCGATCCCAGGCCAGGATCGTCGATCGCGGAGTACCACGGCGCCTGGCCGCGCCGAGGTGGGTGCTCGATTCCGGCTCGACTAGCCAGACGTTGCTCCATCTCGTACACCAGATCGTCGATTGCCATCGGGTCGACCAAGGTTATTGTTAGGCGGCCGATTTTGTTAAGGGTGGCTTGTATGCCGGCTGTTGAATGCTGAGCGGTTCCGAGCAATCCAGTGATTTTCCTTGCTCGCTTGCCGATTCGTGACACAGCCAAAGCTTGGAGCTCCTCTACCAGGCTGGCCCAATCGATGGGTTCATCGGGCGGCTCACGTTCTTCCTGCATCTGGGCCGGCCTACTCCTCGTTGGTTCCTAGGTCCGGCTCCCGTCCGAGACCACGGCGACCAGCCACTGGCCGCGCCGTCCTTCCCGCCGTCGCGGCGTAATTGGCCCGAATAACGACCCGATCGATGTGTGCCCGTACAGCAACGCCGGCGACAAACCGTGGCAAACGGCGACACTCAGCGACACTCAGCGAATTCGGACCGCCGTTTCTGAACGGGGCGCAGCGATCTGTTAACCGCAAGGTTCAGGGTTCGAATCCCTGCTCCGGAGCCAATCTGATGTCTCACGAGATAGTGGAGCCTGTCTCAAGACATCGTAGAGTCGGCGGCTTGTTCGACCGGCTGGTAGTTCCGATCGGCGTCGAGGGTCAGCTCGCGGAGGATTGAGCCGTCTTCGGCGACAACTTGGACGTAGGCTCCAGCGACGAGCAAGGTCACCGGTTCGCGTCGGTGTTTGTAGCTGACGTAGAGGTGACGGAGCCGCCCGAGATAGCGCAAGGTGACGCGTCCGCCCGCGTCGAGTTTGTCGCGACGAACTCGGTACTGAGTTGGTGAGCCGGCAGAGGGTCGGGCCTTGAGTCGCGCATGGAAGGCCTGGAAGGGCGTCCGTCCATCGACCGAGCGATGGGGTCGCTGTTGGTTGTAGTAGAGACGAAAGGCATCCA
>Ga0070698_100006400_pt1 | contig 12781 bp, 8 predicted proteins | sample KBSK1502metaG_FD_65477 | JGI IMG/M metagenome (GOLD analysis project Ga0070698, IMG submission 65477) | Corn, switchgrass and miscanthus rhizosphere microbial communities from Kellogg Biological Station, Michigan, USA - KBS K1-50-2 metaG | ecosystem: Host-associated > Plants > Roots >... | reverse complement strand
CTGGTGGACGTCAGGGAGCCCAACGAGTACGAGATCGTCTCCATCCCCGGGGCGACGCTGATCCCCAAGGGCGAGTTCCTCTCCGGCGCCGCGCTGGAGCGGCTCCCGCAGGACAAGCGCATCGTCCTGCACTGCAAGAGCGGAGCACGCTCGGCCGAGTGCCTGGCCGTGGTGAAGAACGCCGGCTTCTCCGACGCCGTGCACGTGGGCGGCGGCGTGCTCGCCTGGATCAGCCAGGTCGACCCCTCGCTCCCCAGCTACTAGCCGCACCCCGCTGCCAGGGCCTCTCAATACGTGAGACCGGGGGACTTCGCGGAACGCCGTGGCACCGGTCTCGTCGCGCCTGGCGAGCAACGCTCGCCCGGGCCACGCCCGCTCCCCTCGGCCGGCCGCTGACCCGCCCGCGTCTCGGCACGGCGCGGGCGGGACGGCCGGCAGCGGGCGTGGCAGCCGGCGAAACCTGGTCAGGCACGCGGCCAGGACGGGGTCGCTCGGGGAAAGGCACCGGCCGCGTGCCTGACGCCTGGGGCCGGCCGCGGTACGGCCGGACGGGTGGCCGGCGGGCAGCGCCCGCCGCCGGTTCAGGGCAGGTGCGACAGCACCGACGGGGGCAGGCCGGACAACAGCGACCGGGGCAGCGCCGATACCAGCGAGGCCGGGAGCCTCGGCACTATCTGGGTGAGCGACCCCGCGGGCAGCTTCGCCAGGATTCCGGCCGTCGTCTTGGCCGACAGCTTGGCCACGATCGCCGCGACCGCCTTGGCCGACAGCTTCGCCAGGGCCGCGGCCAGCGTCTTCGCTGGCAGCAGGGTCAGGGTCGCCGTCGGCAGCTTGGGCAACAGCGCGGCAAGCGTCTTCGCGGGCAGCTGGGCCAGCACGCTGGCGTGCAGCCCGGCGAGCACGCTGGCGTGCAGCGCGGCCAGGACCCCGGCGGGGAGCTTGACCAGGACGACCGCGGGCAGGCGCACGAGCACCGAGCCGGACAGCCGGGACAGGAACGCGGCCGGCAGCTTGACCAGGTCGGCGGTCGGCACGGGGGCCAGCGCCGTCGCGGGAATCCTGGACACCACCCCGGCCGGCAGCGCGGACAGCGCCGAGGCCGGCAGAGCCACCAGGCCGCCAGGAGCGGGCAGCTTCGCCAGGTGCAGCAGGAGCCCGCAGTAGTCGGCCACGTTGGCCTGCCCCCCCGCCGTGGCCACCAGGGAGCCGAACTGCGGGTTGTCGATGATGACCTGCCGCAGCGCCGTGCTGTCGAGCGCCTGCTGCACGCCCGTCTCGGTCAGCACCTGCACGGTGCGGGCGTCGGCGCCGGTGACCGCCGCGTACGCCTGACGGGCCAGGGCGCTGCAGGTCTTAGCCGCCTCGCTGGCCGGCAGGATCCGCGCCGTGAGGCCGGCCTTCCCGGCCGCCCCGGCCCGGGCGTGCGCGCCCGCGCCGGAGGCCTCGACGCCGACGTGGCGGCCGGCCCTGGCCTGCTGGCCGGCCGAGCTCGCCCCCGCGCCGTGTGCCGATGCGTGCGAGGAGGAGGTAAAAGCGCCGGTGCCCGCGGCGAGAGCAACACCTCCGGCGCTCAACGCCAGCGCGAACGCGCCGGCCTTGATGGTGAGGAGCTTGGCAAGCGGGGACTTGATCATCTGTCCTCTCCGAGACTGATCGACAGGGACGAGATGCTCCGCCAGGAATCCGGTCACCGCGGCGTCCTCGCCTGCCCGTTCGACGTCCCGGGCCGCCGCGGCCGCCGCGGCCAGCACGCTGGCCAGCGGGTCGCAGCCCGCGCGGCCGCTGCCAGGAACGCCGTCGAGCACCTGCTCGGCGGCGCGCCGGCCGAACCGGCCACGGTGGATGCTGCTCATCTCATGTCTTTCAGCGTCAAGACGCTCATTCGTGTCACTCCCCCAGGAATCCGGCTAGTTTGCGCAGGCCACGGTAGGCCGCGGTACGCACCGCCCCGGGCCGCTTGCCGAGCACGGCGGCCGCGGCACGCGCGTCCAGCCCCATGACCGTCCGCAGCAGCACCGCCTCCGCCTGATCCCGCGGCAGCCTGGCGATCAGCGCGAGCGCGGCGTCGGTGGAGACCATCTCCAAGCCGCGGCCCGCCGTGTCATCGGCCCCGGCCAGCGGGGCCAGCTCTTCGACCGGCACGCTCACCGTTCGCGGCCTGCGCTGACGCTGCCGCAGATGATCGGTGGCCCGGTTCCTGGCGATCGTCGCGGCCCAGCCGCGGAACCCGTCGGAGTCACCGCGGAAGCTGCTCAGCCCGCGCGCGATGTGCAGCCATGTCTCGGACGCCACGTCCTCGGCCTCATCGCCGACGATCACGCGCAGGTACCGCAGGAACCTCGGCTGCAGGTCGCGGTAGAGCACGCGGAACGCGTCCTCGTCGCCGTCCTGCGCCAGGCGCACGACGTCTGCCAGGTCCGCCAGCGGGGCACGGGCCGGGGGAGCAGCGCCCTCCGCGCGGTTGTCGCGCGGCTGATCGAGGTCTACTCCGGTGGCCGCGCTGGGGTCCGGCGTCGGCTCCATTCGGCCCATGGTTATACATCGGTAGACGGTTACGCACCCGTGTTGCCTGAAATGGCTGCCAATGAATTGATTTGCCATCACGACAACTCAGCCCGGCCAGAAGGAATTGCCCGGGCCGGGCAGATGGGCGCCCACCAGGGTGTTCTGACCGGTGATCGCGCGGGTAAGCATAGGAGTGATGCTGCCAAGGGACGAGGCGACCCGGCGAGGTCGTAGCATGCCGTTGTGGTGAAGCAGCCGGAGATTCCAGCCGGTCCGGCGGCGCAGGACGAGCCTGCCGACGCCGCGCCGGACCCGCCTGCGTCGCCGCTCCCGAACGGCTCCGCGCGGTCGCCGTCGGAGCCGTCGGCTCCGATCCTCGGGAACGGCCCGGCCTGGCCGGCCGCCTGGACCGCCGCCCCGCCCGCTGGACAGGGGCCGCCGTCGGCCACCCCGTTCCCGTACCTGCCCGTCAGGCCGCCCGGCCCGCCGCCGGACGGCGACGGTCGGTACCCCGATCACGACCGGACGCAGACGGCGCGGCCGGCCCGGCCGGCCCGGCTGTGGCTGGTCACGGCCGCCGCGCTGCTCGGCGGCGCGGGCCTGATCTTCTCCTTGATCGGCGTGGCCAGACAGGCGCTGCCGCGCCGGTTCACCGCCGCACAGCAGCAGCAGATCATGTCCTGGCAGGTGGCCAGCCGGTGGCGGACCTGGTCCGCGGGGAAGATCTTCCCCGCGGCGGTCGGCTACCAGCTGCCCTGGTCGCTGTTCAGCGACCGCTCGGGGCTGACCATGTCTGCGCGCCGGGTCGGCATCGCCCGGCAAACCGGGTGCTCGGCGGCGGTCGATCCCGCGCTCGCCCGGGTGCTGGGCAAGCGCGGCTGCGAGGCGGTGCTGCGCGCGACGTACACGGACGCCACCGAGAGCTTCGTCGTCACGGTCGCGGTCGTGGTCATGCCGGGCACCGCGGCGGCCGCCGGCCGCCTGCCGGCCGGTCACGGCCTGGCCCCGGGGGTGCGGCCGGTGCCGTTCCGGGGCACCCTCGCGGCGCGGTTCGGCAGCCGCCAGCGGCAGCTGTCCGGCGCGGTCCGGGCCGGGCCGTACCTGATCTTGTACACCGCGGGCTACGCCGACGGCCGGCAGCGGGAGCGGGTGTCGTCGAATCCCTACGCCGGCAGCGAGATGAAGGACGTCGGGTCGGGCATCGCGCACAGCCTCGGCCGGGCGCTCGGCACCCCGCCGCCGGCGCCCCGCTGCCCCGGGGCGCCCGGATGCTGACCCCGCGGCGGCGGGCGCACCCGCGTACCTGGGTGGCCGCCGCGGCGGCCCTCGCGATGCTGGCGCCGGCCGGGCTGGCGGCCGCGGCCGCGGCGGCACCCGCCGCGGCGGCCCCGCTCGACTCGGTCAGGAGCACCCAGGCCTGGGTGCTGGCCATGCTGGACGTGCAGGCTGCCTGGCAGGTGACCCGGGGTGCCGGGGTGACCGTCGCGGTCATCGACAGCGGCGTCGACCCGAACGTCTCCGACCTGGCCGGCTCGGTCCTGCGCGGCCGGGACTACACGGGCCTGCACACGCCGCTGTCCAACCCGCACTGGGGCCAGCACGGCACCTGGATGGCCTCGCTCGTCGCCGGCCACGGCCACGGCTTCGGCGCCGGCGACGGCATCCTCGGCACGGCCCCGCGGGCGAAGGTGCTCCCGCTGCGGGTGATCGCCGACGCCGGCGATCCGGGCTACTCCAAGTACCAGCACGAGCCGTCCTCGCAGACCGAGCAGTCCCTCGCGGCGGCGATCCGGTTCGCGGTCAGCCGGAGGGTCGGCGTGATCAGCATGTCGATCGGCTACCCCGGGGCGAGCCGCCCGGTCCGCGCCGCCCTGCAGTACGCCTTCGATCACGACGTCGTCGTGCTCGCCTCGGCGGGAAACTCGGGCCGCGCGCCGGTGCGCGAGGCGCCGTACTCGTTCCCCGCCGACTATCCCGGCGTGATCTCGGTCGGGGCGCTGGCCCAGGATGGCGCGTCCGCGGGCTTCTCCAGCGACAACCTGTCCGTGCAGCTGGCCGCGCCGGGCGTCGGCGTGCCCGCGCAGGGCAAGGACGGGATGTACTGGCTGGTCAGCGGCACCAGCCCGGCGTGCGCGCTCACCGCGGGCGTGGCCGCGCTGATCAGGGCCGCCTACCCGCGGCTGCCGGCCCCGCTGGTGGCGCTCGCCCTGACCACGAGCACCCGCGACCGCCCGCCGGGCGGATACGACGCGGAGGTCGGGTTCGGCACCGTGGACGCGGCCGCGGCGCTCGCGGCGGCCCGGCGGCTCAGCGCCGACGAGCCCGCCCGCGCGGGCCTGACGGCGGCGCTGCACTTCGGCGGCGGCCGGGCCGCGGTGCCCCGCCCGCCGATCGCCAAGCGCGGGCCGGGCGCGCTCGTCGCATACGCCGTGCTCGCGCTCGCCTCGCTGGCCCTGACCGCGACGGCGCTCACCAGGATCGCCGTTGTGCGCAGGCTCCGCGCCCGGCCCGGCACCGGATGACCGCGAGCGCGAGAGGCGGCGAGCTCGACGACTTCGCCAGCCGGGTCCTCGACGCCGTGGACGCCATCCCGGCCGGCCACGTGATGTCCTATGGTGACATCGCCGGGTACCTGGGCGCGGGCGGGCCCCGCCAGGTGGGCCGGGTGATGGCGCTGTGGGGCGGCGGCGTCGCCTGGTGGCGGGTGGTACACGCCGACGGCACGCCGGCGCCGGGCCACGAGCGCGCCGCGCTGGCCCGCTACCGCGACGAGGGCACGCCGCTGCGCTCGGCGCGCTCGCCGGTCAGGGTGGACATGCGCCGCGCCCGCTGGCCCGGGCACTAGACGGTAGAACGGCCCGGCCCGGCCCGGCCCGGCCCGGCCCGGCGCGACGCGCCGGCGACGGCCGGTATGGGCACGCACTGTCGGTCCCTTCTGCTGGAATGCCTACACACGGCTCATCACACGAGGGCTTATCTCGATGGACTCACGCGCGTCCGGCTGCCGCCTCGTTCGCCGGCCGGCCCGTTCGCCGGAGCCGCCGCGGCTGGACGAGGGGCAGCAGCGGGTGGTCAGCCACCGCGGCGGGCCCCTGCTCGTGCTCGCCGGGCCCGGCACCGGGAAGACCACCGCGATCGTCGAGGCGGTGGCGCACCGGGTGACCGCCCGCGGCATCGACCCGGCGCGAGTACTCGTGCTCACGTTCAGCCGCAAGGCGGCCGGCGAGCTGCGGGAGCGGATCACGGCCCGGCTGGGCCTGACCACCCGCGAGCCGCTCGCGCTCACCTTCCACAGCTACGCGTACGCGCTGGTGCGCCGGGAGTTCGTACTGGCCGGCGACGAGCCGCCGCGGCTGCTGTCCGGGCCGGAGCACCTGCTCGAGGTGCGGCGGATGCTGGCCGGCGAGATCGAGGACGGCGCCCCCCGGTGGCCGCAGCGGCTGCGCGCCGCGCTCGGCACCAGAGGCTTCGCCGAGGAGCTGCGCGACCTGCTGCTCCGCGCCGCCGAGCGCGGCCTCGACGGCCGCGGGCTGGCCCGGCTCGGCGCCAGCACCGGGCGGGACGACTGGGTCGCCGCCGGGCGCTTCCTCGACCGGTACGCGGCCCGCTTCGACCTGGCCCCCGTCCCGGCCTACGACTACGCCGAGATCGTGCGGATCGCGGCCAGGCTGCTCGGCCGCGCGGCGCCCGCGGGCCGCGAACGCCAGGCCTACGACGTCGTGCTCGTGGACGAGTACCAGGACACCGACCCGGCGCAGGAGGCGCTGCTGCACGCGCTGGCGGGGGACGGGCACGAGCTCATCGTGGTGGGGGATCCGGACCAGTCGATCTACGCGTTCCGCGGCGCCGACGTCGGCGCGATCACCCGGTTTCCGGACAAGTTCCGCGCCCCCGACGGCCGGCCCGCCGAGGTGGTGGCGCTCGGCGTGTGCCGCCGCAGCGGCCCGGCGCTGCTGGAGGCGTCCCGCCGGATCGCCTGGCGGCTGCCGGCCGGCCCGGGCAGCCTGCCGCTGGCCCACCGGCGCCTGGCGCCGCTGCCAAGCGCGGCCCCCGGCGAGATCCGCATCCTGGTCGCGGAGAGCGCGAGCCAGGAGGCCGCGCTGGTCGCCGATCTGCTGCGGCGGGCGCACCTGGTCGACGGCGTGCGGTGGTCGTCGATGGCCGTGCTGATGCGCTCGGCGACCAGGCAGCTGCCCGTGCTGCACCGCGCGCTCACCGCTGTCGGCGTCCCCGTCGCCGTGGCCGGTGACGAGCTTCCGCTGGCCGCCGAGCCGGGCACCCGCCCGCTGATCTGCCTGCTGCGGTGCGCGCTGGTGCCCGGCGAGCTCACCGAGGACGCGGCGATCGAGCTTCTCACCGGTCCGCTGGGCGGCACCGACTCGCTCGGCCTGCGCCGGCTGCGCCGCGCGCTGCGGATGATCGCGGAGGACGCGGGAGAGCGGCTGGGCAGTGATCCCCTGGCCGCGGCGCTGCGCGACCCGCGCGACCTCACCCTGGTTCCCGCCGTCGTCAGCAGGCCGGCCGAGCGGGTGGCCAGGCTGCTGGCGATCGCGCGGCAGACCGGCGAGCGCGGCAGCGCGGAGGACGTGCTGTGGGCCGTGTGGGCGGCGTCCGGCCTGGCCGACAAGCTGCGCGCCGCCACCACGGCCGGCGGGGCGAGGGGATCGGCGGCCGACCGGGACCTGGACGCAGTCGTGGCGTTGTTCCACGCCGCGGCCACGTTCACCGACCGGACGCCGCCGGGCGCGCCGCGGCTGTTCCTGGACAGCCTGGCCGGCCAGGAGATCGCCGCCGACACGCTGGCCGAGCGGGCGCCGCGCCAGGACGCGGTCCGGATCCTCACCGCGCACCGGTCCAAGGGCCTGGAGTGGGACGTGGTCGCGGTAGCCGCGGTGCAGGAGGGCAGCTGGCCCGACTTGCGGCTGCGTGGCTCGCTGCTGGGCGCCGGCGAGCTGGCCGACCCCGGCCCGGACGACGGGAGCCGGGCGGCCGGGGTGACCGCGGCGCTGCTCGCCGAGGAGCGGCGGCTGTTCTACGTCGCCGTCACCCGGGCGCGCAAGCGGCTCATCGTCACCGCGTCGGGCGAGGAGAGCGACGAGCGGCCGTCCAGGTTCCTGGCCGAGCTGGCGGGCGAGGACATCGAGATCGAGCGGGTCGGCGGGCAGGGTCACCGCTGGCTGTCGCTGCCCGCGATCACCGCCGACCTGCGCCAGGCCGCGGCCGACACCAGCCGCCCGGCCGCGCTGCGCCGGGCCGCCGCGGCCCATCTGGCCCGGCTGGCCGTGGCCGGCGTGCGCGGCGCCGATCCCGGCCAGTGGTACGCGCTGACCAGCGTGTCCAGCGACGAGCCGGTCATCGCGCCCGGCGAGACGCTGCGACTGTCCCCGTCGCAGGTCGAGACGTTCACCCGCTGCGGGCTGCGCTGGCTCATCGAGTCCGCCGCCGGGCGGGTCGGCCCCGAGGCGCTCCGCCAGCTCGGCATGGTCGTGCACGCGGCCGCGGTGGTCGGCGCCGCCGGGGCGGCCGACGACGAGATCTCCGGCCGGATCGACGAGCTCTGGCAGCACCTGGACTTCGGCAGCGCCTGGTACGGCGCGAAGCAGCGCGCGCTGGCCGGCCACATGGTCCGCAAGTTCCTCGACTGGCAGGCGGCCAACCCGCGCGAGCTGGTGGCGGTGGAGGAGTCGCTGCGCGTCCAGGTCGGCCAAGTGCTCATCACCGGCCGGGTGGACCGACTCGAGCGCGAGCTCGGCGGCAGCGGCGTGGTCGTGGACCTGAAGACCGGCTCGACCCCCGTGGCCGAGGCCGACCTCGACCGCAACCCGCAGCTCGGCGTGTACCAGCTGGCCACGCTGCTCGGCGCGTTCGAGAAGTTCGGCGTGACCGAGCCCGGCGGCGCGGAGCTGGTCCAGGTCGGCAAAGGCGGGCTGGCCGGGCAGGCGCGGGTGCAGCGGCAGCGTCCGCTGCGGTCCGACGACGAGCCGGGCTGGGCGCAGCAGCTGGTCGACACCGTCGCGGCCGGCATGGCGGGCCCTGTGTTCGAGGCCAGGGTGAACCCCGGCTGCCGCACCTGCCCGGTCGCCTCGTGCTGCCCGGTGCACCCGCACGGCCAGGGCGTGACCCCGTGACCGGCGGCGACCCGGGGCCCGCCGCCCGGTACAGCCCGGGGCAGCTGGCCCGGCTGCTGGGGCTGCCCGAGCCGACCGCCGAGCAGGCCGCGGTGATCGCGGCGCCGCTGCAGCCGGTCGCGGTGATCGCCGGCGCCGGGTCGGGCAAGAGCGAGACGATGGCCGCCCGGCTGGTGTGGCTGGTGGCCAACGGCCTGGCCCGGCCGGAGCGCATGCTGGGCCTCACCTTCACCAGGAAGGCCGCCGCCGAGCTGGCCGACCGCGTCCGCCGCCGGCTGGACGGCCTGCGCCGGGCAGGCCTTCCCGAGCTCGACGCCGAGCTGCTCGCCGGCGAGCCCGTGGTGTGCACGTACCACGCCTACGCGGGCCGGCTGGTGGCCGACCACGCGCTGCGGGAGGCGCTGGAACCCTCCATGCGGCTGGTCACGCCGGCCGTCGCGTGGCAGATCGCCGCCGCGGTGGTGGCCGCCTACGACGGCCCGGTCGACGCGATCGAGTGGACGCCGCGCAGCGTGACCGCCGCGGTGCTGCAGCTTGCTGGGGAGCTCGCCGAGCACCTGCGCGGCCCGGCGGACGTCCGGGCGGTGGGGGAGTGGCTGGACCGGCACGCCGCGGCGGCACCCGCCGGGCGCACCGGAGCGCCGGCCGCGATCAGGAAGATCCTGGGCTGCCAGCGGACCCGGGAGCAGCTGCTGCCCATGATCGATCGCTACGCCGAGGCCAAGCGGTCGCGGGAGGTGCTGGACTACGGCGACCAGGTGTTGCTGGCCGCCCGGATCGCGCAGCGGCACCCGGAGATCGGAGCCGGTGAGCGCGCCCGCTACCAGGCGGTCCTGCTCGATGAGTACCAGGACACCAGCGAGGCGCAGCTGGTGCTGCTGCGCACGCTGTTCGGCGGCGGCCACCCGGTGACCGCGGTCGGCGACCCCTGCCAGTCGATCTACGGCTGGCGCGGCGCGAGCGCGGGCAGCCTGCGCCGGTTCGCCGCCGACTTCCGCGGCGCGCAGTCGCGGACGCTGTCGGTCAGCTTCCGCAACTCCGGCCGGGTCCTGGACGCCGCCGCGGTGATCCAGGACAGCCTGCGCGCCGAGGCGCCGCTGGTCCCGCGCCTGGTGGCCGCGCCCGGCGCGGGCCGCCGCGGCCGGGTGGCCTGCGCCCTGCTGGAAACCGCGGAGCAGGAGGCGCAGTGGGTGGCCGACCAGGTCGAGGGCCTGCTTCGGCTGCCGCCCGGCATCGCGCCCGACGGCCGCCGCTGGTGGGACGGCCGCAAGGACCGGGTCCGGCCCGCCGACATCGCGGTGCTCTGCCGCAAGCGCGTCCAGTTCGACGCGCTGCGCGCGGCGCTTGAGGCCCGGGACATCCCGGTGGAGGTGGTCGGGCTCGGCGGCCTGCTCACCGTGCCCGAGGTGGCGGACGTGGTGGCGACGCTGCGGGTGCTGCACGACCCCACCGCCTCCGACGCGCTGGCCCGGCTGCTGACCGGCCCGCGCTGGCGGATCGGCCCCCGGGACCTGATCGCGCTCGGCCGGCGGGCCCGCAAGCTGGCCGCGGCAGGCCGCGAGCGGCAGCCGGCGGCGACGGGCGACGCGCTCACCCAGGCGGTGGCGGATCTGACCGAGGACGCCGGCAGCCTGATCGAGGCGCTGGATGACCTGGGTGACCCGGCCGGCTACTCCCCGGCCGGGCACACCCGGCTGGCCGCTCTGGCCGCCGAGCTGCGCGCGATGCGCGCGCACGCGGCCCGCCCGCTCGCCGACCTGGTCGGCGAAGTCGAGCGCGCGCTCAGCCTGGACATCGAGGTGGCCGCCCGGCCCGGCGCCGACCCGGCCGCGGCGCGGGCCGACCTGGACGCGTTCGCCAGCACGGCGGCCGCGTTCGCCACCGATCAGGAGGAGCCGACGCTCGGGGCGTTCCTCGCGTACCTCGCCGCCGCGCAGGACGAGGAGTTCGGGCTGGAGGCGGGCCGGGTCGGCGAGACGGATTCGGTCAAGCTGGTCACCGTGCACGCGGCCAAGGGCCTGGAGTGGAACGCGGTCCTCGTCCCGGGGTTGTCGGCCGGGGACCGCAGCCAGATCTTCCCGGCCCGGCCGCGGCAGACGACGCGGTGGACCGACAACCCGCGGCTGCTCCCGTTCAGCCTGCGCGGGGACGAGGCCGACCTGCCCGCCCTGGCCGGGCTGGACGCGGCGTCGGTGCGGTCGTTCACCGAAGGCTGCGCCACCCGGGAGCTGGCCGAAGAGCGGCGACTGATGTACGTGGCGGTCACCCGCGCCGCGTTCTGGCTCGGCTGCTCGGGCTACTGGTGGGGAGAGGGCGTGCTGCCGCTCGGGCCGTCGATGTTCCTGGAGGAGATCGCGGACGCGTGCCGCGGCGGGGCCGGCCGGGTGGCGCACTGGGCCCCCCCGCCGGAGCCCGGCGCGCAGAACCCCGCGCTGGCCGAGCCGGCGTCGGCCAGCTGGCCCGCGCCGCCGTCGGGGCAGCGGTACGAAGCGGTGCGCGAGGCGGCGGACCTGGTGCGCGCCGCGATGGCGGACCCCCGGGCCGGCCGCGAGCGGGTCGGCGCCCGCGGCGAGCAGGCCGGCGCCGACGGCCCGCCGGACACCGGCGACCAGATCCTGGCGGCGGCGTGGGAACGGGACATCACCCTGCTGCTCGCCGAGCGGGACCGGCGGCGCGGTGACCGGGCCCAGGTGGTCGAGCTGCCCGACCACCTGTCGGTGTCGTCGCTGGTGACGCTCGCCCGGGACCCGGCCGAGCTGGCCAGCCAGATCCGGCGTCCCATGCCGCTGCCGCCCGCGCCGCAGGCCAGGCGCGGCACCGCGTTCCACCGCTGGCTGGAGCAGCACTACGGCGGGCAGCAGCTGATCGACCCGGGCGACCTCCCGGGAGAGCCCGACGCCGATCCCGAAGCCGAGGCCGACCTGACCTTCCTGCGCGAGCTGTTCGAGACCGGCGCCTGGGCCAGCCGGTGGCCGGCCGAGGTGGAGGTGCCGTTCGAGACGCGGATCGGGGACCGGCTGGTGCGCGGCCGGATCGACGCGGTGTTCGCCGACGCCCCGGACGGCGGCTACGACGTGGTGGACTGGAAGACGGGGCGGCCGCCCGGCTCACCGGACGAGCGGCACGCGGTCGCCGTTCAGCTGGCCGCGTACCGGCTGGCCTGGTCGGCGCTGGCCGGCGTCCCGCTGGCGCAGGTGCGCGCGGCGTTCTACTACGTGCGGCACGACCTGACCGTCAGCCCAGCCGACCTGCTGGACGCCGACGGTCTGGCCGCCCTGATCGAGAGCGTGCCGGCCGGCGGCTGACCGTCGCGGCCCCGCGGCGATGCCCGGCCGGGTCCCGCCTGGCCGCGGGTGAACACTGCGTGAAAACCGCCATCCGCCGTTGTCAGCGCCCCGGCGCCGGCATTCAATGGAAGTGCGGCCATGGTGCGCATGTCGTCCGTACTGATATTCCACCTTCCGGAGACAAGCATGGGCACCACGGCACTGATGGCCAACTCCACCATCGGGCTCTCCCCGGGCTGGCAATCGTTCTGGTACTGGGGAGTCTGGGCCGTCTGCATCGTCGGCATCGGCATCGTTGTGTGGGCCGCGCTGCGCTCGCCCCGCTTCGCGCGGTGGACCACTCAGGACCTACTGATCGTCGCGGCGCTCGGCGTGCTGCTCGAGGTCTACGACAACATCGTCGGCGATCAGCTGATCGGGCCGCTGATCAACCCGATCCCCGGCGCCGACTTCGTCCAGGTACAGGATCTGCCGTACCTGTTCCTGCTCATGGTCGGCGTGGCGCTGGTGCGCAAACCCGGCTGCGTGACCGCGATGGTGCTCGTGAACTTCCTGATCATGCAGCTGCTGTTCGGCAGCGGCCACGGCGCGCTGGACGGGACCGACGGCCTGACCCAGGGCATCTTCTGCGACCTGTACATCGTGGCCCGCCGCGGCCGGGTCTACGGCGAGGGCGCGGGCGTGCCGTCCATGGTGGTGGACGGGTTCATGATCGGCCTGCTGCGCGGCGGCCCGAACGCGTTCTTCACCGACTGGAGCTTCGCGCTCGTGGCGGGCGCGATCGTGCTCAACCACTTCAACATCGGCGCCCGCCTGTACGGATGAACGCCCACCTGCCCGACCCCCGCGGCCGACCGGCCC
>Ga0070698_100006399_pt1 | contig 12782 bp, 11 predicted proteins | sample KBSK1502metaG_FD_65477 | JGI IMG/M metagenome (GOLD analysis project Ga0070698, IMG submission 65477) | Corn, switchgrass and miscanthus rhizosphere microbial communities from Kellogg Biological Station, Michigan, USA - KBS K1-50-2 metaG | ecosystem: Host-associated > Plants > Roots >... | reverse complement strand
GGTGATCGGCGCGACCGTGGGCTCGATCGCGGTGTTCCTGGCCGCGCGCACCGCCTTCTATGATCTCTTCCATGCCCGCGCCGGCCGCGCTTTGGCGCGACTGGAAGACGGCTTTCGCCGTGACAGCTTCAGCTATCTGTTGTTCCTGCGACTGGTCCCGGTGTTTCCCTTCTGGCTGGTCAATATCGTGCCGGCGCTGCTCGGCATGAAGCTCGGCCCCTATGCGCTGGCAACCCTGATCGGCATCATTCCGGGCGCGCTCGTCTATTCGAGCGTCGGCGCGGGGCTCGGCGTGTTGATCGACAGCGGGGAAATGCCCGATTCCGGCATCATCTTCCAATGGCGCATCCTGCTGCCGTTGCTCGGTCTGGCCGTCCTGGCGCTGGTGCCCGTGCTTTACACGCGCCTGCGCGGCCGCAGCACGTCGCCGTGAGATGAGCGATGTCCTGACACCCGATGTCTGCATCGTCGGCGCCGGCTCGGCCGGCCTGGTCGCCGCCGCCGGCGCCGCGCAGCTTGGCCTCGCCGTCGTTCTGATCGAGCGCGCCGAGATGGGCGGCGATTGCCTGAACTATGGCTGCGTTCCGTCGAAGGCGCTGATCGCCGCGGCCAAGGCAGCCCAGGCGCAACGCAGCAGCGGCCGTTTCGGGGTGGCGCCGGTCGAGCCTCGCGTCGACTTCGGCCGGGTCATGGATCACGTCCACCAGGTGATCGCAGCCATCGCGCCCAACGATTCGGTCGAGCGCTACGAGAAGCTCGGCGCGCGTGTCCTGAAGGAAGAAGCGCGCTTCATCGGCCGCAGCGAATTGCAGGCCGGCCCGTACCACATCAAAAGCCGGCGCATCGTGCTGGCGACGGGATCGCGGCCGACGGCGCCGCCGATCCCGGGCCTGGCCGACGTGCCCTATCTCACCAACGAGACGGTCTTCGCCAACCGCACCCTGCCCGACCATCTGATCGTGATCGGCGGCGGCCCGATCGGGCTGGAAATGGCCCAGGCGCACGGCCGGCTGGGTGCCAGGGTGACCGTACTGGAAGCCGCCGACTTCCTCGCCAAGGACGACCCCGAACTCTCAGCCATCGTCGTGAAGCGGCTCAGGGCGGAAGGGATCGATCTGCGCGGCCACGCCGAGATCGCTCGGGTCGAGCGCGCGGGCGCCGGCGTGACCGTGATCCTCGAGGATGGCGAGCGGCTCGACGCATCCCATCTGCTGGTTGCCGCCGGGCGCGCGCCCATCGTCGAGGGCCTCGATCTTGAGAAAGCGGGCATCGCCCACACCAAGCACGGCATCTCGGTCGACGGCGCGCTCAAAACATCCAACCGCCATGTCTGGGCGATCGGCGACTGCAACGGGCTTTACGCCTTCACCCACATGGCGGGCTACGAAGCCTCGCTGTTCATTCGCGGCGCCTTGTTCCGCGCGCCGGCGCGGCTCGATCCCTCGATCGTGCCGTGGGCGACCTACACCGATCCGGAGCTGGCGCAGGTCGGCCTGAGCGAGCACGCGGCGCGCGAGAAGCACGGCGAGGCGATCAAGGTCCTGCGCTGGACGCTGGCCGAGAACGACCGCGCCCAAACCGAACGCGAGACCGACGGCATGGTGAAGGCGATCACCGACCGTCGCGGCCGCATCCTCGGTGCAACCATTGTGGCGCCCCATGCCGGCGAACTGATCCAGCCGTGGTGCCTGGCCATCGCCAGGCGTCTAAAAATCTCGGCGCTGGCGAGCTTCGTGCCGCCCTATCCGACCCTGGGCGAAGCCAGCAAGCGCGCCGCCGGCAGCTATTTCACCGAGACTTTGTTCGGTCCGCGCACGCGCGGGCTGGTGCGGCTTTTGGCGCGCCTGCCGGTTTGGTAACGCGACAGCGCCGGCGCATTGATCCGGCTCGGCCCCGTTAGACTCGACGATTGCCATCGCGGCAAAAAATGCCGATCATTCCGGGGCCGGGGGGAGTCCAGATGAAGGTCTTGATCGTGGCGGCCCTGTTGACGGCCGCAAGCCTTTCAAGCGTGCAGGCCCAACAGCAACCCACGGCGCCCGCCGTTCCGGCGGCATCCAGCCCGGCGCCGGCACCGCCGAATCTCGGCGTGAAAGTCGAGATCGAACCCGCCGCGCTCGCGCTCGTAAAGGCGATGAGCGAGAAGCTTGCCGCGGCCAAGACCCTGAGCTTCACCGCCGTCACAACCTACGAAAGCACCGACCGGACCGGCGAGCCGCTGGCCTATATGACGCTCTCGCAGGTGACCCTGCAGCGTCCGAACAAGCTGCGCGTCATCACGCCGGGCGACGGGCCGCGCACCGAGTTCTACTATGACGGCAAGACGGCGCAGGCCTACGAGCCGGCGGCCAACCTGGTGGCGGTCGCCGAGGCGCCCGACACGGTCGACGCCATGCTGCGCGCCGCCTTCCAGTACGCGGCGATCTACTTTCCCTTCACCGACGTCATCGTCTCCGACCCGTTGAAGGCGATCACGGAGAACCTCACCATCGCCTTCGTCGTCGGCAAGTCGATCGTGGTCGGCGGCGTGCCGACCGACATCGTGGTGCTGGTCGGCAAGTTCGCGCACGTCCAGCTCTGGATCGGCAGCGACGACAAGCTGCCGCGGCTGGCTCGCGTCATCTTCATCGGCGATCCCGCTCACTATCGCCATGCCGTCGCCTTGTCGGACTGGAAGCTCGACCAGCCGGTCGCCGCGGGCAGCTTCACTTCGGCCGCGCTGGCGGGCGCGAGGCGCATCGACTTCGTGCCGCCGGTAGTGCCGATTACCGGTTCAGTCGCGAAAAAGTGACCAAGAGGAGAGCGCGATGAACAGGACCCTGCTTCTCGCCACCGTGGCGGCGTTCGCCCTGCCGCTCGCCTCGGCTGATGCCTTTGTGCATGCCGGCGGCTGGGGTGGCCACTCGGCATGGGGCGGCGTCGATGCGCGGGGCGGCCACGCCTGGGGCAACGGCGATGGGACATGGAAGGCGACCGGCGCGCGCGGCGGCACGGCCAGCGGCAGCGACGGGACGTGGAATGCGACCGGCTGGCGGGGCGGCACCGCAAGCGGCGGCGACGGCTCATGGCGAGCGAACGGCTACCACGGCGGCACGGCGACCGGCGGCGGCGGTGCGTGGACGGCGACCGGAACCGGCGGCCACACTTATTATGGCACTCCCGACTACTACCACGGCGGCTATTACGGCGCTTACAACGCGCCGACGGTCGTCAACGCCTATGGCTCCGGCTGCTACAATTGTGGCGGCTGGAACACCGCCGGCGCGCTTGCGGCAGGCATGGTGGCCGGTACCGCCGTCGGCGCGGCGGCCGCCAGCGCCAGCAACCAGGCAGCCGCGACCGGCGCCGCGAACCCGCCGGGAACGATCTATGGCACGCTTCCCGCCGGCTGCACCTATCGCGCGGTCGGTGCCCAAGCGTACTACAGTTGCACCAACGGTCTGTGGTTTGCACCGGCTTATGGCGCCAACGGCGTCTACTATCGCGTCGTGAGCGCTCCCTAGCGACAGCGGCCATCGAACTAGGCCAGCCCCGCAGGCTCGGCTAGAGTCGGCTGGCCATGACCGCCGACATTACCGTCCAGGCCGAATCGGCGCGGCGCGTTCGCCGTAGCCCGGCGTTCGGCCTGTCGTGGCGCATCCTGGGGCTGGTGATCGCCGCCGTCATGACGGCCGAGATCCTGATCTTCCTGCCGTCGATCGCCCGCTTCCGCATGGTCTATCTCGAGCAGCTCATCGAAAGCGGCACCTTGGCCGCGCTGGCGCTCGACGCCACGCCCGACAACATGGTGACCGAGGAGGTCAAGCGCGCCTTGCTCAACAATGCGCGAGTCGACGCCGTGGTGCTGGTCGAACCCAACAAGCCCAAGCGCGCCTTGATGAACATCGAGCCGCGCCCCACCATGCCCTCCTACAACCTCAAGGAAGAGGGCGTGTTCCCGCTGATCTGGGACGCGCTCGCGGCCATGGTGCATGACGGCGCGCGCTATATCCGGGTCGGCGGCGAATCGATGCGCCTGCCCAGGGCCATGGTGTGGATCGTGCTCGACGAGCTGCCGATGCGCATCGCCATGTACGCCTATGCCACGCGCATCCTGGTGCTGTCGGTGATCATCGCGCTGTTCACCGCGGCCCTGCTCTATTTCGCGTTGCGCTGGCTGGTCATCCTGCCGTTGCAGGACCTGTCGACCGACATGACGGCGTTCCGCCGCGCCCCGGAAGAACCGGGAACGGAGCGTCCGCCGACCCAACGCAACGACGAGATCGGCGTCGTCGACCGCGAGTTCCAGAACCTGCAGCGCGAGCTGCGCGCCTCGCTGCGCCAGAAATCGCGGCTGGCCGAAGTGGGCGCGGCGACCAACAAGATCAACCACGACCTGCGCAACATGCTGTCGACGGCCCGGCTGTTGTCCGACCGGCTGGCGCGCAGCGACGACGAGCGCACCCGCTCGCTCGCGCCAACCATCCTCAACACCATCGACCGCGCGGCGCGGCTGGCGAGCGACGCCATCGAATATGTCCGCGACCGGCCGACGCCGCGGCTCGCCAACATCGATCTGGCCGACCTGGTCGACGAAGTGGGCGTGGTGCTGCAGGAGCAGGGCGAGGACAGCACCCCCAACATCGTGCGTCACTGGACCAACGCCGTCGGCGCCGACCAGCCGGTGCGGGCCGACCGCGACCTGCTCTACCGCGTGTTCGTCAATCTCGGCCGTAACGCCTTCGAGGCCGGTGCGACCACCGTCACCGTGCGCGCGCGCACGAGCGGCGGGCATCTCGTGATCGAGGTCGCCGACGACGGACCGGGCGTGCCCCAGGAAGTTGCCGACCAGATCTTTCGGCCCTTCACCCGGGGCGGCCGCGCCGGCGGCGCGGGGCTCGGTCTTGCCATTGCCCGCGACCTGGTGCTCGCCCATGGCGGCGACATCGCGCTGGCCGAGACCAGCGCCAAAGGCAGCACCTTCCAGTTCACGCTGCCGTCCTCGTCATCCTGACGAGTCCTTCAGCCGGGCGATGAACGCGCGGATGCGCCGCGCGTTGGCGCCGAGATCGGATTCGCCGACTCGGCTCTTGGAGCGGATGTCGATGCGGCTGCCCGCGCCGTCGGGGCGGATGCGCACCACGATGTCGTCGCGAAAGCCGAACCATTCGCTGGTGGCGACCGCCTCGAGGCGGCCCTCGTCGGGCGCGCGGGCCACGATCTCCCAATCCATCGCCATCGCCGCCTTGTCGACGCGCTTGAACGCCTCGGCCGACGGCACCGGCAGGACGACCGGCACGATGTCGGGATAGGCGGCCCGCTGCAGCACGCCGGCGCTCGCGCCGGGATAGGCCGGCGGGTTGGGCGCGCCGCGACGGAGTTGCGCGGTGACGACCAGGGCGGGCGGATTGGCGATGTCGGTCGAAATATCGTTGAGTTCGGGCAGGCGCTGGGCGCGCAGGAACCAGTCGACCGGCACGTAGGCGGCGCCAAGACCGACCATGATGGCGAGGATCGCCGCCACGAAGCCGCGCCGGCGCCCGCCCGGCCGCGTCGGCACGACCGTGGCAAGACCGAGCGCCGCGGCCGCGATCGCGATGTAGAAACCGTAGCGGAAGATGGCAATGACCGCCTCGACATCGAGGCCGAGGTAGCGGTGCAATGGTCCGGCGCAAGCCACGATCAACGCCGCGACGCAGGCCATGATGAAGGCCACGCGCGCCAGACGATGACTGAGCAGGTTGGCCGGCCGAACGAACATGGCGTCTCCGTTGCAACCGTATCGTAACCTCGACAAGAGCCGCAGTCTTGTCTATGCGGCGGCTATGACGGTTGTCGATGTCAGCCGACGCCGCGCGATGGCCGCGGGTTTTGCCGCCATCGCGCTGTGGGGCGCCTTGGCGGCGCTGTCGGTATCGGCCGGACCCATTCCGCCGTTCCAGATGGTTGCCATGACGTTCGCGGTCGGTGCCGCGATCGGCGTGGCGCGCGCCGTCGCGCGCGGCGTCGGCTGGCCGGGGCTGGTGGGCTGGCCGTGGCGCGTATGGCTGCTCGGCGTCGGCGGCCTGTTCGGCTACCACGCCCTCTATTTCGCGGCGTTGCAGCTCGCACCGCCAGCCGAAGCCAATCTGGTCAACTATCTGTGGCCGCTCCTGATCGTACTGTTGTCGGCGCCGCTCGCCGGCGAGCGGCTGGGCTGGCCGCATCTTTTGGGCGCGCTGCTGGGCTTCGCCGGTGTGGCCCTCCTCGCCTTCGGCCGCGGCGTGAGCTTCACCGCCGCCTATGCGCTGGGCTACGCGCTGGCGCTGGGCTGCGCGTTTACCTGGTCGCTCTACTCGGTGCTGTCGCGCCGCTTCGGCGAGACGCCGAGCGATGCCATCGCCGCGTTCTGCGCGGTGTCGGCGGCGCTCTCGCTCGTCTGCCATCTGCTGTTCGAGCGCACGGTGTGGCCGGCCTCGACGACGGCGTGGCTCGCCGTGCTGGCGCTCGGGCTGGGGCCGGCGGGTGCTGCGTTCTATCTCTGGGACCACGCCGTCAAGCGCGGCGACATCAGGGCACTCGGCGCGCTTTCCTATGCCACGCCGATTCTCTCGACCGCGCTGCTGATCGCCTGCGGCCTCGCCGAGCCGACGGGCTCGCTGCTGATCGCGGCGGTGCTGGTCACCATCGGTGCAGTGCTCGCCTCGCGCGAGCTGTGGCGGCGCTAGCGCGGCTGCCAACCCGGCGGGGCGAGTTCGAAGCCTGAAAATTCGAACGCGGGAGCGACCGTGCAGCCGAGCAGGGTCCAGGCGCCGAGCGAGCGGGCGGCTTGCCAGACATGGCGCGGTACTGTGGCCTGCGGCTGCTCGCCGATACCGAAATCGCTGCCGAGCCGCAGATGGCGCACGCTGCGGCCGTCGTCGCTCATCGACAGTTCGAGCGGCGCGCCGGCATAGTGATGCCAGGTCTCGTCGGCATTGACCCTGTGCCAGTGCGTGCGCTCGCCGGCTTTCAGCAGGAAATAGATCGCCGTGCTCTCCGCCGCGCGGAACGTCTCGACGAAATGCCCGCCCTCGGGATGCGGCTTCAATCCCAAACGGGCGATGATCTCCTCGGCAGTCATCACGCCGGAGGCGGCACCGTCGCCTTCATCGAGGGCAGCTTGGAGAAGGTGGCGAACCACTTGGCGAGCTTGGACCGCTTGCCGCGCCAGTCGTGGCTGGCGAAGCGGAAGTCGAGATAGCCCAGCGCGCAGCCCACCGAGATGGTGCCCAGCGTCGGCTTGCCCCGCAGCGACTTGGCCTCGGCCTCGAGCTGGTCGAGCACGCCGTCGATCTTCTTCATCTGGCCCTTGCTCCAGTCGGGCCAGCGCTTGTCCTCGGGCCGCAGGAAGCCTTCGTAGCGCGCCAGCAGCGCCGCATCGAGCAGCCCGTCGGCCATCGCCTGCAGGCGCAGCGCCACCCAGCGGTCGCGGCCCTTGCGCGGCAGGAGCTTGCGCCGCTTGTGCTGGCTGTCGAGGTACTCGCAGATCACCGGCGAGTCGAAGAGATCCATGTTCTTGACCGACAGCGCCGGGATCTTGCCGATCGGGTTGTGCTTGTCGACGTCGGCGTTGGCCGCGACCGGCGAGACGGCCACGTTGACCGTGTCGATCTTCTTGTCGAGGCCGGTCTCGATCGCCATTACCCGCACCTTGCGGGCGTACGGCGAGCCGGGCGAGTAATAGAGCTTCATCTTGGCCATGGTCGGTCTCCCTGTCTCAAGCGCGCGGAATGTCGGTGTCGTTCAGCCGCACCTTGCGCGCCACCTCGATGAGTTGCTGCCAGGTGGTGGTGTCGATCGGCACGCCGTTCTTCTCGCGGTCGACGCGGCGGACGCGCTCGGGCTCGCCCGGTGCTAAAACCTCGGCCACGCCGGGCTGCGGCCTGGCCGACTTCACCCAGGTGATGAAGGTCTCGACCTCGTCCTCGAAGACCTCGGTGCCGCCCATCGACTGAGGATCGATGATGATCGACAGCATGTTGTTAATGATGTCGGTGCCGTCCTTCTTGATGGTGCGCGGGCTGTGGGTGCGCCCGCCGGTCAGTGCGCCGGCCAGCAGGTCGCAGATCACCGCGAGCCCGCCGCCCTTGTGAAGGCCGAACGGCAGGATGGCGCCGAACGGCGGGTTGTACATCACGCCGGGATCGGTGGTGGGCTGGCCGGCCGCGTCGATCAGCAGGCCTTCCTCCATTTGCACCCTCTTGTTGTTCGCCACCCGCACCTTGCCCATCGCCACCTGGCTGGTCGCGAAGTCGAGCACGATCGGCTCCTTGCCCTTGCGCGGCACGGCGGTGCAATAGGGATTGGTGGTGAAGCGCGGCTCGGCACCGCCGAACGGCGCTACCAGCGACTTGTGACCGTGCACGTTCACCCAATGCGTACTCACCATGCCGGCACGGGCGCACTGCTCGCCCCAGTGGCCGATGCGGCCGATGTGATGGGCATTGGTGAGGCCTATGACGCACACGCCGTGCTTGCGGGCTCGGTCGATGCCGATATCCATCGCCTCCTTAGCGACGACCTGGCCGTAGCCCGCGCCGCCGTCGATCACGATCACCGCGCCATTGTCGCGCACGATCTTTGCATGATGGTTACGGACGCAGGCGCCGGTCGCGGTATTCTGGATGTAATGCGGGATCATGCCGACGCCGTGGCTGTCGTGGCCGAACAGGTTGGCCAGCACCAGATGATCGGCGACCAGGCGGGCCTCCCCGTCGGAACTGCCGTCGGCCCGGCAGATCGCCACGGCGAAGGCGTGCAGCCGATCGGGCTTGATCCGCACTTCTCCTACCGAATTCTGCCCATCGGCCATGCCGCCTGCCCCCGGATTTCGCTTTCGGCGCGCAAGGTTCCGCGTCGGGGCAGCCCTGTCAACTCGCGCGGAAAAGCCGCGGTTTTTCGCCCTGATTTGGCCGTTCGGCGCCGGCAAAGCCCGTAAAACCCTGGGGGCATTGCTGGCCTGTTTTTCCTCTCCTTTCCTCGGCGGCCCGGTGATGGCCCGTCGCGCGCCATGCTAGTGAACCGCATGCGGGTTCTTTTCCATCTGGCCTGTCTTGCCCTGCTGCTCGCGGGCGGCACGGCGTTGGGCCAGACCGCGGCCCCGCAACGGCCGTTCGGCCAGCTCGTCGATCTGTGGACGAGCCAGCTCGACCGCATCGCCAGCCGCGGCGAACAGCCCAACCTGGTGCCGGCCGAGATCGATGCCATGCGCGAGCAGGTGGTCGACGTGCGCACCGCCGCCAGCGCGGCGGCCGCGCTCGCCCGCGGCGACCTCGCCGATACCCGCAAGCTCCTGGCGCCGCTCGAGGTCAAGCCGGCAACCGACACGGGCCCCGAGTCGAACGCCGTGAAGGCCGAGCGCGAGCGACTGACGGCCCAGGCGGCGGAAAGCGAGAACCGGGTCAAGCAATGCGAGGTGGTGATCGCCCGTGCCGACCAGCTGCTCGAGCGCATGACCAAGGTGCGCGGCCAGGTGATGCTGCAAACCCTGCTGCATCGCGACGTCTCGCCGCTGTCGCCCGAGGTGTGGAGCAAGCTCGGGCCGCAATTCACCGCGGCGGTGCAGACGCTGTCGGCTGCCATGGTCGCCTGGAGCGACGAAGGATTGAGCCGGCTGCATTTCGACGATCGCGACCTCGTGGCGCTCGCCGCCTGGGCGGTCGCCACCGTGGTGCTGTGGTGGCTCGGCCGCGTGCTGCGCCGCCATTACGGCCGCGGCGAGGCGACCGAGCCCGGCCAACGCGATCGCACCATCGCCGCCGCCATCGACGGCGTCGGCCTGGTGCTGGTGCCGATCCTCGCCGTTTGGCTGATCGGCAAGCTTCTGGCGGCGACGTCGCCGCCGCCGCCGATCGACACGCTGGTGCCGGAATTGATCGTCCGCGTCATCGCCTTCCTGCTGGTGATTGGCCTCACCGCCACGGCGCTGTCGCCGGCGCGGCCGAACTGGCGGGTGCTGCCGTTCACCGACGAGAGCGCGCATCTGCTGTCGCAAGCCCTGCGGCGGCTGATGGCGGTGGGGCTCACGGTCGACGTCACCTACGTCACGCTGACCCGCAGTGGCGGCAATCACGACGCCTTGTCGGCGGTGGGCGCCCTGGTCCTGGCCATGATCGTTGCCTCGCTCGCCCTGCCGACGCTGGCGACGCGCGCCTGGCATGCCGCGCGGCCCGACGGCTCGGAGCTGCCGACCGTGATCGGCGGCACCTGGTGGTCGATCGCGCGCCTGGTGCTGAGCGTTGTCGTGCTGTCGGCCATCGTCTTCGCGCTGCTGGGCTACGCGAAGCTGGCCGCCCATCTGCACACCGCGGTCTACACGAGCTGCCTGCTGATCGCCGTCGCTATTCTGCTGCACCGCCTGGTCGGCGACCTGCTCGAAGCCGCCGCCGCGCCCGACACGCGGCCGGGCAAATGGGTGCGTCATCGCCTCGGCCTGGCGCCCGATTCGACCCTGCGCGGCCAGCATCTCCTGATCCTGCTGTTCGACCTGCTGCTGGTCATGCTGCTGGCGATCGCCATTCCAGCGGCATGGGGCGTCGATACCGATGCCATCCTCGACGGAATGGGCCAGTTGATGCGCGGCGTCAGGGTGGGCGGCGTCACCATCTCGCTGGGCAACATCGGCATGGCGATCCTCGCCTTCGGGGTCTGCATAGGGATCGCCCGCCTGGTGCGCAGCGTCGTGCGCGACCGCGTGCTGCCCACCGTCGACGTGTCGCTGCCGCTGCGCCAATCGATCGATGCCGGCCTCAACTATGCCGGCGTCGTCATCGCCATCCTGATCAGCATCGGCGCGCTCGGCATCGATTTCACCAATCTCGCCATCGTGCTGGGCGCGCTATCGGTTGGTATCGGCCTCGGCCTGCAGAACATCGCCAACAACGTCATCTCGGGCGTCTTTCTCCTGGTCGAGCGGCCGATCAAGGCCGGCGACTGGGTGGTGGTGAACGGCCACGAGGGCTTCGTGCGGCGCATCAACATCCGCGCCACCGAGATCGAGACCTTCCAGCGCACCCACGTCATCATGCCCAACAGCCTGTTCCTGCAGAACCCGGTGGTGAACCGCACCTATTCCGACACGTCGAGCCGGGTCGAGATCACGCTGACCGTCCCGCTGGCGACCGACGTTGCGGCGATGGAGACCGTGCTGCGCGAGGCAGCCCTCGGCCATCAAAGCGTGCTGCGCGTGCCCGTGCCGATCGTGCGCTTCGTGCGCATCACGCCCACCGGGCTCGACTTCGAGCTGTTCGTGTTCGTCGCCCGGCTCGAGGATCGCCTGATCGTCGCCAACGATCTCAACAAGGCGATCCTGGACAAGATGATCGAACTCAAGATCATCGATCCAAATCCGGTTCCCGCGTTCAAGCTGCAGGGCATCGAGCACCTCGCCAAATCCGGCAGCGCGCAGAGCGATGGCCGTGCCGCGCCGGCGCCGTAGGGATCCTGCGCCGCGCCGGCGCTGGCCGTTCATCCTGCTGTTTGCGATGGGCGTGCTGGCCGGCGTGGCGTTGTGGGCCTATTCGCCCTCGCTGCCGGCCGAGATGCTGATCGCGCGCTACGCCAACGACCATTCGAAGTTCATCGACGTCGGCGGCGTGCGCGCCCATGTCCGCGAGCAGGGCAATCCCGACGGCATTCCGGTGGTGCTGATCCACGGCTCGATGGGCTCGCTGCAGGTGTGGGAGGGCTGGGCGCGCGAGCTCGGCCAGCAGGCGCGGCTGATCTCGGTCGACCTGCCCGGCCATGGCCTGACCGGCGCCTGGCCGCGCGACGAATACACCGTCGAGGCCTACGCCGATTTCATCGAAGTGCTGGTCGACACCCTCAATCTCGACCGTTTCGCGCTGGTCGGACACTCGCTGGGCGGCGCCGTCGCCTGGAGCTTCGCCGCGACGCGGCCCAACCGGGTGAGCCAGCTCGTCCTGGTCGATGCGGCGGGCTATCCGCGCGACGGCGGCGAGGCGCCCCTGCCGACGCGGCTGGCGCGCCTGCCGGTGGTGGGCGACATCGGCATCTACTTCAAGCCCGAGCGCCTGGTGCGGCGCTCGCTCGAAGAGATGTATGCCGATCCGGCGATGGTGACGCCCGAGCGCATCAAGCGCACCGCCGAACTGCAGCGCTTTCCCGGCAACCGCGAGGCCACCCTGCAGCGCGCCCGCAGCCAGGAGCCGCTCGACCCGACGCCGCTCAAGCGGCTTCGTGTGCCGACCCTGATCCTGTGGGGCGCCCAGGACCGCTGGGTGCCGATCGCCGACGCCTTCCGTCTGCAGCACGACATCAAGGGCGCCAAGCTGGAAATCTTCGAAAAGCTCGGCCACAACCCGATGGAAGAGGACCCCAAGGCCACCGCCGCCGTGGTGGCGGCCTTCCTGAAGCCGATCCCCCTGCCGCCCGCCCCGCCGCCAGCCGATCCGCTGGCGATCGACCAGACGGTCCATCCCGCGGTGGTACCGGAGAAGGATTAGATAATCCCTCTCCGCCGCGAAGTGTTTGGACCGGAGACATGGTGAACGGGTGTTCGGGGACATGGTGGACACATTTCACATTAGGCCAGGTTATGGAAGTCGATCGACTTCACGGTGACATGGCGGAACACCAGGTCGAACACGCCATCGCGCGCGGTTGGCCTTATCGCGACGTGCTTGCCGACCAGCGCTTTGGAGGCCTTCAAGCGTCGGCCCTGGAAGCTGATGTTGGCGGCGGCATCGACGCTGCGCACGGCATCGTCGGGACCATAATTGAAGGGCTCGAGCTTGGGATTGAACGAGCGCGGGCTGAACTGA
>Ga0070698_100006397_pt1 | contig 12786 bp, 9 predicted proteins | sample KBSK1502metaG_FD_65477 | JGI IMG/M metagenome (GOLD analysis project Ga0070698, IMG submission 65477) | Corn, switchgrass and miscanthus rhizosphere microbial communities from Kellogg Biological Station, Michigan, USA - KBS K1-50-2 metaG | ecosystem: Host-associated > Plants > Roots >... | reverse complement strand
GTCCGGATTCCACCACGCGACGAACGCCTTCGCCCGGATCCATCCGAGATCCGAAGGCCTCAGCCATCACCAACCCTACCTTGCCTCCGATGTCGAGACCGACTTCGTCCATCAACGTGATCGGCCCGACCGGAAATCCGAAATCCACCAGCGCGCGGTCCAGCGCGTCGATTGCAACGCCCTCGTCCAGGATGCGGCCCGCTTCGTTCAGGTACGCGGAGAGCGTCCGCGTCGTGTAGAAGCCGGGTCCGTCGTTCACGACGATGACGGTCTTGCCGAGCTTGCGCCCGTATGCCAGCGCGGTGACCGTCGCCTCGCGCGCCGTTTCCTTGGTCGTGATCACCTCGAGCAGCGGCATCTTGTGCACCGGCGAGAAAAAGTGCATGCCCAGCATGTGGTCGCGCCGCTTGAGCCCCTCGGCGATGCGCGTGATTGGAATCGTGCTGGTGTTGGACGCGATGATCGCGTTCGACGGAATCAGCTGCTCCACTACCTGAAGCACGCTGTGCTTCAGTGCGAGATCCTCGAACACCGCCTCGATGACGAGATCCACGTTTCCGAATCCGGTGTACTCCACGGTCCCGCCCGCGAGCGCCATCATGTCGTCGAACTGCTGTCGCGTGATCTGGCGCCGGTCCAGCCGTTCCTTGAGCACCGCGTGAATCGCCGCGAGCCCTTTGCCGACGCGCGAGACGTCGGTGTCCTTGAGCCGCACGAGCGTTCCCTGCTGCACCGCCACGCTCGTGATCCCCGCGCCCATGAAGCCGGCGCCGAGCACCGCGATCTTGTGGATGGCTGCCGGCTTCGGCGCCGGTTCGGCGACGCCCATATCCTTCTTTAAGGATGTCGTCGCGAAGAACAGGAACACGAGCTCTCGCGAGACCGGGGTGAGCGCCATCTGCGCAAATGCGCGCGCCTCGGCTAGAAGGCCCTTCGCGAATCCGTGCTCGAGTCCCGTCCGCACGACGTCGATCGCGGCGAGTGGCGCCGGGTAGTGGCCGCCGGTCTTCTCCATGACGCCGTCGCGCGCCTTCTTGTACACGAGCAGGCGTCCGACCGGATTGGCGTCGAGCGCCACGCCGGCGAATCCCTTCGCGACACCCCGCTTCGGTTTGAGCGTTCCATCCGCAAGCTCGTGGGCACGACGCAGTGAGACGTCCATCAGGATCGCCGGGTGCACCATCTCGTCGACGAGGCCCGTCTGGAGCGCTTTCTTCGCGCGAACGTTCCGGCCCGTGAGTATCATGTCGAGCGCGTTGCGCGCGCCGACGAGCCGTGGGAGGCGCTGCGTTCCGCCCGCACCCGGAATCAGTCCGAGCTGCACCTCTGGGAGTCCGAGCATCGTCTTCGCGTGGTCGGTGCAGATGCGATAGCCACAGGCCAGCGCGAACTCGAGACCGGCGCCGAGACAGGCGCCGTGTATCGCCGCCACAACGGGAACACGCGACTTCTCCAGGAGATTGAACAGCCGCTGACCGAACCGGCTGGCGTTCTCGGCGTCTTTTTCGGTCTTGAACGCGAGGAACTGTTCGATGTCGGCGCCGGCGACGAAGATGTCCGGCTTGCCGCTCGTCACGACGACCGCGCGGATCGTGCGATCGCGATCGGTGACCTCGAGGATTCGCTCCAGCTCCGCGCCGAGTGTGTTGTCGACTTTGTTGACGGCGTCGCCGGGTTGATCGATGGTGACGATGAGGACACCGTCACGATTCTCGCTTGTGATAGCGCTGACGCCGGACGCCGGACGCTGCCCCGAAGGCGCAGTAGCGGTCACGTAGCCCTCTCGATGACCATGGCGTGACCCATTCCGCCGGCCGCGCATACGGTCATCAGCCCGAACTGGCCTTCGCGGCGCGCGAGCTCGTTGCACAGCGTCGTGAGGATGCGCGCGCCCGTCGCGCCGAACGGATGACCGATCGCGATCGACCCGCCCATCACGTTGAGCTTCGAGCGATCGACGTCGCCCACCGGCTTGGAGATGCCGGCGCGCGCGGCCCACTCGCGCGAGACGAGACCCTTGAGATTGCACAGCACCTGGGCGGCGAATGCTTCGTGCATCTCGACGAGGTCCATGTCCTTGAGCTCGAGTCCCGCGCGATCGAGCGCAACGGGCGTAGCGAGCACGGGCGCCATGAGCAGCTGCTCGCCGGGATCGAGCGCCGCGTACGCGTACGAGCGGATGTACGCGAGCGGCTTGTACCCGAGCGCGCGCGCTTTCTCCTCGCTCATCAACAGCACCGCGCTCGCGCCATCGGTGAGCGGCGATGAATTACCGGCGGTCACTGTGCCGTAGCGTCGATCGAAGACCGGCTTGAGCGCGCGAAGCTGCTCGATGCTCGTGTCCGTGCGAACGCCGTTGTCCTTGGTGAGGGCCTGCTCGAACTTCGGCGGGACCCACGTCGGCTCGATCTCGGCCGTGAGGCGTCCGTCCTCGAGTCCGACCGCCGCCAGGCGATGCGACCGCAACGCGAACTGATCCTGCTCTTCGCGCGGAATGTGGTTGATCTTCGCCATCTTCTCCGCACTCTCACCCATCGATTCGCCGGTCGAGGGCTCGGCAATGGCCGGCGCGATCGGAACCAGATCCCTTGGCCGAATCGAGCTCGCGATCCCGATGCGTTGGCCCAGCGTCTTCGCGCGCGAGAGCGACACGAGTTTCTCCGCCATCGAGCGCGAGTGCAGAATGGGCACGTTCGACAGCGACTCGGCCCCGCCCGCGATGATCACATCGTGATGTCCCAGCACGATCTGGTCAGCCGCGTCGGTGATCGCCTGGTTCGCCGACGCGCACGCGCGGCTCACCGAGACAGACTCGACTCCCTTGGGAAGCAGCGGCAGAAGCGACACCTCGCGCGCGATGTTCGGCTCGACGACGGACGGCACCACCGTTCCGTAGACCAGCGCTTCCACCTGGTCGCCTTCGATCTCGGTGCGTTGTAGCAGTTCTGCGACGCAGAGCTTGCCGAGGTCGATGGCGCTCAGGTTCTTGAGTGCCGTTCCCGCCTTCGCGAAGGGCGTCCGCACGCCCGCGATGATGGCGACACGCCGGCCGTTGGAGCCGAATTGGAGCATGTGGGAGAAGTTACCTCGCCAACGTCGGACATGGGACAGCGGACATCGGACATCGCCCGCGGCTGTCGATCTCCGATGTCCGATATCCGATGTCCGCAGTTAGAATCACGCCATGCACGATCGCGCCACTCGGCTCGCCGAGCTGTCGAAGCGCACATTCGACGTCCTCGTCGTGGGCGGCGGCATCACCGGCGCCGGCATCGCACGAGACGCCGTCCTGCGCGGCTTGTCGGTGGCGCTCATCGACAAAGGCGATTTTGCGAGCGGGACGTCCAGCCGTTCGTCGCGTCTGATTCATGGCGGCGTACGCTACCTCGAGCACGGACATCTCCATCTTGTCTTCGAGGCGAGCGCGGAGCGACGGCGGCTTCTTCAGCTCGCGCCGAACCTCGTGCATCCCCTGGCCTTCACGTGGCCCGTGTACAAGGGGCAGCGCCTCCAGCTCTGGAAGCTCGCGGCCGGGTTGACCCTCTACGATCTGCTGTCGCTCTTTCGCAACGTGGAGCGGCATCACCGTCTCAATCCCCGCGACGTCCTGGCGGTCGAGCCGCGACTCAATCCACGGCAGCTTCGCGGCGGCGTGCGCTATTTCGACGCCGCGACGAATGACGCGCGCCTCACGCTCGCGAACGTGATCGACGCCGAGCGACTTGGGGCCGTCATCGCCAATTACACGGCGTTCACCGGCGCGCCGGCGGCCTCCGATGGACTGCGCGTCACGCGCGTCGAAGACGTCTTGACGGGCGCGCATCTCGAGGTTCGCGCGCGCGTGCTCGTCAACGCAACCGGACCGTGGAGCGATGCCGTGCGGCAGCTCGAGGGCGGATCGGCCGCCAGTCGCGTCCAGGGAAGCAAGGGCTCGCACATCGCGGTCAGGCGCGAGCGCGTCGGCAATCGCGACGCCGTGACGCTGCTGCATCCCAAGGACGGCCGCGTCATGTTCGCGCTCCCGGCGGGCACGAACACGATCATCGGGACCACCGACACGTTTACGGACGTCTCGCCTGACGAAGTCCGCGCGAGCGAGATCGATGTCGTCTATCTGCTCGAGGCCGCGAACACGTTCTTCCCGGATGCGTCACTGCGACGGCAGGACGTCGTCAGCGCGTGGGCCGGGATTCGGCCGCTCATGCCCACGACGGGATCATCCGTATCCGCGTCGCGCGAGCATGCCATCGACCACCACGACGGCAGCGTCGCGATCACCGGCGGAAAGCTGACGACCTATCGCGTCATGGCGCGACAGGTGGTGGACGTCGTCCAACAAGTGCTCGGCCGGAGCGGCAACCACGCGCGCGCGGACATGCGCGCGCTGCCAGACGACTCGCGCGAGACGAACGCGTTCTGCGAGACCAGCGCCGAGCTCCGTGCCGAAGTCGTGGCCGGGCTGCCCTACAGAATGGGTGAGATGCGATGGGGCGTGGATCGGGAGCTCGCGTGCACGTTGGGCGATCTTCTCATTCGGCGAACGCACATCGCGTTCGAAACGCAGGACAACGGCCGCGCGGCCGCGCGCCGCGTCGCGACATTCCTCGGCTGGGACGCGCGAGCCGTCGAGCGTTATGAGGCAGAGGTCGCGCGGATCTTCTGCATCGACAAATAGTTCACTCCACCGCCGCGTCGTCGTGAATCGTCTGCAACTCGACGAGCTTGAGACGACGCGTCGCAGCCGGCAGCCGCAGCACGATCTCGTCGCCGACGCACTTGCCGAGCAGCGCGCGGCCGATCGGCGACGACATCGTCACATGACCTTCGTCGAACTCCAGGGCGTCGCCGAACACGAGGTGAAACACTTCGCGGTCGCGCGTCTTCTCGTCCTGAACGACGACACGCGATCCGAGGCCAACTCGGTCGGGCGGGATTTGCGACATGTCGATCGACGAGAGCTTGCTCAGTCGCGAATGCAGCTGACCGAGGCGCGCCTGCACGAACTGCTGCCGCTCGAGCGCCGCCTTGTACTCGCTGTTCTCGCGCAGGTCGCCGTGCTCCACCGCCTTCCGTATTTCGTTCGGAAGCGTGACGTTCAACTCGTGCTGGAGCTTTTCGACTTCCGCGCCGAGCTTGCGCTTGAGCTCTTCAATCATCTGAAAACCGCCACCGACAAAAAAAGGGCAGCGCCCGACTCGGAGAGCCGGGCGCCGGCAGAGTGCTATTGCATTGTACCCTGAACCCCAAACTCCGTCCAGACCTGAACGGCCGGCTGAACCCTCATCAGGCCGCTGGCGCCCGGCACTCACGTGGGTGATCGCCGTCAGTCTGTTTTTGGTGGGCGCGGTGTACGTCGTTGGCGGCCGTGAGTTCGCGCGCCGGATATTACAGGTGCGCTCGAGAGCGGCGCAGGCGCTTCAGCCGCCGACACAAGCGGAGATGCAGCGCGCGGCCGCGGACACCGCGGCATCGAACGCCACCAAAGACACGGACGTGGCTCCTGTTTCTGTGCGCTTGATACTGATCTGGAGCGGCGCCGTCCTTGGAATCGCGGTCGCGGCGTTTTACGTCTCGGGCCGCGCCAGGGTGCAACGTCGTGATTGAAGTCTCCACCTACGACGACGTCCATCGCATCCGAATGTGGACGCGCCGCAGCCAAGCCGTCGGTTACGACGTGAGCGCGTACCTCGTCAAGACCATTCTCGTCGACACGGGCTTCCGGCATGCGGGCGCTGAGCTCCAGCAGACGCTGGTCGCTCTCCGGCCACGCGCCGTCATTGTCACGCACTGGCACGAGGATCACGCAGGCAACGCCGCCCTCCTCGCGGCGTCGCGAATGCCGATGTGGATCTCGGAGTACACCGAGCGCAAGCTGCGCGACAGGCCGCGGCTGAAGCTGTACCGCCATTGGACTTGGGGACGACCCGTGGCGCTCGGCGCCGACGTCAACCGCCTCGACCCCACTCCTCTCCAGGTCATTCCGACGCCTGGTCACTCACCAGATCACCACGTCGTTTTCGATCCGCAGACCGCGACCCTTTTCTCAGCCGACCTCTGGCTCGGCGTCAAAGTTCGGGTGATGGGTCATGCCGAAAACCCGTACGAGATCGTCGAAAGCTTGTCGAAAGCGATCGCGCTCGAGCCTCGACGTATGTTCGACGCGCACCGCGGTCTCGTCGACAATCCGGTCGACGCGCTCTCGGCCAAGCGCGCGTGGCTGCAGGACACGATCGGTGCGATCGAGCGCCGGCTCGACGCGGGAGACAGCGAGCGCCACATCGTGCGCGCGGTACTCGGCGGCGACGAGATGACCGCGCTGATCAGTCAGGGCGAGTATTCGCGGCGGAATCTGGTTCGAACCATCGCGGTGAACCGCCGGAGCCCAAGCCAGTGACTATCGATGCACCGGCAGCTTCGTGTCCGGTTCAGCCGCAGATCCGCCTGCGCGGCGATACTCGTCGAGCAAGCGTTGCATCATTGCCCGTCGGCGAACGTACAGTCGCTTGAGCTTGCGCGGCTTGTGCCGCGCAAGTGAGTACGACGTGAGGAGCGGCAGCGCCACGGTGGAATCGAGATAGCACACCACGGCGTCCGGCAGACGATCCGGATCGATCTTCCCCCAGCTTACCGCCTCGGCGGGCGTTGCGCCCGACAGTCCGCCTGTGTCCGGCCTTGCGTCGGTAATCTGCAGGAAAAAGTCGTGGCCCTTCTCGTCGATCCCAAGCACTTCCTGGATTTGAGGCTCCGTCTGGAGCGCAAAGTTCTTCGGGCTTCCACCACCGCAGATGAGCACCGCGGACCTGCCTCCACCGCGTTTGGCCTCGAGCACGATCGAGGCCGTCTCGTTCACGTCGGCGTTCGGGTCGATGACGCACCTGTTTCCATCCAGCGCGAGCGCCGCGATGTTCATCCCGATCGACGAGTCGCCGGGCGACGACGTATAGATCGGAACAGCGTGCTCATAGGCCGCACCAAGTAGCGACTTCCGGCCGATGCCGAGCTTCTTTTCCCGCTCGAGCACGTACCTGCCGCAGAGATGATGGAATTCCGCGCTTGACATCGGTCGCTGGAACTCGGGCGACTGGATGATTGCGCGGAAGAAGGCGTCCGTCGACAACAGCACGTCGTAGTCGAAGAAGACATCGTAGATCCGCACGACTCCCTCTTCGCGCAGGACGACGTCGGACTCCTGCGCGTTCCCGCGATGCATCGCGAGACCGAGCCCGAAATGCGTATCGTGGTACAGGTTCGCGCCGGTCGAGATGATCCAATCCACGAAGCCCGCCTCGATCAACGGAATGAGCGCCGCCATGCCAAGTCCGGCCGGCGTGAGCGCGCCGGTGAGCGTCATCCCGACGGTCACATCCGGCTCGAGCATCTTCTTCGTGAATAGCTGACACGCCTCGCGCAGGCGCGCGGCGTTGTACGCGAGGAACGAGTTGTCGATCAGGTCGGCGACGCTCTCGTTTCCGGAGATCGGGGTGGGAGAAATTTTCTCGCCCGCCAAGAACCTGGTCGAGGGTTTGGGGGGGGTGGCCTTGTCAGACTCCACACCCCAGGCCCCGGACCGCTCCTTTGCTTCGGCCGCGCGTTTCTGTTCGCCTTTCGGGCCGCCGGCCGACGGTCGGTTGCCATGTCGCGACGCCTTGAACCCGCCCCGCTCGCGCCCCGTCTCATCATCGGTCGCCAGGTTCCGCTTTTGTGATGCACGAGGCGTGACGCGCGCCTTTCTTTTTTTCGGCACTACACCTTCTCCAGGCGTGGCGCGTTCGGGTGCTGCTGAGCCTCGTACGCGTCCACGACGATTCTGGCCGCCTCACGGGGATCGTCGGTCATGATCATGAGGTCCACGTCGCCGGCGGAAATTTTCTGTTCGCCGAGCACGCGCGTCTGGATCCAGCGAATGAGTCCGGCCCAGTAGTGCCGCCCGAAGAGGATCACGGGGAACTGATAGATCTTCCCGGTCTGAATCAGCGTGAGCGCCTCGAACGCTTCGTCCAGCGTTCCGAAGCCGCCAGGGAAGATGACGAACGCGTTCGAGTACTTGATGAACATCGTCTTCCGCACGAAGAAGTAGCGAAAGTTGATGAGCGTATCGACATAGGGATTCGCGCCCTGCTCGAACGGCAGCTCGATGTTGCAGCCAATCGATCGTCCACCCGCGAGCTTCGCGCCGCGATTGGCCGCTTCCATGATTCCGGGGCCCGCGCCGGTGATGATCGCGAATCCCTCCTTCGCCAAGAGACGCGCCGTCTCCTCCGCGGCCGCGTACTGCGGATCGTCGGGGTGGGTCCGCGCCGAGCCGAAGATCGTCACGCCCTTCGTGACCGAGGCGAGGTTGTCAAAGCCCTCGATGAACTCGGACATGATGCGCATCACGCGCCACGTGTCCTGTCGCGTGAAGTCGGTCGGGTCTTTCGAGGGACCGGAGAGCAGCTTCTCGTCCTCGGTGACCGGCGTCGTGAAGGTGCGGATGGCGTCGTCGACCTTGACTGCCGCTCCGGACGCGCGCGCCGGCGACGCTTGCGACGGCGGCGTGCGTCCGGCGGCGAGATGTCCGGCCTCGGTTCGCTCGCGCAGCCCCTCCTGCGCCTCTGCCTCCGCGATTGCCATCAACTCCGTGCTGGCGCGTTTACCGGACGCTGTGCGCGGTTGGCTGTCGCGTCGCGTTGGCGAAACTGGAGGCGCCGGCGCCGGCTTTTTGCGTGGGGGCATGCGGGGAGTTTATGTCCGGGCGTGTAGCTTGCAACGTCACAACGAAAAATGTCAGTCATCGTAATTCTCGCCGATGGCGTACGCGTCGATACGCTGACGAGCGCGATCGATTCGGGCGCCTTCCCCGCATTGGGGCAGTTGCGCGCCGACGGCGGACTGCACAGCGTGACGTCCGCGTTCCCTTCGGTCACGGGACCGGCCTACACGCCCTTTCTCATGGGCCGCTTTCCGGGCTCCGTCGGCCTGCCCGGACTGCGCTGGTATGATCGCACGCGCGCTGCATGCACCTTTCCCGACTACACGCGTAGCTACGTCGGCTATCAGATGCGCGCGATGGACCGCGACCTCGATCCCATGGCGTCGACGATCTTCGAGCTCGTGCCCGATAGCGTGGCCGCGCTGAGCGTGATCACCCGCGGGCTCTCCCGCCGGCGCCAGCTCGCGTCGCTCACGGCGCGCTCGGCGCTGCGCGCTGCGCGCACGCATTTTCGCGGCGACGTGAAAGGATGGCTCCGCGTCGATCGCGAGGTCTCCGACGGCGTGATCCGCCAGGTGCGTGAGGCCAACGCTCCGTTCGTCTTCGCCGCGCTCACGGGCATCGACAAATCCTCGCACGCCTACGGGCACATGAGCGAGAGCGTGCTCGAGGCGTTGCGCATCGTCGACGACACGGTGAGCGCGGTGCGTTATGACCTCGAGCAACGCGGCCAATGGAGCGCCACGAGATTGTGGGTGACCAGCGACCACGGACACTCGCGTGTGAGCCAGCACGAAGACCTCGCGCGCGTCATTGCCGGATTCGGACACCGCGTGATCGCGCATCCGTGGGTGTATCGCCTGAACGCGGACGTCGCTGTCATGGTGAGCGGCAATGCGATGTCCCACGTGTACGTCGACCTCGAGCGCCGCGCACGACCCTTCTGGCGCGCGATGTCGGAGTGGGGACACGAGCTGGCCGAGCAGCTTCTGGGAAGACCCTCGGTCGATCTCCTGCTACTGCCCACCGATGCGACGTCCTGTGTCGTCTGGTCGCGCGCCAAGGGCCGCGCCATGGTGACTCGCAACGGCGAATGCGTCTCGTATCTCATGCTCGAGGGCGACCCACTCGGCGTCGGCAGCGATTTGCACGATGCGACCGCGGTGGAAGCGTACGATGCGACATGGCGCACCGACTACCCCGACTCGATCGTACAGATCGCGAAGCTCGCTGCAGCGGAGCGCGCCGGCGACATGATCCTGTCGGCATCGCGTGATTGGGATTTCCGCGCACGCTATGAGCCGATTCCACATGTGAGCTCGCACGGCGCGCTGCACCGCGATCACATGATGGTGCCGTTGTTGATGAATCGGCCGCCGGCCCGAACGCCGCGGCGCACGGCAGACGTGATGCCGAGCGCGCTCGCGGCGCTGGGACGCGACGTCCCATCAGGTCTCGACGGAGAATCCTTCGTCTAGCGCGAGTATCCAAGCGCTAGTTGGACGCCAAGCAGTGCCGCGCGCTCATAGATTTACGTATGGGCTGGTCCCGCCTCACCCTTTCACTGCTGTGGCGATCGCTGCGCAACCCGGCGGTCGGCATGTCGCTGATCCGCGTCGGTTGGCGTTTCCGCCGGCGAGGATGGTACAAGCGAGCTCCGTTCCTCCCAATTCCCCCCGCCGATTACGTGCGATGGCGGATGCACACCGCGTACGGGCGCGATGACGCCGTGCCGCCGGCAGACGACCTGATTCGCTACGCGCGCTGGGCCACGCGCTCACAATGACCGCGATCGCGGCGGCCTCGCTCGAGGAGCGCATCAAGCGGCGCGCGCATGAGATGGGCTTCGATCCCGTCGGCATCACGCGGCTCGGGCCCGCAGCGACGCACGACGCCTTTGCGCAATGGTTGGAGCAGGGCTACGCCGGCGAGATGAATTATCTCGTGCGCGGCGCCGACAAGCGGCGCGACACGACGCTCCCCTTCGCGGACGTCCGGAGCGCCGTCGTCGTCGCGCTGAATTACGGCGGGAAACAGCCGGCCGGATCGATCGCGCGGTACGCGCGCGGCGACGATTACCACGACGTCATGCTCGGGCGACTCGCAGAGTTGCACGGGTGGCTGGAGGCCGAATGCGGTTGGGACATCAGGGGAAAGCCGTACGTCGACACCGGGCCGATTCTGGAACGCGATCTGGCGCGGCGCGCGGGACTCGGTTGGATCGGCAAGAACACGATGCTCATCAATCCGAAACGCGGTTCCTTTTTCTTCCTCGGCGCGTTGTTCGTGGACCTCGAGCTCCAGGCGGACGCGCCATTCGAGACTGATCACTGTGGCAGTTGCACGCGATGTCTCGACGCGTGTCCCACGGAGGCCTTCGTCGCGCCGCACGTGATGGATGCGCGTCGCTGCATTTCCTATCTCACGATCGAGCATCGATCGGACATCGCGCCGGAGTTGCAGCCCCTCATGGGTGAGATGCTCTATGGTTGCGACATCTGCCAGGAGGTCTGTCCTTGGAACCTCAAGTTCGCGACCGAGATCGGGGATCCGGCGGTCGCGCCACGAAAGGAGAATGTTGATCCGGACCCCGAAGAGTTCGTGGCGTTGACGGATGAGCAGTTTCGGCGTCGCTTCTCGCGTTCTCCCATCAAGCGAACCAAGCGGCACGGTCTTTCCCGCAACGCCCGTATCGCGATTCGGAATCGCCGCGCCATTCGCGTATCCGGCAAGGCCAGCAACGACCCGTGATACGCTGTCATTAACAAGCCATGACGACGCCGGCCAAGGACGAGAACTCCGCTCCGATAGTCCCACTGTTCACGACGACCTGTAGAGGTTGCTCGTCGCGATGGATGGCGACGTTACCGTGGAGAGCGCGCCCGAACAGGGATCGACCTTTACGCTGCGGTTTCCCAGGATATAGGTCGTTCGGGCACTCCAAGCTGCTCCGACTTTAGTTAGAACCCGCCTTTTTGTGATATAGGGTCTGGCGGACCCATGCACGTTCCTTTATAGTCGGAGCGTTCGTCCTACCTTGGCGAGCACGACGAGTTGAATTGCGAGTCCTCCCGCTCGTAATCCTACCTCAACGCGTCGACCCGCCGGCCAGAAGTTGCCCCTCCTTCCCGCGGTTCGTTGAGCCGTTTCCTTCTCGCATTATCGATCGCCGCTGTTGGCATCGCATTGGGCGGTGCCGCAAACTCCGCGCGCGCGCCCGAGCGGGGAACGCGGGGCGCATTCGAGCTGACTTCGAGCGGAAACGTGGCACCTGGATTCGTCACGGGCTCGGCGGCCCGCGATGACGACGAGCGTGAGATCGTGCGCCGTGCACTGCGGCGCGCCGAGCCCGGCACGTACATCTCCGACATTCTGCGCGAGCGTGATTCCGCGCTCGCCCGCTGGCCCGACCGCCCGAACAGCCCGCATCGCGTTTGGATCCAGTCCACTTCCAACGTCGGCGACTGGCACATGCGGTACGTGTACGAGGTGCACGGCGCGTTCGTGGCCTGGGACACGTTGGACCTTCCCGTGCGCTTCCAGATCGTGGCGGATTCCGCCAGCGCCGACATCCGCGTGACCTGGATCGACCATTTCGTCGAGGCGATCAGTGGGCGCACGCGCTGGGCGCGCGATCAGAACTATTGGATCACGGACGCGAGCATCGTGCTCGCCGTGCACCATCGCACCGGAGAAGTTCTCGAGGACGACGCGATGCACGCGATGGCGCTCCACGAGATTGGACACGTGCTCGGCCTGGATCACACAACGGATCCATCGAGCATCATGGCCCCAAAGGTTCGGGTGCGGTGTCTCTCCGACGCGGATCGCCGAACGGCGCGTCTGCTCTACAAACTCCCCCCCGGTCCATTGGGCGATAGAAGCCGCTAGCTCCGGCTGGCGCGCTCTCCCCCTTCCCTCCCCGCTTTCGCAGTGCGTCGTCGCGATTACGTCCCACTCGTGTTGCTCGGCGGGATCGCCGCGCTCATCGTCGTCCAGGGAAAGCAGATGGGACGCGACCGTGCGTCCCGCCGTCCCCCGCGTTCCGATCCGGCCGCGACCGCGGCTGTGCAGCCGCAAGGCCGGCCCGATTC
>Ga0070698_100006394_pt1 | contig 12790 bp, 12 predicted proteins | sample KBSK1502metaG_FD_65477 | JGI IMG/M metagenome (GOLD analysis project Ga0070698, IMG submission 65477) | Corn, switchgrass and miscanthus rhizosphere microbial communities from Kellogg Biological Station, Michigan, USA - KBS K1-50-2 metaG | ecosystem: Host-associated > Plants > Roots >... | reverse complement strand
CGCCGACCTCCAGCACCTGCGGCGCACTCCCAGGCATCAGGCGGCGCAGCTCGGCCAGCACATGCCGGTTGAGCGCCCGGTCATCCACGGTCGTCTTCGCGGAAAGGTAGCGGGCATAGTCGAAGGTCATCGAGGCGTCATCGAAGCAAGTCATTGCTTCTCGGCCACCATCGCGAACTTGTGCACCCGCCCGCTGCCGAGCCAGTCACTCCACATCTGATGGGCCGTGATCAGCTCGGCGGCGGCCTGCGTCCCGATCTGGTCGGCGATCTGAGGTGAATCAGCTCGATAACAGCGAAGCAGCGCCGTCGCTATCGCGTGATGAGAGGAGCTGTACTCCTGCCGCCAGATCGCAGTCAGCCCCGCCTTGCGCAGCATGCCCGTCAATTGGGCCAACCTGATGAGCCAGACCGTATCGGCGCCGGGCATCCGCGCGCGCTCCTGCTGGTTGAGCGGTCGGCCTTCCTCGACCGTGAAAGCGAAACGCCCGCCCGGATCCAGCACGCGCGCCACCTCACCCAGCAAGGCCTCCTTGTCAGGGAAAGCCAGCATTGTCTCCAGCAGGAGCACCACCTCGAAGCGGCCCTCGGGCAGCGGCGGGAGATGAGCTTGCTCGAAGCGGCAGGGGAGATTCCCGGCCCGCTCCCGGGCGGTGGCCAGTGCGCTGGCGGAGTAATCGACACCGAGGTAGTGGCATCCCGACTCCGCCGTGATCATCCGGCCGGGGCCGGCCACCCCGCAGCACAGGTCAAGCACCGAGACGCCGGGGCCGACCCGGGCCTGGTGAGCCAGCGTCCGGATTTCGCCCGCCCGCATGAAGCTCTCCTGGCCTACATACTCGCCCGCGGGGTAGGCGGTCGCCTGGGCCCGCTCTAGCGCCGTCCAAAATGGTGCTCGCTGATCCTGTCCCACGTCAGATCCCGCTTGGTGTCCAGCACGGCGAAGCCGCTGCCACCCGCCCGGCAGAGCTAGTGCTCCATCCGGCAACGTTTGCCCTGTCCGTCGCGGTCATACCGGTAGAATCTACCCGTGCTCTACATGGTGATCGAGCGATACCTTTCCGGACCGCAGCCCGTCTACGAGCGAGCCGCCAGACATGGACGCATGCTGCCGGACGGACTCCGGTACGTCGACAGCTGGGTGGTCGACAACGGCGACCTTGATCGGTGCTTCCAGCTCATGGAGACCGATGACCCGGCTCTTTTCGAGGTCTGGCGCGAACGGTGGAGCGACCTGGGTGATTTCGAGGTACATCCCGTTATCAAGTCCGGTGAAGCCGCAGCCCGAGTTGGGGTGAGGTGGAACGGTCCGGTTGCTTGACGAACCCTCCGCACCAAGGCAAACATTCGCAGGCACGGCACTAGCTGCCGTGCCGCGCCCCATGTCGAGGGGACGCCGGTCGTCTCGGGCCGAACCGCGTCCACCGCTTCTACGTACCACTCTGTGTCAGGTATGACGGATCGGTGGAGAGTGTGGTTCAGCCCGGCCGCAGGGAGGTCGGCTCGCCGCGGCAGGCGCTCTGGAGGGCCGGGACATCGTGCGGGTCCGCGTAGTAGTCCCCGAGGGGTTCGACAATCCCGGCCAGCCTACCGGCGGCAACATCTATGACCGGCGCGTCTGCGCCGGACTGGCCGAGGCCGGATGGGATGTGCTGGTCACGACCATAGCCGCGGCGTGGCCGGTACCCGGCCCGGGCGCCCGGGCCGACCTGGCCCGCATCGTTTCCGCGATCCCCGGCGGTGAGACCGTCCTGATCGACGGGCTCATCGCCTCGCCGGCCGCCGCGCAGCTGCTGCCACACACCGGCCGGATACGAATGACAGTGCTGCTGCACATGCCACTGGCCACTGCCCTCGACGCACACCATGATGCCAGCGCCCAGCGCTCCGAACGCGCGGTGCTCGGCGCGGCCACCGGCGTGGTCGTCACCAGCGAATGGACCCGCCAGCTGGTACTGGCCCGATACGCGATCCCGGCCCACCGGGTGCACGTCGCCCGGCCCGGCGTCGATCGTGTCGCCGCCCCGGCCCGGCCCGTCCGCGGCCAGCTGATCTGCGTCGGAGTCCTCGGCCGCCACAAGGGGCAGGACCTCCTCGTCGAGGCGCTCGCCGACCTCGCTGAGCGGGACTGGCATTGCGTGCTGGCCGGACCGCTCGACCGCGACCCTGACTTCGTCGACCAATTGCAGACCCGGATCACCCGCCTCGGCTACGGGCACCGCGTCCGGCTCGCCGGCGTCCTGACCGGCGGCGCGCTCAGCCACGCGTACACCACCGCCGACTTGCTGGTCGCGCCGTCCCGCTCGGAGACCTACGGCATGGCCGTCACCGAAGCGCTCGCCCACGGCCTGCCCGTCATAGCCGCCGCCGTCGGTGGGCTGCCCGAAGCGCTCGGCTCCACCGCCGATGGCACCCGCCCCGGCCAACTGGTCCCTCCCGGCGATCCGGACGCTCTCGCCGCCGCGCTCGGAGACTGGCTGGGTGACGAGCGCCACCGACACCGGCTACGAGCGGCCGCACGACAGCGACGGCTGACCCTGCCCGGCTGGGAACAGACCACACAAGAGATAGCGAACGCACTGATCGCCCGTAGGCGGCGTAGGCCCGCGCCGCCCGCAGTGGACGACCGCCCTGAAGAGACCAGCGGCCCGGCTTGACCTTGACCCGGCGTCGGGCTCCGCCCGGCCAGTGCACAGGCTCCGCCCAGCCGCACCAGAACAGGCGGCCAGGCGCGCCACTGACGCCGCCTCGCGCCGCACCGTTAGGGGAGAATAATCGGCGAGCGGCCAGACGCGGGGTGGTCTGTGCGGCTACAGGTGAGGGAGCCGGTAGCCGTTGTAGTACCACAGCGCCGAGGTGTACCAGAGCACGCCGATGACGATGGCAAGCGTCCCGCCGGCCACCGGCAGCGCCCAGCCGGGCAGCCGCCTGCTGTGCACCAGCAGCACCTTGGCGGCGAACGCGCCGTAGAGGAAACAGCCGGCGATCGAGTGGATGGCCACCCGCGGGCTGGTCAGCTGGACGCCGTAGGCGATGAGGCAGTGCACCGCGACCGGGATGGTCAGCCCGAATACGGCGAACCCGGTGACCCGGTGCGCGACCGGCACCGGCCGCGGCGGGCTGCCCGCCAGCGGCAGCTTCCGGTAGATCCACAGGGCGAGCAGCACCTGGACCCCGGCCAGGGCCAGCGCGATGGTCGCCAGCAGCGACTTGGGCGGGATCGGGTCGCCGCCGAACATGCTGAATGTGTAGTCGGGCTGGTGCAGTCGGCCCGCCACGTACAGCGCGGCAGCCACGCCGAGGGCCAGCAGCCCGATCCCGGCCAGCCGCCACCTGGACGGCCTGCCTCTCTGAGCATCCGGTGCGGTCATGTCATCCTGTACCAGCCTTGCAGCGGTCGCGGCGGTTCCGTTCAGCTTCACCACGGGCAAGGGCCAGCTAAGGTTCACGTCACTCCCTCGGCCACTGCCGACGGTGCGGCCCGGGGCAGGCGTTCTCGCGGTGCCGGCCAGCACGACGCAGGCCTTTCGGTGCGCGCTGGCGCCCGGTACGCCCGCCGCTCTTGCAGATGGTCGCGGCTTGTGTCATACGCGGGTGAGCGCGGACTGAGGGCGTAGGGTGGCCGGGTGCGGTCATCGCAGCTGCCAGAGGACGGGCCGGTGCGGCTTGGCTCGGTGCCGCTCCCGGCGGGCAGGCGGGTGATGGCTTTCGAGGGTGATGGGGAGCCGGTTGCCTGGGTCACCAGTGTGGACGTGCCCGGCCCCGGCCGGGTCTGGTCCGCGCTTTCGGACCTGCACGGGCAGACTGGCTTGATGCCGGTGCTGCTGGACGGCGGGGAAGATGAGCACGACTACTTCTTCTGCTGGCCGCCTAAGATCGCCGAGGTCGACCGGCTGGATGCGGGCAGGGTCCTGGCAGCGTTGTGGGATGGGCAGTTCGAGGACACCAGCGGCCCGGCGGAGCTTTATGACACCCCGCTCAGCAGGGAGTTCCTCGGCTTGGGCCAGCCTCCGCCGGGCGGGCACGGTCTCGGCGATATCGCATCCGCGATCTTCAAGGTGATGACGGATCCCTCTGCCAACGCGGAACTAGAGCGCCTGAGTGAGATCGACCGGCGTAACGCCGTGCCGTTGCCATTCCCACCCGCTGAGCCCGACCCCCGAGAGCGCCAGCCGTTCCCGGGCCTTGCTCCCCCGGCCGACGGCAGGCTCAGCCAGGCAGAGCGGGACGCCGCCCTGGCGTCACTTCAGCCCGCCCGGATCGGGCTGGTCCCGGCCCGGCGGCCCGCTGATGTGCCAGCCACTGTCGGCTGGTCCGTCTTCGGCACGGACGGGCCATCCGAATTCCCGGTGCACTGCTCGGCGAACGCGGTCTGGGTCGGGTCGGTGCTCCGGTCGTTCGAGGACCGCTTCGGCGCGACGCTGCTGAAACTGGGCCCGAGCGCGGAACTGCGGCTGCTTGTTGAGCGGCCGCCGCGCACGCTCGAGCATGCCGCCAGGCTCGCCGCCGAGCACAGCGTCTTCTGCGACGAGTGCGCCGGGCAAGGCTTGCGGGAGGTGGCCGACATCGCCGCCGCGCTGGTCGGCGCACCGATCTGGACGTTCTGGTGGGACTAGCGCGGTCCAGGCCGTGACCTGGGTCTGTGTACCAGCCTGGTGGCCGCGCTTCCAGCGGGAGCGCTGGCGACGGGCGGGGCCTCCCCCGATGCTTGGGAGGAGGCCCCGGCTCGGACCCGGGCTACCTGCAGGTGACAGTGACCCTAGTCACCGTGGGTATCCCGTTGGCGTTGTTGGTGTAAGAAGGGTTTCACACCTCGGGAACCCACGGGCTTCCGGCATATCATGATCAAGAAGGAACTTCGGCAACGACCTGGCGGAGGCGGCGTAGGTCTTGATTCGCCTGGGGCTCTTTTGGCCGCTCGACAGCCAGTTGCGACGATGGGAGGAGTGACCCAACGCTCATGGTGCAGGCCCTAGTAGCGGCACCGCTCCGGTACGCTGCAGTGCGGCTCCGCACCAAGAAACTCCAGTTCAGAAGACTAGTGTTCGCGGGGCGTTAGCTCAATGGTAGAGCAGCGGACTTTTAATCCGTGGGTTCTGGGTTCGAGCCCCAGGCGCCCTACCTGCGGAAACGCTACCTATCGATCTTGTTTCGTGGAACGAGTCACTCGTTCCACGAAACAAGATCGATTCGCTTGCAGGTGAAGCCTCAGATCACGCAGAGTGACCGCCTGCCCTGAGCCATATGCATTCACCTTCGCCGTTCGCGGGCTGTCTCGTTCCTTCAGCCTCGTCAGCATTGTCTTGCGGCATCAGCGGGCGCTGCGGCCCGAAGTCCCGCCTGGCCGGGCCGTTCGGCCCTAGGTGACATCCGCCAGACCCTGGCACCGTCTGGCCTGGTCAGGCCGGGGGACCTGCGTGCCATCTGGCTGGGTGCCGGACCTTGACAGCAAACCATCACAAGGGTCGATGGCCGGGCTCTCGTAGTTTTTTTCTGCGGGCTGATCGTGGCCGGGCGGGGGTGCCGCCTGCGCCGCGGCTGGACCCCGCGGGTGGGTCGTTGCTGGGCGGGACTTTTGGCTGGCTTATGTCGGGCCTTCTGCCTCTGCCACGGCGGGGTTGCGGGGCGAGAGTGGCGTAAGGAGGTCCAGCATCGAGCCGACACAGCAGAGCCATCGGCGTACGCGCCGGCTCGGCGGGAGGCGATCAAGATGACTAATACAGCGCAAGCAGCTGCCGGAACGCGCAGCCGCCGGCAAGCTTTGACACTCCGCCCGCGCAGTCCGGTACGCGCCGCGGTGCTGTCGCTCGTCACTTTTTCGCTGTACGGCTTTTGGTGGTGGTGGGACGTCAGCCGGCAGCTGAAGGCGCTCGGTCAGCCCGCTCACCCGTGGCGGGCGCTGGCGGCAGTGACGGTCGGCTGGCTTGCCGTCGTCCCGCCCTTCCGGTCGGTGCAGCGCACCGCGACCATGATCGGCGCGGCTCAACGCCGCACCGGGATGGCCAGCACCGTGAACGCGTCCGCGGCGATGACCATCGCCGCCGTGGCGGCGGCCGGAGCGATCGCGTGGGTGGTGACGTCGCTGGCGGCTCTTTCCGTCGGCATCTTCATCGGCATGGCCTGGGCGCTGATCGCCATGGGGTTCGTCGGCTACCTGCAGCGCGAGCTTAACCGAGCTGCCGGCTAGCGGGCCTCGGCCACAAGGAGCAGCAATGCATTTCTGCGCGGGATCGAGGGCCGCCGAGCTGGCCAGGACCGGGTTCCGCCCGCTCGCACTATGTCGGCAGGATCGCCCCGGTATGGGTCCCCGCGGTCAGGGTCGGCGGCCCGGCATGAAAGGGACGGCAGCGGTCACCGCCGGCCTCGCGGCGGCGGTCTCCGGGTACCTGCGCTGGATTCGTCCCCGCGTGTTCTCCTGGGGTGCCACGCGTGATGAAGCCACGCGGCCGCTGGCCGGCGACGAGGTCTGCCACCGGCCCCAGCTGAACGCCACCCGGGCCGTCACCATCGCGGCGCGACCCGAGCAGGTCTGGCCCTGGCTGGTGCAGTGGGGCTGGGGCCGTGCGGGCTTTTACAGCTACGACCTGCTGGACAACCTCGGCCGGCCCAGCGCCGAGGAGATCCTTCCCCGGTTCCAGCAGCTCGCCGTCGGCGACTGGGTGCCGATGAGCGGCAAGACAACGCCGTACACGGCATTTCGGGTCACGCGGCTGGAGCCCGCCAAGATGATGTTGTGGGAGAAGGGCGGCGGCACCTGGCTTTGGCTGCTCGAGCCGGCCGGTACCGGGCACACTCGGCTGATCACCCGGATGCGCGGCCGGTACCGGTGGACCAGGCCTTCCATTGTGACCGAGCTGATCTTGATGGAGATCGGTGACCCGTTCATGATGCGCAAGTGCCTGCTGGGCATTAAGCAGCGGGCGGAGCGGCTCGCAGCGCGACGGCGCCGCCGGATGGCAGGAACGGCGGCGGCGCACGGCACAGCAGCAGAAAGCAGTCCGGCCGGGTTAGGGGGCGGTACGCGATGAGTCCAGTTGTCGTTGCGGCAGAGGTGGACATCAGCCGGCCGCCGGAGGAGGTCTTTGATTACTGCAGCGACCACCGGCACGAGCCGGAGTGGAATCCGGTGATGAAGCGCATCGCCAAGCTCACCGACGGTCCGATCGGCGCCGGAACCCGGTACGTGGCTGAGTTTGTCAAGGGCCCGCCCATGGTCATGGAGTGCACGCGGTACGAGCGCCCGGCCACCTGGTTCTTGACCGGTGATTTTCCAGTAATGACGGCAAGCGGCGGCTGGCGGGTGCTGCCCACCGCGGACGGTTCCCGCCTGGTCGTGCGAGTGGAGATGGAGCTGCATGGCCTGCTCAATCTGGCCGGGCCACTGGTGCGCCGCCGTGAGCAGCCGATGTTCGAGCGCGATCTGAACAACATCAAGGCCCGGCTCGAAGGAGCCCACCTGGCGCCTTCACGCGAGTACGAGGAGCAGTGAAATGCAGACGATGAGACAAGCCGCAGCTGAGTTCCTGGCGGGCAAGCGGGTCGCCGTCACCGGGGTGGCGCGGAAGCCGCAGGGACACGGCAGCAATGTGGTGTACCAGCGCCTGCGGCAACGCGGCTACGAAGTCTTCGCGGTGAACCCCAACGCGGACCAAGTCGAAGGCGACACCTGCTATCACGACCTGGCCTCTGTCCCCGGCACCGTCGATTGGGTGGTGATCGGAACCAAGCCCGAGACGGCCGAGGCCACCATGCGCGAGTGCGCCGACCTGGGCATCAAGCGCGTCTGGATGCACCGGGGACCTGGCGCGGGAAGCGTGTCGCAGGCAGCGGCCGAGTATGGCCGTCAGCACGGGATCACCGTGATCGCGGGCGGGTGCCCCTGTATGTTCGACCCCACCGCGGATCCCGGCCACAAGGCGATGCGGTTCATGTTCACCCTGACGGGCAACGTGCCACGGCGCGTGCAGTAGTAAGGAAGCCGAGACGGCCGGCCGCCGAAATGGTCACGCACACCACGCCGCCGCCGTGGAGCCCCCTGGCGCGGGCGGACGCGCCCAACCCCCCGCACAACCTGCGCGTGGGCCCAATGATGTGGCTCTCGCCCTCATCAAAGACGCATCCGCTGGCATGGTTGTCCATCGAGTCCTGCATGGCACAAGTGGTCGTAGTCGGCGAAATCTTGATCTTTGCGGCAGACGGATTCCGCTGGCCGAGCTCCCCCGGAGGCCGCGCGGGTCTTGTCGGGGGGTGGCGGCCTGGCCGCAGCGTGGTCCACGATCGGATGGGGGTGCGAGGTGGGCGCAGGCATGGCGGCGCGGGTGCCGGTGGACCGGGCCAGCCCGGTCGACCTGATGCAGCTTGCCACCGACGTCGGACCCGCGCCCATGCACGTCGGCGCCGTGCTGGTCCTGGCTCCCGGGCCAGGCTTCAGCGTTCAGGAAGCACAGCGGCTGCTAGGTGAGCGCGTCCGCGCCGTGCCCCGGCTCCGGCAGCGGCTGCGCCGGGCGCCGCCCGGCTGCGGCCGGCCGTTCTGGGCCGACGACCCGGCGTTTGACCTGCGGCACCACGTCCGGCAGCTGCCCTGCCCGCCACCGGGCGGCGAGCGGGCCTTGCTGGAGGTGGCCGCGGCCGTCACCGGCGAGCCGCTGCCCCTGTCCCGGCCGCTGTGGTCGGCCACGTTCGTCACCGACCTGGCCGGCGGCAGCACCGGCCTGGTCATCGTCATGAACCACGTGCTGGCGGACGGCATCGGCGGGCTCGCGGTACTGGCCAGGCTGGTGGATGGGGTTCCGGGCCCGCCGCCCGGTACCCCGCAGGCGGCAGGGTTCCCGGTCCCCGCTCCCAGCGCCCGCACGCTCGCCGCCGACGCCTGGGCGGGCCGGGCGCGCCGGCTCACCCACCCGGCGGGCAGCGTGCGCACGATCCGGCGGGGCGTCGCCGAACTGGGCGGCGCCCGGCCGCCCCGCAGGCTCCCGCCGACATCCCTGAACCGCCCCACCGGGCCGCAGCGGCGCCTCGATGTCGTCGCCGCCGATCTGGCCGCGATCCGCGACCTGGGTCACGCCCACGGCGGCACCGTTAATGATGTGATCCTCGCCGCCATCGCCGGGGCGCTGCGGGCCCTGCTGGCAAGCCGCGGCGAGCAGCTCGACCTGGTGACCGTATCGGTGCCGGTGTCCGCACGCCCGGCAGCCACCGGCGGCCAGCTCGGCAACCAGGTCGGGGTGATGCCGGTGGCCCTGCCCGCCACCGGCGACCTGGCCGCCCGCGTGACCCGGATCGGCGCGATCACCCGCGAGCGCAAGACAGCCGCCCGCGGCACTTCGGCGGCGCTGCTCGGACCGCCGTTCCGGCTGCTGGCCCCCACCGGGCTGCTCCGCTGGTTCTTCAACCGCCAGCGGCTGATCCACACCTTCGCCACCAACCTGCGCGGCCCGGCCGAGCCGCTCACCTTCGCCGGCGCCCCGGTGCGGGCGGTGATCCCCATCCCGAATACCACCGGCAACGTCACCGTCACCTTCGGCGTGCTGTCCTACGCCGGGACGCTGCGGATCAGTGTCCTATCCGATCCCGGCCGGGTGCCGGACGTGGCCGTGCTGACCACCGCCCTGCGCCGGGAACTGGACAGCGCGGCCAGCTGACCGGCACGGCTGACGGCCGGCGGCGGCGAAGTGTTGCCGGGGCGTTTGGTGGTGCCGGTGATGTCGGCATGCGGACGACAACTGGGACCGGGGGCGCGGGGCAGTCCGCGCCGCTAGCGCGGTGCCGGGCGCGGTGCGATGAACGGTCGTTCTCCACCCTGGGTACGAGGGTGGGTTCTACCCAGCGGCTGACGCGCCGGTGTTCTGGCGTCGCGACGATAGATGTAGGTCAGGTACCCGGCATAGCTGGAGGTGAGTGAGATGGACGATCAGCGGAAGATCCGGGCCTCGGACCATGACCGGCAGGAGGTCGTGGATCGGCTGCGCGGCGGGCTGGAGGACGGCCGCCTGAAGATGGACGAGTTTGTCGACCGTATGGGGCTTGCTTACCAGGCGGTGACCTATGGCGATCTCGCCCCGCTGTACGCCGATGTGCCTGCAGTGGGCTCGAAGACCGGGCAAAAGGCGGCTCCGCCCGCGGTGGCACGGCCTGCCCGCCTCCCTGGGCCAGGTGTCCTTGCCGGGCTGCCGATGACGCTCAAGGTGCTGTGGACGATCTGGCTGACCGCCGTGTCGATCAATGCAGTGGTCTGGGCTCTGGTCTGCGCCACCTCTGCCCACCTGGTCTATCCCTGGCCGCTGTGGGTTGCGGGCCCGTACGGGGCCGCGCTGTTTGCCGTGTCGGCGGGCGTCACGCAGGCCCGGCGCAGTCATCTGCCCGCCGGAGGGCGGCTGCCGTCATGAACGCGGTGGGAAACCAGGACTCGCGCGCGGCGGGGGCAGTACCCGGCGAGGGCGGGGTTGCGATCCGGGTCCGGGGTCTGCGCAAACGATACGAGGATGTGGAGGCAGTGCGCGGGATCGATCTGACCGTCCGGACCGGTGAGATCTTTGCGTTCCTCGGGCCGAACGGGGCCGGGAAGACCACGACCGTCGAGACGCTGGAAGGCTACCGGCGCCGCGACGCCGGCGAGGTAGATGTTCTCGGGTCCGACCCGGACCGCCCGGCGGCGGGCTGGCGGGCGCGCATCGGCGTGGTCTTGCAGGAATCCCAGCCAGAAGCCGAGCTCACGGTGGAAGAGTGCGTCTCGCTGTATGCCGGGTACTACCCCAGGCCGCGGCCGGTCTCCGAGACGGTGGAGCTGGTGGGCCTGGCCGATCGCCGGGCGGCCCGCTGCGGCCGGCTGTCGGGCGGCCAGCGTCGGCGGCTTGATGTGGCCCTGGCCCTGATCGGAGACCCGGAGCTGGTGTTCCTCGACGAGCCCACCACCGGGTTCGACCCGGCGGCCCGCCAGTCGGCGTGGGAGGTGATCGCCGGGCTCCGCGACCTCGGCAAGACGATCTTCCTGACCACGCACTACATGGAGGAAGCCGAGCGCCTGGCGGACCGGATCGCGGTGATCGCCGCCGGGCGCATCGTCGCCGAGGGCACCGCGGCCAGCCTCGGCGGGCGTGACGCCAAGGCGTCCGTCATCGGCTTCACCCTGCCGCCCGGCCTATCGGCCGCCGACCTGCCGCCCGCCCTGGCCACCATGGTGACCGGCAGTCCCGGGGACAAGGTCGAAGCACACGTCACCAGCCCGCTGCCCCTGCTCGGCGGCCTGGCCGCCTGGGCGAAGGCACGCAACGTCGACCTCCCCGACCTCCAGGTGCTCCGCCCGACGCTGGAGGACATCTACCTGCAGCTCACTCGGGAGTCCCGATGACCGCCGTCAGCCACCACACGAAGTACGCCGCTGGCTCCCGCCACCGGCTCGCGCACCTGGCCATCCACCAGTTCCGCGCCGACCTGCGCTGCTTCTACCGCAACAAGCAGAGCGTGTTCTGGACACTCGCCCTCCCGGTCCTGTTCCTGGTGATCTTCGGGTCGGTGTTCCAGCACCAGAACGTCGCCGTCCCGGGCGGAAGAATCAACGAGCCGGTGTACTACGTTCCCGGCATCATCACCTACGGCCTGATCGCCGCCGCATTCTCCAACCTCGTCGTCTCGGTTGTCCGCTACCGGGAGACCGGCATCTACAAGCGCCGGCGGGCCACGCCGCTGTCACCGGGCGCGATCATCGCCGCCCGCGCCCTCCTGGCCGTCCTGTCCGTCCTGGCGATCACCGCGGTCTTGCTCGCCATCGGCTGGGCCGGGTTCGCAGCGCACATCCCCGGCCGGACGGCCCCTGGGTTTCTCCTCGACATCATCGTCGGCGCCATCGCCTTCTGCTGCCTGGGCTTCGCCCTGGCCAGCCTCATCAGCAACATCGACGCAGCCCAGCCGGTCACCCTGGCCATCGTCCTTCCGCTGTGCTTCCTCTCCGGCGTTTTCATCCCGATCCTGGAACTGCCCCGCTGGCTGATCGACGTCGGCAAGATCTTCCCTGTACACGCCCTGGCAGGCGCCCTGCTTGCCGCGTACAACCCGCACACCACAGGGTCCGGGCTGCGCTGGGGCGACCTCGCGGTCCTCGCCGCCTGGGGCGCCGCCGGGCTCATCATCGCCGTGCGCCGCTTCAGCTGGCTCCCACGCGCCGGCTGAGCCAGCGAGAAGGATCCATGACAGAGCCTTCGCGGCTCATCAAAGGGAGGCTTCGGGCCCAGGCGTTCCCGCAGACCCGCTACATCGCCGGGCCCAAGCGACCTGCACCCGCGCGGCACCTGGACCATCAGGCCTTTCCACCCGCCGGGTCCAAAGACCCCAAGCACCCCTGTTCGTCGTACAGAACCACCAGCCGAGGAGGCCGGGCCACCCTTTCAGGAGGGCCGCCCTGCCTGACGCCGTCGGCTCAGCCGCGCCGTTCCTGATGACAGGCATGTGATGGGTGAGCACGATGGCAAGACCTGTCACTGGCTGCGGCGGGTCCGGCCGCCCGGGCCGCCTTGTGCCGGGGTGACGAGGTCGTGGTCGAAGGCGAAGACGACCCCGGCGGCCCGGTCGCGCAGCTGCAGCTTGGTGAACAGGTGGTTGATGTGGGTCTTGATCGTTCCGTCGCTGACGAATAGCTCGGCGGCGATCTCGGCGTTGCTCTTGCCCTGCCCAATGAGCGCCAGCACTTCGCGTTCGCGGCCGGTCAGGGCGTCGAGGGCGGGGTCGCGCCCGGCCCGCGGCGGCGGGGCCGACCGGTAGATGGCCAGCACCCGGCCGGTGACCGCCGGGTCGAGCCA
>Ga0070698_100006392_pt1 | contig 12793 bp, 10 predicted proteins | sample KBSK1502metaG_FD_65477 | JGI IMG/M metagenome (GOLD analysis project Ga0070698, IMG submission 65477) | Corn, switchgrass and miscanthus rhizosphere microbial communities from Kellogg Biological Station, Michigan, USA - KBS K1-50-2 metaG | ecosystem: Host-associated > Plants > Roots >... | reverse complement strand
AGGCCGCGAAAGATGGCGAATCGTAAGGGAGTTTTTATTGGCGCCTATGTGCCCAACCACCTGAAAGAGTCTTTGCGTCGGCGCGCCGCAGCCGAACATCGCACTCTCTCGCAGGAGATCACCCGTATTCTGGAAGAGGCCGTGCATGGCAAAGGGCTGCCCGCGGGCAGCGTAGATCGACGTAATCGCGAATCGGTACCGCGGCGACGAAGCACCGATCCAGCCCCTCGCCGGCGTACTGATGATATTACCTACGCTCCTGGGACGGGCAAGTCGGGCGATGAAAAATAGTTATTAACAGCGGAGGAGTCTGGAGTTAGTGTTGAAGATCCTGGTCATAGCAGCGCTGTTTTCCCTCCTGCTGCTACTCCTGTATTCTCGCATCTATCCGTACATCCTGATCCTGAAAAAAATTTTCGGAGTGGCAAAGACGATCACTGATTCACCGGCCAACGCCGGCTCCGGAAGTGAAACTGGAAAGTCGGCAGGAAAGCTGGTCCGTTGTGTTGGTTGTGGAACCTGGATACCCGCAGGTCGCACTATCGGAAACAAAACGGGCTCGTCAGTGTATTGCTCTCGCGACTGCATTGAAAAGACTTCGAACGGTAAGGAAAGAAAGATTGCCGGCTAGGAAGGCTGGGCAGTAGCCTCTGTCCCGTGTTCAATACAAGAGCTCCAGGCAAAAAAGAATTGGTGGATTCAAGCTTGAAGTATAGCGATCAACCCGGAGGGTTGGGAGATAGTAGCCGGTGGTCGTAGCGAAGCGAAGACCTCCGGTGGATGCAGGCGAAAATAACGGCACCCCGCCGGGGTGCCAGATGAAAAGGGCATACAACAAATTCTGGTGAAAATTCTCGCACCCCTTCGGGGTGCAACTCGTTTTGGACTTGGTCCGGTGGTTTTCGCTTCGCTTCAACCACCGGCTACTATCTGCCAGCCCTCCGGGCTGATACAACAGACTGGTACATTTCAAACTTCAATTTGCGAATGACAAATTTACAAATTGATTCCTTCTTACACCATCGTTAGGCAAGAATGCCTGTCCTACTCATTCGCTGGTCGCGGCTTCGGTCGGGAGCAGGTTGCCTGCCTCATGAATGGCTCTATCGGTGTCGGTAAGATAAAGAACGATCGCGCCAACTACAAAGAAAATGATTAGAGATAGCAAAGCCTGCCGGTAGGAATTTGTCGCGGCGACCACCGCTCCGAACACCAGCGGCCCCATCCAGGAAGTGCCACGCTCCGAAACCTCATAGATGCCAAAGAACGAAGCCTCTCTTCCGGCTGGAATCATCCGCGAGAACAGCGATCGCGACAGGGCCTGGGAGCCGCCCAGCACGATCGCAATTACGGCAGCCATGAGCCATGCTTGTTTGGTGGTTTGCAGAAAGCCATAGCCATAAATCACCACGGCCGCCCATAACACCAGCGAAACCATGATGGCGTTTTTCGTGTTGATAGCGTAGGCAAGACGTTCAAACAACAGCGCGCCAAAGATTGCGACGAACTGAACCATCAGAAAGATAAGCAACAGAAACGACTGGTCAGTCTTGAGTCCTCTCGCGGTGAAGAGTTCCTGAGCCATGAAGACTGAGGCCATGCTAATTACGGTTTGAATTCCGTCATTAAAAAATAAATAGCCGATGAGATACTTGAGCGTATAACGCAACCGTGCCAGTTCACGAAAAGTTCGGCCAAGCTCGGAAAACCCAACCGTTAAATAACTCTTTCCCGCAGGCAGCGATTTCTCCGCAGCACGTGTTTTCAGTGTCGCGAACGCAATCAACGCAAAACCGCCCCACCAGAGCCCAGCCGACAGGAAAGAGAGCCGGACCGCCATAAACGGATCCATGCCCAGGCGTGGCGCGCTCTTCACCAGCAGAAAGTTGAGCGCAAGCAAGAGGCCGCCGCCCAGGTAACCGTAAGCGAAGCCCCGACTCGACACTTTGTCGCGTTGATCCTCGGTCGTGATGTCGTTGAGAAATCCGTTATAGAAGACGACGGCGGCTCCGAAGCCGAGATTAGCAACGATGAAAAGCAGTCCGCCGAGCCAGTAGAGTTGACCGTCGACGAAATACATCAGACAGGTCGCTGCAACCGCTATGTAGCAGAAGACGGCCATCATCTTTTTCTTTAGATTGGAGTAGTCGGCGATACTTCCGAGAATTGGCAGGAGAAAAATCTGCAGGAAGACGGCAACCGATACGCAGGTGGGAAAGTATGACTTCGCGGTAATTGCGCCCAGTGGGCCGAGGCTGAAGACCGTGCCATTCTCACCAACTGCTCGCTGCGTTATCTCGGTGAGGTATGGTCCGAAAAGGGCTCCGACAATAGTTGTCGAAAAGGCTGAGTTGGCCCAGTCGTACATCTTCCAGCCAAACACTTCGCGGGGGTTGTTCTTCTCCATGTGCTGCCGTTTGGACTTCATAATGGCGCTCTAGCCAAAACCAACAGAACTCGATCCACAAAACTCCATGAAAAGACACGAATGGTAAGTCGTATTAGTTCACGTGATTTCGTGGATCGTTGTTTCCGGTCGCTGCGGGTGTCTTCGTCAATGTTTCAACTATGGCCGGTGTTATGTCCGCGAGGCTTTTAATTCGTCCAGCGATATGCTCCTTGTCTGCCCCCCAGACAATGGTTGGAACCTTATTCAGCGTGTGATTGCGTGTAGAGAGATCTTCGATGTTGCCGTGATCGCTGGTGAGTATAACTGAAGTCTGACGCAAATCAATTCTGTCCAGCACTCCTCTTATCATGGCGGCGAGGTTCCGGAGCACTGTTTTTGCCGCCTCCGTATCCTGTGCGTGTCCGACCTTGTCGGTGATGAAGTATTCGTAGAGCGTAAATCTATTTTCGCTGACAATGTTCGCGAGCACTGTGGCCGCTTCTTTAGGAGTTCGCGGCACTACGTCCTCACCTCTTTCAATCAGTGTTTGATTGGTGAAGTCATGGAAGACAGCCCGGCCAGCCTGGTTATCAGCCACCCGGCGAAAGGGTAACCCGGCCGCCTCCACCGCTGCAGTCGTTGCCGAAACCCAGCGCGGGCGCTCGTCGAAAAATTTCCTCGTGTAGGTGTTGGCAAAAGTTATTGGTTCAACGCCGGCGCGAGTTAATTGCAGGAATAGAGAATGGTCGCGGATGATTTCGAGCATGGCACTGTTGGGAAACCCTTGTTTGTGATAGCCGAGCTTGGCAGGTGCGTTGATGCCGGTGAGGATGGTGGTTTGTCCGGACGCGCTTTGCGGACGGCCTTCAATCCCCAGACATGAGTCGGTGGGCACAATGATTCCGTCGAAGATGGTTGCCGTCTCTTCGTCGCGAAAGACAGCCAACGGGTCGGCACTGTCGAGACCGTCGAGAGGGTTAGACGGTCCCCGTGAACCAATTCCCAGGCCGTCAATGAAGAAGAGAAGTACCGACATTGCGAGCGATGAATATCATCCGCAATCTTTGCGTGCAAGTCTGAGAATCTAGCTAACGCGGGTTTTCGCGCCTTTAACGCTGAGAGCGAAGCCCATTCACTTCGCCAATCACTGCCTAACAAGCGTCTAAAACTCGGGATTACGGCTGGGGCGCGCTGGTCGTTGGTCCTTTCTAAAGCAACTAAGCTACTCTTTACCGAATCAAAATGTCCTCTTCCTTCCACGTCTGAGGTATCAATAATGACAAAAGCTCGCATTATGGCTTTGATTACCGGTCTGCTAATTCTCGGCGCTGTGAGTGTTATCAGGGCGCAGGATCCCGCGACTCAACTCACGCCGACTGGCGCGCAAACCGACGAACAGCAACAAAAAGAAAAGGAAGTGGCGGAAAAGAAAGCCACGGCCTTGCTGGAGCAGATCGTAGGAGAAGTTCAGCTGCTGAGGCTGCCGGAAAATCGCATCCGCGTACAAATCGCAGCCGCCGATATGCTTTGGAAGCGCAATGAAGCGCGGGCGCGTTCCATGTTTTCGCTCGCCGGCGATGGCGTCGCCGAACTCATTCGTAGCACAGACGGTAACTCGCAGCGTTGGGCCGCGCAGTTGCGGCAAGAATTAGTGTTGAGTGCTGCCCAACACGATGCGCCACTTGCTTACCAACTGCTGGCGGCAACTCAATCATTAACGCCCACAGTTGATACCGGTAGCGACTTCCGGCGGCCGCGCGCCGATGCAAATTTGGAGCAGAATCTCCTGGCGCAAGTAGCCGCGCTCGATCCAAAGCTGGCAGCGCAGAAGGTTGAAGAAGCGCTCACGAGCGGGCAGTATCCAAATACGCTTCCTCAGGTGCTCTCGTCGCTGCAGTCTCAGGACAAGGACGCAGCAACTAAACTCACAGCGAAAGTGGTAAGCAAGTTGCAGACGGAGAACATGCTCGCCAATGTGCAAGCAGAAATGCTGGCGTTGTCGCTGTTGCGTGCCGGCGTGATTACAACCAGCAGCACGCAAGCAAACGCGAACCAACCGGCTACCGATCAGACGAATTCAAATACACCCATGACCGGGACAGGCTTCAGCAATGTCGCTCCGCCCGTGCTTGGCGAGGCGGCTTACAAGGATCTGCTGAACACGATAGTTGACGCCGCGCTTCGGGCTACCCGCCAGCAGCCTAACAGTCAGGGAGGGCAAGGCAATGGTCGTGGCCGAGGTAATTTTGGCGCGGCGCAAAATCAAAATCAGACCCCGCTCACGGACGGGCAGGTCGAACAACAAAACGCGCGCCGTCTGTTAGCTGGACTGCAAACGCTACTACCGCAGATCGATCAATATCTCCCTTCTCGTGGAGCCACCGTGCGCAACAAGATGACTGAGCTCGGTATGGGTAATAACCAGAGGGTGGCTTTCAATCAAATCAACACTTTGATGCAGCAAGGCACGGCGGACAGCCTGCTTGCTGCCGCTCCGGCTGCTCCTCCCGGAATGCAATCCAGACTCTACCAACAGGCGGCCCAAAAAGCGCTCGACGAAGGAAACGTTGACCGAGCGCGTCAGATTGCAAACGATCATCTTGACGGCACTACCCGCGATAGAGTGCTGCAGCGAGTGGACTTTCAGTTGATAGCGAAAAAAGTGGAAGCAGATAACATGGACGAGTTGCGGCAGACACTCGCGAATTTGCATTCTGATGATGAGCGAATTGATCTATTGCTGCAGTTGGCTGGCCAGGCACAGAAGACTGCCGGCCAACAAGAGTCCACGTCACAATCAGAGGACTCAAAACTCGCGCTCAAGTTTCTTGGCGAAGCTCAACGGTTAGCAAATCGACGCGCCACCAACTACAGCCATTTCGACCAGCAGTTGCGCATCGCTGACGCGTTCGCGTCGCTTGAGCCATCGCGAAGTTTTGAAGTGCTTGACCCGGGTATTGCGCAGCTCAACGAACTACTTTCGGCGGCGGCGCTGCTCAGCGGATTCGAAGTTAATATTTTCAAAGATGGCGAGTTACAACTTGCTGGTGGCAGTGGTCTCAGCGATATGGTGTCGCGCTACGGGCAGGAGTTGGCGTTGTTGGCAAAGGTAGACTTTTCCCGGGCTGAAAGCTCGGCAAACAAATTTCAGCTCGCAGAGCCACGCCTGATGTCGCAATTGGCGATTGTGCGAAATGTACTCGGTGTGCCCCAGGTTGCGCCGCCTATCAGCGGCTTCGGTGGGCAACGAAGGTTTGGGCGTAGAGGACAGTAAGGGCCTTGGGATTCCAGCGCCGAAGGGCGCGAAATGTAAATGCCTGGGGCAACGCCCCAGGTTAACGCCCATAAATCGTGCAGCGCTGAAAGCGCGAAATAGAAGTCGCGAACCTGGCTGAAATGCGCGACAACCATTTCGCGCTTTCAGCGCTAAGAACTCCAACTGCTCTTAACCTGGGCCGATGGCCCAGGCTATTACATTTCGCGCCTTTGGCGCTGAAAGGCCCACCCTGGTTCTAGGTTGCTTGCCCGCCTTCCTCATCCAGCTGGCCACGCTCACGATACAAGTTCAGTTTGTTGTGAAGCGTCTTGAGGCTGATGCCCAACAACTCAGCGGCGCGCGTCTTATTGTTCTTGGTCTTCTTGATCGTACGAATGATCATCTGGCGTTCTACTTCCTCGATAGGCGTACCCACCGGAAATGTTATCGTGTCTTCGTTTCGCAGACGTTCACGCTGGTCGATCGGATAGGGCGCGAAGTGATGTCGCTCTATTTGTTCGCCGGAGCAGATGACCACCGCGCGTTCGATCACGTTTCGCAGTTCGCGAACGTTGCCGGGCCAGACATGAAACTGCAATGCAGAAAGCGCGGCGGGACTTAGAAAACGCGCAGGCCGCGCGTGTTTCTGTGCGAGGTTGTCCACCAGGTACTGCGCCAGCAAGGGAATGTCTTCCTTGCGGTCTTTCAGTGACGGCAGGTCAATGCGAAAAACGTTGATACGGTAAAGCAGATCTTCGCGCAAGGTCCCCTTGCTCACAGCCGTTTGCGGATCCTGGTTGGTCGCCGCGAGCAGGCGCACATCAACCGCCACCTCTTTGCGACTGCCCAGGCGACGAACCGATCGTTCTTCAATAACACGCAGCAGCTTAGACTGTAGTAACGGTGGCATCTCCGCGATTTCATCCAGTAGCAGGGTGCCACCTTCCGCCAACTCAAAACATCCTGCTCGCATCGAGGCCGCGCCGGTGAAGGCGCCCTTCTCGTGTCCGAAGAGCTCCGACTCCATCAGGGTTTCAGGAATCGCCGAGCAGTTAATGCCGATGAACGGCTGTTCTCGTCTGGGGCTAAGCTGATGGATAGTGCGGGCGACCAGCTCTTTGCCGGTTCCCGATTCGCCGGTGATCAAAACCGAAGCAGATGACGAAGCGACTTGTTCAACGAGCGAGTATATCTCGCGCATTGCCGCGGAATTTCCCACCAGCTCACCGAAGGCGCCACGATCCAGCAGCTGCCGGCGCAGAGCTTCGATTTCGCGTTTAGCCTCGCTCAGTTCAGGTGCTTGTGGTTCCGTTGACATATATTGGTTTGTTAGTAAGTGAGCTCTCGCAGGCAGACAATACCATGCGGCTAATCAAGGTTGGCAGAAAAGTACTCAGCAATCGCTTGAGCCAGCGCCGGGATTGTAAATTGTTGCGGTTGAATTTTCACTAGCAGGCCATAATCGGCCGCTGTTGTCGCCGTGATGTCGCCGATGCAGGCAATGACTACTCCCGCCAGCGCCCCGCTCAAATCCCCGGTATCGAAAAGCCGCGCAAGATTTTTGACGGTAGAAGAGCTGGTAAACGCAATGCAGTCAGCGCCGCCTGAAAGCAGGGCAGCGACGCGACCGCGATCGAGAGCTGCTGGAAGCTCAGTGCGATATGCGGGTACGACATCAACGCGCGCGCCGGCTTTTTCCAGGGCCTTCGGTAGATAATCCCGCGCGATCGAGGCGCGTGGAATTAGCACGTTCAGACCTGCGAGCGCTTCAGGTCCGCCGACAAACCGTTCCAACGCGTTAAAGACTCCTTCAGCCTTAAACTCCTCGGGTATCACATCCACGTGCACGTGCAGATCACCGAGTCTATCCGCAGTCGCATCACCAATCGCACAGACTTTTAGCTCGTCGAGATCGCTAATCTTGCGATGGCCGTGTTTTAGTCGCCGGAAAAAATGCTCAACGCCATTCACGCTGGTGAAGACAAGCCAATCATAACCGTAGAGATGTTCGATTGCTTCATCCAGACGTTCATAGCTTTCGAGTTCGCGGATTTCTATGGTCGGACACAGGACTACGTTCGCGCCGTATCGTTCGAGCTCGGACACGAACTCGTTCGCTTGATCCTGCGCGCGGGTAATCACGACAGTGCGACCGGCGAGGGGACTGTCTCGTGTGAATTTCGGTTGTGCGTTGTTCATGGCAGAAACAAGCAAGTTCCAAGAGCGGGGGCAAGCCCGCCTTCCTGACCTCGAACTGATGGTCGTTGAACCTCTGATCCTTGCTTGAAAGGATTTCAAGTTGAAATCAACCGAGCTTGTGCCGGAGTCTCACGGGTCAGGAAGGGGGTTTACCCCCGCTCATAACCTCAACAACGAGTGTTCTCATTCATCACTACTGTCCCAACAGCTCACGTGCGCCCCGGCTCAGGAGTCGTTCTCCCAATTCTGTGCCGAGCTCTTCAGCCTCGTCCAGGCTACCGGAGATACGATCTCTAACGATGCGATCTCCCTGCGGGTCCGCGACCAGTCCATCGAGCCTGATGCGCTTTTCGCGCACCACGGCATGCGCTGCAATCGGCAACTGGCAACCGCCTCCCAGACTGCGAAGGAAAGCGCGTTCAGCAGTGCAGGCCAGCCGGGTGAATTTGTGATCGAGTTTGCCAACTGCCGCAATCGTTGTTTCGTCATCTGAGCGCGTTTCAATGCCGAGCGCGCCCTGGCCGACTGCCGGAAGCATTTCGGTCGAGACTAGCGCCGCGCTTATGCGATTTTCCAATCCCAGTCGGCGTAGACCGGCGCAAGCCAAAACGAGCGCGTCATATTGGCCTTCATCCAGCTTGCGTAAACGCGTGTCAACGTTCCCGCGCAGCTCCTTAATACTCAGATCGTCCCGTAAGTACTTCAACTGTGCCAGCCGTCGCGGGCTTGAGGTTCCAATGGTCGCGCCTTTCGGTAGCGAGCGAAGTGAAGCCTGCGAGCCTTCCAGTTTCCGATTCAATACCAACGCGTCGCGGGGATCTTCACGTTTGCAAATCGCCGCGATGGTTAACCCGTCGGGAATAAGCGTCGGCAAGTCTTTAAGGGAATGAACAGCGATATCAATACGGCAATCGAGCAGCGCTTCTTCAAGTTCTTTCGTGAACACTCCCTTGCCGCCGATTATTGACAGCGGATCATTGCTCGCGTCTCCGGAAGTCTTAATAATTTCGATCCGTACGGCGAGGGACGGCTCGAGCAGTTCAAGCTGGCTCTTGATCATACCGGCCTGCGTCAGCGCAAGCTTCGAACCTCGAGAACCGATTACCAGGTTGTCTTTCATGAATGCGTTTGGGGCAGTAACTATTCTTCGAGACCGAAGATGTCGCGCCAGGCCTGGATGGCTTCGGCGTCGCTCGAGTCATACGAGCGCCGCATGTGGCTTAGCAGCGGATGGGAAATTTTGTTCACGGTGGATACCAACAAGGCTTCCACTGCAGTCTCCTGTGCGGCAGTCAAAGGGCCAAGTCGATTACGTTGTCGTGTCAGCTCCGCTTTGGCTATGTCTTGCAGCTTGTTTTTCAGCGCCCCAATCGTCGGACCAATGTCCAACACGCGAAGGGTCTGCGCAAACTGCATAATCTCGGATTCAACTATCAGCTCCGCGCGTTCCGCTTCGCGCTCCCGCTCGCGAATGTTTGATGAAATAACCGACTCAAGATCGTCTATGTCGAACACAAAGACATTCGGAATTTTGCCAACAGCCGGGTCGATATTGCGAGGGACGCTGATGTCGATGAAGAAGGAAGGCCGGTTTCGTCGCTTGCCAAGCGCTTCGCGGACAATCTGTTCGGTAATCAAATACTGATCGGCCGCGGTAGAACAAATAATAATGTCGGCCTCGGCCAGATGTTTGGATAGGTCTGCGAAATCGACCGTTTCCCCGCCGAGTTCGGCCGCCAGACGTTGGGCGCGCTCTTCAGTTCGATTCGCAAGCAGGACCCGCGATACGCCGGCATTTATCAAATGACGCGCGGAAAGTTCGGCCATTTCGCCCGCGCCGATCAAGAGCGCGGTATGTCCCTCTAAAGAGTTGAAGATTTTTTTGCCAAGCTCCACGGCCATGTAGCTAATCGAAACGGCGTTGGCGCCGATGCCCGTTTCATTGCGTACACGTTTAGCCACGCGAAAGGCGTGATGCACGAGCCGGTTCAGTATCCGTCCAGCAGTCCCGGCTTCGAGAGCAATTGAATAAGCCCGGCGCACCTGACCAAGCACCTGAGGCTCGCCAACTACCATGGAATCAAGCGACGAAGCTACGCGAAAAATATGACGCACCGCTTCATCGTCGGTGTGCTGGTACAGATGAGTTTCGAAGAACGAACGCGGCACTGAATCTGTGCGGCTGAGGAATTCGTTCACCCGTTCGATGGAATCGCTTAATCGCTCACTGGAAGTCTCGGCCAGAATTTCTACACGATTACACGTGGAGACAATCAACCCTTCTCTGACAATCTCCCCATCGACAAGCGTATGGAGACCAGTTGAACACGCCTCTTCTGTGAACGCGAGACGCTCGCGTACCTCGACGGGCGCGGACTTGTGATTGATTCCTACTAAGAGAATAGACATTACGAAGGGTTTATCAGACTTGAAAGATGCGTTAACCGAAAACGTGATAGCCCCCCATGAGCCGAGCGCCCAAAAATGTGAGCAGAACCAGGGCGAATCCTGCTACTCCCATCCAGGCTGCCTTGCGTCCTCGCCAACCGGAAGTTGAACGGTAAAGAATCAATAACAAATAGAGCAACCAGGTGAGGACCGCAAAAATCTCCTTGGGATCATTGTGCCACAAACGGCCATAGCGTGACGACGCCCAAACCATACCGGTGGCTATCCCGACGGTTAACAATGTAAGACCGATCGCAGTCGAACTGGTTGCAATTTCGTTGACAGTTGTCAGTGAAGGGAGCCGGTAAAAGATCGCGCTGAAAGTCTTCAGTTTTAGTTCCCGCTCTTGCAGCAGGTACATGATGCTTGCCAGGAAGACCACGAAAAATGCGGCATAAGCAAACAGAAAGAGCGTGGTATGCACGGGAAAAAGCCAAATCGCTGAACGGATGCTCGCCTCTGCGTTATCAGGCGTGGTGGGACGGATAACGGCAGCGAGAAAAATGAGAAGGGAGACCAGAGGCAAGGTGACGACGCCCAGCGGCCGTGCTCGGTAACGATAAAGGACGAGTCCATAGCTGGCGACAAGTGTCCAGGCCAGGAACGACAGCGTCTCGCGTCGGGTAAAGAGTGGGTAGTGACCATCAATCGCCCAGTCGGCAATCAGCGCCGCGGTATGAAGCACGAAGCCAGTCGCCATTGCCCACTCAGAGACCCGCTGAAGCGCGCGACGTTTGTTGAGAAACGCGAGCACTGCATGTATAGCCGAAACTACATAGGCGGCCAGGACGGCCAGCAAAAGCGATCTCATTTTGGTAAGACGGGAACTGAAAAGCTACTAGGGCAATTCTAGTTGAGGAGAGAGAGCGCGGCAAGGAAGGGGGTTTGTAAATGGTCAAGCGATTGGCTGGGACCGCGGGCGTCCCGCCCGCAATGAGCGCGAAGTGCGAAAATGCAATCAATACAATAAGCTCTCAAGATCTGCGCGCCTGCGGCGCGTTGCGGGCGGGACGCCCGCGGTCCCAGCAAATCGCTTGACCATACCTCTGGCGTCAGTAACATCCGCGACAGAGACTGTGGTGATCCCGCTTGCCCGACTTTCTGTCTCTCAATAATGTTGACAGATATGACAACAATTAAAGGTCGGCGCATCCATGTAGTCGTATTGCTCGTTGCGGCGTATCTCCCACTGGTCGCCTGCACCAGTCGTTCTCCCAAGCCAGCCGGAAAGCCAAAGCCTCCAGCAGCCGAGCATCGAGCTGCAACGGATTCGCCTACCAACGATCCTCAATACTATGATCACTTACTAACGAAGGTCGAAGCTGAGCGAGTCGCGTTGGCTCAGCGTTATCAGCACGCGACCTCGGAGGCTGAGCGCACCCAGATTTTGGCTCAGGCTCGCGAGGTCCTCACCCGCTCGATATACACCGAGATCTTTCCGTGCTGGTATGGCACGGGTTGGGATTTCAATGGAACTACAGAAGTGCCTCGGCAAGGGAAGATTGCCTGTGGTTACTTTGTATCGACGGTGCTGCGTGATGTCGGCTGGCGAGTTCAAAGGGCCCGGTTGGCCCAGCAAGCCTCCGAAAATATCATCCTGAGTCTGACTACGGAGCCGCACATCAAGCGCTTTCGCCGAATCCCAATCGCAGATTTCGTTAAGACTGTGAGAGAGTGGGGCCCGGGAGTCTATGTTGTCGGTCTGGACATTCACACCGGGTTCATCGTAAACGACGGCGATGAGGTGTATTTTGTTCATTCGTCATACGTTGATCCGTTTGCGGTGGTGAAGGAAACAGCACTGGATTCGAAGATCCTGCAAGCCTCCGCATATCGAGTGCTCGGAAAAATCACCGCCGATGGCGAACTCATTAAGAGCTGGTTGCTTAACAAGGAAATAGTAACGAGAAACACTTCATGAGCGATTGCGGGTAAAACGGAACGTGCCTCGAAAATCGAACGAAGCTAAAGCGGCCTTTGGATTCAAAGCGCACTCGGGCTGGGCGGCGCTTATTGTCCTCGGCACGCATGACGGTGCCCTACAGGTATTGGAACGGAGCCGTATGGAATTGGTTGAAGAAGAGTGGGCTAAACAGCCCTACCACGCCGCGGAAGAGTTGAATCCAGCTGAGGCGAGAAAAGTCGTGCAGCGCGGCATCGAGGCGGCAAAGCGAATTTCCCTCCGCGAAATGCGGAGCGCGGTGAAGCGCACGCGTGAACGCGGGTTTGAAATCCGGGCCTGCGGGCTACTGGTAGGTAGTCCGATGCCTGACTGGAGCGTCGATGAAATCCTGGCGGTGCACTTCCGTATGCATAAGGCAGAAGGTGTTCTGTTTCGTAATGTTCTCGCTAAGGCCGCAGGCGGATGCGACTTGAAGTTGGTGGCGATTCCAGAAAAATCATTGCCTGGTCACGCCGAGGCTGCTCTAAAGATAGACGCGAGCAGTTTGTCGCAGCAGATCGCCGCGCTTGGCAAGTCAGTCGGAGCACCGTGGGGTAAG
>Ga0070698_100006391_pt1 | contig 12795 bp, 12 predicted proteins | sample KBSK1502metaG_FD_65477 | JGI IMG/M metagenome (GOLD analysis project Ga0070698, IMG submission 65477) | Corn, switchgrass and miscanthus rhizosphere microbial communities from Kellogg Biological Station, Michigan, USA - KBS K1-50-2 metaG | ecosystem: Host-associated > Plants > Roots >... | reverse complement strand
CTCTACGCCCAGCAGGTGCTCGGCTACTCGGCCCTCAAGTTCGGCGTCAGCTCGGTCGTGCTCGCGGTCGGGGCCACGGCCGGCGCGATCGCCGGCCAGGCCGCGGCCCTCAAGGCCGGCTTCCGCCCGGGCGCCGCGACCGGCCTGGCGCTCATGGCCGCGGGGTCGCTCGTGCTCACGCAGGTCTCGGTACACGGCAGCTACTTCCCGGACATCTTCGTCGCGCTGCTGCTGTGCGGTCTGGGGATCGGCCTGGCCTTCGTGACCGCCACGGTCGCGGCGCTCGCTGGGGTCGCCGAGCACGAGGCCGGGCTCGCCTCGGGCCTGAGCAACACAGCCTTGCAGATCGGCACGGCGCTCGGCGTAGCCATCGTTACGACCGTTGCCGTCTCCCGCTCCCAGCACTACCTGGCAGCGCACAAAGGCGCGAACCCGCTCGCCGCGCTGACCGAGGGCTACCAGTCCGCTTTCGTGGCCTGCGCCGTGCTGGCCGGTATCGGCCTGGCGCTGGCGCTCCTGCTCCCCGGTCGGCCGCGGAAAGCAGCGCACGAGCTGCCAGAGCCGGTCCCGGCGGCCAGTGCCGCTGCGGCAGGAGATGTGGTGATCAGGTCAGGAGCGAAATGAGCGAACAGCACACCGATTCTTACCACCCATTCTTACCACCCACGCCGCCTGCTGCGGCGGCGGTAGCTGACAACACCAATCAGAAGGAGAACCGAAATGGGAAAGATCGTCGTGAGCGAGAACGTCACGCTCGACGGAGTCATCCAGGACCCGGCCGGTGACGAAGGCTTCCGGGTCGGCGGCTGGGTCGGCCTGATCGGGAATAGCCCACAGCTTGCCAAGCTCGCGCTCGACGAGGCGCTGGCCGCCGGGGCCTTCCTGCTGGGCCGGCGGAGCTACGAGTGGCTCGCAGCGCGGTGGCCATCCCGGAGCGGCGAGCTGGCGGACAGGCTGAACAGCCTGCCCAAGTACGTCGTGTCCTCGTCCCTCGAACATCCCGCCTGGAACAACTCGACAGTCCTCAAGGGCGACGTGCTTAACGAGGTCTCGACGCTGAAGCAACAGATAGACGGGGACATCGTCATCGCCGGCAGCTTCCAGCTCGTACACACGCTGATCGAGCACGACCTGGTCGACGAGTTGCGGCTGAAGATCTTCCCGGTCGCTCTCGGGGCCGGCGAGCGCCTGTTCGGCCATACCAGCGACAAGAAACCCATGCGCCTCCTCGGCACCCAGACCCTCGAGGGCGGCATCGCCTACCTCACCTACCAGCCCGTCCGGGACGCCTAGCGGGCGTCAGACGGCGCTAGCGCTCCGAAATGCTTGCGCCGCTGGCGCTGGCGATCGTCGGGCTCGGCATCCTGACCCTCATCGCGCCCTCGCTGGTTCCCGGGCTCACCCCGCCGATGTGAGACCTCATCGGCGGCGCGGGCCCGGCCCCCCCACCACCCGGACTGGTATTACAACCTCAAGGCCAACCCCACGATCACTGTCGAGGTGGGGACCCAGACGTTCACGGCCATGGCGGAGCAGCTGGACGGCACCGCCCGCGCCGAACTGTGGCCCAAGCTGGTCGCGGAGTCTCCCACCATCGGCGAACACTAGGCCGTCGACATCGCGCCCCGGCACGCCGGAAGCCCTGTTCTGTGTCTTTTGCACGGCCTTCCAGCCGACCACCGAAGCCGCGCCGAACGGCGGTTCGCGGAGGTCAAGCGATTCACGGCTGGCTACCGAGCGTGTCCGGCGGGCCGGGTGGGTCAGCGGCCGGCGATCTCGCCAGTGCGCTGCTCGCGCAGCGCACGCAGATGAACGGCGGCCCAGGTGCGGTAGGGCCGCCACGCTTCGGAGACTTCGGCGAGCGTGTGTCCGGGGCCATACCGCTCGGAGATCTCGGCGTCGAGCCGGCGCTCGTGCCGGGGCAGGGCGTCGGGAGCGTTCGCGCCGCGCACCACCACCAGCTCGGCGGCGAAAGGGCCGAGCCCCTGGACCTGCTGCACGCGCTGGACCGCCAGGGCGGGGTCGAGGGCGCGCAACGCCGCGCCGTCCAGCAGCCCATCCAGCGCCGCCTCGGCGACCGCTCGCAGGTACTCGCTCTTGCGGGCAGGCAGATCCAGGTCGAGCCGGCGCAGGTCGCACGGCGGGGGAAACGCGCCGTCCTGCCCGTGGCGGGCGATCAGCTCGGCGCGCAGCCGGGCTGCCTGCACGATGCGCAGCCGCTGCGACAGCACCGACCACGCCGCGGCCTCATAGGGGGAGTGGAAACCGCACGGGCGCAGCCCGGGCAGCCGCGCCTGCGCATCTGCGATCACTGGATCCCGGCGGCCAACCTCTGGCCAGCCCCGCGCGTCAACGTCCAGCGCCAGGAACCGGCACGCCTGCGCGGCGGCCGCCTCAAGATCACCGTCGCCAGTCACCATCATGTGTGCGCCATCCCCGGCCTGGGTCACCTCGACTTCGGCGCGGCGCCAGTCGCGCTCGGCGCAGAACACCGTCCGCAGTCCCGGCCCGGCGAGCTGGCCCGCCAGGGCCGCAGGAGTGAAGCCCTCCCAGAAACCCCGGCTCGTCTCCAGGGACCACGGCCCCAGCACCTCAAACTCCGCCACATGCTCTGCCATCACCTGCTCCGCCCGATCACCGATACCCGCACCGTAGCGGAGGCTGCCGACATCAACGCCATGATCGATCGGGCCCAGGTGCCGACGGACCAGCGCACCGATTCCCCAATCGGGGCGGAAGTCTGCCGCGCCGATCTTGGCCGCGCGTCCGGGGCGGAAGCCCAGATGGCGGGATCGGCCGTCGATTCGTGCCTTGGCGCAGGAGGCTCGTCGGGTCTGGGTGGACTCGGATCGGCGCGACAGCGCCTGGAAACTGGCGGCCCGGCGGTACGGCTGCTGCTGACCAGGATGCGGCCCCGTTCGAGGACAGCGCCAAGTGGCTCGTGCCCGCGGCATGGCATTCGGGCCCGATGTATGGCGACCAGCAGGCATGGCATTCGGGCCCGACATATGGCTACCACCAGATCCGCATGGCTGGTTCCTCCAGCTCGCTAACTGGCCTCGTGACCGGCGGTTCACCGCGACGGCCGCCCGGAGCCTAGGAACGGCTGAAGCCAGGCAGCAGGGCGGTGCCGACCCGCTTCGGTACCTGCCATATCAGTTCGCTGGAAGCCACTCGTCGCTCGTCGCCAGATGGGCGATGACTTGCCTGGTGTCGTTCCTTGAGGGTACTGACGTCCTGGGGCCAGTCTCTGACCATGATCTGGCTGGCTACCACGCCAGGCGGGTTCTACTGGCCGATGTTCCCGATCTTCGGGTGGGCAATCGGAATCATGTTCCGTGCCCTTGACACCTACTCCCCAGCCATGCCGGCAAAGGAGAAGATTGAACGCGAGATGCACCCGAACAGCGGCTCGGAGCGCACTGAGCGCGTCCAAAGTCTCATGACGGAGCGAAGCGGGCAGTTGGGTCACCTCTGAGAGGCGGTTATCACCGACCATCCGAGACGGCGTCCCAGCTCTGGGTTCGAGACGATGGCATGCGTGCCAGATCAGCCAGTAAGGTCTGCCGCTGCGGCTCGAAGCCGGCCGGCAAGTGTTCGGGTTTGGGGGTCTCGCCGCCATCGCCATTGCTACATTGGCGCTGCCAGCCTTGGTCGCATGGGGGGGATGCATGCGGACGGTCCTCTGCGGGCACGCGGAGATGCCTAGAGACGGCCAGCAGTGGCTGGCTCATGGGTAGCGCGGGCCGTCACCAGGCCACCGGCCGCGGCCGGTGGCGCGCCGCGCTGGGCCGCCATCCCCGGTATGCCGTGTTCGGGATTGGTGCCGCGATTGCCGTCCTTGCCGGTGTAGTGATGATTACCCCGTCTGGCCATTCCGGGCGCTCGGGCGCCGGCGGCTGCGGGCTTGTGGCCTGCGGGAGCACGCTGCCGCCGTTCAGCGCAACCGCCGGCCCGCACGGCAGGCAGCCGACCCGCACAGCAACGCCGGGAGTGCTCCCCTCCCCCATGCCACAGGGAGCTTCGGCCGCAGTATCGCGCGGACCAAGACCTCGGCCGGACCGGCGGCCAATGCCGACGCAGCACCCGACGCACGGCCACCCAACCCACCCAACCCCGCCGAGCCCATCCCACCCGGCCAAGCCCACCCCAACCCCCACCCTCACCGCTTCCAGCTCAGCAACATCCCTGCAGCTCACCCTCACGCAGACGGCTTGACGCGAGGGCGGGCGCCAGGGGCGCGTTGGCTTATAAGTTCTAATTGTGCTGTGAACGTGGAGCGTCAAAATCGCCCCCGGGGGCTATCGGTGGCGCCGAGCGGCGATTAGCGCCAGTGGATCTTCGTGGTGCAGGGATCACCGGCGGCCGCGCCGTCCTTCGGGTCACCAAACACTGGCCCGGCTGTGCCGGCTGCGGAACTGGCCGGCTGTTCGGGCTCTTTCCAGCGGCTCGGCGACCTGCCCGCCGACTGGGTCGGCATCGGGCTCGGCCTGTTGACGTATGGGCCATCGCCGAGGCCCACGATGCACACCCGGGCGGAAGCACTTCCGGGCGGTGGGCTCGACATACAGGTCTGGTTTCTCCCGGTGCCCACGGGCCCGCCGCGCGGCGCGCACCCACCCGCCGGTCCCGGCGGCCAGGCCGGAAAGCAGTTCGCGGCCGCCTGCTGACCCAGACATCGCCTCGTCAACGCTGCGGCAGAGCATTCCTCCTGACGCGCTACGGTACCTCGCCACGGGACATACCTCCCGCTGTCCCGCTGCGCCGGATCGGCGAGTCGCCTACTGCAGCGCGGGTCGGCCGGGACTGCCAGTTGTGGAGCCGGGATAGTTTGAAGAGTCGCTGCCCGGAGGCGGTCCGCGTGTGAGCAGGATGGGCTGCGGGCTGACGGCCGACGGGGACCGCTGGCGGGTATCCGCGACCGCGGACCTGCCTGCGGGGTGCGGTGGGGCTCCGGCGCGGGGCGCCAGGAGAGGAACACTATGGGGCAGGATCGCGCACTGCGGATCGCGCCGGGCGGGCATGGGCTTTCGTAGTCTCTCCCGCCGTCGGAGGCTGCTCGCCGCCGCGGTCGCGGTCCTCGCGGTGGCCGGTGCCGCCGTGGGAGGCGTCGCGGCTCTCGGCGCGGGTGGAGTGAGCCGGGCCGTTGGTTACCCGGCGCAGGACAGGCCGGGCCCTGTGCTGCTCGTCCCTGGCTACGGCGGCCAGGCCGGCTCACTGCGGGTGCTCGCCGCGAGGATCCGGGCGACCGGCCGGGACGCCACCGTGGTGCGCCTGCCCGGCAACGGGGTCGGCAGCCTGGTCACCGCCGCCGCGGTGCTCAATGCGGCGGCCGGGCGGGCGCTGCGGGGTGGGGCGCCGTCGGTCGATGTGGTCGGGTACTCGGCCGGCGGCGTGGTCGCGCTGCTGTGGGCGCAAGAAGATAATGGCGGCCGCAAGGCGCGGCGAGTGATCACCTTGGGCTCTCCGTTCCATGGGACGCGGCTCGCGGCGGCCGCCGCCGGGTTCCTGCCGGGCGCTTGCCCGGCGGCGTGCCAGCAGCTGGCGCCCGGCAGTTCCCTGCTGGCGAGCCTGGACGCGACGGGAGTGCCGAGCCGGCTGCCCTGGCTCTCGCTCTGGACCACTGGCGACGACGTGGTGATGCCGGCGGACTCGGCGCGGCTGGCTGGCGCGATCAACGTGCCGCTCCAGTCGGTCTGCCCCGGGCATCAGGTCGGCCACACCGGCCTGCCGGCCGATCCGGTCGTCATCGCCCTGGTGCTGCAGGCGATCGGCCCGGGCCCGATCCGCCCCAGAGATCCCGCGGCCTGCCACTCCTGACGCCAGGCGGCCGGCGGGCGCGGCTGGAGTGTCAGAGATGCTGCTTTGATGCCTTGGTCCTTGGACGGCGGCAGGCTGTGGCACCGCCACGGAACTCGGCGCCGCGGCGCTCGGCGCGGACGCCGCGGCTCCCGCTGGCCCAGCCAGGTCAGCTGGTGACGTCCTTGGTCGCGAAATTCGCCCAGGCCGCGGCGAGGAATACCGCTACGTAGACGCCCTGGATGGCGAAGCCCCTGTCGATGTTGCGCCACAGGATCGGCTCACGGAAAAAGTCCGCCCAGGCCAGCCAGTAGCGGGTGGGCAGGTAGGGGCTCACCGACGCGGCGGAGTTGAGGGCGACTAGGACCCCGCTGGTGATCAGTGCCGCCAGTGCCCCGACCGCCAGCGGACAGATCCGATGACCGCCAGCAGCGGTGCGCATGCCGCGAGATGCCCGGGCCTTTCTGGACGTAGGTTTGCGGACGGTGTCGGGGCTGGTGGCTAGCTTCCAGCCGTTGACGCTAGCAGCTTGTCGATGTCGGTTGGCGCTTGCCGATGCAGCTGCGCCGATGCAGTCGCGCTGCATTGCCGAATTGAGCCGTACTAGATCAAGGCGGCGCCTGCGGCGCCGCTGGCCCGGCTCCCGCGCCGGGCTTTGCCTTGGGGAGGCCCGCCCGGCGCAAGCCGGGCCACCCGCGCGGGCACGTAGATCAAGGTGGCTCCCACGGCAGCATGCCCTGTGCCGCACGTAGCCGTCTTACTTGCCCCCTATTGTCCAGCTCGCGGCCGGCGCCTTAAGCCCGCCCTACGGGCGCGCTGCGCGATGGCTTCGCCAGCCGTGACCCGACGGCCACTCCCACGGATTCTGGCGCCTGCGAGCAAACCGGGCAGGAGCAGCAATCCCTCTACCCACGCTGATAGCAGCGTGGCGCAGGTTGAGGCTGCGCCAGTCAGGAGCCGTGGGCTTCGACGACACTTCGGCGAAGGCCTGGGGTGCTTCCTGCGGCGTGTTGTGACCGACCGGCAGGGTCTCGTGGGCATGCTTTGCCCGAGAACTTGCAACGGTAAGCTGCGCCGTCCCCGGCCGACCTGGCGCAATTCGCATGTTTCGCTCCGGTCTAGAGCCGCTGCAGGCAACGTTTGCCCCATCAGGGTGCGGCGTGGCCAGTTTGGTCATCCTCATCGACTGGTATGAGCTCGAACACGGGGTGGCGGCCTGCCTCGGTGACGAAGTCCGCAACCGCGGAGTCCTTGGTCGCCTGGAAGTACGGCCGCGTGGCCCGGGCGATGCGCACGTATCGCTTGAGGACGGGCCCGGCCTCTTCGCGGGGAACCTCTCGGATGGCATAGTCACGGGTGTCGCGTCGGCGGGTCAGGCTCACCCGCCCGGTCGCGCGGGCGTTATGCACCCAGGACACAGGCCCGTAGGGTGCGACCAGCCAGCGCCGCCCGTCGTGCTCCACCGGGACCACGGGGTTGGTGCGCGGCCGGCCGGTCTTGCGGCCCCGGGTGGTCAGCAGGCAGGACCTGGGCACCAGGCCCGCCCGGACGAGCGCACTCATGATCGCGTTCTCCACGTGGCGGCCACGGCCGGGACGGTACTGCCGCGCCGGCCGGGGAGCCCTGCTGCCGCCGGCCTGCCTGGCGGCCTGGCCGTTTCCGGACCCCTGGCTGGGTGTTGTGGGAGGCATGGCTTCTCCCTCCGCGAGCTGGCTGCATGGGACTCGGCCCTGGGCCCCACCAGCTTGTTCGCGGCGTCGTAACGGGTCAAGGATTGCGGGTGGGCACCGCAGGGAGAGTGCCACCACACGATAGCGGCCGGGGCGAATGTTACCTGCTGCGGCATTACCTGCTCCGGCACTAGCCGAAGGTGAAGGAGTAGGCCTGGGCGCCTGGATCGAGGAAGGTGATCTCGAAGGTGCGGTCGGTGATGGGGCCGGGCTGGCGGACGAGCTGGTACACCCGCTGCTGCGCGAGGGTGCCGTTGCCGTCGCCGTCGGCGTCGGTTCCGTGGGCCTCGCCGGGTGGCTGCCCGTCGAGCAGGACGCGGAACCGCACCGGGGTTCCTGGTGCTGCTGGTCCCATGACAAGGTTGAGATCGCGAGCGTGGAAGCGGCAGGCGATCTGCCCGTTCGCCGCGTTCAGCGTGATGGCCTCTTCGGCAATGGTCCAGTCCCCCGATAGGGCCCACTGGTTGAGCCCCAGCCGCGCCGGGACGGTGTAGGCGTGCGGCTTGCCCGGCACTGGGCCGCCGGGGGATGCGAAGTTCTCGGTGCGCTCATAGCCGGTGTAGTTTTCCGGTGATCGCAGGCTGGCCCAGTCGGCCGGGGCTTCCAGGCCGCGGGCCTCGACCGACACCAGGTCCATACCTGCGCCGGTGGATCCGGCCTCGGCCAGCAGCTGCTGGATAACCATTTCCGACTGGGCGTATTCGCCTTCGCCGAAGTGGTGATGCCGGATACGTCCCTGTGCGGCGAAGTACAGGGCGGGCCAGTAGTGGTTGCCGAAGGCAAGCCATACCGCATAGTTGTTATCGGTTGCGACCGGGTAGCTGATCCCCATCTCATGAACGGCCCGGCGGACGTTATCGGCGTTGTGCTCGAAACTGAACTCCGGTGTGTGCACGCCGAGCACCACTAGCCCGTGGCCCGAGTATTTCTCAGCCCAGGCGCGGAGGTAGGGAAGCTGGCGTAGCCAGTTGATGCAGGTATAGGTCCAGAAGCCGGCCAGGACGACCTTCTCGCGCAGCCCGGCTGGTGTCAGCGGCTCCGAATTGAGCCACCCGGTCGCGCCGTCGAAAGAAGGCAGCTCACTCTCAACCGGCAGCCGGGCCGAAGCCACGTGCAGCCCGGCGGGCGCGCGCCAGTGTGCTCCCATGACAATGCCCTCCCAGTAGCTCGATGTCCCGGCCCGGGGCCCGGCCGGTGCCTCGAGGGTGCGGGCGGCGCGCAACTGGCGCGCGCCGCCCGTCGGTGTCTGGCTAGCGCAACGTCCGGAACGCCGCGCGGAGCTCTTCTGAGAACAGTTGCGGCTCCTGCCAGGCCGCGAAGTGGTCGCCGCGGTCGACCACGTTGTAGTAGATGAGGTTGGGGTAGGCCTGGTCTGTCCAACTCCGCGGTGCCTGGTAGAGCTCCCTGGGGAAGACGCTCACTGCGACCGGCACCGACGAGAGGCCCTTGGCGTCGAAGAACCCCAGCGCGTTCTCGTGATATAGACGAGCCGAGGAGATCCCCGTGTTCGTGAACCAGGTGAGGGTGATGTTGTCCAGGACCTCGTCCCGCGTGAGGTTGCCGACAGGGCGTCCGTCGACGAACGCGTGGGTGATGTCCTCGTAGCTGCGGGCGTCGTGGTCGACCATCCAGGCGGCCAGCCCGACGGGCGAGTCGGCGATTCCGTAGAGCGTCTGCGGCCGCAGCGCCATCTGGATGGCGTAGCCGATGCCCTTCGTGTACACGTCGCTCACGTCCTCATAGCAACGTTGTTCGTCGGCCGAGAGCCCGGCCGGCGCCGGAGCGACGCTCACCGGCCCGAACCGCTGCGCAATCTCGGGCGGAAGAATGCCCGGCATGTTGGAGTGGATGCCGAGCAGCTCCGGAGGTGCCTGCACGCCCATCAGATCCACGATGACCGCGCCCCAGTCGCCGCCTTGCGCCACAAAGCGCGTGTAGCCGAGGCGCTTCATCAGCTCAAGCGAGGCACTGGCGACGCGGTCGGGACCCCAGCCGCTCGTCGTCGGCTTGCCGGAGAACCCGTAGCCCGGAATCGACGGAATCACCACATCGAACGCGTCCTCGGCGCTACCGCCGTATGCCGTCGGGTCGGTGAGCGGGCCGACGACGTTCAGCATCTCGACTACCGAGCCAGGCCAGCCGTGGATGAGGATCACCGGCAACGCGTTCTCATGACGCGACTTGACGTGGATGAAGTGAATATCGAGATCGTCGATCTCAGTCAGGAACTGCGGCAGGGCGTTCAGCCGCGTCTCGACCCTCCGGAGGTCGTACTCGGTGCCCCAGTACCGCACGAGTGCCTGCATCGTCGCCAGCTGCACGCCCTGCGAAGAATCTTCGACAGGCTCCTTCTCGGGCAAACGCGTCGCCACGATACGCGCACGCAGATCCTCGACTTCCGCCTCAGGGATCTCGATCGTGAACGCCCGGATCGCCGTCGCGCCCGCTACGTTTCCGGTCGTGCCAGACATGTGGGTCTCCCTGGTTGGCTTGGTTTGGTGGTAGATGCGGAGCAGGCCGTTCTAGACGAAGCCGGGGCCTTCCGGGCCGGGCAGGCGGGCCGAAGATCAGCTGCCCCCGGCCACGGCGAACCGCCTCATGGCTACCGCCGCTGGATCGTGCCTGTGCTGCCGAATCCAGCCCTGGTCCCTTCAGCGCAACATGTTCACCAAGAGACGGCAAGCGTGGTCGCAGGATGAGACAGAACGGATGCTGACCGACGCAGTGATCGTCTGGATGATGTAAAACCGTCGGCTTCTGTGTGCAGCCAGGGCACCGAACGACAGCGGACCTGGATGGACCGCCTCGGCCGCTGCGAGCAGCGCATGTGCTCCCGTTCCTGCGTCCGTCCGCAACTTGTAAACGACTGGTCGGCCACCGGCCGAGCTGACCCCACGGGTGACCCCACAGTGTCCCCACGGAGGGTGGGGAACAAGGGTCAGCACAGGGAAGCCCGGGGGGCACTTAGCGTCACGTGCCCAGGTAAGAGCGGTGATTCTCCGATCAGTACCGGTAGCTCGGCACCTTGACACGGTAGGTGTCAGAGGTACGAGGCCTCCGGCGGGGGCGCTCCGGCTCCGGGATGACCGCGGACTATCAGCTTGGGAATGAGCGAACAGCTAGGCCGCTGCCAGGTCACCCGCAGGCCGGCGGTCCTGTCGCTTTGTCCGTGAGTACCCGCGAAGCACGGCCACTGACCGACCCATCGGGCACGCAGCGGGCACGACGATCCCCTCGATGCCGAACTATCGGCAGCTTGGTCGATGGCGGTCACAGGCGCAGGTGCGGGGCCTGCCGAGGTCGGTTGCGGCCATCGGATGTCGGCCTGGTTGCTGCACAGTCGTCCTGCACCCTCGGAACCTTGACACTTACAGTAAGTGTCAAAGATCTTCAATGACTGAGGTTACAGGCCGGTGACAGCCTGGTTATACGGCGACCGTTAGGTGCACAGGCCTGCGCTGGCCCGGCGAGTCGGCACTGACCGCCAGATGCGCTGGGTGACGCTATGCCCAGGCAGGTGACAGGCACGGGTATCCCTGTGGGCTTGGCAGGGCATAAGGTCATCGCCGATCTCGCCGTCCCGCTCACCTTCGGCCGCCAGGCCCTCCCGCATCGGGCGTGGCGGCAGCTGCCCGCGGGAGCGCTTGTCATGCCAGTTGGCCAGCAGCTGCGCCCCGGCAACCATCCAGGCCATGAAAAAGATGACCACCACCAGGGCGGACAATATCCCCACTTTCTCATTCCCGGTGAGGAAGGCGGCCGCCACCATGGCTGGCGGCGGAACGATCAGCACCGCGCCCGCGACCACCTTGCCCAGCGGCGGCCGGGTCCGGGCCCGGGCGGGCTTACCCGCCGCCGGGGCTGCGATCAACCCAGCGGGAAGGTCGGCAGTCAGCGCAGCCAGCTCCCCATGGGTCCGCGAGGCGAACGTCTGGCCCACCCGCGCATCCAGCTCGTGCTTGGCCAGCATGCCCTGCACGAACGCGGCCTTGAGCACATCGATCACATGCTCGCGATCGGCATGCGACGCCCGCAGATAGCCACGGGCCGCCGCGTCGGCTGCACCCTGGTCACCCGGCCCTGCCGTCACCGGTACCACCCCCAGCACAATGCAAAAAGCGTAGCGCAGCTGTTGACGGCACGTTTATCTGGACACCAAATCATGATCAACGGCCATGCTCTTTTTCCACATCGCGGGACGTACTGCTCGGTGTCCTGGAGTTCCCGCGGGACATAGTTGAGGAGTTGCGAACGGTATTACTTACCGGAGGTCCGCTACGGCGGACCGCCGGGTGGGTTTTCGCTGGTGTAGTCGACGATCCGCTGGAGCAGGGGAACGGCTTGCGCAAGAACGCCTTGTTCGTGCTGGTCTAGCTCGCGGGTCAGGCGTTCGGCCAGCCAGTCCTGTTTCGCCGCCCTGGCGTCGTCGAGCGCGCGCCGGCCCGTGTCGGTGAGGGTGACGATGTTCTGCCTGCCGTCGTTGGAGTCTGCGGTCCGGTCCACGAGCCCTTGAGCCTCAAGGACGGCCACGATCGCGCCCATTGACTGGGAACGTGTTCCCTCGGCGCGGGCCAGCTGTGAGATGGTTTGTGGCCCGCCGGTCTCCAGCCTGAGCAGGGCAGCCTCTTGCGACCAGGTCAGGTCGCCGGGGCTGGCCGTCGACCGCAACCGCCGGATGAGCCCGACGGTCACTGCCCGAAGCTGGGCTGCGACGGCGGCCTGGTCGATCGGTGAAGGGTCGCCTTCGGTTCTCACCTGCCCATCGTCTCCCAGGAAGCGTGCGTCCTCGCGCAACCGAGATGTGAAGGTTGCCTTCGAAGTCTACGTTCATATATCGTCGGGCCGTCGCGGCCATCCGGCCACGGCCCGGGCTGGTGCTCGAGGAGGAAGGATGAAAGCCGCAGTCGCTGGCGCCGCTGGCGCCGGTTTCAAGATCGCTGAGGTGGAGCTGGCTCCTCCTGTGGGGCGAGAAGTACGCATTGATGCCCGGGCCTCCGGTCTTTGCCACACCGATCTGACGATCGCCACCCGGGACGTCGGGGTGTTCCCGGTGCCGGTGCTCTGCGGGCACGAGGTCGCGGGGGTGGTGGCCGGCGTGGGCCCGCAGGTGACACGGTTCGAGGCTGGTGACCGCGTAGCGGCGTGCCTGGTTCAGGCTGCGGGGCGTGCGCGGTTTGCCTCGCCGGGCGCCCGTGCCAGTGCCCGAACGGCGCCACGCTGATGCGGAGGGCGGATCAGGCGCCGCGGGTTACCCGCGCCGGTGCGC
>Ga0070698_100006390_pt1 | contig 12795 bp, 14 predicted proteins | sample KBSK1502metaG_FD_65477 | JGI IMG/M metagenome (GOLD analysis project Ga0070698, IMG submission 65477) | Corn, switchgrass and miscanthus rhizosphere microbial communities from Kellogg Biological Station, Michigan, USA - KBS K1-50-2 metaG | ecosystem: Host-associated > Plants > Roots >... | reverse complement strand
GTGTTCCCGGAGAACGCCGCCAGCCTGCGCCTGCACCGGCAGGCCGGGTTCCGCGTCGTGGGCACCAGGGAACGCATCGGCCGCCACCACGGCGAGTGGCGGGATGTGGTCCTGATCGAGCGGCGCAGCCCGGCAGTCGGCAACCTCGAACACTTCTCATGATCACGGAAGAAAAGCATCCTATACGCGTGCTTTTCTTCCGTGATGATGGCGTCCGGGCCCGGACGTGGTTGTCAGGCGTTCTTGAAGCGCTCGGTGAAGCGGGGATCGTTCTCCCACCAGGGACGCTCGGTATCAGGGGTCACGTCCGCCTCAGCAGTTGCGGCGTCCGCGATCTCGGCCGGCTGGCGCGCGCTGCGGGCGGCGTCCCTGGTGTCGAGTTCCGCGTCGATGGCGGCGGCCTCCGCCTTGTCCTCGCGCATCATCTGGATCAACTGGACGGCGAGGAACGGCAGCCCCACGAAGTCGCCGAGGATCCAGATGATGCCGCCGCCGATGACCTGGCTCGTGGCCAGGCTCGGTCCCCACGGGTAGCCGACCGCGTGGTAGTAGGGGCCGGCGATCAGGTTGTTGTCCGCGATCACCGCGATGCCGAAGAACGCGTCCCCGATCACCTCGGCCGCGGTGATCCACATGGCGACGCCGTACAGGTACGCCTTCGGCACCGGGTCGACGCGCAGCAGCGTCCAGAAGAACACGTAGCCCGGGATCATCAGCGCCAGGAAGGTGAGCTCCCTGACGGTCCCGCTGTGGAACACCGCCGTGTACCAGGACGTGAAGTACATCGTCATCGGCACCGCGACCAGCGCCAGAGCGGTGATGGCCGGGAAGGTCACCACCCGCGCGGCCCGGCTCCTGACGACGGCGTGCATGCTTCTCGCTGTGCCGGGGAACGCGGTCTCGGTCAGCGTGAGCGGCTTGCCCATGGCCAGGAACAGCGGCACGACCAGGACGAGCAGCACGGTCTGCACGGCCCGCGGGTAGAACAGGACCGGCTCGTAGACCCCGACCCAGGACATCGTGGCGATGATGAGGAACCCCAGGCCCAGGCCGCAGAAGGCGATCACGCGCCCGGTCCCCCACTGGCCGCCGCCCCGCCTGACCTTCCGCACCGCGAGCAGGTAGCAGCCGCCGAGCACGACGACGAGCGCGATCATCGCGGGGTCCGCGGTCCATTCCGTGAACGCGCGTCCAAGGGTCAGCTGCGGCGGCCCGGTGTATCCAGCTGCGAGCGACGCCATGCCCGCTACGCTACCGCCCCGCCAGGCCACCCGCGCAGGCGCTCGCGCTCACTTAGGAGCAGAACGCTACGCTTTTCTTGCTGTTATCAGCATTTTGGCGTCGTTTGCTGCTCCAAAGTCATTCGGGGACCCGGACGGGAGGGCGCGGGGGCGCGCGGTCACGGTGCTCGAGCGCCGGGTCCTGAAATGAGGATGTCCCGCCAGGCGCCGGAGGCGCTGGCGGGACATCGCAGACGTGGTCAGCTCAGGCGGGACGTGAGTTCCGTGGCGGCCGTGTCGCCGTAGGCGGCGGCGGCGCGCTCGGCGAGCGTGGCCGGCTTGAGCTCGTACTCCTGCGGGCCGACCGTCTCCAGGACGTGCACGGCCATCAGGTTGCCGAGCTGGATCGCGCGCTCGGTGGACAGGCCCCAGGACACGGCGGCAAGGAAGCCGCAGCGGAACGCGTCGCCCGCGCCGGTCGGCTCCACGAACTTCGCGTCAGGGACCGGGCCGACGACGACCGGCTCCTCGCCCTTCTGCTCGACCCGGGCGCCGGCCTCGCCGAGGGTGATGATGCGCGTCGTGACCCGCTCCAGGATGTCCGCGTTGGACCAGCCGGTCTTCGACTCGATCACCGCTTCCTCGTACTCGTTGCAGAACAAGTACGTGGCGCCCTCGATCAGCGTGCGCATCGCGTCGCCGTCGAGGAAGGCCACCTGCTGCGAGAAGTCCGCGGCGAACGGCACGCCGGCGGCGCGGCAGTCGCTGGTGTACTGCTGCATCGCGGCCGGGTCGCCCGCGCCGATCAGCACCAGGTCCACGTCGTTGGCGGCCACGAGGCTGGCGATGTCGATCTCGCAGTCCTCGCTCATTGCGCCGGGATAGAACGACGCGATCTGGTTGCCGACCGTGTCGTTCGTCGCGACGAACCGGGCCGTGTGCTTGGTGGCTGACGTGCGCACCCCGGACGTGTCGACGCCGTGGGCGTCCAGCCAGCCGCGGTACTCGGCGAAGTCCGCGCCGACGCTTCCCACGAGCAGCGGGTTAAGCCCGAGGCAGCCCAGGCCGAAGGCGATGTTCCCGGCCACGCCGCCGCGCCGGATCTCCAGATCGCCCACGAGGAACGACAGCGAGACCTTGTCCAGCTTCTCGGCGATGAGCGTGTCGGTGAACTTCCCGGAGAACATCATCAGGTGGTCGGTCGCGATCGACCCGGTGACAGCTATTCGCATTGTGGGAGGTTACCGGTGCGAGGTGCGATCAGTGGAAAGAATCGCCGCAGGCGCAGGAGCCCGTCGCGTTCGGGTTGTCGATCGTGAAGCCCTGCTTCTCGATCGTGTCCACGAAGTCAACCGTCGCACCGGTGAGGTACGGGGCGGACATCTTGTCGGTGACTACCTCGACGCCGCCGAACGCCGCGACGATGTCGCCGTCGAACGAGCGCTCATCGAAGTAGAGCTGGTAGCGCAGCCCGGAGCATCCGCCCGGCTGCACGGCCACGCGCAGCCGCAGGTCATCCCGGCCCTCCTGGGCCAAAAGGGCGCCTACCTTGTTGGCAGCGGCCTGCGTGAGGACAATCCCCTGCTGCGTCACTTCGTCCTGAACGGTCATCTGTGACTAGCTCCCGTCGTTACGTGTCATGCCGCCAGCGCGGCATCGTCGTACGCCTTCAACCATATGCCCCGACGCGGCATTCCTGCCACGTGGCAACTGAACAAGCACCGGGTCACATACCCGGGGCGCCCCACACGGGGAACCACCTGGTGAGGTCCTGCTCGATCTTCAGGTCGTCAGCGAGCACGTTCTTGATCTGGATCTCGAGCGCGTTGTCCCGCTCCTGGCCGGACAGGGGGGCGAACGGGTAGAACGTCCCCCGCTTGTACAGGTAGACGAGCGCGAGCCGGCGCTCGCGCTCGTCCCTGAAGGCCACCAGCGTGCATAGCAGCTGCGGGCCGAACCCGTTGTCGACCAGCGCGCTGTTGACCGCGTGCAGGTCGGTGACCAGGGCGTCGAGCTCATCGCTCAGGTGGCTGCTGACCAGCCAGGTGTAGCCGTAGCTGTCCCTGGTCACCTCGACGGGCAGGCCGCCGCCCGGCTTGCCCGCGTCCATGTTGAGCAGGTCGCGGACGTCGGACTCGACGTCGCTGAACGTCTTGCCTTCCACGGAGCGGAAGCACACCGAGCCGGACCCCGTCGGGGTGAACCCCGTCGACGCCTGCAACGTGATGGCCGCGGACGGCAGCGCGAACAGGTCGTCGAGCTTCGGCTGGACCGGCTTGGACCTGCCGAGCAGCGTGTCAAGGAAGCCCATTAGTCGCCTGAGCCCGCGCTCAATCCGCCCGCGGTAGGCTGACCGAGCTGGCGCTGGATCTTCGCCAGCTGCTCCAGGCGCTTCTCCAGGCTCGGATGGGTGGAGAACAGCTGCGACAGGCTCTTCCCGCCGCCGCGACCTCCGCCGGCTCCGCCGCCTCCGCCGCCGGTGAGCTTCATCGCCGGCGCGAAGTAGAACGCGTTCAGCGGCTCAGCGGCCCGCAGGTCCTCGTTCGGGATGTAGGCCATGCCCTGGCTGACCTTCGTCAGCGCGCTCGCCAACTTGCTGGGCTGGCCGGTGAGCAGCGCGCCGCTGCGGTCGGCCGCCAGCTCCCGGTACCTGGACAGCACCCGGATCAGCAGGAAGCTGACCGCGTACACCACGACCGATACCGCCATGATGATCAGGACCACGGGGATCCCGCCCTGGTTGTCGTTGCTGCGCCGTCCGCCGCCGAAGAGCTCGGAGTAGAAGGCGAACCGCACCAGCAGCCCCGCCACGATCGCGAGCAGGCTCGCGACGGTCATGACCTGGACGTCCTTGTGCGCCACGTGCGACAGCTCGTGCGCCAGAACGCCCTCAAGCTCCTCGGTGTCGAGCTTGCTGCGGTACAGCAGGCCCTCGGTCACGCACAGCACCGAGTTCTTGCTGTTGCGGCCCGTCGCGAAGGCGTTGGGCATGACGGTGGGGGCGATCGCCACCCGCGGCTTGTCCATGTCCGCGAGCGCGCACAGCCGGTCCACGATAGCGTGCAGTTCCGGCGCCTCGCGCGGGGTAACGACCTTCGCGCCGGCCGCGGCCAGCGCGATCTTGTCCGAGTAGAACAGCGAGGCGATTGCACTGCCGCCGCCGAATATAAGGGCGACGAGCACGATCGCCGCGCCCGACGCGTGAACCGCCGTCATGATGCCGATAAGGGCGGCGACGAACGCGACAAATACCAGTCCCAGGAGGAACATCGTCACGGTCATCCGTACGGTGAGCCCCCGGTCAGGCGCATACCTGGTACGCGCCATATGGCACCTCCGATCATGCCAGGCCGCTTTGTCGGTATAGGCACGCTCTGCCTGGTCCTAAGGGGAATCTACCTGAAGAACGCTCAGGGAAAGCTGAAGCGTCCCGCAGAGACAGCCGAAAGGGCTCCCGCCGTTACGCCCTTGGCGAATGCCGGGAGTCGCGGTTACGGCCGGCCGATCGAGTCGCCGGGGATCGTGCCGTCGGCGAGCAGCTTGCGCACTTCATCGACGCTGGCGTCGGAGAACGGCAGGATGTAGTCCGCGGTCACGAACGTGTCATCAGGCACCGTCGTCCCCAACTCCCGCACCAGGCCCACGGCCGCGCCGAGGGCGGCGCGGAACGCGGTCTCGTCGTGCTTCTCGACCGCAGCGTCCAGCTCGGCGTCGAGCGCGGTCAGCCTGGCCGCCGCGTCGGCGTCAACCTGGAACTGGCCCTCGCCGAGAATCCGGACGATCACGACCCGTCACCCGCTTGCGGCCGCTCGGCCGCCTGCGTGGCCTCCGAGCCGCTCGAGTCCCCGTTGGCGCTGGCCTCGAGCTGCGGCGTCGAACCCGCGGAGAGCTCGCCCTTCATCTGCGCCAGCTCGGCCTCGATCGAGTGGTCCGCGCCGAGTTTGTCGAGTTCCGCCTGGATGGCGTCCTGCGGGCCGCTTACGTGGTCCTCGAGCGCACCCGAGGCGAGCAGCTCGTCGATCGCGCCCGCCCGGGCCTGCATCTGCGCCGTCTTGTCCTCGGCGCGCTGGATCGCCAGGCCGACGTCGCCCATTTCCTCCGAGATGCCGGAGAAGGCCTCGTTGATGCGGGTCTGCGCCTCGGCCGCGGTGTAGGTCGCCTTGATGGTTTCCTTCCTGGTGCGGAAGGCGTCCACCTTGGACTGCAGCCGCTGCGAGGCGAGCGTCAGCTTCTCTTCCTGCTCTTGCAGGTTCGCGTACTGCCCCTGCAGGTCGTTGAGCTGACCTTGCAGGCTGGCCTTGTTCTGCAGGGCCGCCCGCGCCAGGTCCTCGCGGCCCTTCGACAGGGCGTCGCGCGCCTGGCCGTCGCGGCGGTCGACCTCTTTCTGCAGCGAGTTCATCTGCAGCTCGACCCGCTTGCGAGAGGTGGCGACGTCAGCGACCCCGCGCCGGACCCGCGTCAGCATCTCGACCTGCTGCTGGTAGGAATAGTCCAGGGTCTCGCGAGGGTCTTCCATCCGGTCCAGCGCCTTGTTGGCCTTGGCCCGGAAAATCAGCGAGACTCGCTTCATCACGCTCATAGACGCGGCCGTCCCCTTCATTCAGCTGAGCGCCGCCCCGGGCGGCACGGCGCCACCACGCGACGGCTGATTGCCGCCGGCTAATCGCAATCAACCCTACGCGCTGCTGCGAGTAGTAGCCACATATCCTCCCCTGGCGCAACCCCGCTGTCTGAGGGGCGCGGTTCGCGGCATTACCTACTAAGCTATGCCCGTGTTCCGACGCAACAGCGCCGGGTCGTCAGGCAGCACGGCGGAGGACTCCTCTCCCACGCAGAGCCAGGAAGCCCCGGCCAAAAACAAGCCGTCCGCCGAGGCGGGCAAGGGCCGGCCCACGCCCAAGCGCAGTGAGGCCGAGCGCGGCAGGTACCAGTCGATCACCGGGTCGACCACCAGCGGTCGCGGTCCCAGCACCGGGTCCGCTCCCCGGGGCAAGATGACTCCCGAGGACAAGGCCAGGACGCGGTCCGAACGCGACAAGAGGATGACCGCCATGCGGCGCGGCGAGGAGTGGGCGCTCGGCCCGCGCGACCGCGGCCCGATCAGGAAGCTCGCCAGGGACTACGTGGACAGCCACCGGCGCCCCAGCGAGTACTACATGTACGTGCTGATCGTGCTGCTCGTCGCGCTGCTCTCGCGGAGCAAGGTGCTGAACACCTACGTCTCGCCGTTCGTGCTGGTGCTCATCGTGGTCGTCGTGATCGACGCCTACTTCATCCGCCGTGCGCTGTTCAAGCTGGCCGCGGAACGGTACCCCAACGAGTCCACCCGCGGCATGACGACCTACGCGGTGATGCGCGCGCTGCAGATCCGCCGGTTCCGGACCCCGGCCCCGCGCCTGAAGCCCGGCGACAAATTCTGAGCGGGGGTTCCGGGGGTCGTCCCCCGGGCTAGCAGAGCCTAGCTTTCCGGGTGGAGACTCATCGGGCCGTATTCCTTGCGGTCGTCGTCGAGCAGGGTTACCTGGTCGACGCCGGCGTCGAGGAGCCCCCGCCAGTTCTCGCCTAGCCAGCTCTCGGCGTCCCCCTGGCTGGCGAAGATCGCGTCCTGCAGGCCCGCACCGGTCAGCACCGCGCCGTCAGCCTTCTCGTACCGCCACGTCCAGGGCATCCCGCCGGGCCTTTCTCTCGCTCCGTCAGCGTTCTTCGGTCATGCGAGATTAACATCGGCGGTCACGTTTAACCGCCCGACCCGACACGCCCCTCCACGCATCGGCTCAGGCGGTTAAGCACGCGAGGTCAGGCGCAGAACAAGATCGCCCAGACCGCCTTGCCGCGGCCCGCCAGCGGGCTCCAGCCCCAGACGTCGCTCAGCGCGTCCACCATCTGCAGGCCACGGCCCGCTTCCTCAACGCTGCACGGCTTCTTGAGCACGGGCGCGACGTCGCTCGGGTCGAGCACGGCGCAGATCACCTCGCCAGTGCGGCGCAGCAGGCGCAGGCCGTGGTTCTCGGCCGACGGCCGGCGGTCATTGGCCGCCTCGGCGGCGTGGGTGACCGCGTTGGCGACGAACTCCCCGACGATCGTCTCCGCGTCTTCCGCCAGGGTGGCCAGGCCCCAGTCGTGCAGCGTGTTCCTGGTCAGCCGTCGCGCCGCCCGCGCGGACTGCGGCCCGCCGCCGAGCGGGCAGCACACCGCCGACGGCGAGTCCCACCAGTCGGAAGGCATCCGCACCACCCGCGGGCGCCGGGGCGCGCAAGCGCCCCGGGCAGTCAGGTCCAGCGGCCTGCGCGTGGCAGGATCGGTCCTGGTCCGGGTGGGCAGCTGTGCCAGCTGGTTCAGGCTCATCGTTACCCCGGGGAGCGTCCGGCGTCATCCGGGTGATTGACGCTGGGTCTCATCCTGCCCGAGGAACCATGCAGATGCAAGGCCAAATGCACGTTCATTCGTATCGTGCAGCTAACGGTGCACACGATTGCTGCGGATTTGTGCGATCACGATAAGGGCAACGATCCCGATTGATACCCACAGGCCATACCGGGAAACGGTCTGCGCCACCGTGACCGCGTGCTGCCCGAGCGAGTACCCGAGACCGGCCAGCATGCCGGCCCAGAGCAGCGAGCTGATGACGTCAAGGATGAGGAACGTCACCCAGCTCATCCCGGCCCAGCCGGCCGTCGCGTACACGATCGCGTTCGGTATCGGCAGGAACGGCGTGACCAGGACGGCCGGCCAGGTGAACTTCCAGCCCCAGCGCTGGACCCGCGCGATGAACCGCGGGCCGTGCTTACGCCGGCCCGACAGCAGCAGGATGATCCGCTCGCCCCAGAGCCTGCCCGCCAGCCAGTAGAGCAGGTCGAACTTCATCAGCCCTGGGATCGCGGCGAGCAGCACCACCGGCAGCGAGCCGTGCCCCACCCGGGCGAACGCGGCGCCGGACACGATCGCCTCGGTCGAGCCGTTCAGCAGCTCGAGCAGCACCGGGTGCGTGCCGACCAGGCTGGCGCGGAATGGCAGCAGCGCCAGGTAGTAGATGCCGCTGAGCGTGATCCCCGCCCAGAGCAGGACGTCGACCCGGCGGGGCTTGCCTGACCAGGGCAGCCGGGGATCGTCCCAGGAATCGGCCTGGACCGTCTTCTCCTGTGCTGGTTCCTCCGGAGCCGATTGGTCGGCCGCGGCCACCGCCGGCTCTTCTGTCACGGCGTTACGTTATACATGCACGGGGGGTGACCACAAACGAGGCGGCCCGATGGAGAAGTACCTGGCGCCGGAGACGGCAGCGCGGATGGCCGCCGCCGCGGCCGCGTTCAGCGGGGCGCTCGATGAGGCGCAACGGTACGTTCTGGCTAATGATTTTGAGCTTGCCGGGGCGCGGCGGGAGTGGTCGTACCTGCCCGAGCCCGAGCGGGGCGGGCTGGCGATCGGATCGCTCACCGACCCGCAGCGCAAGCTCGCGCACCGGCTGATCGCGGCGTCGGTCAGCATGCCGGGGTACGCGAAGGTCGTCTCCATCATGGCGATGGAGCACGTGCGCCGGGCGCTCATGCTGCTCGGCGCGCCGGCGATCGCGCACCTGTTTGACCCCGAGCGGTACTGCTTCCGGATCTTCGGGACGCCGGGCGGCGCGGCGCCGTGGGGCTGGCAGCTGGCCGGGCACCACGTGTCGCTGAACTTCACGGTCACCGGCGGGCGCTACCTCTCCCCCACGCCGTGCATGCTGGGCAGCGTGCCCGCCTCGTACGGGACGCTGGCGCCGCTGGCGGACGACGAGGCGCGCGGGTACGAATTCATCCGCTCGCTGACCGGCGCGCAGCGTTCCGCCGCGATCATCTGGCACCGGCCGCCGCCGGACTTCGCCACCCGGATGGTGCCGCGGATCGGGCCCGCGGAGCTGCCGGACCACGTCTTCAACCCGGAGCCGGACTACCGGATCTCCGATGCGGAACGGTCGGTCCTCAGCTACCTGCGGGACGGGCCGAAGGGGGTGCGCGGCGCCGACCTGGACGGCAGGCAACTGGACGCGCTCGTCGGGCTGGTGGCGGCGTTCGCCGGGCGGCTGCCGGACGAGGTCGCGGCGGCGGAGATGGCGCGGGTCGACGCGGCGGGGCCGGAGAACCTCGCGTTCGCGTGGGCGGGCGGCACGGCGCCAGGCGAGCGGCACTACTACCGGGTTCAGGGGCCGGACCTGCTCATCGAGCACGACAACACGCAGGGCGGCGGGAACCACGTGCATTCGGTGTGGCGGAACCCGGGCAACGACTTCGGTGACGACATACTGGCGGCCCACTACCGCGCGGAGCATTAGCGGTAGCGGGCCGCTGGGTTTGGGTCTAGCGCTTTTCGATGTCGACGAACTCGCGCTCGGCCGGGCCCGTGTAGACCTGGCGCGGGCGGGCGATCTTGGTCGCCGGGTCGTGGATCATCTCCCGGTAGTGGGCGATCCAGCCGGGGAGCCGGCCGATCGCGAACAGCACCGTGAACATCCGGGTCGGGAAGCCCATCGCCCGGTAGATCAGACCTGTATAGAAGTCGACGTTCGGGTACAGCTTGCGGCTGATGAAGTACTCGTCGTTCAGCGCCACTTCCTCGAGCTGCTTCGCCAGGTCGAGCAGGTGGTCGTCGGGGGCGAGCTTGGTCAGGAGCTCGTCGGCGGTCGCCTTGACGATGCGGGCGCGCGGGTCGTAGTTCTTGTAGACCCGGTGGCCGAAGCCCATCAGCTTGACGCCCGGCTCCCTGTTCTTCACCCGGTTGACGTACGCGGTCACGTCGCCGCCCTGATCGCGGATGTCCTCGAGCATCTCGAGGACCGCCGCGTTGGCGCCGCCGTGCAGCGGGCCGAACAGCGCGTTGATGCCGGCCGAGATGGAAGCGAACAGGTTGGCCTCGCTGGAACCGACGACGCGGACCGTGGAAGTGGAGCAGTTCTGCTCGTGGTCGGCGTGCAGGACGAAGAGCATGTCGAGCGCCTTGGCGACCGCCGGGTCGACGTCATACGGCTCCGTCGGCAGGCCGAACGTCATGCGCAGGAAGTTCTCCACCAGGCCCAGCGAGTTGTCCGGGTACAGGGTCGGCTGGCCCACCGAGTTCTTGTAGGCGTAGGCGGCGAGCGTCGGGACCTTGGCGAGCAGCCTGATGGTGGACAGGTCTACGTTCGGCTCGTCGAACGGGTTGAGGCTGTCCTGGTAGAACGTGGACAGCGCGGAGACGGCGCTGGACAGCACCGGCATCGGGTGGGCGTCGGCGGGGAACCCGTCGAAGAACCGCTTCAGCTCCTCGTGCAGCAGGGTGTGCTTGGTGATCTGGCCGGTGAAGTGCGCCAACTGCTCGGCGGTCGGCAAGTGGCCGTAGATCAGCAGGTAGCTGACCTCCAGGAAGGTCGACTTCTCCGCCAGCTGCTCGATCGGGTAACCGCGGTAGCGCAGGATGCCCGCGTCGCCGTCGATGTAGGTGATCTCCGACGAGCAGGCGGCCGTGTTGACGAAGCCGGGGTCGAGGGTCACCATGCCGGTCGTCGACAGTAGCTTCGTCACCTCGATTCCCGGGGCTCCCTCGGTCGCTGTCTTGACCGGGAGGTCGAGCTCACCACCGTCGTAGTGCAGCGCGACCGAGCCATTGGCGGACGATGCTTCGGGCATGCGCGGTGTCCCTTTCACATTTCGCACGGGACGCGCGCACGGCAGAGCGGCCGGGATCGCCGACCGGGGCACCGCCCCGTTTGGGTCCTGAAACTTTACTTTGCACGCTAGTACGCGCCGGGTCATGCGGAAACCAGGATGACATGGGACAACGATCACAGTTATCGCCAGGGGGCCGGTTACTCGGTCTCCGGCCGCGCATCCGGTGGCAAAAAGTGTCATTTTTGCCAGATGTGGGCTGTCCGGGGACGCTCTGCCGCCGTCGCGGGCCCCGGCTTACTATGCGGGCATGAGGTTCGCGATCTCAATCCCCCAGTTCTTCGGCGACGGCGAGTTCTCCCCGGCGGGCTTCCGGGCGTACTTCGAGCGCGCCGAGGCGTTCGGCGTGTACGAGAGCGCGTGGGCGCAGGAGATGACGCTCAGCCCGTCACCGCAGCTCGCGCCCCTCGAGGCGATGACGTACGCGGCCGCGTGCACATCTTCGCTGCGCCTCGGCTGCACGGTGTTCGTGACCACCCTGCACAGCCCGGTCCAGCTGGCCAAGGACCTGGCGACGCTGGACCAGGTCAGCGGCGGCCGGGTCGAGGTCGGCGTGGGGTCCGGCGGGCCGCGGCGGCCGTTCGCCGCGTACGGGATACCTCCCGACAGGTACCTGGCGCGGTTCGCCGAGGGCATCCGGCTGATGAAGGCGCTGTGGACGGAGCCTTCTGTCACGTTCGACGGTGAGTTCTGGCAGCTCAAGGGCGCCGCGATGGAGCCTAAGCCGCGTCAGAAGCCGCACCCGCGGCTGTGGTTCGGCGGGTCCGCTGAAGCGGCGGTGCGGCGCGGGGTCCGGCTGTGCGACGGCTTCTTCGGGGCCGGATCGTCGCCGACGGCGGCGTTCGCGTCGCAGGTGGCCACGGCGCGGGCCGCGGTGGCCGATCTCGGGCGGCGCGTGGGGTTCGGTCCCGGCGAGTTCCCGATCGCGAAGCGGGTGTACATCGCGATCGACCCTTCGGACGGTTCTCGGGCGCGGCAGCGGGTCAACGACACGCTGGCGCGGATGTACGGCCAGCGGGTGCCGGCCATCGAGTCCGCGGCGATCGCGGGGACGCTGCCGGAGTGCGTCTCGGCGGTCCGCGCGGTGATCGACGCGGGGGCGGAGATGGTGCTGTTCACGCCGCTGTTCGAGGTGCCCGAGCACATGGAGCAGATCGCCACGGAGCTCATCCCCCGGCTGGGGTAGCGGCCGACGGCGGCGGATGCTGACGGGCCGCGCTTGGCCGCGGGCCGAAAAGCGGCGATGATCAAAGGCGGTGACCAGTCTCGTGTGGCGGAGAGCGCATGACACAGATCAAGGAGGCCCGGGCGCAGGCTCCGGGGCCTGACATCGCGCCGCTTCTCCAGCCGCTGGAGATCGGGCGGCTGCGGCTGCGCAACCGGTTCGTCCTGCCGGGGATGCAGCGCGCGTGGACCGTCGACGGCGCGCCCACCGAGCGGATGCGCGAGTACTACCGTCAGCGCGCCCTCGGCGGCACCGCGCTGGTGATCACCGAGGCCTGCGCGGTCGATCATCCCAGCGCGACGTCCAACTCCCTGTTCGGCTGGCTCACGGCCAGGACCGCCGGCGCCTGGGCATCGTGCGTCGACGCGGTCCACGCGGCGGGCGGCGCCTTGTTTCTGCAGCTGTGGCACCAGGGGGCGGTCGATACTGGCGGGGCAGACGAGGGCTCGGGCTTCGTCGCGCTCAGTCCCTCGGGCCTGGCGCACCCGGACAAGCCGTTCGGCCGCGCGGCCAGCGCCGCCGAGCTCGCCGCGATCCGGCAGGCCTTCGTGCGGAGCGCCGTTTACGCCCGGGATACCGGCGCGGACGGCGTAGAGATCCACGCCTGCCACGGCTACCTCCTCGACCAGTTCCTGTGGCCCGCGACCAACCGCAGGGCCGACCGGTACGGCGGCGCCGC
>Ga0070698_100006388_pt1 | contig 12799 bp, 7 predicted proteins | sample KBSK1502metaG_FD_65477 | JGI IMG/M metagenome (GOLD analysis project Ga0070698, IMG submission 65477) | Corn, switchgrass and miscanthus rhizosphere microbial communities from Kellogg Biological Station, Michigan, USA - KBS K1-50-2 metaG | ecosystem: Host-associated > Plants > Roots >... | reverse complement strand
GCTGGAACCCGGACTTCGATCTCGATCTCAAATCCCGCGACCTTTCCGAGGTGGACCGCCTCTTCCAGAACCTGCTCGCTGCAACGGGCGGAAAGCCGGCTCCGCTGGGGCTCGGCGGCACCGGAGAGGTCACCGGCCACCTCGCCGGGACCTGGGGCAATCCGGACGCGACGGTCCAATTCTCCGCGGAAGACGCGCTCTGGGCCGGCGTCCGATTCGGAAGTGTCCGCGGGACGGCCGACATCCACGAGGGGGCTTTCGTCTTCCGGCCGTTGCGCGCATACGAGGGAGAGGCGAGCCTCTCGCTGGAAGGGACGGTTCGCTATCGGGAAGAGCCGGGACGACCGAAGCTCGAAGCCCAGATCGCCGCGCACGAATATCCCGTGAAGAGGCTGCTCGAGTACCTCGCCCTCGACTACCCGGTCGAGGGTCTGGTGTCCGGCAGCTTTCCCATCGCCGGATCGGCAACGTCGCTCTCGGGCGGCGGCGCGATCACCCTCCGAGACGCGATGATCTGGGGACAGAAAGCGCCGCTCGTCTCCGGGCGAGTGCTCTTCTCGCCGGGGAGGTTCGAGCTCGCCGACGTGCGCGCGGAGCTCGGCGGTGGGATGGTCGGCGGGAGCGGGTCGATCGCGCTCGAGGAGAAAACGTTCGAAGCGCGGTTCGCCGGCGACGGCCTTCCGATCCAGTCGATCACGGCGCTCTCCGACTTTGCCGACCGGGTCTCCGGAAAGCTGTCGTTTCAGGTTTCGGGGTCGGGAAAGATCGACCACCCCGATCTGACGGTCACCGCGACGCTCGCCGACGCGACCCTCTTCGGCCACCGCCTGCCGGACAAGAGTGAGCCGCGGCTCGAAGCGAAGATCGTCGCGGGCGAGCTCACCGGCTCCGTCGCCGTGAAGGACCGCTGGAACGTGACGGCTGCCGGGAACGTCTTCGAGCCGGGGTCCCGCGTCTCAGTCTCGCTCGACGCGAGAGATCTCGCCGCGCTCCTGCTCTTTACGCCTCTCGACCTCGCGCCCGGACGGGGCGGCGCGCTCGCGGTTCGGGGAGTGTTGACGCTCCCCGCGAAGGCGGGGGAGTTCCTCGCCGGTCTCTTCACGGTCACCGAGGCGCGGCTCGACTTCCCGGACCGACCCGGAGTGCTTCGCACCTCCGGGGACGTCCGGATCGTGCTCGGAAAGCAGGAGCTCGTCTTCGACGAGTTCCACGCGGTCGGGGAGGGAACCGACCTGAAGGTGCGGGGCTCGATGAATTTCGGCGGCTCGAAGGCGCTGTCGGTCGCGGTGGCGGGACCGATCGACGCCTCTCTCGTGTCTCTCGCGCTGCCCAATACCGCGCTTACTGGAAGGTTCTCGGTCGACGTGCGCGCCGCCGGAACGTTCGCGGCGCCGATTCTCTCGGGTACCGTCCGGATCGAGAACGGTAAGTACCGGCTGACCGGCCTGACGCAGATCTTGGACGACATCGACGGCGTCATCTCGTTTCACGACTCGAGCGCCGAGATCAGAGCCATCCGCGCCCGCGTCGGGGGCGGCGACCTCCTGGCGGCGGGAAGCGTGAACCTCGAGGGGTTGAAGCCCTCGAACTTCCGGCTGACGATCCAGGCGCGGCACGTCGCGCTGCGATATCCCGAAGACATGCGGCTCGTCGTGGACGCCGACCTGGTCGCGAGCGGCGTACCGGGCGGAAACGTGGTGCGCGGCGAGGTCACGCTCCTGCGCGGGACGTACTCCCGGGATTTCGGCGTGACGCTCTCCGACCTGCTCGAGCGGAGCCGGCCGAGCGGCGCGATCGCCGCGCGAGAACCGTGGAAGGAACAAACGGCCCTCGAAGTGAGGATCGTCTCGGCCGCGGCCCTCGAGGTCCGCAACAACGTGGCGCGTTTGACCGCGGAGGTCGATCTCGTCGCGCGCGGGACGGTCGCGCAGCCGATCGTGCTCGGCCAGATCCTCTTCGACGAAGGGGGGCGCATCACTTTCCGCGACGTCCAGTACGAAATCGAATCGGGCACGGTCACCTTCGCCAACACGGCCCGCATCGCGCCGATCTTGGACCTGCGCGCGCGAGCGGAGGTCAAGGGGTACGACCTGGTCGTCAACCTCGTGGGAACCTGGCCGCGCATCCAGTCGACGTTCACATCGGACCCGCCGCTCTCCGACGATGCGGTCATCGGGCTGCTCCTGACCGGCGCTGCGCCGAACCAGCGCGCCGGCGCCGAAACGAATCAGTCGCTGGTGTCGGCCGCGGGAGGGGTCGTGGCGGGAGCGGTGACCGGATCGCTCGCGCGCCGCACCCAGCGGCTCTTCCGGCTCGATCGCTTCCAGATCGATCCCGTGTTTACCGGAAGCCAGCTGACCGACATCCGCTCGACGGTCGGTAAGCAGATCACGCCGGAGCTTCTCGTGACGTATTCCCAATCTCTGAACTCGGACAAGGAATCGATCGTTCAGCTCGAGTGGCGGGTGACGCAGACGATCACGCTGCAGGCGCTCCGTGACGAAAACGGGATCTACTCGATCAACGTGCGGCGGCGGCAGCGGTTTTGAGGCGTCACTCGATTCGAAAGAGGCGGCGGGCCGTGACGCCGCGCGCCTTTCGAGCGCTCCCGCTCCTCCTGCTCCTCGGCCGCTCGGGCTACGCGGCCGGCCAGCAGCCGTCCGAGCCGCCGCCGCTCTTCGGCCGCACGGTCGTCTGGGTCGCGTACACCTCCGACGGTCCGGTCGACCGGGACGAAGTTGCGCGGCTCGTCTCGATCAAGACGGGCCAGCCCCTGACCGAGGAGGCGACGGGATCCACGATCCGCCACCTTTTCGCGACGCGGCGCTTCTCCGACGTCCGCGTCGAGGCGGAGCCCGCGGAAGGGGGCGTGGCGGTCACCGTCCACCTCTTCCGCTCCTTCCGGGTCAACCCCCTGAAGTTCGACGACGGCGTCTCCATTTCGAAGGAAGAGATGCGCCGGGCGATCCCGTTCCCGGAGGGCTCGGTTTTCCAGCCCGAGGAGCTCGAGGAAGGAGCGAAGGCGCTGAAGCGGCGCCTGGACGCCGAGGGCTACATCGCCTCGACCATCCAACCGGAGGTCTTCTTCGACCGCAAGACCTTCGACGCCCTGGTCATCTACCACATCGATGCGGGCAAGCCCGCCCGCACGGCTCCGCCTTTCTTCGACGGGGAGACGAAGCCGTTCACTCGGGAAGAGCTCCTGAAGAAGGCGCACTTAGACGAGGGCGACCGGTACCGGGAGTCGAAGGCCCGGGCCGACGCGGACCGGCTCACCAGGTTTCTTCACAAGAACGCGCGTCTTCGGGGGACGGTCGAGCTGATCGCGGCGCAGCCGACCAAAGACGGGCGGGTGATGCCGGTCTATCGCGTGACGGTCGGCCCGCGCGTCGTGTTCCAGACTCGCGGCATCCGCGAACGTCGGGTCCGTGGCGAAGTGAGCGATCTCCTGGAGGGACAGATCTTCGACGAAGATCTGGTCCTCCAGTACACCGAGAACGAGAGGCGGGGGCTTCAGCGGAAGGGGCGCTACCGCGCGAAGGTGGATTACGCGATAGCGGAACAGGGAGACGTTCTCACCGTGTCGATCACGGTCGACGAGGGGCCGAAGTTCGCCGTCGAAAAGATCGCCATCGCCGGGAACGACTCCATCTCCGACAAACAGCTGCGGAAATTGATGGTCACCGAGGAGAAGGGGCTGCCTCTCCTGCGGCCCGGCCGCCTCGTCGACTCCGTCCTGAAGGACGACGTCGACGCGATGCTCGGCTACTACCAGACCCGGGGCTGGGTGAATGCCCGCATCGCCGATCCGCAGGTGACGGAGGGCTCGAAACCCGACCGTCTGATCGTCAACATTCACGTGACGGAAGGGCCGCGGGCGGTGGTCGCAAGCCGGAAGGTCGTCGGGGCCGAACACCTCTCTCCCGACGATCTCGAGAAGATCTTGACGGTCGATCCGGGGAAGCCGTTCAACCCGAACCTGGTCCGGCAGGACTCCTTCGCCCTGCAGAACCACTATCGCGACCGGGGGTGGCGGGAGGCTTCGGTCAAGGACACCTGGACGCTGTCGCCCGACGGGACGTCGGCGGACGTGGCGTACGACGTCGAAGAGGGGATGAGGTCGTTCTTCGGCAAGACGATCGTGCGCGGCAACACCCGCACCAGCACCGACCGGATCACGCGGCTCGTCACGTGGAAGGAAGGTGATCCGTTCTCCGAGACGGAGGTCCTGACGACCCAGAGGAACCTGACCCGGACGGGGGTCTTCCGCCGCGTCGAGCTGCGTCCCCAGCCGGCGGACCCGGCGAACCAGACACGGCCGGTCGAGGTCGCGGTGCAGGAGGGGCGGCCCCTCTCCCTTCTCTACGGCCTCGGCTATCAGTACGCGCCGGACGCGCTCCAGAACCGGAGCGACCCGTTCGCAATCGTCGGCGTGTCCTACAACAACCTTTTCGGCACGATGCGCTCGGCTTCGGTCGAAGTCCAGTACGCGCCGATCTCCCAGCGCGGCCGGGCGATCCTGACTTTTCGCGAGCCGTTTCTCTTCAACCGCAACATTCCCCTGAACGTGCTCGCGTTCTACACCCGCGAGCCGATCCAGAAGATCGACATCCGGCGCTTGGGCTCGGTCGTCGAGTCTTCCCGACTGTTCGGCCGATATCTCCGGCTGGGGCTGCGCTACGAGTACCAGTGGATCGAGCCAGTCAACCCGCAGGATCTCTCGAACATCGAGAGGGAGTTCAGCAAGTTCGACCAGCCGATCCGTCAGTCGGCGATCGGTCCGAATCTCTTCTACGACCGGCGCGACGACATCATCGATCCCCGCACCGGCTACTACGTCACCGTCAACACGAAGTACGCTTTTCCTCTGCTTCGGGCGAATGCCCGCTACACGAAGCTCTCCGGGCAGAGTGCGTACTTCCGCCCGTTCGGCGGCGGCGTGTTCGCGGTCGCGGCGCGCGCCGGCGCGATCTTTCCGTACGGAGTGGAGCAGGGCGTTCCGGTCCCGCTCGCCGAGCGATTCTTCGCCGGCGGCCGCTCGACGAACCGCGCGTTCGAGACGGACCTGCTGGGGATTCCCGGCCTGACGGTCGATCCGGACACGCGCGCGACCGTTCACACTGGCAGCGGCGTCGGTTCCTGCGCGGCCACGTACCCCGACCTGACCGGGTATGACTGCGACGCCGGCCCGCGGATCGTCGGCGGGAACGGCTTCCTGGGGCTCAATGCCGAATACCGGTTCCCGATCTTCGGAAACCTGGGAGGAACGCTTTTTTACGACGCCGCGCAGGTCTGGAAGCGGCCGTCGGACATCCGGCTCGCGATCGAAGGGGATCAGGGTCTGCGGCAGGGGGTTGGGATCGGCCTGCGCTACATGACGCCGATCGGCCCGGTTCGCGTCGAGTACGGCTGGCCGCTCGATGCCCGGGCGGTCCCGTTCAACGTGACGCTCGTGGACGACAAGGGCAACGTCATCGGCGTTCTCGCGAGCGCCACCCGCAAGGAGAAGGGAAGGCTCTTCCTCTCGATCGGGTATCCGTTCTAACGGAGAAGAGTCTCGAGCGACCGGCGCGCCCGCTCCCGATCCCGCGCCTTCCGCACCATCACGAGAATCGTGTCGTCTCCCGCGATCGTGCCGGCGAGCTCCGGACGGCGCGCCTCGTCGAGCGCGATCGCCACGGCGTTCGCGCGCCCCGGCAGCGTCTTGACGAGGAAGAAGGCTTCTCCGGCGGCGAGTGTCGTCACGAACTCTCGGAACGCGTTGCGCAGGTTTTCCTCGGAGGAGGGCGTCGGAGCGGCTGTTCCGTTCGGGACCGCGTAGCGGTAGGCGCCGCTTGCGTCGGCGACCTTGACGAGACCGAGCCGCTTGACGTCGCGGGACACGGTCGCCTGGGTCACGGCGGCGCCGCGCCGGCGGAGCTGCCGCGCGAGCTCCTCCTGGGTCGCGACCGGGTGGCCGGACACGATCTCGAGGATGGCCCGCTCCCGCGCCGGCTTGTTCACGCAATCTCTCCGTCGAGAAGCTTCCCTTCGCGGTGCGCCCGGTAGATCGGCGGCGTCTGGCGCCGGCCGAGCCACGCGCGGGCCGCCTCGATTTCCCGCTCCGCGAGCCCGATCTGCGTGGACACGGCTTCCGGCGCCGGCCCGCCGGCGGAGCGGCGGGATCGGACGGAGCGTTCGGCGGAGAGAAATGCGGCCACGTCGGTGCCCGCGTCGGGACAGGCGGTCGAGAGGACGTCCGGCGGGAGGTCGGCGAGAGAGATGCCGCGTTTCTCCGCCTCGCGGACCGCGCGGCCGGCCTGCTCGTGGGCGGTGCGGAACGGGACGCCTCGACCGACGAGGTGGTCGGCGAGGTCGGTCGCCGTCGCATGTCCCTCCGCGAGAGCGCCGGACAGGCGCTCGCGATGGAAGACGATGCCGGCCGAGACGCGGCGCGCCGCGCCGAGGCATCCGCCGATCGTGTCGAGAGCGTCGAAGACGGCTTCCTTGTCTTCCTGGAGATCGCTGTCGTACGCGAGCGGAAGACCCTTCAGCACGACCAGGAGCGCGGTCAGGTCTCCGATCACGCGGCCGGCTTTTCCGCGGACGAGCTCCGCCGGCTCCGGATTCCTCTTCTGCGGCATCACGCTCGAGCCCTTCGCGACCGAGTCGTCCAGAAAGGCGAAGCCGAACTCCGACGAGGTCCAGAGGACGACGTCCTCCGCCCATCGCGAGAGGTGTACTGCCGCGAGAGCGCAGGCGAAGGCCGCCTCAACCGCGAAATCGCGGTCGGCGACCGCGTGGATGCTGTTGGCGAAAGTCTCCTCGAATCCGAGCAGTTGCGCCGCCCGCCGGGGCTCGATCGGGTGGGGCGTGCCCGCGAGCGCGCCCGCGCCGAGGGGAGAAACTCCGGCGCTCGCGTGGGCGCTCTCGAAGCGGTGACGATCGGCCGCGATCGACCAGAAGTGCGCGAGCAGGTGGTGGGCCAGGCTGACGGGCTGCCCCCGTTGGAGGTGCGTGTACCCGGGCATCCACGTCTCGCGATGTCCGCGAGCCGCGGAGAGCCAGGTCTCCTCGAGCGCCACGAGAGCTTCCAGGATCTGCTCGATCGCCTCGCGAACGAAAAGCCGCAGCGCGGTCGCGGTCTGGTCGTTGCGGCTGCGCGCGGTGTGCAGGCGGCCCGCGGGCTCCCCGATGCGGCCGAAGAGCTCCCTTTCGATCCACGAGTGGACGTCCTCGTCGTCGCCTTCGACCGCGAGGCGCCCTGCCTCGAGATCGGTCAGGAGGGAGGAGAGCCCCGAGAGGATCGCGCCCGCGTCGTCGGGCGAGAGAACGCCGGTCTCGCGGAGCATCCGGGCGTGGGCCAGGCTTCCGACGACGTCGTGGCGGACGAGTCGCCGGTCAAACGCCAGCGAAGACGTGAACCGGTGGATCTCGGGATCGAGATCGCCTTCGAACCGCCCGCCCCAGAGCTTTCGCGGGCGCGTCGGAGCCGCCGTCGAGCGCTCGTCCTTCACTCGCTTGAGACCGGCGCTGGGTCCTGCGCCGGCGAGGCGGTCTCGCGGCGCACGGCCGCGACGACCCGCGTGGGCAGCGCCCAGAGGTTGTTGAACCCGGCCGCGTCCTTCTGGTCGTAGACGCCGTCCTCTCCGAACGTCGCGAGGTCGTGCCGGTAGAGCGAGTACGGCGAGGTCCGGGAAACGGCGAGACAGGAGCCCTTGAAGAGCTTCAACCGGACGCTGCCGCTGACCCAGCGGTGCGAGCTCTCCAGGAAGGCGTCGAAGGACGCGCGCAGGGGGGAGTGCCACAGCCCGTTGTAAACGAGCTCGGCGTACCGCGGCGAGATCGTCTCACGGTAGTGGTGGGTCTCGCGGTCGAGCGTCAGGGATTCGAGATCCGAGAGCGCCGCCATGAGGACCGTTCCGGCCGGGGTCTCGTACACGCCGCGGCTCTTCATTCCCACGAGACGGTTCTCAACGAGGTCGATCCGGCCGACCCCGTGCGCGCCGGCGAGCGTGTTGAGCGCGGCAACGAGCTCTCCCGGTTCGAGCCGGCGGCCGTTGATTGCGACCGGAAATCCGCGCTCGAACTCGATCTCCACGAGTTCGGGTTCGTCGGGCGCCTTCGCGGGGTCGCAGGTCGTCTGGAACATGTCCTCGGAAGGCGCGACCGCCGGGTCCTCCAGGATCCCCCCCTCGTACGAGGTATGCCAGAGGTTCTGGTCGATCGAGTAGGGCTTCGCCGCCGTGACAGGCACGGGAATGCCGTGCCGCGCGGCATAGGCGATCTCGTCCTCGCGCGACTTGAGCGCCCACTCGCGCCACGGCGCGATGATCGGAAGCTCCGGGGCAAGGGCCCGATAGGCGAGCTCGAAGCGGACCTGGTCGTTCCCTTTTCCGGTGCAGCCGTGCGCGAGCGCGTCGCAACCGGTCTCCTTCGCGACCTCGACCTGGACGCGTGCGATGAGAGGCCGCGCGAGCGCCGTGCCGAGGAGATAGCGGCCTTCGTAGACCGCGCCGGCGCGGAGAGCCGGAAACACGTAGTCCGAGACGAAGACGTTCCGGACGTCGACGACACGGCACTCGATCGCCCCGCTCGCGAGAGCTTTCCGCTCGACTGCGGCGAAGTCGTCGATCTGGCCGACGTTCGCCACGACCGCGACGACCTGGCAGCCGTACGCCTCGCGCAGCCAGGGGATGATGACGGAGGTATCGAGGCCTCCGGAGTACGCGAGCGCAACCTTTCCGACGTTCACGCGATTTCCCTTCCTATCTCCGATTGTGTTGCCGGCGACGAGATCGCGGCGAGCGCCTCGTCGAGGATCTTTACCGCCGCGTCCACCTCCGACGCGGAGACGGTGAGCGGAGGAGCGAATCGCAGGGTCTTCGGCCGGACGGCGTTCACGAGAAGGCCGCGTGCGAGGCACGCCTCGACGACCGGCGCCGCCTCGATCGACAGGTCCGCCCCGACCAGCAGACCCGCTCCGCGGATCTCGCCGAGCAGCGGCTGGCTCTCCCGCAGTTTCTCGAGGCCCGTCGCGAGAAGCGTTCCCATTGCCGCGGCGTTCTCGACGAGGCCCTCCCTCTCGATCGCGTCGAGAACGGCGCAGATCGCGGCGGAGGCGAGCGCGTTGCCGCCAAACGTCGAGCCGTGGTCTCCCGGCACGAAGTGCGACGCGGCCTCTTCCGTCGCGAGGACCACGCCCGCCGGCATCCCGCCGGCGACGCCCTTGGCGAGCGTCACGACGTCGGGCCGGACACCGGCATGCTCGAACGCGAACATCTTCCCGGTCCGCCCGATGCCGGTCTGGACCTCGTCGAAGAGGAGGAGCAGATCGTTCCCGTCGGCGAGCGCGCGCAGGCCCGTGAGGTATCCGGTCGAAGGCGTGAGGATGCCGCCCTCTCCCTGAACGGGCTCGACCAAGATCGCGACCGTCGCCGGAGTGATTCCCCGGCTCATTGCTTCGACGTCGTCGTAAGGGACGAACCGGAAGCCGGCCGGCATCGGCTCGAACCCCAACCGGTAACGGGCGTTTCCAGTGGCCGCGAGAGTTGCGAGCGTGCGGCCGTGGAACGAGTTGTCTGTCACCAGGATCTCGTGGGCCTCCGGCCCCTTCACCGCTTTTCCGCGCTTCCTGGCGAGCTTGATCGCGGCCTCGTTGGCCTCCGCGCCGCTGTTGCAGAAGAACGCGCGGGGAAGTCCGGCGAGAGCGGTGAGCCGCCGCGCCGCTTCGACCTGCTCCGGGATCTGGTAGAGGTTCGAGACGTGCACGTAGCGCGCCGCCTGCTCGGAGATCGCGCGGACGAGCGCGGGGTGGGCGTGGCCGAGGCTCGACACCGCGATCCCTCCGATGAAGTCCAGGTACTCCCGGCCCTCCAGGTCGAAGAGCCGGACGCCCCGTCCGCGCGAGAAGGCGACCGGCGCGCGCTTGTAGTTGCGGAAGAGGACGCGGTCCGCTTCCCGGATCACCGAGGCTGTGCCGGCGAGCTCGCGTTTCTCGGTCATGCGGGGGAGGCCAGCGCCAGAGAGTCGGGCGCGACGGGGTGGATCATCGTGCCGACGCCAGACCGAGTGAACAGCTCGAGAAGGAGCGAGTGCGGACTCTCCGCCCCGACGATGTGTGCGGAGGGAACGCCTCCTTCGACGGCCGAGAGCGCGGCTTCGACCTTCGGGATCATGCCGCGGGAAACGACGCCGCCGGTCACGAGAGTGCGCGCTTCCTCCGGCGAAAGCTCGGAGAGGAGCTCGCGGCCCCCCGGGATTTCCCGATAGATCCCGGGGACGTCGGTCAGGAGGACCAGCTTGTCGGCGCGCATGGCCACGGCGAGCGCGGCGGCCGCCGTGTCGGCGTTCAAGTTGTACGCCCGTCCGTCGGGCCCGACGCCGAGCGACGCGACGACGGGAAGGAAGCCTTCTCCGAGCAGGACTTCCACGATGCGCGGCTCGACCCGGTCGACCTCGCCGACGAAACCGAGCTCGAGAGCGCGCTCGTGCGGCTTCGCGTGGAGAACCCGCGCGTCTTTCCCGGAGACGCCGACGGCGCGGCCACCGGCGTGCGCGATCAGGTTCACCAGCCGCTTGTTGACGGCGCCGCCGAGAACGCGCTCGACGATCTCCATCGTCTTCGCGTCGGTCACCCGGAGTCCGTCCACGAATTGCGAGGATCCTCCAGCGCTCTCGATCTCGCGGGTGATCTCCGGGCCGCCGCCGTGCACGAGGATCGGCCGGACTCCCGCCTGCTGGAGCAGGACCAGGTCCTCGGGCACCGTCCCCGTCGCCGCGGAGTCGACGGCGCTGCCGCCGAACTTGACGACGACCGTCTTGCCCCGCCACGCCGCGACGTAGCGGAGCGCCTGCGCGAGCGAAGACCCGATCGCATCGGGATTGGCCGAGAAGCCGTTCCAGGTTCCGCTCATGTCGTGTAACTGCCGTTGATCCGCACGTACTCCTCCGAGAGGTCGCAGGTCCACACGCGCGCGGCGCCGGTCCCGACGCCGAGTCGGATCCGGATCGCAATTTCCTTTTCCTCGAGCGCGGCCGCAGCGGCGTCCCACACGCCCGGGAGGCCCAGCCCGCCGCGGACGACCGCGAGCTCTCCGAAGAACACGTCCGTCGTCTTCTCGGCCATCTCGACGCCGGAGCGCCCCAGCGCCGCCAGGATCCTTCCCCAGTTCGGCTCGCCACCGTGAAGAGCGGTCTTGACCAGCAGCGAGTTGGCGACCGTCATTGCAGCCTGGTGCGCCTCCCCGGGGGAGACCGCTCCGTCGACCGCGATCGAGACGAGCTTCGTCGCGCCCTCTCCGTCGCGCACGACCATGCGCGCGAGCTCCGACGCGACCGCGGTCAAACCCGCCGTGAAGCGGGAGAGCGACTCGCCATTCGTGATCGGAGGGCCGCCGGCGCGGCCGTTCGCGAGCACGAGAACCGTGTCGTTCGTGCTCGTGTCGCCATCGACGGTGATCGAGTTGAACGACTCGGCGACCGCGCGCGTCAACGCAAGCCGCAGAACGGCGGGGGGCAGGGCCGCGTCGGTCGTCAGGAAGCAGAGCGTGGTCGCGAGGTTCGGATGGATCATGCCCGCGCCCTTCGCCATTCCTCCGATCGTCACCTCGACCCCGTCGATCTCGAGAAGGACTGCGCAGGTTTTCGGGAAGCTGTCCGTCGTCCGGATGGCTTCCGCGGCGGCGCTTCCTCCGCCGGCGGAGAGATCGAGGGCGGCGCGCGGGATGCCCCGGCGAATGGCGTCCATGGGAAGGGGAACGCCGATCACGCCGGTCGACGCGACGAGAACCAGTTCGGCGCCGAGCCCGAGCGCCTCGCCGGCGATCCGCGCCATCTCGGCGGCGTCGGCGAGTCCGGGTTCGCCGGTGCACGCATTGGCGTTGCCGCTGTTGACGACGATGGCCTGAGCCCGTCCCGGGGCGATCGCGCGCTGCGTGTACCGGACCGGCGCGGCTTTCACCTTGTTCGTCGTGAAGACGCCGGCCGCGGAGGCGGGGACCTCTGAGACGAGGAGCGCGAGGTCCGGCTTCTCCCGTTTGACCCCGCTGTGGATTCCGGCCGCGCGGAAGCCCTTCGGGCTCGCGGCGTTTCCCTCCGTGCGGGTGATCGTTTCGGCGTCCGTCAGGGTCTCGGCGGATCTTTTCGTCATGGATACATCCCGGCCGCCCAGAGACCTTCGGTCTCCGGGAGGCCGAACATCAGGTTCATGTTCTGGATCGCCTGGCCGGCGGCGCCCTTGACGAGGTTGTCGATCGCCGAGACGACGACCGCCAGGCCGCGCTGCCCGTCGACGCGCACGGCGACGTCGCAGAAGTTCGAGCCGAGTGTCGCTTTCGTCTGGGGAAGGTCGTGCTCGAGAACGCGGACGAAAGGCTCCCTCGCGTAGGCTGCCTGATAGAGCGCGAGCAGGTCGGAGGCGTCGAGCGTCTCCGCGAGCGGCGCATAGCACGTTGCCAGGATCCCGCGGGTCATCGGCGCAAGGTGCGGGGCGAAGTACACGGACACCGGGCTCCCGGCCTCCGCGAACGTCTGCTCCATTTCCGGGCCGTGCCGGTGCTCGCCCAGCTTGTACGGCTTCACGTTCTCGTTGACCTCGGAGAAGTGCGTCGCCGCGGAGGGATTGCGCCCCGCGCCGGAGACGCCCGACTTCGCGTCCACGATCACGGGCCCGCGAACGTGGCCGCTCGCCAGCAACGGGAGGAGGGCAAGCGCCGCTGCCGTGGGATAGCAGCCGGGATTGGCGACGAGTCGCGCGGACCGCACCTTCTCCCGGTTGGCTTCGGGCAGCCCGTAGACCGCTTCGGGCACGAGGCCCGGG
>Ga0070698_100006387_pt1 | contig 12799 bp, 10 predicted proteins | sample KBSK1502metaG_FD_65477 | JGI IMG/M metagenome (GOLD analysis project Ga0070698, IMG submission 65477) | Corn, switchgrass and miscanthus rhizosphere microbial communities from Kellogg Biological Station, Michigan, USA - KBS K1-50-2 metaG | ecosystem: Host-associated > Plants > Roots >... | reverse complement strand
AACGGCGGGCTCGCCAGGCAGGTCTTCGTCAAGCCGGCGAAGCCAGGCCGGAGCGGTCGGCGGAACAACGACCACTTCGGAAGGCCCATCGTCCCAATCCGGCGGCTCGGGCTGTGGCGTGAGGATCCGCCAGAGCATCACGAAGGTGCCGGCGACGAGCGCGAACTTCGCGGTGCCGAACAGCAGCAGGCCGGCGAGCTGCTGATCCTCGAGCGAGCGATAGGCGTGATAGAAGACGTGATGAGAGAGCGCCAGCGTAATGCCCGGGATCGTCGGCGGGACGCCGGCGACCATGAGATATCCGATTTTGGCAATCGCGGTCAGCCCATCGCGTCGCACCACCGGCCACCAGAAGAGGAAGGCACCCATCATGAAGACCGCGTGCGCCGCCTCGCGGAAAACCAGATCTTTGGTCGCGAGGTCGACGACGGCCGGCAGCTGCGATCCGAATAGCACCAGGTTGAGCGCGACGATCCCCGCGACCGGGTGCATCCACGATGCGGCGCGGCCCGACAGTAATGGACTGACGCCGTAGGCGAGCAACGGGATGACCACCGCCAGCACAACCATCTCCTCGAGCATGTGCAGGCTCAGGCTCTCTTGGGCAAACTGGATGAGCGGTGCCAGGAGGGCGGCCACCGACAGCAGCGACCCGGCGGCCAGGGCTGCGCGATGACGCCGCGCCATGACCTCTATTTTGGCGCAGCGGCCGGCGTCTGCGCGTAGCGCGCAAAGACGGTATCCACGAATTCGACGAAGCGATCCGCCAGTGGCGCGCTGTCGAGCTGGAGAAGGTTTTCCGCGTTGTCCTCGCCGGCATGCGACAAGTTGTAGCTGCCGGTGAAGACGGTGTTGTCGACCACCGTGATCTTGGCGTGCATGAAGTCGTGGACGCTGGTGGGCGTGTAGGGCGTGGTGACCTTGGACGCGAAGGGGAGCGCGACGCTCACCGTCTGGAAGGCCGGTCCCTTCCAGGTCGCGTGCGGGTCGACCCGCCACTGGCCGAGCACCTCGGCCATCTGCGTACGGTCGTAGACGCCCTTGAAGTCTGGATGCGGTCTGCTGGCCAGGTCGCCAAGCGTCCCGAGGATCACCCCGGCGGTGATCACGGGCGAACACACGCGGATGCGGCGTCGAGCATGCGTGATCCGATCGGCGATCGCGTGCGCCATCTGGCGTCCGCGGCCCGGCGCGAAAAAGACGTGCACCTTGGCCGGACTGTCCTGGTAGAAAACGGGGACGCCGGCGAGATCGTACTTCCCGCTGCCCTCGACCCGGCCGGTTTCCCAGAGCTCCCCGAAGTTCCTCGCGTACTCGGCGGCCAATGTCGTGGACGGGATCCTGACGGTGGCGTTCTCCTCTCGCGTCCAGGAATCATTCGTCCAGTTCATGGAGCCGGTCCAGACCGTGGCAACGTCGGTCGGCGCATCGCGCACGATGTATTTGTGGTGCATCAGGTCGGGAATGCCTGACACGGGTTTGGTCGGCACGCCGAGGCTGGCGATGAACGCGGTGTCGGCCTGCGAGGGCGGCGGCACCGGGATCGGGTTGGGAAAGTCGACGTTGTAGAGCAACCGAACCGCGACGCCGCGGCCGGCGGCGGCCTTGACCGCGGCACGGACCTGGTCAGCCGGCCCATCCGTCAGGTTCAGGTCGTAGATGGCGATGTCGAGACTGCGCTGCGCCGCGCCCATGAAGTCGGCCAGTTCTCCCGCGACCTGCTCGGCCGGCTGGGCTCCATCCCGAAGAAACGTCACCTCGACCGAGGACGTCACTGGGCGTCGCTCTTCTTCGGTTCCGCTTGCTCCGTCGGCTGGGCCTCGAGCACCTTCCGCTGGTAGTACTGCTGCACGATGTCGGCGGCATCCTGGATGTCGTCGGTGACGACCATGAGGTCCAGGTCCTCGGGCGAGATCTTGCCCTCAGCCAGCACCCGGTCGCGGATCCACTGACGCAGCCCGGCCCAGTAGTCGGAACCAAACATGATCACCGGAAAGTGCACGATCTTCCCGGTTTGAATCAGCGTCAACGCCTCGAACAGCTCATCCATGGTGCCGAAGCCGCCGGGGAAGATGACGAACGCCTCCGCGTACTTGACAAACATCGTCTTGCGCACGAAGAAGTAGTGAAATTCGATGCCGAGATTGACGTACTCGTTGAGGCCCTGCTCGAAGGGCAGTTCGATGTTCAGACCGACCGACAGCCCACGACCTTCACGAGCGCCCCTGTTGGCCGCTTCCATGGTGCCCGGCCCGCCGCCGGTGATGATGGCAAAACCGCGACGAGCGAGCTCGGCCGCCAGGGCGCGCGCAGCGTCATACATCGGGTCGGGCGGACGAACGCGCGCCGAACCGAAGAAGGTTACCGCCGGACCGAGCGTGGCCAGCGCATCGAAGCCCGCCACGAACTCGGCCTGGATCCGCAGCACCCGCCAGGGGTCGCTTTCGAGAAATTCCGGAGCACCTTCGGGCCGCTCCAGCAGCTTGCGGTCCTCGTTCTGCCGCTCCACGCCACGCCGAACGATCCCTCCGGTGCGCCGCTCTCCGGATTCTTCGCCCATGGCCTCGATAACTCTAACCGCTTGTCCTTTGCGCCACACTGTGGTCGTGATCAAGCGGGACCAGCTGGAAGAGATCGCGGTTTTGCTGGCTGCCGTCGTCGTGCCGGCCATCCTTACCGCCGTCCTGCTCCAGACGCACTCGCCCCAGCGCGAATACATCTTCATCTACATGGCAGTGGTCGCCGTGATCGCCGTCCTGCGGGGCCTCTGGCCGGCCCTGCTGGCGGCGGCGGTCAGCTTTCTGCTGGTGGACTACTTCTTCGTCGCCCCGGCGCGGACGCTGACCATCGCCGACGAACAGGATCTCGTCAACCTCGCCATCTTCTTCGGCACCGCGGGTGTGGTCGGTTTCCTGGCCGGCCGGCGGCGGGCTGCGCAGATCCGAGCCCAGGGGCTCGCCCGGGAGCTTCGCAACGCGAACGCGGAGCTCGTTCGCCTCAATCGCGACCAGGCGGCGGCCGCGCAGGCCGCCGTGCGCCTGGCGCGCACGGAACAGCAGGTCCAGCTCCTGCAGCAGGCTGAGCAGGAGCTCCGCGACTTGCTCGCCACCATCTCGCACGAGCTGCGGACCCCGATCGGCACCATCCTGACCGACAGCACCAACATGCTGCGGACCCAGGAGATGAACACTTCCGTTCGCTACCGCATCGAAGGGATTGCCGCTGAAGCCCGACGATTGAACCGGCTGCTGGCCGACATGCTCAGCCTGGCGCGGATCGAAAGCGGCGCCCTGCACCTGACGCTGGAGCCGGTCCAGGTCGGCGATGCGGTGGCCGCGGCGGCTGAGCGCCTCAAGCGGGCGGCACCCGATCGGACGGTGGAGTGGGATCCAAAGGAGGCCGGCGTGAGCGTACTCGCCGACTGGGATAGCCTCGGGCAAATCTTCGACAACCTGCTCGATAACGCCAATCGTTTCGCGCCGCCCGGCACGCCGATCAGCGTGCGGGTCGGCCACGAGGATCCTGGCCGGGTCGCGATTCGCGTCGTCGATCGTGGTCCGGGCGTGCCGGCCGCGATGCGCGAGCGGCTCTTCGACCGTTTCGTGAAAGGCCCGTCCAACGCCGGCGATGGCACCGGGCTGGGGTTGGCGATCACTCGCGGGCTGGTGGAGGCGCACGCCGGCAGCATCGCGCTGGAAGACGGCCCGCCGGGCGAAACGACGTTTCGCTTTACGCTCCCGGAATCGTAGCCGGTTTCGTGGCCAGGCCGGCCTCCTCCCGCCGGAGGATGTGCACGTCGACATCCTCGAGCAGCCGGATAAGGGTGGACGTCGTATCCCAGGGACGCCACCGGCGCCGGCGGTGGCCGAGGACGATCTCGGTATTCAGCGTCTTGCGTAAATAACCGGCGAGCGTCGCGGCGACGTTGCGGCCATGGAGGCTGACGAACTCGCCTCCGCCGCGGTGCACGAGGGCCGCGTACTCGCCGAGCCAGCGACGCTCCGGCTCGGAGAGCTGCGGGGGCCGAACGCTGACCACGGTGAGTTGGGCCGCCGCGCGCGCGGTCCAGCTCGCCATCCGCTGGATGCGCGCCTCCATCCCGGGTCGGGGTGGGATGCAGGCGACCAGGCGGGGGCGTGCCTCCCACGGCTCTTCGATCTTCCGCTCGTGCATGTAGGCGACAAGGCGCCGGTCCGTGTGGTCGGCGAGCAGACGAAACGCCATCTCGCGTAGCGCCGTCAGGATCTGCGGACGGAACTCGGCTTGCAGCGCGCGTGCTGCCTCGGGCGGGCTCATGATTTCGCCCCGACGGAGCCGCTCGAGCAAGACCGCCGGAGTTACGTCGACAATCTCCAGCTCGTCGATCCTCGCCAGAACGTCATCCGCCAGGGCCGACCCGGGAGCTCGTTCCTTGAGCAGCGGCGCGTAGCTCGCGCGAACGCTGGCCAGGTCGAGCAGGTGGAGCGTGCCCAGCACCGTGATGCCGGCTTCGACCAGCCTGGGAAGCGACTCGGCCCGTAGACGTCCCTCGGTGTCGAGGCCGTTGAGCTCATCGATGACCGCCACTTCAGGATTACGGCTCAACAGCGCCTCCACGTCGAGGCGGTCGTGCGCGGCGGGGGCGTCCGGTCCGCCCAGCATTTCGAGGCTGGCCACTTCCGCAGCCGGGACGCGCGGGTTGATCGCCGCGACGACGACGTCAGTACCACGCGACCGGCGGCGGCGCGCCTCATCGAGCATGACCGTGGTCGTGCCCGAGCCATCCGCGTAACCGAGATAGACCCTGACGTCGGGGCTGCCGAAGCCGGCGCGCTGCGGTGCACGAAGCAACTCCTCAGGGTGAGCGCGCGGCGGCTCTCCGTCGGGCCGCGCAGCGACACGTTCGGGGGCGATGACATGCAGGTCGATGTCGGGGAGCGAGTCGATCATCTGGTCAGCCAGCGTCTTGCCCCAGCGAGACCAGAGGCCGGACCGGCGTGACTGACCAATGAAGAGATGACGCACATTCGCCAGCTGGACGGCCTCGATGATCCCTTTCGCGACATCCGGTCCGCCGAGCGACACGAACGAGCAACCCAGCTGAGCCGCCAGCCCCTGGTAGCGTTCCATGTCCACGCCGCGCCGCGAGCCCACGGTCACGACCATGCAGAGCCCACCGAGGCGGCGTGCCACCCGGACCGCGCGGCGGATCAGCGGCTCGGAGCCGGCGGAACCGGAAATCGCGACCAGCACGTCCTCCGCTGGTGCCAGCACTCCTCGGGAGGTGGCCATCGACTGGGCGACCAACCGCAAGGCGATCTCCCTGAGGGCGGCGAGGTTCCCCTGCCTGAAGAAGTGCGCCAGCGCGGTTTCCACCTTGTCCGGCGCGTAGATGTTGCCGTGCCGCATTCGTTTGCGGAGCGCCTCGGGCGAGATATCGATGAACTGGATCTCGTCGGCGAGGTCGAGCACGCGGTCGGGTAGGGTCTCTCGCTGCACGATGCCCGTGATCTTCTCGACGACATCGTTGACGCTCTCAACGTGTTGCACGTTCAGCGTCGAGATAACGTCGATGCCCGCGTCCCGCAACTGCTCCACATCCTGCCATCGCTTCTCGTTGACAGAGCCGGGCGCATTGGTGTGGGCGAGCTCGTCGACCAAGGCGCATTTCGGACGACGCTTGAGAACCGCGTCGAGATCCATTTCCTCGAGCACCGTGCCGCGATAGCCGATCTTCTTGCGCGGGATCAGCTCGAGGCCGGTCAGGAGGTCCTCGGTGCGCGCACGGGCATAGGTCTCGACGTAGGCGATGACGACATCCTCGCCGCGCTGCTGTCGTTGCCGGGCCTCCCGCAGCATGGTGAACGTCTTGCCGGCCCCCGGCGTCGCGCCCAGGTAGACCTTGAGACGCCCGCGCGTCGCTGCCGCCACAAAGGCATGTTAGAGCGAGATTTAGCCGGCTTCGCCCGCGTCCAGAGCCACAACCCAGGCTCGAACTTATCGCTCGATCGCTGGGCCGAAGCGATAGCCGCGACCGGACGCCGTCTGGATCACCTCGGGGTGCGCGGGGTCGTGTTCGAGCTTGCGCCGCAAGCGCTGGATGAAGACGCGAAGGTAATGTCGCTCGTCGCCATAGGCGGGCCCCCAGACCTGGTGTAGCAGCGTGCGATAGTCCATGACCTGGTGCGCGTGACCGGCCAGCTCGGCGACCAGCAGGTACTCGGTCGGCGAGAGCCGGACTTCCTGGCCGTCCTTCAAGACGGAATGGCGGCTGAGATCCACCGAAACGTGCCCCGACCGCGCGACTAGCGACACCTGCGCGGGCGGCTGCGCCCGCCTAAGCACGGCACGGATTCGGGCGAGCAATTCCTCGGACCCGAATGGCTTGGCCAGATAGTCGTCCGCTCCCATATCGAGGGCGCGGACCTTGTCAGCCTGGTCGCCCCGAGCGCTGATGACGATCACCGAGGGGACCCGGCGGCCTTCGAGCGTAGAGAGGACATGCCAGCCGTCGACGAAGGGCAAGCCGATGTCGAGCAGCACGACGTCGTAGGGTTTCGCGCTCAGCGCCTGAACCCCGGCTGAGCCGTCGGCGGCGGACTCCACCTCGTACCCGCCGGATTGCAGGGCCGCGACCACGGCGTTGCGGAGCGCCCGGTCGTCCTCGACCACCAGGATCTTTGAGGCCATCGCCGGCTTACTTGCCCGCCACCACGTAAAAGCTTGGCGACTCGACGAGCTCCGCGTCCGGTGCCGCGAAGATCCGGCGCAGTTTCAACCCAGCCACCGTTGCCAGCCAGTTATCGACCTCTTCGGGCCAGATAAGCGGAACCTCGGCTTCTTGCGTGATAGTGCGGCCGTCGGGAAGCTTGTAATCGACCTCGAAGCGCGCCCCATTGCCGTCCAACGACTTGATCCGCACGCCCGCGCTTGCGCCGGCCCGCAACCAATAGGGATTGGTCAACTCGAACGCAAGCGACCCATCGGCGGCGACGTGGTTGCCGGCAGAGCGCAGCCGGTCGACAGAGAACAGGATGTTCGAAGGGACGACGACGAGATCGAACTGCCGGCCCAGGTTGAGGTCTTCGATCCGCGATTGGATGAGCTCTGTCCCTGGAAGGCGCTGTCGTAGCCGCGCGAGCATCCCCGGGTGGCTGTCGACGCCGACGAGCTCGATGCCCGCCGCGTGCAGCGGCACCGCCAGCCGCCCGGTGCCGATGCCGAGGTAGAGCACCGGCGGCGCGGCTGCCTGCGCGAGCTCCAGCCACGGCGCGAGGTCGGTGGCGTCCGGAAGCTGCGCATAGAGCTCGGCGAACCCTTCGTCGGGGATCGAAGGGTCGTCGCGGACGATGGTCATGGAGCGCCCGAGACGAGGAGGTTACGTGACGGCCTGGTCCGCGATGTCGAGCGCCCCATCGATGATGCCGAAGCCCTCCGCGAGCTCCTCCTCGTTGATGCACAGTGGCGGGTTCGTCATGATCGTGTGCCAGCGGACGAAGGTGTACAGGCCGTGGTCGCGGAAGTACTTGCCGATCGCCTTCATTTCATCCGAGGTGCCGTTGAACGGCGCCAGCGGCTCCATGGTCCTGGGATTTCGGACGAGCTCGAGGATGCCGAAGAGCCCGATCGACCGGGTAAGGCCGACGCTCGGGTGCCGGCGCTTGAGCGTCTCGTGGTGACGCTTCATTACTTCACCCATCCGGCGCGCGTTGCCGATCATGTCGTCTTCCTCGTAGGCCTGGATCGTACCCAGCGCCGCGGCGCACGCCAGCGGATGACTGTTGTAGGTCAGACCGCCGTAAAAGACGTTCTTCTCGAAGTGCTGCGCCACCTGGGGCCGCATCCCGACCGCGCCCAGTGGAACGTAGCTGCTCGTCAGCCCCTTCGCCATGGTGATGATGTCGGGGACAACGTTCCAATGGTTGACGGCAAACCATTCGCCGGTCCGGCCAAAACCGGACATGACCTCGTCGCAGATCATGAGGATGCCGAACCGGTCGCACAGCTCACGAACACCTTGCAGGTATCCGTCCGGCGGAATCAGGATCCCGTTCGTCCCCGTGACCGGTTCCATGATGAAGCCCGCAATGGTACTGGGCCCCTCGAGCTCGATCGTCTCTTCCAGGTAACGCAACGACTCCTCTGCGCTGTCCACTTCTCGCTGCGGGCCGTGATAGGGATCGAGGACGTGTATGACGCCTGAGTCGCCGATGTCATTAGCCCACCGGCGGGGATCGCCGGTCAATGCGATGGCGCCCGCGGTTGCGCCGTGGTAGGAGCGGTAGCGCGAAACGATCTTGTGCCGGCCGGTTACCCACCGCGCCATCTTGACCGCGTATTCGTTAGCCTCGGCACCGCCAAGGGTGAAGAAGACCTTGTTGATATCGCCGGGAAGCAACTCGGCGAGCTTCTTGCCCAACCTCGCTCGGGGCTCGTGGGCCATGAAAGGGTTGATAAAGGCCAATTTCTCGGCCTGGTGCTTGATCGCCTCGATGATGCGTGGGTCGCCGTGCCCGGCATTGACACTCATGAACTGGCTATTGAAATCGATGATGCGCTTGCCGTCCGGGGTGTAGAAATAGACACCTTTCGCGTGATCGACCGGAATCGGGTCGGCAGCGGACTGGGCCGTCCAGTCGTAGAGCGTGTACTGGCGGCACAGCGCGACGATCTCTTCGCCGCTTAAGACATGCGGGCGCGCGCTCGTTTCTAGAGCCAACGCGTTGTCACGACCTTGTGCCGGGTGTAGAAGCGAATGCTGTCCTGGCCGGTGGCGTGGAGGTCGCCGAAGAAGGAATTCTTCCAGCCGGTAAATGGGAAGAAGGCCATCGGCGCCGCGACCCCGATGTTCACCCCCAGCATCCCAGCCTGCGCCCGGCGTTTGAACTCGCGGGCGTTCTTGCCCGACGTGGTGAAGATCGAGGCCATGTTGCCGTAGGTGCTGGCGTTGAGCAGCTTCAGGGCCTCGTCGATGTCGGTGGCGCGCATCACGGAGAGCACCGGGCCGAACAGCTCCTCCTTCCAGATCTTCATGTTCGGCGTGACGCGGTCGAAAATGGTCGGCCCCAGGAAGAAGCCGTCCTTCTGATCTACCTGGCGACCATCGGACACGAGCTGGGCCCCTTCCGCCTGGGCGCCATCGATGTACTCGATCAGTTTCTTCTTGCGCTCGCCGCGGATCACGGGCCCGAGCGTCGTTTTCGGATCGGTGCCGGGGCCTACCTTCAGCTGGGCCGCGTCATTGGCCAGCTCGCGCACCAGGGCGTCGCCGATCTTGCCGACGCCAACCGCCACGCTGCCCGCCAGGCAGCGCTGGCCCGCGTTCCCGAACGCCGAGGAGATGACGTGCGGCGCCGAGAGTTCGAGGTCGGCGTCGTCCATTACCAGGATGTGGTTCTTGGCCCCACCGAGCGCCTGCACCCGCTTGCCGTTGGCCGCCGCCGTCGCGTAGATGTAAGCGGCGACGGTCGCCGAGCCGACGAACGAGATCGCCGAGACATCCGGATGGGTAAGCAGCTGGTTGACCGCGTCATTCGCCCCGTGGACGACGTTGAAGACGCCCTCCGGCAGGCCGGCCTCCTCGAGCAGTTCGGCGATTCGCATCGCCGACAGCGGTGTGAGCTGCGATGGCTTGAGGACGAAGGTGTTCCCCGTCACGATGGCGACCGGAATCATCCACATCGGCACCATGTTGGGGAAGTTGAAGGGGGTGATCCCGGCGACGACGCCCACCGGAAAGCGCGTCAGTTCCTCGTCGATGCCTTTGGCGATCTGATCGAGGTTCTGCCCCATCATCAGCGTCGGCGCGCCGCAGGCGAAGTCGATGACCTCGATAGCGCGCTTGACCTCACCGCGCGACTCCTCGAGCGTCTTGCCGTTCTCCTGGGTGACGATCGCGGACAACTCATCGATGTGCCTGTCGAAGAGCGCTTTGAAGCGGAACATCACCTGCGCCCGCTCGGGTACCGGGGTTTCGCTCCAGGCGGGGAACGCCTTCTTCGCCGCGGCGACCGCCTCGTTGATCTCCTCGCGGGTCGAATGGGGAAGACTGGCGATTGTCTCGCCGGTCGCGGGGTTCGGAATCGGATCGGTCTTTTCCGACCGCGAATCGCGGAACTTACCGCCGATAAAGCTCTGGACGTTCTTGGTGGCGATCATGATCTGGCTCCTACCGGGCTTGGTTCACTGGCCGGCACCCCATGGAATGGCGAGCGCCGAAGGAACTGGCCGGCGCCCTTGACCCCCTGGAATTTTCCATCCCGGACCAGGACGTTGCCGCGCTGCATCACGACCTCCGGCAGACCCTTTACCGTCATGCCCTCATAGCAACTGTAGTCCACGTTCATATGATGGGTTTTCGCCGAAAGGGTGCGTTCCACCCTCGGATTGAAGATCACGATGTCGGCGTCGCTCCCCGGGGCGATCGTGCCCTTGCGCGGGAAGAGGCCGAACATCTTGGCGGGCGCCGTCGCCACCAGCTCGACGAAGCGGTTGAGCGTGATCCGGCCTGAATTCACACCGCCGTGGAAGATCAGCGAAAAACGGTCTTCCACACCGGGCAGGCCGTTGGGGATCTTGGAGAAGTCGCCGCGCCCCATCTCCTTCTGCCCTTTGAAATGGAAGGGACAGTGGTCGGTCGCGACCAGCTGCAGGTCATCCTGCAGGAGGCCTTTCCAGAGCTCATCGTGATGCGACGCCGGCCGCAGCGGTGGTGAGCAGACGTACTTGGCGCCCTCGAAGCCGGGCCGGCCGAGGTCGTCCAGGCTCAGGTAGAGGTATTGCGGGCAGGTCTCGGCAAACGTGGGGGCGCCGTCATCGCGCGCCTCCCGAACGGCATCCAGCGCATCTTTGGAGCTGAGGTGCACGATGTAGACGGCGACCTCCGCCAGCCGGGCGAGCGCGATGGCACGACCGGTGGCCTCCCCCTCCATGCTGGCGGGACGGGTGAGCCCGTGGTTGATTGGATCCCCCTTGCCTGCCGCCAGGTAGCGCTGGACCAGGACATCGATCGCGCCACCGTTCTCGGCATGCATCATGATCAACCCGCCGTTCGTCGCCGTGCGGCTCATCGCCCGGAAAATCGCCGCGTCGTCGAGCATGAAGACGCCCGGGTAGGCCATGAAGAGCTTGAAGGACGGGACGCCTTCGTTGACCAGCGCGTCCATCTCCTTGAGGATCGAGTCGTTGACCTCGCGCACGATCATGTGAAAGCCGTAATCGATGTGCGCCTTCCCTTCGGCCTTCTTATGCCACTGGTCGAGGCCCTGGCGCAGCGTCTGGCCATAGGTCTGCACCGCGAAGTCGACGATCGTGGTCGTGCCGCCCCAGGCGGCGGCGGCGGTCCCGGTCGCGAAGTCATCGGACGCGAAGGTGCCCCCGAACGGCAACTCCATGTGCGTATGGACGTCGATCGCGCCCGGCATGACGTAGCGGTTCTCCGCGTCGATCACCTGGTCGGCACTGGCCGAAAGGCCGCTCCCGATCGCGGCGATCCTGTCGCCGTCGATCAAGACGTCGGTCTTGTTGGTATCGCTCGCCGTCACCACCGTGCCGTTCTTGATCAGCGTCCTCATGGCAGCTCCTTGACGAGCTCCTCGTAACTCTCCGGCCGCCGATCGCGCAGGAACTGCCAGGTGTTGCGCACTTCCCGATTCATGTCCAGGTCGAGGTCGCAGACCAGCACCTCATCCTCGGTCTCGGACGCCTTGCCGATGATGCGGCCGCGCGGATCGCAGAAGTAGCTGGACCCGTAGAACTGGGCCTCGTTGAGGGGCTTCTCCACCCCGACGCGGTTGATGGCGCCGATCCAGTAACCGTTGGCGACGGCGTGCGCGGGTTGCTCGAGCTCCCAGAGATAGCGCGACAGCGATTTGACGGTGGCCGACGGGTTGAAGACGAGTTCGGCGCCCTTGAGCCCAAGCGCCCGCGCCGGCTCCGGGAAGTGCCGGTCGTAACAGATCAAGATGCCGACCCGGCCGACCGAGGTGTCCCACACCGGGTAGCCGAGGTTCCCAGGCTTGAAATAGAACTTTTCCCAGAAACACGGGCCGACATGGGGGATGTGCGTCTTGCGGTATTTGCCCAGCACGGTGCCGTCGTTCTCGATCAGGACCGCGGTGTTGTAGTAGACGCCGGTCTGGGCCTCCTCGTAGAAAGGCACGACCAGAGCCATCTTGTGCTTCTTCGCCAGCGCCTGCATCCGCTTGACGGTCGGGCCGTCGTCCGGCTCGGCGGTGTCGTACCACTTGATGTCCTGCTCCGCCGGAAAATAGGGACCAAAGAAGATTTCCTGAAGGCAGGTGATCTGCGCACCTTTGGCCGCCGCCTCGCCGATCAGCGCCTCGTGCTTTACGATCGCTTCCTCTTTGGGCATGTTCGCGTGCGCCTGGATCAGCGCCGCCCGCACCTTTGCCATGTCTGTGTCGCCTCCTCCTCGCTAGCTGAACGCCGGAATGATGGCCTCGCCGTATTTTTCGATGACCGCCTCGGGTTTCTCCACCATAAGGTAGAGGTTGAACTGGTCGACGCCGGCGTCGATCAGCTCCTCGATCCGTTTCCGGCTCTGCTCCACCGTGCCGATGACGCAGAACCGGTCGATGACATCGTCGGGGACGAAGTCGGCGTGAGCCGCGCCCCGCTGGGCGTGCTCCGAATAGTCGTAGTGGTCACGGGCCTTGATGTAATCGGTCAGCGCCTTGGGCAGGTCTTGCACGTCGTAACGCTTCAACAGGTCGACGACGTGATTGGAGACCAGCGCCGGGAACCAGCGCACCTGCTCGCGCGCCGCCTCGATGTCATCGGAGATGAAGGCCGGGGCGGC
>Ga0070698_100006386_pt1 | contig 12802 bp, 7 predicted proteins | sample KBSK1502metaG_FD_65477 | JGI IMG/M metagenome (GOLD analysis project Ga0070698, IMG submission 65477) | Corn, switchgrass and miscanthus rhizosphere microbial communities from Kellogg Biological Station, Michigan, USA - KBS K1-50-2 metaG | ecosystem: Host-associated > Plants > Roots >... | reverse complement strand
TCACCACATCAGGATTGAATGGTATTATCTTCTTCATCAATTTTTCAAAATCACTAAAAGACGGTTCGGCAACAATTGACGTATCCTGTAAAACTTCTACTTTATTTTTTTCAAGAATGTTTACAAATTCGCTGATTGCTGACTTTAAAGGTTCGATCGTAGCAATAAAAACTCTGGAAGGGTTTAGCTGCAATATATCTTCCGGTAATTGAGCTAACGTTCCATTGCCAAAGACAAGTTTACCAGGAAAAAATATTTTTAAAGGATCAGCGAGCATTATCGTTCTTAATTAAATCATTTGACCAGGTAATATTCTTTGTTATGAGATGTAAGCTTCTCGATTGTTACCGGTTTTATATCTAACCGATCACACCAGTTTAAAAAATTATCATGAATATCATCAAGTGTTTTTCTTTGTTCAGGCGTCAGTTGAAATGCAGTGGCCCGACTAATGGTTCTTACCGGCAATCCTCTTTTCTGCAAAAAATATTTTGCACTCATAGGGTAAGCAATGTGGATCAACGGGTCAACTCTTGTTAATTCAGATTGCAGCCATGCTACTTCTTCTTGTTTAGTTGGATCATTTGCATTCTCCGTCATCCAAACCATAATCTCAGGATAAAAATTTCCTGAAATAGATGACATGCCTTTTGCACCTTGCTGCAAACTAAACATTGCATTTGGCGTATGCGCATCATAAAACTCAAGTTGGTTGTCGGTCTCTTTTAATATATCGAGTTTTGATTTTACATTTTCATGAGTGATCGAAGTATCCTTGTGATAGACCATTCGGTCAGCTGATAATATTTTTTTAAATACATCTGCCCCAATAATTCTTTTATATGGCGCCGGACATTCATACATGCCAAGAGGAATATTGCCGGTCAGCTGAAACATCTTATCAAAATTGCGAAGCAATACATCATCATCTTCATCCACTTTTGCAAAATGCCCGGTGATCATGATCGCAGCATCAATACCCGTATCATAAATTTTCTTTGTGAATTCAGCCTTGTCTTCAAGAGTCAAGCCAAAAGACCCAGTTGCAACTATCGGAACCTTTCCGTCCACATACTTCACGATGTGTTGTGTTAATTCCAGCCTTTCATCTTCAGTAATGCTGAACATTTCACTACTGAGACAGTTGGCAAAGAAACCTTTCACGCCGGCTGCGAGGTAAAAATCAATCAATAATCCGACCACATCAAGATCAACCTTTGCTTTCAGGTTGAAAGGAGTGATCATTACCGGAACAAATTTCTTATCAGACATAAAAGCACATTAATTTGAAAGTATAAATGTTCAATGTTTTGCCGTCTTTAACAATGCAGAATTTCACTATAATGCTGTAAAATTTTACTGTTTCAGGCCCGGAAGGGTATAGTTTTCTTAGCTCTGAATTTTGTCAATATTAAGCCCACTAAAAAAATGGTCAGCGTCCCAACCACAATGATCATATTCTTATGCATCGGGCTTTTTAAAAATGCATACTCGCCGCTCAACCTGTCGGAAAACGTCATCCACAGAATTACAATAACACCAATGATGGTTGCAGTCAGGGCTTCCGCATTTTTGGTTCGGCGACTAATTAATCCAAGTAAAAACAAGCCCAACATACCGCCGGCAAAAATCCCAGACAGTTCCCACCAAATATCAAGTAAGCTCTTCGCTCCTATCATTGCAATACCAGTTCCCAATCCAATTAATCCAAATACAACAGTTGCAAAATGCAAAACATACAATTGTTGTTTATCATTTATACCGGGTTTAAAATATTTTTTATAAATATCCATAGTAAAAACAGTAGCCGATGCATTCATATTGGAACTTATCGTACTCATTGCCGCAGATAACAGTGCGGAAACGATCAATCCCACCAAACCTGTTGGCACTTTTGTTACCATGAAATGCGGCAATACTTTATCTCCATAATCAGCAGGAGATAATGAATTTGACAGATCATTGACCTGTTGCGATGTAAAGCCAGCTCCTAATTTTTCAGCAGCTACATTAAATTTAACTGGCTCGATCAATTCTGCATGCACATTATAATATGCATATAATGACGTGCCAATGATAAAAAACAATAAAGACGCCGGCACATACATTGCCACACATAACCAAACCGACTTGCTCGCTTGTTTGGCTGATCTAGCAGTATGATAACGCTGAATATAATTCTGATCCATTCCAAAATTATTCAGGTTGATAAAGAAACCATATAACAATACCACCCAGAAAGTAGATTCAGTAAAATTCAGTGAGTAACTTCCAAGACTTATTTTATTATCTGCAGTAGCGATCTCGATCACTTTAGAAAATCCGCCGGGAATTTCTTTGATCACTAAAAATAAGATCAACAATGCGCCAAGTGTTTTGATAATTCCCTGTGCGACCTCTGTCCATATCACGGCTTCCATTCCACCGAGAACTGTATATATAATTATACATATTCCCATTACGATCATGATCGATGCCATCGAAAACCCTGTCAATGCCTGTAAGCTTAATGCAATGCCAAAGAAGATAGTGCCCATTCTTGCAAATTGCGTGAGTAAAAAACAGATCACTGCATAAGTTCTTGCCCATGTTCCGAATCTTTTTTCTAAATGTGTGTAGGCGGATATTTCGCCCGTACTTCTATAAAATGGAACAAAATATTTTGATGCCGCCCATGCAGCAAACGGCATAGATATACTAAATACAAATGCATTCCAATTGCCACCAAATGCTTTGCCAGGCACACCCAAAAAAGTATTGCTGCTTAAAAAAGTTGCATAGATCGATAAACCAATTGCCCATCCCGGAATTTTTCCAGATGCACTTGTAAATTGAACACTATTTTTATTTCTTTTTGAAAAATAAAAACCAACCGCCACCATCGCCAGCAGGTAGACAATAATAATGGCAATATCAAAGATTGGCAAGTTGCTCATCGTTATTTGAGGAAGTATAATTTATTTTATGTACCAGGCTTAACTACTACTGTTGAACTTCCGATGCGTCGCACTCTTGTGCTTTCTATCTCTATTCAGCACAATTCAATCAATTTTTATTTATAAAACAATTCCTTGTTCGAAAAATATTGAACCCCTTCGGGGTTCTTATTGCTAATTTTCTTTTCCCCCAGTTGAAACCGGGGGCTATTAATATTTTGCTCCTACGGAGCAATGAATACAATTTTAAAATTTAATCTATCCAATTTTTCATTATACATTTCAAATAATCTGGGCTTGTGCAATAGCAAGCCCCCTTAAGGGGTCTGGGAGTTTAATCATCCGAAGTTTTACCCACCACTTTCAATCCACCAGGCCATTGTTTATTAATGATCCGTTCACCTTTTAATTTCCGTGGATCAATTTTTACATACTTTATTCTTTGCCTTCTCCATGTATAAACAATATGCACCATTCCATCTTTTGACTGAATTACCGAAGGATAGGAATACTGGCTGATTGGTGAATCTTCTAATATCAATACCGCATCCCAATTTTTTCCATCTTTACTTATAGCTACATTCAATGGAGTTCGGGGTCCCTTGCCATTCACCCATGTAGAATCGGGCAATAAATGATTATATACCAGGAGCTGCTGACCATCTTTTAATGTTACAGCATCTGTTCCTGAATTGTTATTCGGTAAAGACGATGCTTTCATTTCACTCCATGTTTTGCCGCCATCACTGCTCCAACTTTCATTCAGAGTTGTATTCCGGCTGCGACATAATATTTGCAAACGACCATCGGCATATTGCAGTATGCTTGGTTGTATCGCCTGGATCTTTTGAGGATCATTGATGGCCTCACTCTTTGTCCATGTTTTACCAAAATCACTTGTGTATTCAATATGTGCTTTCCATCCATTTTTCTCTGTGCTGCTCGGACAAAGCAATACACCGTTCAACATAACAGGTTTGTTTTTGATAGGGCCTAAAAAACCTTCAGGCAATGCTTCTCTTTCGCCCCATGTTTTTCCATTGTCTTTGCTTCGCATCATCCATCCTGTCCATCCAGCCACATTCGGCCCGATCTTATAAAACAACAACAATTCTTTATTGGGTGCATAAAACAAAACAGGATTGTAACATGCATAACGTAATGTATCATTAATAATTCCTTCAGCAACTTTTTCTGGTACTGTCCATTTATTATTCACCAGTTTACTTGTCCAGATGCATACATCTTTATTTCCTTCTTTTGTACCACCAAACCATGCAGCGATCAACCCATCAGGGGTTTCTGCAATTGTCGCAGCATGAGCTTCCGGAAATGAAGCTTCAGAATAAATGAATTCATCAACAAGAATCCCATCTTTCCATTTATTCTGTTGCGCTGGTAAATCAACAACGGATAAAATAGTTAAAGCACAAAGTATTGTAATCCTCTTTTTCATTGTCCAACTAGTTTTGTTTTGCTTTCTTTTCAGCATTTACTTTATCAACGTAAGCCTTGTATAACTGTCGCCAGTTGCGCCCATTATTATTCAGGTACTGTTCGCATTTGGTTTTATAAATTTCAAAAATGGCAGATATCTCTTTCATGTTTTTATAATCAATTGCCTGTTCCCTTGCTTGTTTAAGATTTTTAAGAATTTCTCCTTCCTCTTTTGCTGTCAAATCCGGCACAATTGCTTTATAACCCTTTAAGGTAAAATCAACTTTTCCAATCGTGTATTTATCCAGTATCGCTTCCACTTGAGTCGAATCCAGTTCAGCTTTCAAAACATTCATCAGGTTATCATGAATTGATTTTGGCTTAGTAGAACAAATAATTATTTGCCTGTCCATTTCTGAAAGCTTGCCACCGGTAGTTGGATTTATTCCTTCTGGTATCATTGTATAAGGATGACTGTTATGCCAGTCTTTTACAGCTGTAAGATGAATTGCAATAGCTGATCTTACTCTTTGTGCTTTTGCATTATCATTTAAATTAAGTGAGCTTACCCATTCTGATGCTTTGTTGTCAAGCGCAGTATCAGCAACCGCTTGTTGACTTATCACAGGTAACGCTGTAATAATTGTAACAGCAATACTTATCATTCTATTAAAAAAATTCATTTTCATTTATTTTATATCCGATATAAATTTGTATTGTCCACTGCCGATTTGCACAATTGCTGAACCGTTTTCCCATTTTATTGATTGTACACCTTCGATTTTTGATAATTCTTTCCCGGATTCTACGACATCGTTCATTGATTTTGCCGGTACATAAATTATTGCTGAGCTGTTTGCAGGAACAGTAATGTTCCATTCAAATTTATCGGCGGTTTTCTTCCATTCACTTTTTATTAACCCATGCATACTATTGTATGAAGCATTTACAAACGCAAGACCCGTTGGCAGGTTTGGCTTCATAATTATTTTCTTAAATGCCACATCAGTTTTATCACTCCGGATACCAGCAAGATTTTCATAATACCAGGTAAGCAGATCACCCAACAGCATCACATGGTTTTGGCTATTCATACCGGGATCGGCAGTATTTCCATTCCATAATTCCCAGATTGTAGTAGCTCCGTTTGCAACCATATAACCCCAGCTTGGATAAGTGGTGTTAGTGGTGAGTTTGTAAGCCAGATCTGTATTTCCATAATCACTTAATGCTCGCATCACCCATTGACTGCCTATTAAGCCAGTACTTGTATGTCCATTATTTTCAACAAGAATTTTCTTTCTAATATTTTCAAAAATGGTTTGCTTTAAAGAATCGGGTACTATACCAAAATATAAGGGCAGCAGGTTTGCTGTTACTGTATTATTAGAATAATACATTTCGTTTTCGTTATAAAACGTTTTGTTGAAAGCAATTTTTATGCTATCCATCAACAAACCAAAAGTTTTTGCATCGTCATTCTTATTTAACAAACCTGCAAAGCGCTGCAGGTATGAAAGCATTTTATGATAATAAGCCGTTGCGATCAGTTTACCATCAGTTAATCTTGAAGAATCTTTTGCATGGATGAGTGAAGGACTTTCAGGTGGCATACACCAGTCACCGTATTTATCTCTTGTCACAATATAATTCGTCATGTATTTACTCTTCATATACTCCATCCATTTCTTCATCGAGGCATAATGCTTTTGAATGGGAGTAATATCACCAAACTGGTTATACAGATGATTACTGATAGTGATATATGCAGCCGGCCATGTTACATCATCTGAATAATAATTCCAGAATGCTGGAGCCACATCCGGAATAGCCCCTTCATCAGTCTGACTTTCTTCAATATCCTGCATCCATTTTGCATAAAGCTTTGCATTATCAAATAAATAACTTTCCCCTATTGCACCAATAACCCTATCACCCAACCACGGTTGACGTTCATTTCGCTGCGGACAATCAATTGGCATACCTTTATAATTGGAAGCTATGCCCCACCATGCATTTTTATAAATATCATTGATCACTGAATTTGACGTAACAAATGAGCCGGTTGTTTCCAATGCATCATAAATTAACTTGCCTTCAAAATCATTTATAGTTGCTGTTCCTGGAAAACCAGTTATCTCAACATAACGAAAACCATGATAGACAAATGAAGGTTGCCATATTTCTATTCCAACACCTTTTAAAGTATATACATCTGTAACTCTTGCATCACGAAGATTGGCTGTAAATATTTCTCCATCGGTTTTTAGACTCTCAGCAAAACGTAGCTGAACTTTTTGCCCACGTTTTCCTTGCACCTTGATCTGCAGCCAGCCGGCAAAGTTCTGCCCCATATCAAGAACATACTTTCCGTTATTGAGTTTCTTAATTGAAACAGGTTTTATCAGCTGCATCACCTTCATTGGTTCGCTCATCTGAGCAGTTATATTTCCCAATGGTGCGGCAACTAACCCAGGTTTTATCCATTTACTATCATTAAAACCAATATTATTCCATCCGGGAAATTCTTTTGTAGCATCATATTCTTCACCATCATATTCATTATTAGTTCTAATCGGGCCGTCGACATTCAGTTTCCAGCTTTCGTCACTTATAATTATTTTTTTAGTTCCATCAGCGTATTCAATTTCTAATTGCAGCAACAGCTTTGGATAACCAAACGTATTATGTTTTTGCGGTTTATAATTTTGGCGCATAGTGAAAAAACGTCCGTTGCCCAATACAGTTGCAATTGCATTGTTTCCGTTTTTTATTTGGGCTGTTACATCATGTGTATTATAAAAAAATGATTTCCTGTAATCAGTTGGATTAGGCGCCAGCACCTGATCTCCGACCCTTTCTCCATTCAAATAAAGTTCGTACATGCCAAGTCCTGAAATATAAACTGTCGCCTTTTGAACAGCAGATGAACTTTGAAATTCTTTACGCAGGTATCTTGCACTAAGTCTCGACCATTGTGTAATACTATCCCATGGCGAAGTTTTATCGTACCCGATCCATTTTGCTTTCCAATCCTTTTGATTCAACAATCCCATTGACCAAAAAGAAGATTCACTCCAGGGAGTTTCGCCTTTGTTTGTGAATGATCTTACTTTCCAGAAATATTGTTTGCCACTTTGCAGTTCTTTGCCGGCATAATTTATGTGTCCGGACTGAGAACTTTCAATCTTACCTGAATTCCACATATCACCATCACCTTTTGATAATTTTTCATTGCTCGATGCAACAATAACATGGTAAGCTGTTTGTTGAACATTTCTTTGATCAGAATTGAGCTGCCAGCTAAGCCTCGGCTCTTTTATATCCATTCCCAATGGATTCACCAACATTTCACATCGTAAATTCTTTACACTTACTTGTCCCACTCCAACCTGAAGCGATAAAATGCACAAAAAAAATAAGGTAAATTTCTGTTTCATTATTATTACTTACCTGAAAAATCAAAATATAATACCAGCTTCAAAGCCCTTGTCGGATCTTTCTCATAATCATAAAAAATATTTTTCGAACCCATCGGACCAGTTGTTTCATTACGTTGTGTCTTGGTACCAATACTACTGATGCCCTGCATAAATGAAATATCACCGGATGGAAAGATGGGTTCATAATTATGCCATTGATCCGTTTTCCATGCTGGCGTAAATAATCTCATAAAAAGATTTTCAGTTTCCGTAACAACAGTAAACTGGTTGCCATCAGTATTAAATGTTCCTTTATAAAAATTGGAATAATAACCTTTGAACTCGGGATATTTCCAGGGAGCTTCACCTGTTTCTGTACTATTATAATCTTTATGCCACTGTCCAAACGAAGTCCCCGCCATTCTGTTCTTCCAAACCCGGTAAGGCCCGTTACCAATATAATCAACCGATTTTATCTGCGCCTCAGGGAATGAGAAGTTCACGCCAACCATATTTGTAAAATAAGCAGACGGAAAATAATTTACCTGCAACTTTATCCAGCCTGATGGATAAATAGTCCATTGCAAACTGTTATAACTGTTCTTCCTGTCAAAAGTGGATTCAATCACGAGGTTCTTACCATCGAATCTGTGTTTGAAGTTTTGAAAATTATTCTCTCCTTCCTGCAAGACTGGTCCGTTGTTAAATGGAATAACACCCTTTGTATTTTTTACTTCGGCCAAATGTCCATTATTTTTATTTATAGTAAGATTTACCCCATTCGCAACAATATGAAATAAAGAATCAATCTCACTAATTTTCACCTCACCGATCTCTTCTTTTTTTATAACAACAGCAGCCAGCTTCCCGGGTCTTGTTATTGGAAAACTCCATGCAAATATTTCACGGTTGTAAGCATCTTTGGCAGTAATATGTAAAACATCAAACTTTTTCCATGATGCAGGTAAATTTAATTTCAATACTCCTTTGTCTCCAGGTTTGATGTCAGGAGACGAAGCAGTTCCTTTTGTAAAGACTATATCTGAATTTCCATAATTAAGTCCGACCAGGCTCCATGAAAAGCTGCACTGTTTAATATTTGTAAAATGATAGCGGTTTTCAATATTCAGTTTTCCATCAAATGCATCCGTTATCTCTTTTCTTTCAAAATGCACAGGACTCCATATTTCTTTGATGGCATAATAACTCCCTTCCTTTTCGTGATTTGGTCCCAATATTCCATCCGCTGCCCGATGCTTGTCTGTATCCAGTGAATCGTTCAGATCTTTTCTTACCACTGCATTATCTGCAAAGTCCCAGAGAAATCCGCCGGCGCTTAATGGATTATGCCACATTTTTTCCCAGTAATCTTCGAGACCTGCTCCATGACCACCATCAAACTGTCCATGCAAAAATTCTGTTGGCATTACAATCTCCTTTCCGTTTTCGTAGTTGCCAATACCATAATTATATTCACGATAATGCTGTGTTTCAATTCCATTAAATAATTGCCAGGGGTGAATAACTGGGCGTTTTTGAAAATCATAATCATTAAACAATTTATCCAATTCTAAATTATGTCCGCCTTCATTTCCGTTCGCCCACATAATAATAGAGGGGTGGTTTTTATCATGCTCTATCATTTCATTTAATAACTTAGTTCCGGTTTTAGTATCATAATTTCCATGCCAGCCAGCAAGCTCGTCAATTACAAACAATCCAAGTGAATCGCATACATCTAAAAAATGATCATCAGGTGGATAATGTGACATACGAACTGCATTCATGTTCATATCCTTCATCAGCAATACATCTTCAATACTTATTTTCTTGCTGGTGGTTCTTCCTGTTTCTGACCTGAATGAATGACGGTTCACTCCTTTCATTTTTACCTTTACTCCATTTACATAAACACCATCCCGTTGTTTTACCTCTACAGTTCTGAAACCAAATTTTTGGGTGACTGTGTGTATAGTCTTCCCTTTATAAGAAATAGAAAATACTGCCTTGTATAAATTGGGAGACTCAGAATTCCACAATTTAGGTGCAGTAAATTTCTTTTGAATTAAAAATGTATTCCATGCATTATCATTTAGATTGCCTGCCTTTATATTCCCCAATAAAATTCCTTTATCATTGAAAATATTAGCCGACACATCAAAATGCAAGTTAGCATCAGTTGTATTTATCCATGCTACAAAATTTCCGTTTGCATCAGCATCAATAGAAATAGTTGTAAAATGTATTTCAGGCAATACTTCTAACCATACAGGGCGAAATATTCCACCGAAAATCCAAAAATCCGCTTTACGTTCGGCGTTGTTTACAGATTCGTTTGATGAATGTTTCGATACAATTGCTTCCAATAAATTGTTTTCACCATACTTTAATAACTTTGTTATATCGTATTTGAATGCATAAAAAGCCCCCTGGTGAATTTCTCCTGCACTTACTCCATTAATCTTGACTTCAGCATCTGTCATCACTCCTTCAAAAACAATTCTTATTGCTTTGCCTTTCCATGATGCAGGAACATTGAATGAATATTTATACAATCCTTTTTCTTTACCCCGCACACTGTCTTTTGCAAAACCATAATCATATTTTCCAAAACCCTGTACCTCCCAGCAGGAAGGAACAGGTATGGTCGTCCATTTATTCGCATTCATTCCTCCTGTACACATAAATTCCCAATTCACTGTTTTATCGCTTCCAGTACCAGAGAGATAGATTTTTTCTGTTTGTTGACCGAATAAGTCAAAAGTCAAAAGTGAAAAGTGAAAAAATAGAACAATATGAAAAGTTCTTTTATTCATCATTTATAAATCATAATTTTCCTGTTACCCGTTCAAGTTTTGCGGATGATGCAACTTTTTTTCCATTCACGAATACCTCTACTCCTTTTCCTTTTTTATACTTTGTTCCGTCTTTATCCCAGATAATCGTAACAATTTTTCCATGATATAAAATATTGTCCAAGCAGAACCAATCCCATTTATTATCGGGCAATAAAGGATTTACTTCAATTATATCATCTTCTCTTGGGCGTAAACCAACAAGGCCTGTGATGATCAGATCATTAAAAGTTGAATGATTATAGTAACGGCTCCTCTCCTCATCGCCTTTTAACCAGTAGCCTGTTTTTTCATCAAGGTACTCTCCTACATAAGGACGGCCGCGATAATATTGCGATTCTACATAAGTTTCGAGCAAATCAAAATAATTACTGTCTGCAACATATTCCTGTTTATAATTATTCATCAGGTTTGCCATCCCTGTTAATGTTTGTGATGTAGCAAATGGCCAAACAGCACCATCCCACTCACAATTACAGCAACCATGTGTACGAAATTGCGGGTGGCTTCTATCGGCAGTCGTTATTCCAAATGGGGCACAAAAGGTTTTCTTATCCATTAAATGCTTCCATGCAATATTGTAACTACTATCCGGCATATTAAAGTACCAGGGAATAAAACCTATCTCTTCCCGAACATTCGCTAATGTATCTCCCTGTTCCTTTCTTACCTCGAAAAAATTATCGTTACCATTCCAGAGCTTTGATTGCAGCAATGTTTTTAATGAATCGGATTTTTGCTGGTAAACAAATGCTTTCCTTCCATTACCTGTCAATAAATTTAATTTTTGAAGCGCCATTGCATTGCCGAACATATAACCATTAATACTTGGCCTTGAATTTTTTTCCTTTCTCCCACCGCTGATGGTCTCTTCCATTGCATCCCGCACATCATATTGCCAGTATAAACCGTTGGCTGATCTTTTCTCATGCTCCCAGGCAATAAAATCATCGTCCATATCCGGTAACAGGTCGAGGACAAATTTTTTATCCTGGTCAACCAGGTAACGATTATACACTGCATCCATATACCAACCACTGTAAAAACGCAGTTTGTTCATCGGCTTACCATCATTACCGCGGAACCATATATGAAGGTTATCATCCATGTACTTTTTATCGTGCAACCATCTTGATTCATAAATATGATGACCTAATGCACTTGATATAAGATTGTATTTATCAGCATAGCTTCTTTGCACCAAAAATTCTGTGAAGGCAAATCCCTTCTCTGTTTTTTTGATATGTTTTCTCAATGTCCACCAGCGGAAATAAAACATTTCTTCGAAATCTTGTTGCGGGGATTCAAAGAGTGGAATATTTTTTTTCATCCAGGCCCATGCGCTGTCATTTGGTATAGCCTGTTTGATATTCTCATCTTCCATTTTGTTGAAGTAATCGACATAGTGCTTGAAGTTGTCGGCTTTTAATACAAAAGGTTTCTGTTGTGAGAAAGAATTGAACCACAGAGACACAAAGCCAGAAAGAAGCACAAAGTATTTTACATCTTTCTTCATTAGTTATTTATTGTTTTTTGCCAGCCGGCATAACCCTCCCTTACTTTTGACAAGCCAGGCCGAGGCAAATAATTTTTCTTATCTGAATTTAATTTTTTCAGCACTTTAATACTCTCATAAATCCCCGCCTGCAATCCTGCGAGATAAGCTGCACCCAATGCAGATACATCAGGCATGCCAATGGTTGCAACCGGTTTATTCAGGAGATCAGCAAGGAACCGGATCACGAATTGATTTGATGTTATTCCCCCATCGGCCATCAATTCTTTTAATGAAAGCTTTGCATCTTTTTCCATGGCAGCAATAACATCTGCAATCTGGTAAGGAATTGATTCCAATGCGGCTCTTACAATGTGATTTTTTGTTGTGCCGAAATTAATTCCCGACAAGGAAGCTCTTCTGTTCATTTGCCAGTGGGGTGAACCCAAACCGCTGAATGCAGGGACAAGATAAACTCCCCCGGTATCAGCAACTGCATTTGCCATTGCATCTGTTTCTCTACTATCTTTAAAAAGATTTAATTCGTTTTTTAACCATTCAATAGTTGCACCGCAGGAAACAACGACACCTTCCAATGCATAATCAATCCTGTCTTCTGTACTCCAGCAAATAGTTGTTACCATTCCGTTTGCAGAT